>OOCU01000002.1_pt1 | contig 382103 bp, 340 predicted proteins | sample 1671781 | NCBI WGS metagenome assembly OOCU01 (sample SAMN06348192, study PRJEB24527) | human gut metagenome | reverse complement strand
GTTACCGCTGTGGGCTGTTTTTGTTGCCCTCGCTCGCGGCGACTTGATTATAATATCACCAATGGGGCAGGTTGTCAACAACTTTTCAAAGTTTTTTTTGACTTTTTTCAACATTTTAGGATTAAATTCCACAAATCCAGTATCTATGCGGCTTTACGTGCTTTCTGTTCATTCTTATATCTGAAGGTTTTATCGTGAGGCACTAAAATTGGCTAAAACATTTCTATATAAATACACTTTATATAAAAAGCACCCGTTGTCGATTCTTTTCATAATGCCTTGAATCGGTAACGGGTGTTTTATTTACTAATCCAATAATTCCTGTATATATAATGAATGCTCTTTTGATAAATCAACAAATGTTGTACCTACCTGTACAAGCGGACGGGATACATTCAATCTGTTAATCATGACAACCTGCCCGGTTCTTCCATCATTTAATAAAACTCTGTGTTGTACCATTGTATGTGCAATATGCGCAATAAATGTCATGTTAAACTGTGTATCAAGAACGTTATGCAGATGCATTTCTTCCATTTTCTTTATTACAGAAAAAACGGACATCGGCTGAATATCATTTTCTTTCATGGTATATGTATCAAATATATCTGCAATTGCAAGAATTCGTGCCAGCTTGCCGATACCATGTTCTGAAATACGTAGCGGGAAGCCACTTTTATCTAAACGCTCATGATGTCCAAGGATTGCTTTCTTTATTTCAGTATCGATATTTTGATTTTTAACAATGTTATAACTGTATAATACATGCTTATTGTATACTCCGCCTTCCATTTCTTTGCGGAACGTAAAATCTTTACGCATTTCTTCCGGAAATTTTAAAATACCAACATCGTGCAAAAGACCCGCTATTGCTACATTTTCAATTTCCTTCGGTGTACATCCGGACCATTTTGCCAGAATCTGGCATAATACGGATACATTAATGGAATGTGCATATAATGATTCGGTATCTTTTTTCATCATTAACAGCATATTACATAAATTTGTTTCATTCCGCGACTTTTCAAGAATTTCATTTGTTACATTCATCAATGCCGGAACATCTATATCTTCACTGTTTTCAACGATTTTTTTCAAATTATCAGAAAGCATATTTTCCGCAACACTGAAATGCTCCTGAAATTCCTGATACTGTTTTTCATCTACTAATGGCTGCGCATTTTCTGCCTGCTGTGGTTCATCTGCTGCTGCCTGATATTCAATTGCAACACTATCAATTAAATGACGTGACAACAGGCTGATGACCTCATCTGTTACTATCGAGCCCTGCGCTACTAATACAACACCGGATTTATTATAAACGTCTTCCCCGATAATCATATCATTACACAGATGATTCACTGCTATTCTGATTTTTGCCATATTGGTACCCCCGTATTCTCTTGTATTCTATACTTATTATAATATCTGCTATAAACGTAAATTACAATGGTTCTTTATACTTACAAAATAAGCCGATTGACTGTGCAGTCTGCTCTATCTGTTCTATATTAGATATCAGCGGAGTCCCGTCTTTCTTTTGTGCCCCATACATGCCAAAATAAGCGTGACATCCGCCTGCAATCGTGATTTCTGTAAAATTTTCAGGCAGATTACTCTTATTTTTCTCATACTTGCTGCGGTTTAACACACCGTCTTCACTGCCGTAAACCGACAATACCCGCAGAGCGGTTTCTGAAATATCGGCTGTGGAATACGCACCAAGCAGTATCAGTCCGTCAAATGAATCTGCATGCTTTGATACATAAGATGCCGCCATTGCACCGCCAAGCGAATGTCCACCAATATACCAGCTGTCAATCTGCGGATACTGTTCCTGTATTCCGTCTGCCGCATTTTTATCAAATACTGCCAGATGAAACGGCATGGATACAAGCACACATAAAATATCCTGTGCCGCACACGCCTGCATCAGCGGTTCATAAGCCGAAGTTTCTACTTTACCGCCCGGATAAAAAATAAATCCTGCCGCCGGATTTTCGGGTTCACACACAATGCTGCCGTCTGAAAGCATTTTTGTCTGTATTTTTGTATCTGAATTCTGCTTATACTGATAGGCTGACACTGCCTGCGTATCTGTATGATAGTAGCTTTGCAGATAGCCTGCCGTTATTCCTGTCAGCAGTAAAACCGCCACCACAATTCCTATCAGAATCTTGCTGTGCTTTTTTAATTTCATCTTTTTATCCTCTTTTTCGTTTTTAAATGATAATCCTGAAGCCTATAAATATGACCGCATATTTACCGAGAGTCCTTCTTCTAATTGAATCAGTCTTTTCGCAATGTTTTTGGACTGCTCATCTGCCGCTTTGTATTGATTGAGGTAACGGCTTAATGATTTTACACCCATATTACAGCCATCTGTTATTAAATCGGCTACCGTTGCATCGGTATCTTCCATTGCCAGCTTTACATTGGTTTTAATCCACGACATACTCTGCGCCATTGGATTCGGATTTTTGCCGGTATCATGATATTTTTCTAAAAGCATCTGAATTTCTTTCTGTAGTTTTTCATGTCCTTCTTTACACATTACAAGCATTTTCTCCAACTGTCCATCTTTTACATCATCTAGTATTTCTGCAATTGAAACAATGCCCATCTTAATGCCAGCATCACATTCCCGTAATAATTTAATTGTATCAGATTCTATCATACTAATCCCCATTTCTGAGCGACTTTGCCGCGAAGCTGCGAATTCCGTCGTTCGATTGTAAGAGTTAGTATGCCCCTGATTTTTTATATTATTCCGTATACGTTTTTACAATAACCGTTGTCAGATATCCTTTTGCATTTTCCAGCTCATCTAAGCCATAATAGACCTGTTCCTGCGGCATACCGCAGTTAGAAACGCCGTATACCTTATAAATATTTCCTGTTTTTTCCTGTCGTCTGCGCAATGCGCAAATCAGTTCATTCAGCTTTTTTCCGGATTTCATATAAACACAAGTTCCGCTGTAGGAAAATGTATCTTCCACTTCATATGCCGCCGGGATGATATGAATTTCTTCATTTTTTTCTCCGAGTGAAATTCCCAGTCTTGCCGCAACTGCACAAAATGACGGTACACCGTTTATCATTTCTGCCTGCCAGCCGTTTTCCTTTGCCCGCTTGTGCATATACAGATAGGTTGAATAAATACCGGGATCACCGATTGTCAACATTCCAACAATCTGTCCGCGCCATAAATAATCTTCAATTGTTTCATAAATGCGCCTATGGGCAAGTTCCAGCTTTTTTTCATCTTTTATCATCGGAAATGGCATACACAACAGCGGCATATCCGAAATTTCAGGGCAGACCTGTTCTACAATGCGGTATGCATAACATTCTTCTTTCGTCACAGCCGGAAGCACAATCAAATCACAGGAACGGATAATTTCCAATGCCTGTAACGTCATCTGCTTTGGATTACCGCTCCCTACACCGATTCCATAAAGGATTCCCGGATGATTCTGTGCCGTAATATCCGCAAACAGCGTACCTGTAGTTTTTTGTAAATGTGATAAATAAACTTCCCGGATTGCCGGATATTCTGCAATTCCACGTAAAATACATTCCGGCGCATAACCTTCTTTCCTTAACAGGCTTGCAAAAGAATCTTCTTCTCCTGCCATGTCATTATTGGCATGGTCACCCGCTACCAGCATAAACGGTGCCACAATAACTTTAGTATTTACAATCCCCTCGAATTTCATCTGTGCAATGACATCTGCAATTGTCCGCTTTCCTTCAACGGTTGCAATATACACCGGATGTTGTGCGTATGCCCGCAATGCCTGCTCCATAACGGCGTAACTGCTGTCTGCCGCGTGTTCCGTGCCATGTCCCATCAGAATAAGCGGTGCATCGCCTGTTTCTTCTTTTAAAGATTCCCACAATGCTTTTGCTACATTTGTATAATCCTCCGGCTCTGTCAAAAGTGCATCTGCCACGGTTATCTGTTCAAATGCCAAACGGTATTCTTCAACTGCCTGCTTCATGCGGTGATTTTCAATTCCGTCAATAACATGGGTCGGAAATACCACTACACGGGTTGCTCCCTGCTCTTTTAGCCATAAAAGCCCTTCTTCCGGGCTTTTTGCATCAATGTGTTCCCGCTTTTTCATCGCATTTCTTACAATTGTACTGGATACAGCTTCTGCTACCAATGCATTGGGATATAATGCCCGCACCTGTCTGGTAATTGCCGCTATATTTTTCTGACGTGTTTCCGGGTAAGTCGTTCCAAAACTCACAATTAAAATTGCCTTTTTCATACTCTCTCCATTTCTTGAGCGAATTTTTTATACTACTATATTATCTGTTTTTTCAGCGCAACGCAAATTGTTTTAGTAATGCCGCTGCTTCTTCTCCGGCTTCAACCAAACGGCATCTGCCAAAGACAACCGCACTCTGCCTAAACGGTGCCCAACGTTCTTCTTTGATGGTTTCATTCCCATAAACGGTGAAACACACCTTGTCACAGGCTTTTATAGTATCTACTTTATGTCCGACACGCACCCCATGAAAATAAATTTTTTGGTTCTCTCTGTCATAGATATAATTAACAAAACTTCCGAATAAAAAAGCGCCAGAACTTTCTATCTTCTCAAACCTAACGATAGAACTTCTGACGCTTAACTTTCCTGCCCGGTAGCTGGAAAATGTCATAATTTATTTTGTTTGCTGCTTTTGTAACATAAAGAGCAAAAATTGTCAAGAATTATTATAATTTATGCCTATTTCCCTGACTTCAACAATCTGTATCAGAAAGCGCCGCCTGCGCCGCCGCGATTCTTGCTATCGGCACACGGAACGGTGAACAGCTGACGTAATTTAAGCCTGCCTTATGACAGAATGCAATGCTGGACGGGTCGCCGCCATGCTCGCCGCAGATACCACATTTTAAATCCGGTCGGGTGCTTCTGCCCTTCTGCACTGCCATTGCAACCAGCTGGCCTACACCATTCTGGTCTAAGCGTGCAAACGGGTCTGATTCGTAAATCCTGCTCTTATAATAAGAATCCAAAAACTTGCCCGCATCATCTCTTGAAAAACCAAATGTCATCTGCGTCAGGTCATTTGTGCCAAATGAGAAAAATTCTGCTTCCTGTGCGATCTCATCTGCAAGCAGTGCCGCACGCGGAATTTCAATCATGGTTCCGATTTTATAGTGAATATCGGACTGTTTTTCTGCTTTGACCTGCTCTGCTGTTTCGACAACGACATCTTTTACGAATTTTAATTCTTTTCGTTCTCCGACCAGCGGAATCATAATCTCTGGCACAATGTCATATCCTTTTTCAGCATGAACCTCAATCGCCGCTTCCATAACCGCTCTGGTCTGCATACGTGCAATTTCAGGATATGTTACCGCCAGACGACAGCCTCGGTGTCCCATCATCGGATTAAATTCGTGCAGTGCGGCGCACGTTTCTTTAATCTCCTCAACAGTCATGTGCATATCTTCTGCCAGAGCCTTGATGTCTTCTTCCTCTGTCGGTAAAAATTCATGCAGCGGCGGGTCTAAATAACGCACAGTCATCGGTCTGCCTTCCAGTGCTTCATACATTGCCTTAAAATCCGCTTTCTGGAATACAAGCAGTTCATCCAATGCCGCAACCCTGCCCTCTACGGTCTTTGACAGAATCATTTTACGGATTTTCGGAATTCTGTCCGGCTCAAAAAACATATGCTCTGTCCGGCACAGTCCGATTCCTTCAGCTCCCAGTTCCACGGCTTTTTTCGTATCTGCCGGTGTATCCGCATTGGTTCGTACACCCAGTGTTCTGAACTCATCTGCCCACTCCATAATCCGTCCGAAATTTCCGCTCACGGTTGCTTCTACCGTCTGAATGTCCCCTTTATATATCTTTCCGGTTGTACCGTCCAGTGAAATAAAATCTCCTTCATGGAATGTATATCCACCCAGTGTAAATTCTTTTGCCTCTTCATCAATCGCAATCGCTCCACAGCCGGATACACAACACGTTCCCATGCCTCTTGCCACGACTGCCGCATGGGATGTCATTCCGCCGCGCACGGTAAGGATTCCCTGTGCTGCGTGCATTCCTTCAATATCTTCCGGTGATGTTTCCAGACGTACCAGAATGACACGTTCTTTTTTATTCTCTTTTACGAGCCGTTTGGCATCTTCCGCCGTAAATACAATTTTACCTGCCGCCGCACCCGGTGAAGCCGGAAGTGCTTCTCCAATCACTTCCCCTGCCTTTAAAGCTTCCGTATCAAACGTTGGGTGCAGTACCTGGTCGAGTGATTTTGCATCAATTCTAAGCACGGCTTCCTGTGGTGTGATTTTTCCTTCATCTACCAAATCACATGCAATCTGGATTGCCGCCTGTGCCGTCCGCTTGCCGTTGCGGGTCTGTAAAAAATACAGCTTTCCTTCTTCAATGGTAAATTCCATATCCTGCATATCGCGGTAATGGTCTTCTAACTTCATCGCCAGATCAATAAATTCACGGTAGCACTCCGGCATATCCTGTTCAAGCTGTGTAATCGGCTGAGGTGTACGTACACCGGCAACCACATCTTCGCCTTGTGCATTAATTAAATACTCCCCATAAATGCCCTTTGCACCGGTTGACGGATTTCTTGTAAATGCAACACCCGTTCCCGAAGTTGCACCTTTATTGCCGAATACCATGGTCTGGACATTGACTGCCGTTCCCCAGTCCCCCGGAATGTCATTCATTCTGCGGTAAGTAATGGCACGCGGCGTATTCCATGAACGAAATACCGCTTTAACGGCTTCCATTAACTGCTCCTGTGGATTCTGTGGAAATTCTTTTCCATCCATTGCTTCACGGTAAACCTGTTTAAACCGCACAATCAGTTCTTTTAAATCCTCTGCCGTCAGTTCCGTATCATACTTGATTTTTTTGTCTGTCTTGACCTCGTCAATAATCTTTTCAAAGTAAGACTTCGGCACTTCCATGACAACATCGGAAAACATCTGGATAAATCTTCTGTACGAATCATATGCAAAACGCGGATTGCCAGTCTTTTCTGCAAATCCTTCCACTGCTTCATCATTCAGTCCCAGATTTAAAATGGTATCCATCATGCCCGGCATGGATGCCCTTGCTCCGGAACGGACAGATACTAACAACGGATTGGCATTGTCCCCGAACTTCTTTCCGTTTACCTGCTCCAGCCAGCCCACCGCTTCAAAAATCTGTGTCTGGATTTCTTCGCGGATTTGCTCCTCATTTGCATAATAATCCGTGCATGCTTCCGTCGTTATGGTAAACCCCTGTGGAATCGGCATACCGAGATTGGTCATCTCTGCAAGATTCGCACCCTTTCCACCGAGAAGCTCCCGCATGTCTGCATTGCCTTCATGAAATTTGTAAACCCATTTCCTCATACCTTTGCCCTCCATACTTTTCTAACAGTTAATCCATCTGATGTCAGGGGTTTTACCCCACTACTCTTTTATATGATTATACCAAAAAAAGAAAAATATGCCTAGACTTTTTGTTAATTTTTTGACACTCTTTTGCTAAATTTTTCTCAAAAACATTTCATGAATCCGCGTATCTGATGTCAGTTCCGGGTGGAAGGACATTGCAAGCTGGTTTTTATTTTCCACCATTACGATATTACCGTCCACTTTTGCAAGTACCTTCGTGTCGTCCAATGCTTTTTCAATATACGGTGCGCGGATAAAACGCATCGGAAATGTACCGATTCCTTCGATCTGTTCATCAACGGAAAAACTACCAAGCTGTCTTCCGTAAGCATTGCGGCGCACAACCGCCGGAAGAGTTGCAAGATGTGTTGCCGCATCATTGCTTAACTGCCGTGCTAAAAGAATCGCCCCGGCACACGTTGCAAGCACCGGCATACCGTTTTTTATCTGGCTCTGTATAGTATCAAACATATCCAGTTCCCGCATCAGTTTTCCCTGTACGGTACTTTCTCCGCCCGGAAGAATCAGTCCGTCATAAGACTGACGGACGTCCTCACCTTTTCTTAATTCTATATATTCTGCACCTAATTGTTCCAGCATCTGCTCATGTTCTGCAAATGCCCCCTGTACTGCAAGAATTCCGATTTTCATACTACTCCTCATTTCTGAGCGACTTTGTCGCGAAGCGGCGATGAGAAATTCGCGCAGGCGATTTCTCATCTGCCATCAATGTTGTTTGCTTTCGCTCAGAAACAAACAACTGTGTGAAAAATGGCGCATCAGCGTTATTTTTCACACTATTTGCCTCTTTCAGCCATTAAAAGTTCAATTTCCTGTTCATTGATACCAACCATTGCTTCGCCTAAGTCTTCAGATAACTCTGCAATCAGCTTTGCATCTGTGAAGTTGGCAACTGCCTTTACGATTGCTGCCGCACGTTTTGCCGGATTTCCTGATTTAAAAATACCGGAACCTACGAATACACCTTCTGCGCCAAGCTGCATCATCAGTGCCGCGTCTGCCGGTGTTGCAACACCGCCTGCCGCAAAATTTACAACCGGAAGCTTTCCATTCTCATGAACATATAACACTAAATCATACGGTACCTGTAATTCCTTTGCCGCCTGAAACAATTCATCTTCACGCATGGAAACAAGTCTTGCCATTTCACTGTTCATTTTTCTCATATGACGGACTGCCTGCACAACGTCACCTGTTCCCGGTTCACCCTTTGTACGAATCATGGAAGCACCTTCGTTAATTCTCCTTAACGCTTCCCCTAAATCCTTTGCGCCGCATACAAACGGTACGGAAAACTTGTGTTTGTCAATGTGGTAAACATCATCTGCCGGAGATAATACTTCACTTTCATCAATATAGTCGATTTCGATTGCTTCCAGAATCTGTGCTTCCGCAAAATGTCCGATTCTGCATTTTGCCATAACAGGAATAGTTACTGCTTCCTGAATTCCTTTAATCATTTTCGGGTCACTCATTCTTGCAACACCGCCTGCCGCACGGATATCCGCCGGGATTCTTTCCAGTGCCATGACCGCACATGCGCCTGCTTCCTGTGCGATTCTTGCCTGTTCCGGTGTGGTAACGTCCATAATAACGCCGCCCTTTAACATCTGTGCCAGTTCTTTATTTAATTCGTATCTGTTTTTTGCATTTTCGTTTGCCATCGTTTTTTTCTCCATTTCCTTTTTATTAATTTTGAATCAACATTTAAATGGAGTATAACAAAAACTGGGCATAATAAAATATTCAAAAATAATATTTTTATAATGTCCAGTTTCAAATCTGTTTATATTCAGTTTTAAATTTATATATGGTCAGTTATTAAAACTCTTATAGCCAGTTTAGCGGTTGTCTACCTTTTCAGGGTATAAGTCATGACTGCTTAACCGCTCCCATGCAACCTGCTCCCAGCGTGTCCCCGGCTTTCCGTAATTGCAGTACGGGTCAATGGAAATGCCGCCGCGCGGGGTGAATTTTCCCCATACTTCTATGTATTTCGGCTCCATCAGGCGGATTAAATCTTTCATGATGATGTTGACACAGTCTTCATGAAAATCTCCGTGATTGCGGAAGCTGAACAGATACAGCTTTAATGATTTACTCTCTACCATTTTTACATCCGGCACATACGAAATTGTAATTGCTGCAAAGTCCGGCTGACCTGTAATCGGGCAGAGGCTTGTAAATTCCGGGCAGTTAAATTTTACAAAATAGTCGTTATCCGGGTGTTTGTTTAAAAATGTTTCCAAAACCTCCGGCGCATAATTGTCGGGATACTTTGTTCCCTGATTGCCAAGCAGTGTTACACCCTGCGTTTCTTCTTTACTTCTTCCTGCCATTGTTTTTCCTTCCCTATTTATATTTTTAAAATGATAATGCCGGGTCTTTGACACCGTTTGCCGCAAATGCTTTGGCACGGTCAATGCATGTTCCGCAGACCCCGCACGGTTTTTCATTTCCCTCATAGCAGCTCCATGTATATTCATACGGCACATGAAGGTCGAGTCCGATTTTTACGACCTCTGCTTTAGTGCGTGCAATAAACGGTGCTTCTACGCGCAATTGCTTTCCGCTTCCTATATAAATAGCGTCATTCATTGCCTTGTTAAATGCATCGCTGCAGTCCGGGTATGCGCTTCCTGCCGCATCATCGCTGTGCGCACCGTAGTAAATGACTTCACAGCCCTTTGACAGTGCAATGCTTGCCGCACTGGATAAAAACAATCCGTTACGGAACGGCACGTATGTCGATACCGGTGTACCGTTTGTCTTTTCTATCTGGCTGGCATAGCTTTCCTGCGGAATCTCTTTATCGGAATGTGAAAGCAGGGAACAATCACTGTACTGGAATATTTTTTCCAAATCCAGTGATAAATGCTCCACTTGATAATGCTGTGTTACTTTTTTCGCACACTCGATTTCTTTGGTGTGCTTCTGTCCATAGTAAATGGACAGTGCAATCACATTTTCCGCACCATACTTATCAACTGCCATTCCTAAACAAGTGGTACTGTCAACGCCACCACTGCATAAAACCATTGCTTTCATTTTGAAATCTCCCTCTTAGTGTCTGTGTATATGTTTTTGTATTCGTCTTTCGGATTCCGCGTGCCGTCATGCAGCTGTGGCAGCCTTCAATATAAACAGCTACGTCTTCCGAGCCGGTCACCTGCGTAATAATGTCCGCAATATCCGTGCCGATGCGTTCCTGAAGCTGTAACCGCTTTGCCACCATATCCGCGATTCTTGCAATTTTACTAAGTCCAATGACTTTACCGTTGGGTACATAAGCCACCGTAACTTTCATATCATACATTAATGCCAGATGATGTTCGCAGTAACTAAAAATGTCAATATCTTTGACAACTACCATATCACCGTAACGGTCCGTTCCGCCTTCTTCGTCTTCTGAAAATGTCTTGTCAAACATCTGTGCAATCTCTTCATTGGTATATTTCATGCCCTCAAATACTTCTTCGTACATTCTGGCAACCCGTTGCGGTGTTTCCTTTAGCCCTTCCCTGTCCGGGTCATCTCCGAGTGCTTCTAACAGCCCACGGATATGATAAGCCACCGCTTCTGTATCAATCTCTTTCATTTTTCTCTCCATTCAGTTCTGCGATAAAGTCTATTTGCTTTCGTTCCGAAACAAATAGCTGTGTGAAAAATAAGCGCATCAGCGTTATTTTTCACACTAAACGCCTCTTTCATCCGGTGCCCAGATAAATTTATGCATTTGTAACTGCATACGCACGCCGTTCATCTGATGTGCTTTCATGTATTCCACAATGTCTGCGGGTTCAATCGCACCAAATACCGGGCTGATGTATACATGACATTTCTGTGTCAATCCATATTCCTGTATTATCTGCCGTGTCTTTTCCAAATCTTCAATGCTGCCCGCCACAAATTTAACGGTATCCTGCGGCTGTAATTCGGAAAAATTCTGCAGGCGCATAAATGTTTCCATTCCACTGCCTGCCAGCTTATAATCCATGGTCATTGAAAGCCGCTCCATAGATTGCTGTTGTTGTGTTAAATGTTTTACCTGTGTACGCACATTTTCCAGACTGACACTTCCGTTGGTTTCAATCTCAACAGCTTTTCCCGCGGACAACAGTTCTTTTATCAGACCCGCAAGTTCTGTCTGCAGCAACGGTTCTCCGCCTGTTATTGTCACATTGTCTATTCCTGTGCGGCACACGTCTGCCACCAGTTCTGCCGCCGTCTTTTCGACCGCCGGGGTGTCCTGTCTGTTTGCCCACTGTGTATCACAATAACTGCAATTTAAGTTACACCCCTTAAAACGGATAAAAACTGCCAGCTCCCCGGCTTTTGTTCCTTCTCCGTTGATACTTACAAACTGCTCTGCCACCGGGTACTTTATTTGATTATTCATGTTCATACTTTATTCCTCATAGCACGCCGCATTATTCGGTGTTTCATATACGGTTACACGTTTTACACGGTATCCTGCCTGCTGCATTTTTTCATGAAAATATTTTGCCATATTTTCCGCCGTCGGACGAAATGGAAACTGCAAAATCTTAAACTGCTCGCTTTCAAGCGCTGCAAGTGTCGCTTCCTTTAAACTGCCGGTTTCAATAATGAGGCAGTGGTCAAGTGCATCCACACATTCCCTTAAATCCCGCTTTAAATCACCAAAGTCCACATACATGCCGCGGTTTTGTCCGTCTTCCTGTAAATCCTCCGTACAGACTTCCAGTACAACACGCCAGCGGTGTCCATGAATATTGCTGCATTTTCCTTCATATCCATATAAAAAATGCGCCGCATCAAAGCTGTGTTCCGTCTTTAAAATATACATTTTTCCTCATTTCCGTACGTTTTCCATTCTGTCATGTAACTCTTCCTGCTGACTGCCTGCTGCTGTCCTACAGAAACGTGCGCCGCAATGCGTACAAAAAGAACATGGATTCAGCCCAAATCCATGTTCTAAACATACTATGCAAATTTATCCTGTTCTGCCGTTGTGGCAGAATTTTCCTTTAAATATTGTATAGTCCTGGTTTTGTTTAGAGACAGGATGGTACAAACGAACTGTCTATTATTGCTAGGAGATAGGATAACAAATCCTTTTTAAAATGTCAACCGATTCCCGGATTTTTTGTTTTACTGTTTTTCACTATTGTAATATTTATTTTTTGCAAGCAGCATATTTTTCTGAGCTTCGGTAATTGTATCAGTAATATCCGATATAAACACATAAAAAAGTCCACCGCCCGCTTCAATAGTCTGATGCTCTAAATGTCCGCAGTCATCAAGCCAGCGCACCGTGCCGTCCTTTCTTACAATACGGTATTTAATATAATCCATACTGCGGTCGGACTGCTTTATCTGATCGTGAATTTCCCATTCTACGCGTGCCAGATCCTGCGGATGCACCATACCGCGGAATGAATTATGCACCTGCTCCCGGAACTCCTCTATCGTTTCACAGCCAAACAGACGGATTGCACCCGGATTGGCATAGAGCAGTTTTTCTTCACCCACTGCACGATAGATAAAAAAGCCTTCTGACATATTTGCCAGTGTTTCTGACAGATATACCGCACGTTTATCCTTCCTTCCCTGCATCAGCGTATCAATACTGCGGATTACAATGACTGCATCCTTTGGTGTCCCGTCACTGTCCCGTTCGCACACCGCTACCGTTGTCAGGCACCATTCCTTATTGTTTTTTTCATCTAACCGTTTATAGGACATTTCCAGCGTATCCTGCTTTGCAAGTCCTTTATTGAGATTTGTCAGCGAGAGAAACTTACGGATATTCTTTTCATCGGTTGATACAATCTTACCCATATAAAAATGACGGTTAATGGATTCCTCGTAATTACCACGCTCCTGTAATGAATTTTCATCCGGATAAATCATATGATAATAATTGTCCTTTAACTGTACAAAATAAACTTCACGATAGGAAAGCATCATACTCTTTAGAGCATTCGATGCAATATATGTATTCGTAATATCCTGTATAATCACGCCGATGTAACCTTCCCGGTACTGATAATATGTAAACTGCATATACCGGTTGGAAATGTGGCTGTAAAGGTAAAATGTTTTCTTTTCACCTTTATATGCCGCATTATACATATACGTATACGCTTCCTCTACCTTATCACCGAAACTCTGATAGGAAAGCGCCTTTAGCTGCTCTAAATCTCCGGTGCAGACCTGCCGCATTGTTTCATTGGCATATAAGATTTCATAATCCACCGGTTTATTATTTTCATCTAAAATCAGGCGGTCAATACAAAATCCTGTCGGCATTTTTCCAAAGTGTGCCTCAAGACTTTCATAATCTTCATTAAATGCCCTATCCGTAATCTGTGTCTGCACTTCTGCCTGCTTTTTATCTGCCTGCACTTCGGTTACATTCATCAGCGAACCGTAATACTGGCGGCAGCCGTCCTTCTCCCGCAGGAAAAAGACTCTCATGTATACAAGAATGACCGTGCCGTCCATCTGCATAAAATGAATATATCCATCTGCTCCGGACATCTGATTCGAAAATGCCTTCTCAAAGATTGTATGCAAAAGGACCCTGTCATCTGCATGCACATGATTCCAAAAACGCTTTCCGTAACTGTTCGCCTGCCCTGATGATGTACCCATCAACTGAAAATACTGTTCATTGACCCTGGTAATTTCAATCTGATGATCCCTCATTTCATAAAATGCAACCGGTCCTAAGACATTATTTAACATACTATCCGTAATGAAATTCGTATCCATAAATTCACGAATATGAAGCGGCTCTACCTGCTTATAAAATAAATCATGAAAATCAAGCTGACGTTCGTCGCTTAGCAGTTCTTCAAACTGCTTGACCGGCAGCGGTTTATAAAAATAAAATCCCTGAATATAACGGCATCCTAGGCTCTGTACAAACTGTTCCTGTTTCTCTGTTTCAACACCTTCCACGATAATAGGCAGCCGAAGCAGTCTTGCCATATTAACAACAGACTCTAAGATGTTCATGCCTTTTTCTTCTTCTGTTTCACTGATATCCAGAAAACGCATATCCAGCTTTAACACATCAACAGGAATATTTTTTAACATGTTCAAAGACGAATAGCCGCATCCAAAGTCATCCATCATAACCTTAAAGCCTTTTCCGCGCAAAATGTTAACCGTACTGGTAATCCGCTCATCACTCTCTGTATATGCACTTTCCGTAATCTCCACTTTTACATAATGCTCGGAGAGCTGATATTTTTCCAATAACGAGAAAATATATGCCGGTACATCCATTGAAAAAATGTCTACCCTTGATACATTAATAGAAATCGGAACCGGCTGGAATCCCCTGTCTATCCAGCTTCTTATCCACGCACATACCTTGTCCCATACATAGCGGTCCAACCGGTCTATCATTCCGTTCTTTTCCAATACCGGAATGAATGCCCCCGGAGATACCATCGTCCCATCCGGTTTCACCCAGCGCACGAGTGCTTCTGCACCCACAATCTGATGTGTTGCAATATTACACTGCGGCTGTGCAAAAAAGGTAAATTCATTATTTTTTAAGGCCTCCTGTATCTCGGATAAAAGTTCCACTTCTTTTTCCAGCCGTGACTCCATCTCCTGTGTATAATGGCAGATATGATCAGGCTGTCCTTCAAAAGCATTAGACAGAGCCAATGTCGCCCGGTCATACATAATCTCCGGCGAATCTGTATCTGTATTAATGGAATATATACCGATAACCGGATAAAAGCCGACCGTATTGTTCCATTTATGAATACCTTTTATAATCTGTTCCTGAATCTGTTTAATAATCTCATGAGAATCCGGTATAAATATTCCAAAATTATCTGCCCCCAGATAACCTTCCACACCGTCATGCTCTCCTGCAATCTCTTTTAAACAGTTCTGAATATAAAGAATAAGTTCGTCTCCGGTTTCTCTGCCATAAAGCTTATTAAAAAGCCTGAAATGCTCAATATCGATTGCGACCATACTATATGCGCCAGAAAGTCCCATCTCCATTTTACTTCTGACATTCGACATAAAGGTACGGTTGTAATAAAAGTCACTTAACTGTGCACCCTCCATAAAAGCTACCCTCCTATCCTCACAACAACTCTAATTTTTATTGTAGTGCAAATAGAATAAAATTTCAATCCTAAAGCACCTCTATTTTATGAAAAACTACCATTCATTTTGTATATTTATAACAAAAACCGCCCATGCAGACCTGTCTTCCTGCATGGGCGGCTGTATCCGGTTATTCTTTTGTATTTTTTACTTCTTTAAACGTTCTTTTACGCTTACAGGTTCTTTAACCTGATGCATATAAAAGAAAGAAGCTGAATTTACTGAACTTTTTGCAGTCTTTAAACCAACTGCCTTAACAGCTTTTAAAACTTTCTTCATACTTTCTTACCCCCTTTTGAATTAAAATTAATATTGCAGTTTCAAAAAGCGTCATTGCCACGATGTCCCCTACTTCTGCCAAGACACTTTTTGAAACGAATACCCCCAACAGATAGCACATGCTGATAAACCGCGATTTTTTTCGATTCATTACGACCTGTTCCCCGTCTAACGGTTTATTGGCATGCGGCACCGGAGCGAGCCACCAGATGATTCCCGTACCGACAGCCGCCAGCAGAAGCACTGCTGTAAAATGACTGTTCAGTTCCCCCGCTGCTGTCAGATTCAATATGTACAATCCGACCGTAGCACCTGCACATCTTACCTTTGTGGCTGCATGGTATCCTCCTGTGAAACTTCTAAGCACTGTAAATGACACAATAAAACAAATGCTTTGCCAGAATCTGCCCCACAATATGCCTAAAACTACTAAGAGAAGTGTTTCCAGAACACCGTCCATAAAAATTTCCAGACCATATTCATAGATATCAGCTTCATCTTTTTCAATCATCTGTTCCCGGGATAAATAGTCCGAAAGAATTCCCGCCAGCCGATGTGTCATTCGCTTTTACTCCTTATCTGTTTCTGCCCGAATCATATCTTTTTTCTGAAAAATTTTCAATAGGTTTGTCCTACTTTGCAGATATATGACGTACTTTGCAGATTTTCCGTGTAATAAAATATATTATACACAAGCAATATGCACCATAAACCGGCTGTTTTCTTCTGATATATCAATCAGTCCTCCATATTGATTCACAACTTTTTTCACGCTTAATATGCCAAGTCCGTGATTTTCAGCATCTTCTTTCGTGGTATGTAACTGCGGATTTCTGTCCAACACGGATTCTTCTATATAATTACTTACAATAAAATGACGGATATTATTGACTTCAAAACAGTCTACGCCAATAAATCTTTTTGCCTCCGGCAGATTTTCCTCCGCCCGGATTGCATTGTCCATTAGGTTTGAAAATACAATCGCCATATCCATTTCACGTTCTTTCGGATAGCTGGTTGTAATCTGCCAGCGCACAAAAATGTCCTTTTTCCGGCACAGCTGCGCTTTTTCATACATCACCGCGTTAAGCATTTCGTTATCCACAATGTAGTAAACATTTACTCCGATACTGCTGACTGCACCCGTAAAACCTGCCATCTGCTTTTTTGCCTGTTCCACATTTCCTTCTTCGAGAAGCTTTGTCCACGCCATTGCATAATGTTTTAAATCATGGCTTAAAATCCTTGTTTCCCTCTGCATCTGATAAGCTTTTTCAATCATTGCTTTCTGTTTGTCCAGCTGGATTGCTACGATTTTGCCCTCGTTCATACGCTGATTCATCTTACTGATATGCAGTGCCAGAAATGTACAGCACCCCAGAATCACCAGCTGTAAGGTGAAAATTCCGAGAATATGTCCCTGCTCTTTTCCGTATATGCCGGTATTTAAGTTTATTTCTAACAGACTAATCAGGATAAATGCCGCCGCAATCAGAATCAGTAAAATTAACAGCCACTCCTGCCATTTTAAATACACTCTGTTTTTTCTCTGTATCATCGCTGCCCATATCAATATCACCAGCAACAGTCTTGCAATTAAGATAGAGCAGATTCTTGTGAAAATATTTCCTGTAATCAGTACCGACATCGGTTCTCCGGTTACCAGTGAAATCACCGGAAAACAGACACTGCTTGACACAATATACAGTATCATAATAATGATGCTCCACAAGCACCATGACCGCCAGCTTTCTTTTAAACATACATAACACATTCCAATATTGACTGCAATTCCCAATATAAACTGCTGTACCGGCAGCTGAATCAGGTATTGCGCACACAAGTACTGTAGCAGCATAAATAACACCAGATATTTGCTTTTCCCTTTACGGACCCCCAGTATGTATGCCAGCGAACCTATCATAAGCACGCCGTCACCCAGGCTTGTAATCTGCTCTACTATTATATTTAACACTTTTTCCCTCTTTTCTATCTGTACATACTGTTTCCCATTTTTCTGATATACCGCAGGTAGCGTGCCTTACACATTTCAAATTTTCCTCTGCTGATTCGGATAACTTCGTTATTACTCATAACAATTTTATCGCGCTGTATCTCGTATATGTATTTCATATTACATAAGTAGGAATAATGTGGACATAAAAAATCTCCGGTTTCAGCCAAATATGCGAAATCCGAAATTTTTCCGCGGACCTTTAATACTTCTTTCTGTGTGTGGACATACAAATGATGGCTTTGTACTTCGATGTAGATGATTTCCTGCTGTGGTAAAATCGTCGTAACCCCTCCGGTTTCATCAAACTCCAGACATTCCGTTTTTGTATTCTGCTGTATCCAGCTTTCTACCGCCTCTGTAAGTTCTTCCTCCAGATGTGATTTTCTGACAAAACGAAACGGTCTGAAATGAATGGATTCAAACACCAGATTTTCCATACTGCTGACAAAAATAATATTTTCCCCTCCTGTTATTTTATATAATTCCTCTGCAAGCGTAAAACCTGAAACCTCGCCCATTTGGATATCAAGCAGAACAATATCGTAAGGAACCCGGTGCAGCACGTCTAAAAAATGCTGTCCGGTCTGAAATTCCTCAATCCCGGCTTCCAGTTCTTTTTGGGAAAATATATTTTTGACAATTTGGACTTCCTGCATACGTTCCTGCATATCATCATCGCAGACTGCAATCGTAAACATCACTCTTTCCTCCGTTTTGTGTTTTAAACCATTCCCCCGATTTATATATCTATTATATATGAATTACGGCAGTTGGGCAATACTCATTCCAACACGGGCATGAATCTTCATTTTTGATTAATTTCATCACAAAACGGCACAAAAAGTCTCCCTACTCAAAATAATATAAATATACATCTTCTAAATCAATATTATCTTCTACCGGCACGGCTTCTTTAGGCAGCGTATCCCCGACAAGCCGCAGTGCCAGTCCGTTTTTCCGCTGACGGATATTTCCGACTTTATACTCTGCCTGCAATGCACCGACATCATCCAGCGTGCAGGTAATCTCAGCGACCTTTCCCTGCATTTTCTCAATCAGTTCCACCGGAGTCCCCGTTGCTACAATCTGTCCCTTCTTTATTAAAAGGACGTGGTCTGCAATGCACTCAATATCACTGACTACGTGGGTTGCAAATAAAATGATTTTATCCTTTGACAGTTCGGCAATGTAGTTACGGATTCCGATACGCTCCTTTGGGTCAAGTCCCGCGGTCGGCTCATCCAGAATGAGTATTTTCGGATTGCCGAGCAGTGCCTGTGCCAGCAGCACACGCTGTTTCATGCCGCCGGAAAAACCGCCGATTTTTTTATGGGCAACTCCGGTTAAATTGACAACCTCAAGCAGTTCGTCAATCTGCTGATTGACCGTTTTGCCCTCTGCATTTTTCCCTTTTAAACCTTTGACCTCTGCCATATATTTTAAAAATGCTTTGGGTGAAAAATCCTCATAAAATCCCTGCTGCTGCGGCATATAACCGACAATGGCACGGAACCTTTTCCCCAGCTTTAAAATATCTTCTCCGTCATATAAAATTTTGCCGCCGTCACTGCCGCTGTCCCTGCTGACATTATCTGTTATCAGGTTAATCATCGTACTTTTTCCGGCGCCGTTTGCCCCAAGTATCCCGTAAATGCCGGGCTTAAAAGTGTAAGTTACTTTCCGTAATGCCTGCACCGTACCGTATGTTTTAGATAAGCCCTCTAACTGTAATTCCATATTTTTCACCCTTCCTTTATACAAGCTGTGTCACCTGATGCAGTATCCACACCAGCAAAATAACGCCTGCCAGTACTGCCGGCATCAAGGCTCTGTTTCCCTTTTTTCCAATCGCTCTAGATACCAGCATGGCAGCTGTCATTGTAAACAATGCTACAACCAATCTTACAAGCAGTAATATCATAAGCCACCCTGAAATACTCACATGACCTGCAAGCCCGCCCCACGCATTTTCCAGAAATGTAAGGCTTAACGCCGGTGCTGCCAGATACGGCATACCGTAAATGTGGTGCAAATTCCAGATATCAATGCCGTAAACCGCCGCCGTCAGCCCTATGGTCAATACAACACAGGCGGTAATCTTCCAGCGCATCACCGCCGCTCTGCCGTTTGGCGCACTGTGTACAATCTGATACATGCCGGTTCTGTACTCCATGGCAATACTTTCAGATACAATAATCATAATTGCCGTTACCAGTGCAAGGATTAAAATAAACTCACGCTGTCTGCTGTATTTTCCGAAAATTTCTTCATATCCTCTGTCGGAAATCAGCCATATTTCCTGTCCGGTTGTTTCCCGTATCTGCTCTGCGTAAGAGAGTTTGCTTTGGTACTCCTGAATCGTATTTACAACCTGTCTTTGATACTGCAAGACACTGACTGCCGCCGTATACTCTTTTAATTCAATTTCACCGGCCTCATATGCCGCCGCCGCTTCTTCCAATGCTTCCTGCGCCTGCCGGTATGCTTCGAGCCGTTCCTGCACATAATCTTCAATATAACCGTACTCTTTTCCGCCATGCTCTAAATACATTTTGTCATACTCTTTCTGTGCATCGGTAAATGTCATCTGTCCGGTTGTACTGAAATATGCCGCTATGATTATCAGTGCTGCCACCGCCCACAAGGCTTTTCCTGTTATCACCAGCTTATGCAGTTCTTTTAATACTACCGGATATTTTGCAAATACACGCTGGTACTGTCCGTGAACCGCCGTAAACATGCGGGATAACAATGACACTTTTGTATTCGGCCGCATGGCGGCATAGCGCATTACCGCAAAAATTCCGCAAAACAGACCACACACCGTTAAGAAAAACAATGCCACGGAAAAGACCGAAAATACATAATTTTGAAAACCCCAGTTGATATACGTGCTGTACAAATCACTGATTTTTAAAAAGCTGACAACATTAATATAATGAAAAACGTTATACACACTCTGCACTTCGATTTTCTGATAAACGAGAATCTCTATGCCGACAAATGCCGCTGTGCAAATCAGCGTATGGTTGCGGTTGCGGAATGCCATAAACAGCGCCCATAAAATGATACTGAATGCCGCTAAAATAAACCATGACAGGAAAAACAGCCGTAAAATATATGCGCCTTTACTGAGTGTATATGTAAATTTCCCAAAATCCACAAAGGTCTGTACCGGATTTGCCAAATCCTTTACTCCGCCGTATAACAGCATCGCTGTAAGAAATGTCGTGCCGTACAAAAGAAAGAGAATCGCAAAGGAACCGCCCGCTAACAACAGCAGTCTTTTGAGGGCAAGTACAGTTCTTCCGTTTGGGGTGTTATGTACAATCTGCCACATTCCGTTTTCACGTTCATCAAAAAGGGAATAAATCACCGCCACCATAAGCGCTGCCGCAATGTAATACATCAGGTTGTAGTGAACAAATGCATCTGCGCCTTTATCGTTATCTAACTTCAGTTCGACATTCTGTACTCTTTCAAAGTCCTGTGCCGTCCTTAAAATGTTGCTGTAGGAAAATGTATTCTGCTTGGAGAAAATACGGAATCGTTTCATATTTTCTGCGTTTGCCATGACTGTATCAATGGAAGCCTCATATCCGTTCAGATATTCGAGCTTACTGCGCAGCTGCTTTAACTGTAATTCTAACTGGGTCTGCTGCTGTGCTGTCAGGCTCTGGTGATACGCTATCATTTCACGACTGCCTTCATCGACTTCCGATAAAAGTTCTTCCGATGTCTGCTTCTGTACCGCATTTTCTGCCGTCCGGCTGTTCTGCATTTCATTTTGAGCAGTATTTTTCGTTTCTTCCTGACTGTTCTCCTGCTTTAAAATTTTTGCGTATTTACGGATATTGCCAAATTCCGTTCCCAGCCGCTCCTGCGCCTGTTCCAGACTCATATTTTCATAACGCTCAACCAGCTTCTGATACTGTCCCGCCGCAAAAAACATTTCCGTAAAGCTTCTGCCTGCCAGCTCGCTGTACAAAAACAGACACAAATTGCCTAGCACTGCCACCGCAATCAATATCCACATCTTTTTATGAAAAACCCTTTTTACTTCTCCCATACCATTCTCCTGTATATGACAATTTTTAATTTATCAGAATCCACTCAGATTTATCTGATAAATTTTCTTTTTTCATATATTCCAGATTATCTGCATTTTCTTCAAACAAATAGTCTGTATCGCCAAAATAAACGACACCGTTACAGAGAATTTTGGCAATCTGATTCCCTTTGGTATCCAGCACATAACAATATCTTTGGGTGCGTGCTTTTGTTTCTGTGGCTCTGCCTGCGCCATTGTTAAAAAGATATAAATTTTTTCCGTCATAAGACATTTTGCACTGTATCAGTTCATCTTCCGCCGGATAAATAAGAGTATTACTGCCCTGTGTCATGTCATAGGCATAAAGCCCTGTTCCCTGCACAAAATAAAACAGCATCTGATTTTCTGTATCCGCATGATAGTCACAGACATCGGCATCTATAACCTTTCTGGTATCTCCGGTGGCAAAATCATATTCAAACAATCCTTTGTAATCAGATGACACTGCCTTGGTTTCCTTATTCTTTGTATATTCCCGGATAACAAAATATAGTTTATCGCCAAAGCTTCTGCCGCGGTCAATAGAAGCTCCTGTTCCCGTATAGGAAAAAACGGTCTGTTCCGTTCCGTCTGTCAGTGAAATTTTTTTAATAACTTCTTCTGCTTCTTCCTCCTGTCCCGCATGTCCGGTATCATCATACGCATAGACATCATTTTCATGAAAGACAAGTGATATGCTTGACACGCCTGTATTGGCAAATAAATCGGCAATGGTTTCTCTTGCACTTCCGTCTGTATGGATACGCACAAGTTTTCCCATTCCACCTTCACATTGAATCAGATACAGATAACCGTTATAGCAGTATATCGTATCGGTCAGATACAATGCCGAACCGGTCTGCTTCATATCACAAAGATACGCATTGCAGGTATTGTCACTATGCGTACATTCCGGTTTTGCACAGACTGCAACCGCTTCCTGTGTTGTTTCATCAAAAAATGCAATTTTTGAAATGCCGTCTGTTGTCTGAATAAAATAATAGCCGCCCATGCCCTTTGCGACTGCATGGTTGTCGGGATTCCAGTAATTCTGCGATTCATTTTGTGTTGTGTCCCACTGCCCGATGGCCACGTTTACTGTATTCTTATCAGGATTTTCACGTACCTGATTTTTCAGGACAAACCCTAAAATTACCGCCGCAGTAACAAGGACAACTGTACACGTTATCAGCATTTTTTTCTTCATTGGTAATCACCCGCTTTCACATTCTAAATTAATTTTAATTAACCGGTATCCATTCTTTTGCTGTCAGGATATCTGCTTTTTCAATATAATATTTTTGTCCTCCGCCCCATGAATCTGCGCCAAAAACATTCTGCTCATCGCCAAAACAGGTAAAATACATACCTTCTGTAGGAATCTTGTTCAATTCATTTCCGTCTGTATCCATAACATATAAATAAGTATCTGTACGCTTGAAAAAGTAAACAGAATATTGTTCATTACTCATATATAAATATTTTCCGTCAAAGGAAAGCTGGCAGATATTTGTTTCATTTTCGACCATTTTATAGATTCTTTCCGCCTTGCTGTCCGACAATTTACGTTTATATAAACCGTCATTAAATACATAATAATAAAGCGTTTGTGAAACTTCATCTACTGTGTAATCCGTTATGTCCCCGGACGATATATTTTCTGTTTTCTTTGTTGCATAATCATATGCAAAAATGCCTTTACGCGTGTAAGTACGCTCTGCATGCTGTTCTGTACTTTCACGTCCCTCATCTTCCACTAAAAAGAATAATTTTCCCCCATAGCTTTTGGCGGCATGAATCACCGCACCATAACCTGTGTACTCATAGGCATGTTCATCTTCTTTTCCGTCTAATGAACGTCTTCTAAGTACGGCTGTGGATTCCTCATATCCTGAAACACTTCCCTGTCTTTGATAAATGTACACATTTTCATCATGAAAGGTCAAACAATATGCCGGAGAAACAGCTCCGATTTCAAACAGCCTTTTTCTATATGAACCGTCCGGTGCAACCTGCTCAAGATAGGATAAGCCGTCAGTATCATCATTGTAAATTACATAAACCATGCCATTATAATAATAAATTTGCTGTGCATTATATTTTTTGCTTAAATACGCATTGCAATTTTCATCTGTATGACTGCATTCTGCCTTTGAACATAACGGAATTGTGTTTTTAGTTTCATTATCAAGATAGCATATTCTGTTTGTCCCCGCCTCAATTTGTTCTATACAGTAATATCCGTTTTCACATTTTGTAATATACCGCCCAAAGATATTCCAATACGGCTGATCATCTTCCGTTGAAGGATTCAGTGTAACCGAAGTCTGCCTTTTGGTACAGCCGGTGGCAAATATGCTTGTAAATAATAAAATTGTAACTGTGAGTATGATATATCTTTTTTCCATGGTAGTCCCCCGCTTTCACTATGCCGCTACTCCATTTCTAATAAATATAACTCTAAATATGCCGGTGTATCAGAGGTTTCATATTTTTGACGTATGCCAAAATATTGTGTATGCTCTGTTCCGTCAACTTCCGTTATATCTGCCTGAATCACTGCACTTTCCAAATCTTTTTTATAATCGTTATAATATTTTTCTATTTCTCCGTTACTTTGTACGGCTATACAAAAAAATAAATAAACAGTCTGCTCTGATTCTCCTTCAATTTCAACAGACGGTTGATACATCGCTTCTAACTCATCTGTTGAAAATGAAAATTCATTTTTTGATAATCCGCCAGCAAAGTTATACAGTGTATACACAACCTTCTGAGTGGTATTTTTTTCAATAATTTCAGGTATTTGAATATTATTGCCGCAAATTAAATACTCTGTTGTAATTTCATTTTCATCAGTTACTTTTTTGTCATAAGAAGCTTTATAGCCTTTTAACATAAATTCTTTTACTTTTTCTTCGGATATGACTTTTTTATCCATTGCCAGATATTTTATCTGATATTGTAAATATTGTTCCTGTATGTAAGTTATCCCGTCTTTATGTGTTTTTTCTATTCTCAGCGGTTCCTGTCTTTTTGTTTCTGTCGATACTGTACTCTCCTGCTTATCTGCATTTTTCGTTTCCCGTATCCCACACCCTGTTATAGAAAATACCAATGCCAGCACTATTCCAATGATATATATTTTTTTCATAATTCCACCTCCACTATAACGGCACAGTTCTTACTCCATTGCCTTCCATTCCCACTCACCCGGCAATGATTTATTAATATAACTGTATTCTGAATTTCCCCCGCTTATTTTTTGAATGACCGTCTGCGCAAATAAATAATTGCCGTCACCAAAATAAATCCGCTGTGTCTTTTCCCCTGAAATTTGCTGAATCATATTACCGTTTGTATCAATTACAAAACACTGTTTTTCAACTTCTTTTCCCATTCTTTTTGAAATTGATGCCCACGCACTGTTATCCATATAAACGTATTGTCCGTCAAATGAAATTTCCGGCATTTGATTCTTTTCATCTGCCTCTACAAGCAGCTTCTGTTCTTTAGTATTAATATCATAACTATACAATCCCTTTTCTTTTACAAAATAAAAAAGCTTGTTTGTATTTTCATCTATGCAATACCCCGTAACTTCCTGTTCCAGCACTCTGCCCGCTTCCATTGTATCCGTCCGGTATACATACAGTCCCTTATATGCCTGATTTAATACCACCTTATCATTTACGTTTTGTTTCTGTACATCCGATATAATAAAAAACAACTGATTTCCATAGCATTTTGCCTGCATAATGGCACAGCTTGCTCCCGTATACTGTGCAACGACCGCCTGTTCTTTTCCGTCTAAGGAGTATCTGGTAATCGTTTCTGCATATTCTTCTTCCATTCCCAAATGTTGATTCATATTGTATACATAAACATAATCATTATGAAATACAAGATTTGTTCCTGTATCTCCCTGCCCATACTGGTATACTTGTACTATCTTTTCCCGCTGTGCGCCATCGGGTGAAAAACGTACCAAAAATCCTTCACTGTTTAATAAATATAATGAATCTTTATAATAATAAACCGTCTGCATCAAATATCCGGTACCTTTTTGTGTTCCAACATACGCATTGCAGTCTGTCGTATTATGCTGACAATTCGGCAAGGCACATAACGGATAGCTTTCCTGTGTTTCTTCATCAAAAAACATCAAGTAACTGTCACCATTGTCCATATAATAGTAACCACCTTCGCCTTTTGCAAAATTATGTGCCACCGTTCCCCAATAGCTCTGCGAATCATTTTCTGTTTCCTGCACGGTCTGAATTTCAAGCTGCTTTGCCTGATTTAAATCACTGCTTTGCGGCTGTTCACTTTGATTTTTTGCAGTACACGCACTGCACATAAGACATACTGTGAACACTAGACCTATTAATTTTTTTCTCATATACCCACCCCTCTTTATGGCTGTAAAACTCATATTCCATATTCATTTTACAGCCACAAAAAAACACCTTTGTATTTAAAAGTTCTTTCTATTCATATAACGTAATTGCACTGTGATTACCGTCATCGTCCCATGCATTGCAGTTTGCATATGCACTATCAAAACCGAAATCCATTTCTCCCCTTCAATGACTATACTTAACCATTCCCACCATTTGCAGAATGAACACGCTCATCATCGCCATATTGATACTGTATCTATATGACGGTAATTTCATCCATGCAAAAAGACATGACAGTATCACCCCTATGATACTGTATACGGCGCTTTTGCAACGATATGCCCTTTTTTCATGTTCGTTTAACGGATTATTACCATTCTGCACCGGTGATAACCAAATAATCATGCCACACATGATACATAGATGTACTATACAAAATATACTGTCATTTCACAAAACATATGCATTCCAAATCCGATTATCAGAAATAATGCAATATGTCCTAATGATATAACCGCCTGTTTAATTCCGTAAGTTACTATTTCCCTTTCTTCCGGTAAAATAATCTCATATTCAACCAAAATGTCGCTAACTGTTTTTCCCCTAATCACGTTTACTTCCCTGATACTTTTTTAACTGCTTAACCCTTTCTGTTACTTTCCCCTGTTTCTATCCTTACATTAACATGGGATTTTTCAAAATCAAGCAATGTTGGTTTATTCTGCAAAATGTTGGTTTATTCGGTAAAATTTTACATTAATAAAGAATTAATCTCACAACAAATTCCCCATTTTGCGTATCAAAATCTATTACCCCATGATATTGTTCTACAATTTTTTTAATATGCTCCAGTCCGATTCCATGCCGACTTTTATTCTGTTTTGTTGTTTCAAATACATCTTCCCTCCTCTTTAAAACGCCGCGATATGGATTCTTCACCTTTATGACCATTTTATTTTCATGCTGGCGCATAACAAATTCAATCGATGCATTTTCAATATCTTTGGCTGCCCGAATGGCATTATCCAGTAAATTTCCGGTAATGGTACACAAATCGACATCATTCCACCGGGTGTTTTTTGCGATTGCAACTTCTGTATTTATACAAATTCCCTGTCTTTTAGCTTCTTCATATTTATAAGAAATCAGCGCATCCAATGATACATTTCCCGTTGAAATCTGATACCCCCCGTTATCGGACATATCTAAAAAACGTTGTACATAGTTTATGACTTCTTTATCCTGATTTTGTTCCGCCAAAAGGTATATAACCCCAAAATGATTTTTCAAATCATGTCTTAATGCCCGTGTATTTTCAAAAAGCTCCTCATAATGGTAAAGCTGCTGTTCGTAATTCCTGTTCTGCTCTTCTATTTTATTTTCCTTTATCTTTTCAGCCATGAACTGCGACAATACATCATATAGATAAAAAACAATAAGATTCATCAACAGTAACAATACAAAACTCACACCCGTAATCAGATTATATTTTTCCGGCAGCATACAAAGCACCGCCGCAATATAAATTGAAAATACAGGCAGTAACAGCAGCAATACCCAATACATTCCCGGTATTTCTTCTCCCTGACCGGTCCGTTTTATTTTCTCGGTTCCAAGTACAATCGGAAAACAGGAAATATTTGCAATAAAATACTGAATCATCGTGTAATCTTCCATATTCTGACTGGTAAGCTCCGGCATGACATTTACCGATACAAGCACTGCTATTGCCTCTGTACAGATTGATAAACCCAACTGTACCATGACATAAAACATTCTTTTACGGAATGTTGCCTGATATATGTATGTAACCGCCATTAAACTGACAATATTTACCGCTAATGTAACAACCGGTATACAAATTTGAATATATACGACTGAATTTATTACATAATATATCAGATATATAAAAAATACATATTTCTTATTAATTTTATATTGGGTAAAAAATATATTATAAAACCGATATATTAAATACACTCTGAATATATTGGTAATCAAATATCCTGCTGTTCCCATATCCTGTCCCTAATCCATAAATTTTAAATACGTTCTCTGCGCCTCTTTCTGATAACTCCGGCTTGTATAATATATCTTTCCGTTACTCATCTGTATCCTGTCTTTATGAAACTGCCGGATATATTCCATATTGAGGATAACTGCCTGATTTATCTTTAAAAATCCGTGATGTCTGACCTGTTCTTCTATCTGCTCCATTGTTGCTCTGAACCGTTCTTCGCCCTCTGTTGTTGTCATGAGAATATATCTTTTATCAGTTTCAAAGGAAATAATTCTTCCAACGCTGACTGCATATATCTCATAATATTTTCTGTAATAAAATTTATGTTTACGGACAGTCCATTTTCCATATGCCATTGCAATACATTCCCGCACCTTTGCTTCATTTAACGGCTTTGCTAAAAAATTTAACGGCTGAAAATCAAACAATTCGCGCTCATATCCTTCTTTTCCGGTCATATATACAATCTGCATCGTATCATTATGATCTTCTTTCCGGATTTTCCTGCTGATATCTATTCCTGTCATATCCCCCAGTTCAATATCCAAAAATAGTAAATCCACATTATTTTTTGCCATATATTCCATCAACTGTCCACCGGAATAAAATCCCTTTACTGTCTGTATCTGTTTCATGGACTGCTGTTCCGCAATTTGAACAAGCTGTGCTGTAATTTCTTTCATATCATCGCAAACTGCAATATTAAACACGCTAATCTCCATTCCTGAGCGACTTTTTGCGAAGAAGCGATTTCTCATCTGCTATCATAGGTGTTTGCTTTCGTTCGGAAGCAAACATCTGTGTGAAAAATCAGCACATCAGTGTGATTTTTCGCACTATCCCCTCCGCAAATCACGAACTTTTTCTTTATTTTATCATTTTGTTACCGGATATACAATAGTCATGTCCTACTTTGCAGATATATGACGTACTTCGCAATTTTTAATTCTTTTAATTTTTATATTTAACTTATCATATATATTAAAGATATAAAATCAGACTGCCGCTTTCCGATTTATTGAAGGCATTCAATATATCCCTCACGTTCCGGCGGCAGTCTTTTCATATTACGCAATTCTTTATATTTTATTCTTTATGGCTTTGCTCTATTGCTTCTATTTCTTCTGATTCCACAAACGTTCTGCTGTCGACTTCCAGTTTTCCGCATAAGATTCGCATTTATCACACAAATGGTCTACGGATTCCATATCCTGATAATCGGTGTTGACAGCGCCTGTTTCTTTAACCATCTGACGGAGTTTTTCCGGATTTTCAAGCATCGGACATGGACGCAGATGATTGTCATTAAACGGCTGGTTGTCATGATATGCCTGGAAAATCGGACTCTTTAATGCTTCAAGCAGTGTGCAGTCATGAATATTTACATTTGAATAATGAATAAATACACATGGCTCTACATCGCCCTTTGCATTGATATGTAAGTACCGTCTGCCGCCTGCAATACAGCCGCCAACAAACTGACCGTCATTCTGGAAATCCATCCCGAAAATTGCCTTTGTTTCACGGAAATGACGGATTCTCTTATACATTTCCTCACGCTGCTGTGGTGTCGGCAGTAATTCCGGCACTGCGGAATTGCCAACCGGCATATAATGGAAATACCATACAAATAACGCGCCGCTTTCAATCATCATATCATAAAAAGCTTCGCTGCTGATATCTTCAAAATTCCTGCTTGTGTAGCAGGTTGAAATACCAAACGGCAGTTTGTGGGACTTTAACAGTTTCATTGCGTGCTGAACCTTCTGGAATACACCGTCACCACGGCGTCCGTCATTGGCATCTTCAAAGCCCTCCAAACTGATTGCCGGTACAAAATTCTTTACACGAAGCATTTCCTGACAAAATTCTTCATCAATTAATGTACCGTTTGTAAATGAAAGGAACTCACAATCCGGGTTCATTTCACAAATCTTGATTAAATCCTGTTTACGAACCAGCGGCTCACCACCGGTATAAATGTACATATATGTACCGAGTTTTTTGCCCTGCTTTACAATGGAATCAATCGTTTCAAGGCTTAAATTCAACTGATGTCCGTACTCTGCAGCCCAGCAGCCCGTACAGTGCAGATTGCAGGCTGATGTCGGATCAAGCAGAATTGCCCACGGAATATTACAGTTATTTTCCTGTGAAAGCTGATCTTGAAGCGCACTTCCGTTCAAACTTGCATTAAATATGAAGTTCTGAAAGAATGCCTTCCTTACACCCGGGTCTAATTCATAAAGTCGTAATATCAACTCATACCAGTTGCCTTTTTCCTGTATTACCTTACGAATCATATTACGCTGTCCTTCATACCAGCCCTGTGGTGCGAACCGGTCAACCATTTCCATCAGCTTTGGAATATTTTCTTCCGGGTCTTTTTCCAGATATTTTAATGCCTGTTTGATACCAAAATCCTGCATTCCTTTTTGTAATTTGTTCGCCATAGTAATCTCTCCATTTCTTCAGTGTCGATATGCGTTAAATTTTACTGTGAAATGGAACAATTTACATTGGACACAACGACATTTTTGTAACAATTTAGGACAAATTTAAAAATTGTTACATTTTGGGACATTTTTGGAAATGTGTGGCTTTTCTATAAACGTTCCCGGCACAAGCATATTTCAAAATTAAATGGATTGGGTAAAAATGAACTTAAAAAACGGATAACTGCTACCCGTTATCCGTTTCTACATATTTTATTAATGCGCCGATGCTCGACTGCAACATTTTAATAAATAATTCCGGCTCTGTACATTCTTTTTCCGACAGCCAGCGCTCCAGCGCCGCAATAAATGCATCCGAATAAAAATTGATGCAGAATTCTTCATATTGCGGGTCTGCCAGAATATTTTTTACAACCATTTTTAACAATGGCTTTAACGTTTCCCTGAAATGTTCTACAAAAGAATTCTGCCCTTCAATCTGCAGTGCCTTTCTGTAAAATGACTGGTTTTGGTAAAAATACTGACAGCTGTCCTCCAAAAAACGCCACGACCAGTTTGGCAGATTGTAGTCCCGGACATGGACAGCCTGAAAAAATTCCACATCAAAAATCCAGTTCACCAAATCATATTTATCTTTAAAATGATAGTAAAAGCTTTTCCGGTTCATGCCGCATTTTTCACAAATGTCGGAAACACTGATTTTAGAAAACGGTATCTGCTCCATTAATTCTTTCATTGCCATTGCAAGCGCTTTCTTGGTAATATTAGAATCTGGCATTTCAGATACAACCCCCTTCCTCTTTTTCGCACTGTATTATATTATATACAATTCAGACACACTTTTCAATTGTGAATTTGGTACGATAAAAGGTTCTATACTGATAATACTGATATTTACCAAAGTTCTACAATGGCACGCACACCTTTATTAGTATCTGTAAGACCGACAACGTGTCTGTCTTCATGCTGGATATACACGCCGGTAATTTCTTCTCCGTAAAGAATTTCCTTCTTATATGAAATGCGGATATGATTCTTTTCGCCTTCTTCATAAATCTGCTGCGGTAGAAGCTCTCCGGCGGCATCTAAATAAGCTAAGTTGTGCATATGCATATTGGAATCAATATCCCGGCGCAGTACTGTATAGCGTTGTTTTACTGCATTTTCCGTATCAAAAAAATCTTTTGGATATGACATATTTTCGAGCTCTTCTTCAAACGCCTGACTCTGCGGCTCCCCCTGATATTTTTCAATCAATTCCTGCGTAAGCCGCAAAGGTCTACGCTTTACAATGTCAATCAAAACCCAGCGTGATGTTGCCCGCGCAAGCTTTTCTCCCTGCGCATCAAACAGTTCAAAATCCCTGTACGCACAGGCGATATTATGATTTCTTGACCATGTATACGCAGTAATATTGTCCCGGTAATGTGGACGTCTGACAATCTCTATTTTCCAGTCAAGCACTACCCACGCCTGTCCTGTCTGTTCTACCGAATCCAGTCCGTATCCAACCGAATCCGAATGTAACCCGCCAATATCCTCCATCATTGTCATCAATGCCCTGTTCGTTGCATTGCCTTTGATATCAACGTCTTCAAGACCTATCTGGTAGTTATGTTTATACTTCATGCAAATCCCCACTTCCCAGCCATACCGCAGTCCGGCTGATTATTTTCATGAGGAAAGTATAACATAATTGGGGAATTTTTGCGACTATGATGTTTTTCTGTATTCAAACAGCTATTTTATTGTAAAAAATATTTTGGATATAGTACAAAATAGAGTAGTCTTTCCTAGTATTTGGTTTAATTCTTTGTTATAATTTTTTATGTTGTCGCACCCATTCTGGCAACAGAAAGGGGGTGTACTCATGCAAACTATTATATCCTTTTATGTTTCTGTCATGGCAGCTATTGTTAGTTACTTTATTTGCAAATGGTTAGACAGAAATACCCGTGACAACTAGCCTAAACGGAACTCAACCGTATAAAATGAGAAATCCCCTTAGTAACGGCCATTACTAAGGGGATTTTTGTACTCATGCGCTATCTGTGTCAATTTGACACTTATATCCTTTTAGCTATCGCTATTATAGCATATTCAGACAGCCCTTTCAAGTATTCCATTTTTTAGTTTATTTTATACACCGGACAAACTGTAACATTCTATAATTATTCCCCCTTCCCCGTCCTATGGAATTTCCCCGTAATCGTTACTACTTCCACGCGGATTACCATTGTCTTTTCAATGGCTTTTTCAAGCATTTCAAATGGAATATCTGTGTAATGTCTCATAATTTTTTCCAGATATGCCCTCTTTTGTGTAGCATCTGCAATTGCTGCATTTCCCGTACCGCAGACGCTTTCATAATCCATGTAACTGTTGCAGGCAACAGAACTGATCCTTGCTTCCTCATGGACGTCCATTTCAAAGGCAACCCTGCCGTCTTTTTCTATGAGTTCTTTTTTCGTTCCCGCATTTGCCCCGTGAAAATACAAATAGATTTTATTTCCTTCTCTTTCATATCCGAAATTCATCGGTACAAGATACGGATAGCCGTTGTGATTCATCGCAAGGCGGCACACCTTACATTGGTCTAATACGGCACAGATTTCTTCGATACTTTTCATTTCATTTTGTGTTCTACGCATTGTTTTCTCCCTTCAAATTCTTTTATACAACTTACATTATTTTTTAAATTCTTTATCTGCTTTCAAAACTGCATTTAACATTACCGTAGCACCTTCTGTGCAATGCTTTGGTGTAGAATACTCTTGTTCACAATGGGATAATCCACCTTTAGACTGAACAAAAATCATTGTCGTCGGAAGCATATATGCCGCAAACTGCGCATCATGTCCAGCTCCTGAATGAATATACTGATATTTAATTCCAGCTTCTTTTGCTGCCTGCTCAACATAATCTACCAATTCTTTATTCCAGTATACCGTATCACGATTCCACGCCTGCTGTATTGTACAGGCACACCCTGCCCATGTTCGTTCTGCCAAAGATTTTACTACATTTTCTGCCTTTTGCAAACTCTCTGCATCTTTATGGCGCACATCTATAGAAATCTCAACTTCGTCGGGAACACAGCTATGTACACACGGATGACATATAATTTCTCCAGTTGTATAAACTAAATCTTCAATCTGTAAGGCATCTATCGCTTCGTGTAAATAACAGATTGCTTTTGATGCGGCAAATAACGCATCTTTTCTTTTTGCCATCGGAAATGTTCCTGCATGTGTTGTCTGACCCGAAAAATGTATTCTGTAATTAAACATTCCCAACACGCAATCAACTACACCGATATCGTTGCCTGCTTCCTCCAAAATAGGTCCCTGCTCAATATGCGTTTCAAACATGCATAGATACTTTTCAGGATTTAACCGAAATTCTTTTTTCCCTTTATAACCTGACTTTTCCAGTGCTTCATAAAATGTACTCTTATGGTCTATCATACTTTTAGACTGCATCATATCCTCATATTCAAAATTCACCCGGATATCTTCTGGCAGATAATCATGACATACAATGCCTGAACTCATCATTGCCGGAGGATACAATGAGCCTTCTTCATTTGTCCAAATCATTGCCGTCAGCGGATGGCGGTGCGGAATTTTTTGATTTACCACGGTTTCTAAGACTTCCATTGCCGATAATACGCCCAAAATGCCGTCATAATTGCCTCCGTTTTTTACTGAGTCGGCATGAGAACCCATCACAATCCGCGGTGCCTCTGCATCGGTTCCCGGAATCGTTGCATACATATTGGCCAAATCATCAACCTCAATCACTGCACCGATATTCTCCATGCGTTTCTGAAACTCTTTTCTTGCCATAATAGCTTCCTTAGAAAGAGAATATCTTGTAATGCCACCATGCCCGGCATCTCCAAATTTTGAAAACGTTTTAATTTTATTTTCCATACTTTCTAAATTACATATATACATCGTGTTCTCCTTTCCAACTGAATCTGATTTTATCTTTGATATACCAGTTTTCCATCAATGTATGTTTTATTTACCAAAATATCCTTTAAATGTGCTTTACTGCTTTTTAAAATATCCTCATCCAGCACAATTAAATCCGCCAGTTTTCCGACTTCAATGCTTCCTTTTATCTGCTCATCAAAACTGGCATATGCTCCGTTTATGGTAAACATTCTGATTGCATCTAATGCATCAATGCATTGGCATGTTCCACATTCCTCGCCATTTACAATATCTTTTCGTTCTACCGCACCCCATATTCCAAGCATCGGATTAACATCCATACAAGGTGCGTCTGCTCCTGCGGCCGCAATAATTCCTTCCTCAATATATGAACGATTTGCAAACATCATATTAACTCTGTCTCCATAATATCGGTTGTAATCTTTTGCATTAAATGCAACAAGTCCCGGATTACTGATTGGAATAATTCCAAGCTTTTTTATCTGCTGTAACATTTCTTTATCAATCATTGCGCAGTGTTCAATACGCGGTCTGCAATTCTTTCGCGGATATTTTGTTGTAACATATTCAATCGTATGGATCATTTTTTCCACTGCATTATCACCGATGCAGTGTGCTGTAATTTGAAATCCCGCTAAATGTGCATCTTCAAATACCTGATTCATCTCCTCCTGAGTCCAATTTATAATTTGCGGCAGTGACGGGTCATGGCTGTACGGTTCCCTTGTAGAACAGGACGGTGCACTGCTGCTTCCGTCTATCAGCATTTTTGCCGGTCCTAATTTGTAATGTGCATCTCCGATTCCTGTATGCAGTCCTGTTTTGATATGCTCATAAATGAAATCTTTAATCGACTGCTTTCCCAGCATTCTGTAAATCATTTCATATACACGAATATGCACATCCCTGTTCATACATGCTGTCTGTAATACTTTTACAAATTGTCCGCCGTAAGCACCTGCATCATGCACACTGGTAATTCCCTTACTTAAAAACATTTTATCGCACAGCTTATAAGCCTCTAATAACTTTTCATCATCATAAGTAATCATGGAATTCAGATAACCAAAACCTTCTTCTTTTACAAGTCCTGTCAATTCACCATTTTCATCTAAATCCAACTCACCCGGCTGAAAATTCTTCGCACTTTCTTTTGTCCAGCCTGCAATTTTCATTGCCATGGAATTACATACCCCTGTATGAAGATCTGCCCGCACACACCATACCGGATTTTCCGGTGACACAGCATCTAATTCACTAAAATGCGGATGTCTTTGCTCCTTCAATTTGTTCTGATCATATCCCTGAAGTATAATCCATTCACCCTTTTTTCGTTTTGGAACAGTTTTCTGTATAATTTTCTGAATATCTTTAATTGATTTACAGATTGTATAATCAATCGGTATTACAATTTCATTCAACAAAATCGCATTCAGCATAAAGTGAGAATGTGCTTCCACAAATCCCGGCATTAATGTAGTGCCCTGCAAATCTGCATAATCTTCTTACCGTTACTGCCATAGGCTGCTCCTTTCCACCCCTTACAAATGATGCTCTTATATTTTTTCTTATTCCACTCTTAATTCCGTGCGGACGTAATAACTGCCCAAAATAAAAGGGGCTGTCTGCACCGATGTACGAATCAGACATTTTCGTACAACGGCTGCTGACAGCCCCTTTGCTGATATATATTTCATATATCATAAGACCTGTTTTATTCAATTGTCAATACTTTATTTTTCCCACAGCTTCCTGTAAATCATTTCCATATCTTCAATAGTAACTGCTTTTCTTGTATTGCCTGGGCTTCCGCTGTCATAGGCATCCTGCGCCATCTTTCCGATAACTTTGAAAAATTCTTCTCTGTCAACACCGTATTCTTCCAGTGTCGGCACTTCGCAGATTTTACAGATTTCTCCCAAAGCCTCAATAAATTTTTTTGCCGCAGTTTCATCGGAATCGGAGGATTCTGCCCTGCCGACTGCCCTTCCAAGTGCTGCAAAACGCTCATAAGTTCCATCTGCCGCAAATTCCAGACAATCCTTTAACAGCATGGCATTCGACAGACCGTGCGGTACATGAAACAATGCGCCGATTGGACGGCTCATACCATGTACAATCGTAACGGATGAATTGTTAATGCAGATACCGGCTTCATATGCCGCTGCTGACATAGCTTCCCTCGCTTCTTTATCACTGCCGTCTGCATAAACTCTCGGCAGATAGGTAAAAATCTTTTTTACTGCAGAAACCGCATACAAATCGGTCTGTGCGGTTGCCTTTTTAGAGGTATATGCTTCAACTGCATGTGTGAGCGCATCCAGTCCCGTTGCCGCCGTGACACTCTTTGGCGTACTCATTGTAAACTGCGGGTCTACCACTGCAATATCCGGGAGCAGCACACTTCCCTTTAATAACATTTTAATCTGATTCTTTGTATCGGAAATAATTGTAAACTGCGTGACCTCCGAACCTGTTCCTGCCGTTGACGGAATGGCTGCCAACGGTGGAATCGGATTCTGAATGACTTTGCCGTTATAATCCGATATTTTCCCCGGATTTGTCACCATTGCGCCAATCGCTTTAGCCGAATCAAGCGGACTGCCACCGCCAAATCCGATAATAAAGTCACAGGCATTTTCCTGATACAGTAAAAGTCCTTCTTCAATCATTACATCGGTCGGCTCTCCTGATATTTTGGAATCAATCACGTAACCTACCCCGTTCTGCTCTAAAATGTCCGTAAGCACCTTCATAAATCCCTGTTTAATCATGGACTGCCCCGTAACAATCAATGCTTTTGTACCAAGCGCACAGATGTCACTGCCTGCCGCCGCCAAAGCACCGTCCCCGATATATGTCGTTCCCGGTATTGTAAATTTTGCCGCCATATCTTTTCCTCCCGTCTTTTCTTCATTTCTTTGAGCAAATTATAAGACAGGATATTTTTTTACACAATGTTACTTTCGACAACTTTTCTTGTACAACTGCACAGATTTTTAATACCGTGCCTTCAGCTTTTCAAATGCCTTAAATGAGCGCTGAATCATTGCTTCATCCACACAGTACGAAATTCTTACAAATCCCGGACATCCAAAATCTGTTGCCGATACAAGCAGTAAATCTTCTTCCTTTGCCTTTTCACAAAATGCATCGGCATCATCTTCCAGCGCTTTTACAAACATATAAAATGCACCGTCCGGCTTAAAGCACTCATATCCTAATTCTGTCAGTCCCTGATACAATAAATCACGGTTCTTCTTATACAGATTCACATCACCTGTATTGCCGATACACTTCACAAGCATTTTCTGGAACAGACTTGGTGCACAAACATAACCTAAAGCCCTGCCCGCTCCGCAGATTGCCGCATACACTTCACGGCTTTCGTATGCTTCGTCCGGCACCAGCACAAATCCAATTCGCTCACCCGGAAGTGACAGGGATTTGCTGTAAGAATAGCATACCAGTGTATCATTATAATACTTTGTGACATATGGCACTTCTACACCGTCATATACAATTTCACGATACGGTTCATCCGTAATAATAAAAATGTGTGTTCCGAATTCCTTGGATTTTTTCGTAAGCAGCTCTGCCAGCTTCTGTATGGTCTGCTCAGAATAAACCGCACCGGATGGATTGTTTGGAGAATTAATAATTACACCTTTTGTATGTATATTTAAACGTGCTTCTAACGCATCAAAATCAATCTGGAAATTCTTTGTATCCGGCGGTACAATTGTAAGCTTTGCGCCTGCCGCCTGCACAAATACCTGATATTCAGGGAAGAACGGTGCAATCGTGATAAATTCGTCTTCACTATCCGTTGTAAGTGCCTTAAAACACAGTGAGAGTGATGCAGCCGCTCCCATTGTCATATAAAAATTATCTGCTTTAAATGCTGTCTGATACGTTTTATTCAGATAGTCTGCAATTGCCTGTCTGGTTTCTAAATCGCCCTGTGCAGACGTATAGCCGTGCAGATGTACACTGTCTAATTCCTTTGTCAGCTCCCGGATTGTTTCATTGACACATTCCGGTGCCGGAACAGTCGGATTACCAAGGCTGAAATCATAAACATTTTCCGCGCCGATTTCCGCCGCTCTCTTTTTTCCGTATTCAAATAATTCTCTGATAGCAGAACGCTTACTGCCAAGTTCATACATTTTCTCTGATACTATCATACTAATCCTCATTTCTGCGAACATTTTAATGCCGGAGAAATCGCGAACTGATGCAATTCAGTTCTGCAATAAAAAGATATTTGTGCTGCCGCGGCACAAATATCTGTGTGAACAATCTTTGATTTAAGGATTGTTCACACAAACCTCCCCATACATGTAATAATTATACATGAGATTATAACACTTTCCGGTATGAAATGTATACAACTTTTTCACTAATACAACATCTACTACGGTTCTGCTTTTTTCTGATTTTCTGTATTTTCATTGTGTTCCGCTACTTCATGTCCTGTGATTTTTCCCTCGGCAATATGATAAATCTCATCAGACAGGAGATTCAGCTCCTCTGCATCATGACAGGCAAGAATAATGATTGAACCGTTATCACGCAGCTTCCACAAAATCTCCCGCACCTTTAAAGCCCCGGATTCATCGAGGGCGTTAATCGGCTCATCTAAAATCACAATATCCGGCTTTTCCATAATTGCCGCTGCAATACCAAGCCTTTGCTTCATACCGAGAGAATATTTACGGTATGTACGCTTATCATCCGGGTCGAGTCCGACCTCCGCCAGTGTTTCACGGATTTCATCTTCACCAATCCGTTTTTGAATTGAAGCAAGCATTTCCAGATTCTTATAACCTGTATAATTTCCCAAAAAGGACGGATTTTCAATTAAAATCCCGATACTTCTCGGAAATGAAATATCCTTGCCGAGAATTTCACCATCAATATTAATCGTTCCGCTGTTTGGAATAATCAGCCCCGATATGGCACGCATCAGCATGGTTTTACCGGAACCGTTCTTACCCTTTAATCCGTAAATTTTTCCGCTTTCAAATGTAACCGTAATATCCTGTAAAATCGGCACCTTTTTAATTGTCTTGCATAAATTTTGTATTTCAATTTTCATTCTGCTCCTCCATTTCCGGCATCCCATCTGCCGCATCATCTCTTTTTTAAAATATCCATTCTATCAAAATAAATCTTACCAATAATAATCGAAATAACCGCCACTGCCACAGAAATTCCTATCGAAAGTCCTGTATTGACACCCCCGTCCACACAACAGGCATTTCTTAACATCATAAATGAATTTCCCTGCAAAAACGGTACTGTATAATATGCCGCTGCCGTGAGCAGTGCAACATTTACAATATATGCAATAACCGGACTGATAACCAGCGCCAGCATCATCTGGAATAATGCCATTCCTACAGACGTAACCAAAGGAAGCCAGCAGACGGTATGCCGCAGTACCTGTAAATCTACCGGTACATCATTGACCGCCGCCGGGATTCCACAGACCGTCTGTACAATCTCCGGTGTAAGCGCCGTTGTCAGTGAACCGCCGGTAATCATACAGATAAGAACCGCCGAAAGATAAACTGCTGCATAAAATCCAATAACTGTAATGACACACCACACACATTTACTCAGCCACCAGAATACTCTTTTCTGTGTCCGCACGAGAATATTTTTTCCAACCCCCAGTAAGTCTTTTAAAATGTAATCCCCTATCATATAAGAAAGATAGAGCTGTAACATCATATATTCTGTCGGAATCATAAACTCTGCACCGTTTATCGGATTGTATATTTCTTTTCCCCTGAAAAAATACAACAGCATATCGCCCAGCGTAAAATTCATTGATGATATCTTTCCCCTGTCCAGCGCATGAAAACATGTTGTTACATAAAACATCGCCAGAACGCACCCTAAAAGAATAGCAATGACATATCGCTGATATTTATATAAAATACCCTGTTTGATATCCATTTGTACTTCCTGTATAAACAGCTTCATTCCAATCTCCTTTCCGCAGGCATCACACTAATCTCCATTTCTAATTATAAATATCTTTTTTTAACAAATCCTTTTTGCAAAACAAAATATAAGTGATCATCAACAGTCCCGCAAGCACCAGTACCGGGTAGATAAAATTTGAAAACACCCGGATATGCTTTTCGCTGATTACAACGGCATTCATGGTAACTCTGCCGTTAAAAACCAAACCACGGTACATTTCTTCTGCGGCATACAAAAGCATGACAATATATCCGCCGACCGGTGATTCAAAGACCCACCAGAAAAATAACATCAATACACACACAATCATTAATGCCGTAAACACCGCCGTAAAGCAGCCTGCCGCCACCAGTATCACAGACGGATGATATACCGTATCCACGCCTCCGTAAATATACACATAGCTTGTCTGCGCACTCCAGTTCCATATAACATCCGTAAAACAAAACGGTATCAGACAGATCAGCACTGTTAAATATACGGAAACCGCCAAAATAATCTTTGTAAGCTTTACACACATTTTCAGCCATACCTGCTTTAACTGTGTCTGCCGGATAATAATTCCGTACCGGTAACAGCCCTTAAAAAAATAAACCATTGTAAACGGAATAAATATTACCGCCATTTGATACAGACATGTCTGCATGCCCGCACCGATAATGTCATACACGCATTTGACATTTTCCGTCCTGTATTGTACGTGATAATAAAATATATATTCAAAAAACGCTACCACAACCGGACTTATCAGTACAATCGCAAGAACACACCCCTTATTTGCTTTTAAAAACTCTTTCATCTACAACCCTTCATCTTTCTTCTGCCTCCAGAAATACACTCCGCCAAAAAGCACTGTCAGACACACACATTCCAATACAACCGGTCCGAATCTTAACGCATTGATTCTTGTCATATCCATAATAATGATTGGACTATACTTCGCCTTTTTAATAAATGAAAGCATCATATATGAAAAATAGTTCAGTAAGAACGGAAACAATGTTATTAAAAAGCGGTTATTGACCCATGTTGACAATAACAATGCCAGGGAAACAAAAATAAACTGATAGAAAAAAATTAATATCAGATACAATACCATAAATATGTACGGGTGTGTGTAAAAAATATCTCCCCACAGCGCAATTCCGTTCCCTGCATAACACCCCAGCGCTGCCACCGGTTTTAAGGACGGAAGCACCATCATATTGGCAATCAGATTCACAACAAGCGGAATTGTCGCCACAAGTCCGCCCGCGGTACAGCTTACAATATACTTTGCGGCATAATAATATTTCTTGTTGGTTCTTGTATACAGATTTTTAACATATCCCGAATTATGGTCTGCGCAAAATGTCGTTGCATAGGCAAATACCGCCAGTATCGGAAGTATCAGATAATAAATCTGGCGGTACACCAGCGGCGGTCCTGCCATTCCGAAATAACTGCTGAATACCCCATACGGTTCCGATATGCCTTTGGGCGAGTACGCATCTAAAATGTGCATGGACTCCTGCAAACCGACCATTACAAACTGTGTCATCGTCAATATCAATCCGATTCCCAGGCTGATATAAAATGTCACCGAACGGAACAATCTTTGAAATTCTATTTTTAATACTGCCTTCATGTTCCTTCCTCCCCTATCTTAAATTCAATCATTCTCTGAACCGGATAAACCGCCTGCACAATCTGGAATGTATTATTCTTTACAAACCGCGGATATTCACTGTCACTGACCATTCCCAGTCCGATTGTATAGGCCGCCATACATTCACATTCTTCTCCTGCGGCAAGCGTATTCTCCTGCGCATAATGCGTACCTAAACCATTGGTCCACCCGTCCGGATATGAATTAACCGCCAGCTTTAACATATACTGCCAGATATTAATTTCCGAATCCCCTGTATTTTTAATTCTGAACTTAATAACAAGCTGCCGTACACGGCCTTTTTTCTTTTTTACCTGAAAATCCTGTCCGCCGAATTCATCCCGCATACAGGCTTCCAGTTCCTCACCCTCTAAAATTCTTGCCGTATCCGCACAAACCGACACACTGTTATCCAGTGGCATCCATTCACCCGGCGCATACACTTCTTTTGTCCGCTGCGGAAACCTTTTATTGACATTGATTACCGCGGCTATTACCACAAACACCAGCACCAATACTATGCCAATTCCAATCCACTTCTTTTTTTTCATACGCACCTCCTACATTTCTTCCCCTATTTTATTTCAAATTCAATGACTCTTACGATAATGCCTCATCTTTTTTTACCTGCCAGAAATACAGCAGACTGGTAACTGCCACTAATAATACCCCCTCGGCAAATACCTCCCGAAATTCCAATGACCGGATATTCGTCATATCAAATATCACAATCGGACTCAGACGATACTTTCGTATATTGACTACCAGCATGTGAAAAAAATAATTTAATAAAAACGGAAGTATCACAACCAAAAATCTGTTTGTCACCCGTCTTGACAAAATCAATGCTACATTCACAAATATAAACTGATAGAAAAAAATCAGCAGTATGTATAACAAAATAAATAAATACGGATTCGTATACAAAACATCTGACCATAATCCGATTCCATAAGGATAGATTGCCATTGAAGCCATTGGTTCTATCGCCGGGAGCATCATAAGATTCCATAAAAAGTTCGCAGCAATCGGCGCGGTTACGGCAATTCCGCCTGCAATACCGCTTACAATATACTTTGCTGTGTAATAATCCTGTCTTTTACTTCTGATATACAGATTTTTAACATACCCTGAAGCTTTATCCCCACAGAGTGTTACCGCATGTGCCATAACCGCCAGAATCGGGGCAATCGTATAATAAATCTGTCGATAGACCAACGGTGGACCTGCCAGTCCGAAAAAACTTTCAAATGCACTGTACGGCGTACTTACCTCCGAAGGAATATATCCGTCAACAATATTTACCGCCATTGGAAGCCCCACTTCTATCCATTGCAGTGTCGTAATAAGTAATCCAATTCCAAGACTTAAATAAAACATTTTGGAATGAAATACTCTCTTAAATTCCATTTTAATTAATTCTTTCACGTTCATTCCCCTATCTTAAATTCAATCATTTTAATGACCGGATATGCCGATTTCACAAGACGAATTGTATTGTTTTTTATAAATGTATCATACTCCTTATCGTCTACATCCCCTCTTGATAACGCTATGGAAATCACACCTTCAGCTTCCTCCTGCGGTTCAATCTGTTCTACTGGAAAATAGTATTCATCTATTCCGTTGGCACAGCCGGCAGGATACGCTTCAAAATGCACTTGATGAACCAGCCTGCTGACCCTTAATGTATCATCTCCTACATTTCTTATTTTAAGCTTTATAAAGATTTCTCTCTCTTTATAACTCATTCCGATTATTTTTTCCCCGCCGAACTCTTCTTCATAATATTTCTCCATTTCCTCCCCTTTTAATATCTTTGCTTCAACAACACATATTTCCGCTTTCCCTGTCGGCATCCACTCTCCCAGTCCGTATGCCTGGGTTGGTGCTTTGGGAAAACGGGAATTCAAATCGATATATCTGAAAATTCCAAGCAGGAAGACACCTACTAAAGCGATGAGGAAAATGTATTTTTTCTTCATGTTAATCCTCCTGTCTACTCATCTACCACTTTTCCGTTCTTGATGTTCAGACAAATCAGCGATTCTTCCTCTTGAACATTCCCTATTGCATATGTTTTAATATACACATTTTCTAATGTTGGAGTATCTGTAAATAAAACACCTTCGCTAGAAGAATATCCTATTGATTGATACTTTGTCAGTCCCAGATATGCTACTGTTACAATTCTTTCTTCTCCCGGCTGTAACGAGGCAAAATTTCCATGCTTTGTTCCAACATAATCTGCATTGTAAACTTTTGAATATCCCTCGGATACTTTTGTAATTGTTCCATATTCATCATCATCATAAACATTGTACAATTCCAACTGACCCGCGTTAATATCCTGTTCTTCATTTGTTGTATTTTTTAAGCGGATTCTGACAAACGGCCATGTATATTCCCAGTCTTCGTTTTTCTTTACTGTATCAATATCTTCTCCCCCATTTTGACCTGAAAAATATGCCAGTTCTTCCTCGGTAAGCCCTGCTTCCTCTTTACTGTCGGCTAACAGCACATCTACCACTGATACTTCTATTCCACGGTATGTCGCCGTTTCATTCCTTGACAATAACCGATTTCCCTTTGATAACGGTGCTGCCTGTTCTCTTAACGATAAATGTGTTTTTTCTTCCGGTTCTTTAATTACAACATCTTTTTTTGCATATTCCGTTTCTGTTTCTTCTTCTGCCTGTATGGATTTTTCATTGACATCTGCAATACTCTGGCTGCTGCACCCGCTAATGCAGGTGCAGACTGTCAGACTAAGCAGAAGTATTCCTATACTTCGCTTTTTCATATAATCCGCTCTCCTCTTTTTACTACTCATTTACCACTTTTCCGTTCCTTATATTCAGACAAATTAATGGTTCTTCTTCCTGTATATTTCCTATCGCATATGTTTTCATATATACATTTTCCATTGTTGGAACATCTGTAAATAAAACTCCATCTTTAGAAGAATATCCTTTTGATTGATATTTACTTAATCCCGTATACGATACAGTCACAATCCGTTCTTCTCCCGGCTGTAGCGATACAAAATTTCTATAATCTGTTCCAACATAATCAGCATTATAAACTTCTGATGCCCCCTCCGATACTTTTGTAACCTTTTTATATTCGCCATCATCATAAACATTGTACAATTCCAGCTGCCCTGCACATATATCCTGTTCTTCATTCATCGTATTTTTTAAACGGATTCTGACAAATGGCCATGTATACTCCCAATTTTCGTTTTTTTTCGTTGTATCTATATCTTCTCCCCCATTTTGACCTGAAAAATATGCCAGTTCTTCCTCGGTAAGTCCTGCTTCCTCTTTACTGTCCGCCACTAATACATCTACGACTGAAATTTCTATTCCTCGATATGTCGCCGTTTCATTCTTTGACAATAACCGATTTCCCTTTGATAACGGCGTTGCCTGTTCTCTTAACGATAAATGTGTTTTTTCTTCTGGTTCTTTAATTACAACATCTTTTTTTGCATATTCCGTTTCTGTTTCTTCTTCTGCCTGTATGGATTTTTCATTGACATCTGCAATACTCTGGCTGCTGCACCCGCTAATGCAGGTGCAGACTGTCAGACTAAGCAGAAGTATTCCTATACTTCGCTTTTTCATATAATCCGCTCTCCTCTTTTTACTACTCATTTACCACTTTTCCGTCCTTTATATTCAGACAAATCAGCGGTTCTTCCTCCTGAATATTTCCTATTGCATATGTTTTCATGTATACATTTTCCAATGTTGGGATATCTGTAAACAAAACACCTTCACTAGAAGAATATCCTTTTGATTGATACTTTCTCATTCCCAGATATGCTACGGTTACGATTCTTTCTTCTCCCGGCTGTAAAGAGGCAAAATTTCCGTGATCTGTCCCAACATAATCTGCATTATAAACTTTTGAATACCCACCGGATACTTTTTGCACCGTTTTGTATTCTCCCTCGTCATAGACATTGTACAATTCCAGTTGTCCCGCACATATGTCCTGTTCTTCATTTGTTGTATTTTTTAAGCGGATTCTGACAAACGGCCATGTATATTCCCAATTTTCGTTTTTTTTCGTTGTATCTATATCTTCTCCCCCATTTTGACCTGAAAAATATGCCAGTTCTTCCTCGGTAAGTCCTGCTTCCTCTTTACTGTCCGCCACTAATACATCTACGACTGAAATTTCTATTCCACAATATGTCGCCATTTCATTTCTTGACAATAACCGATTTCCCTTCGATAACGGCGTTGCCGTTTCTCTAAATAATTTTCTTGTTGAATCCTCTGCTTTTTTTATTACAACATCCTTTTTTTCATCCTTTGTTTCTGTTTCTTCTTCTGCCTGTATAGATTTTTCATTGACATCTGCAATACTCTGGCTGCTGCACCCGCTAATGCAGGTGCAGACGACCAGACCAAGCAGAAGTATTCCTATACTTCGCTTTTTCATAAATTTTCTTCTCCTATCGCTGTTCATCTCCGGTAATACCTGAGCCATTGTCCGGACTCCACCAGCAGTCAAAATCATCATAAATAGCCCCCTGTGGTGATGCAATCAGATATGCTGCCGTATAATCATAATCTCCATACGTTTCATATACTAAATTCCACATATACCATGTCGTGTCTTCTGAAAAATAATATGACCTGCGTCCGCAGTAACTGCCGGAGGTATTATTATGTTCTGACGTTCCATACACCTGAATATAAAATCCCGCTTCACTGTTACTTGAATCATAGCAGTTGCACCAGCTTGAACTGGTATCGTCCTTTCTTCTAAAATCAGAACGTGAAGTATTTTCCCCTGAGAATGAAAAACACTCATAGGTATCACTGTTATTGTTGGCAAATGCTGTTACCCCCGTTCCCCCGATTGTGACTGCCAGCATCGCTGCTGTAATCGCTGCCAATATCTTATTGGACTTTTTAACTTTTGCATTTCTCATGCTTTCCTCCTCCTGCCGGTTTATCCGCTGCTTTATTATAGGCATTACACATCTGTTTTCTGCCTATAATCCGATAATACCATGCCGTATTTTTTTGTAAATACTTTTGCCCTGACGATGTAACGGATGACCGTTTTCATGTAACGGATGACAAAAAATGCCGCGCGAACATCATTCGCGTGGCATTCCAATCATAAAAACAACCTCTGTCTTATATTTTGTTTCACTCTTTTTTATACGTAATTCTGCATGATATTTTTGCAAAACCTGTTCTACATTCCGTATTCCCCTTCCGTGATTGATTGAATTTTTAAGCGGCTGATGCGGACTTTTGCTGTTCTCAATTTCAAGATACCATTTCAGGGCATTTTCATATCCTTTAATGTGGATATACGGTTTTTCTGTTTTGACATATTCACAGGCTTCTACGGCATTATCAATGAGATTTCCCAGTAACACCCCCATATCCCCGTAATCAATATTTAATTTTTCAGGATATAACATTCTCACAGATACATCTATCTGATCCGATGCAATATTTTGCAGTTTATAGCTTAAAATCGAATTGATATAATTATTATTACAATACCGCTCCTCTTTTACGCTGCTAATCAGTCCCAGTGCGGTCTGGAGTTCTGCTTCAATTTGCTGTCTGTTTTCTCCCTCGTTCTGCATTGCCGCCAGTATGCCGGACAGGCGGTTTTTCATATCATGCCGGATATTTCGAATTGTATCCTGTCCCTGCTGTATTTTTTCATAAAAATATTCTGTATTTTCCAGTTCCTGCTGTATTTGCTGTTTTTCCGCATATAATTCCTGTAATCTGCCGGACTGGTACTGAATCCAAAAGCATAACAGACTGATCATTACAATTAAAATCCAGATAAAACCGTCCGTCGCTGTACTTTGTTCTGATTTGTGCTGCTGTGCAAAAATATAAACTGCGCAATAAAAAAACACTTCTGTTCCAAATATTATTTGGGGCGTATACTGTATTTTTTTCTTTCTCACCAAAGCATATACAACACACACGAAAAGAATTTCTAAAACACACGTTACAACGCTGGTCAATAACAACGTCATTGTTTCGATTCTGCCCGGTATATCCCGCCCGTTACGCAGCGAATATGTTACAAATTCATAAGAAAATACACCTGCCGCCTGTCTTGCCGCAAATACATAAAAAATGTAATTCATACCCAGACTCATTTTGCAAAAAGCACTGCTGTCTTTTATATTTATCCCCAGTAAAAGTACGGTCTGTAAAACGGTACATGGCACATAGATATCCATACAAACTGCCGTTTTGTCCTGAACCAATGTTAATCCCACGATTCTGACCGCCACTGCTAAAATTGCGGCAATATAAAATATTTTGTCCTTTTTTCTTTCGTATCTGTTTAAAGAATGTATAAATGTATAATACAAAAGCACATAGGAAAATGCTTCAATTATACCCAGTCCCACTATTGCTTCCATTTTTACTGCCTGCTCTTACCTGTAAATTCTATTTCTGTACGCCTCATATTTTTCTTCAAAAGACTTCCTGTATTTTCTCGTTATATCAACGCTGTTTAATCCAATGCCGTGTACATTTTCATAATACACCGTCACCTTATCAATCGTATGAATATATGCCATATTTATAATAAAATTATTTCTTAATTCTGCAAAATTCTGCCGGGGCAGTTTGTCCATAATAGCTGAAAATTTTCCGTAATACTCAAATTCACCGTTTTCTGCAATCACAATATTCTTGCGTTTTTCCGATGTAAAGCAGATAATATCCCTGCAATCCAGCGAAATCATTTCTCCATAAGTCTGGAATGAAAATATTTGATTTTGTTCCGAAAAATAATCTGCCAGCTGATTTAAAACATTTTCTACCGCCTGTGCATTCTTCTTTTCATTCAGGTACTGGTATGCGTGTACCTGAAATGCCTCCGGCATAAATTCTTCATGACTTGTTATAAATACAATCGGTATCTGGGGATTTCTTGTCCGGATTCGTCCAGCCAGTTTTAATCCATTGCCGTCCTGTAATTCAATATCTAAAAAATAGACATCCGGGGAAAATTTCTTTTCATTTAAAAGACTTTGAACACTCTGATAAAAGTTTGCTTCAATCTTTTCTTCATGTTTTTCATTGTATTCCATAAAACACTGTTTGAAAAAGGTAAGCTGTCCCTCATCGTCATCACATACTGAAATCTTAATCATCCTAATTCCCATTTCTGAGCGATTTTATCGCGAAGACGGCGAATAGAAATTCGCGCAGGCGATTTCTATTCTGCCATAAAGGGCTATTTGTTTTCGCTCAGAAACAAATAGCTGTGTGAAAATCTGCTATCAAGCATATTTTCACACTAACCTCATCACATTACATTTTGCTATTATTTTATCATTAAATTCTTCTAAATAAAAGCATTTTCGCCAAAATCCCCCATAATCCCTATTTCTTTCCAACTTTTTGCAAAGATGCGTTCAGAAATTCGCGCTGTGATGAAATACACTTTTTATTTCTTATTCGTTATACCATGTTTTATATAAATCCATACGTCTATTTTCCATCTCTGGATTTTCTTTCCGGCATTTTTGTGTATACTCTTTATCAATTTCTCCGACAAAATATCCCTCTTTATCTGACATTCCTGCAACAATCAGCCCCTTTGCATCTACTATTCTGCTTCTGCCAAACAATGAACGCTCATTGGGCAGTGTTCCATACTGATTCACCGCTACTACCGGCGTAACATTACAGATTGCTGATGCCTTTACAATAATATCCCACTGGTCGGCATTGGGGCTGTAAAAAGCCGCCGGAACACACAGTATTTCAGCACCATTCGCCCTTAAAGTACGTGCGATTTCCGGAAATCTCGTATCATAACAAATCCATACACCTACTTTGCCAATATCCAGCTGAAACAGCCCTAATTGGCTGCCGGATAAGAAAGTGTCGGATTCTTTGACCCCAAATGCATCAAAAAGGTGTATTTTATCGTAGAAACCAACCCTTTCTCCATTCCGGTTCATCACTAAACAGCGGTTATGCACTTTTTCATGGATATTTTCATTTTCCGCCCTTTTTTTCGCCGGTCTGACTGCATAACTACCACCAATAATATTTGTATGATACTTTTTCGCACATTGGCTCAGCCATTCTTCAAACATACCATGCTCATATTCCCCATATATTTCGTTTCCATATTTATAGCAGTCCATCTGGTAAAACTGTTCCGGTAAGACGAATAAGTCAATATCCGGATAGTTTTGAATCGCCTGTTCCATATATTTCTCAGCTTTTTCTAACATTCCCTGTTTAGATGTATTACAAAAAATTTGAATTCCGGCAGCTTTAATAACATTATTCTTCATTTTACTCCTCATTTCTTTTTGCAATCTATATTATTTGTTTTATTATATTCACAATATAAAATGTTTCATGTGAAACATCTGAACACGTGTTCTTTATTTTCCAATTGTTTTAATTTTACTATTAATTCCATTTAGTATTTTAATACTTATATCTATAATTATATAATATATCATTTTTTTCTTATATTTCAATATGAATCTTTAATTATAAGCAGTTTTATCATTATTTATCTTATTAACGTTAAAATACTGTAATAATTTGTTATATATTTCTTTTTTTATTCCATTGTATATATATGAACTGAGTTCAATTTTTTTTAGTATTTTTTCTTTTGAACTGAGTTCCAGATTTTCTTTACTTTGTCCTATTTATATATTAAAACATAGCGTTTCCTGCTATGGTATCTATTTATTATACATCATTATATACTATACCGCTACACATCATATTTTTACTCCACTTCATCTCTTGTTAAATAATCTGCCAATACAATCTCTGTGTAAAGAATCAGTACATAGTTGTGATTTTTTACATTAATTTCTAAATATTCTGAACTCAGTTCACTTTTTATTTTATAATTTTATAGATTGAACTGAATTCATTTTGTATTTTATATATTAATACTTAAATGACTGAACTGAGTTCAGTTTGTATTATACATATTTATACCTAAAAGACTGAACTGAGTTCATTTTTTATTTATCTTATTTACCCGTCAAGAGAATTAAACTTGATTCGTTTTATATTTCACTGATTTACATTTTAAAATTGAACTGAGTTCATTTTATTCGTATCTTACTCATTTATGCTTTAAGAATTGAACTGAGTTCACTCTACACTACACATTTTTTATAAAAATTTATGAGATATACTTTATTTTATATTATACGCTAATATATTAATATCCTGCATTTTCATGTAAATAAATATCCGTTGATACCCAAATTTTGATTATAGCAATCAAAATATCTCATACTTTTGCCTTAGAGAGCATATAATGATAATAAACAGCATGTTTCTATCTCATTTTTATTTATTTTTAGGTAAATAATCTTGATTTTGTAGGTGAGTCATGTATAATAAGAAAAGTAAAGATAATTTGAACTCAGTTCACTCTTTTACAAGTAACACAATATCCTTTTTGAACTCAGTTCACACAAACAGATATAATAAAAATACAAAAAAAGAAAGGCAAACTATGTCAGAAGTAATAAGTTTTATTAATGAAAAGGGAGGTGTCGGCAAATCAACCTCCGCCATTACAATTGCACAGATTCTTGCAATTTCAGGATATAATGTTCTGTTAATTGATTTAGACCCGCAGATGAATACAACTAAAATGTTTGGACAAACCGACGAAGTTCTTGATATTAATTATGAACATTTGTTTTGCACTAAACAGCTGCGTAAATCATCCGTTCTTGAATTTATCAGTTCAACAGACTATAAAAACATTTCCATATTATCAGCTTCCAGAGAACTGTCAACGCTCGTATACACCATTTATGACCGGAGCAAAGAAGCAGGGGGCACCAATATAGAATTGTATTTACGTCATAATCTTAGTCTTATAAAAGATGATTTTGACTATATCATAATTGATAATTCGCCGTTTAAATCTTATCTGACAACCTGCGCCATCTGTGCAAGTGATAAAATCGTTACTCCGATTTGTGTTGATAACTTCTCGTATGACGGTCTGATGTCACTGTTTGATACGATTGAAGATTTGAACAGTAAGTATTCCTTAGCCATTGAATTTGCTGGAATCTTTATGACAAGAGTTGCCGGACGTACAACATTATACAAACAAATGTTTGAAAGCTATGAAAATATGTTTGGTGAAAAATTCCTTCCTGTTTCAATCAGGAACTGCATTGCAGTCAGCGAATCCAATACAACATTTGAACCGCTTTTAACTTACGATAAACGCTGTACAGCCGCACAGGATTATATTGAACTGGTAAATTACCTCGGTCTGATGGACAATAAGCACTATCGTGAACTTGCAAAATATCTGAAAGGAGAGAGATAAACATGGCTAAAAAATCTTTCAGTGCCGGTGTTACCAAAACCGGTGTTCTTGACAATGCCGGCGGTGCAAAAATTAAAGAAATACAGGCAAAGGCACAATATAATTTCCAATATATTGCAAAGGAAAAAATACAATCCAACCCAAAAAATGAAAAATACACGCAGGATGGAATTGAATCCCTTATGGAAAGCATTCTGGTAAACGGTTTACGCCACAATCTTTCCGTTTTATACGATGCCGATCAGGATAAATACCGGTTAATCTCCGGTGAACGCCGTTACCGCGCAATCTGCATGATGAATGACAAAGACTACAACACCTTATTCCCGATGGGGATTCCATGTAAGATTGAAAAAGCCAACATTGACGATATTGACGAAGAAATTATGCTGATTTCTGCCAACCATGATGTCCGCGAAACTTCCATGGAAGTAAAACGTTGGGAGGTATCACGGTTAAAAGAACTTTATGAAGCCAAAAAACTGACTGGGGAAATCAAAAATATTAATGCAGAAATTGCAAAACAGTTAAACATTTCCGAACGTCAGGCAAGAAAATACACAACTGCTGAAAAGCTGATTCCTGAATTAAGTGATTTATTAAACAAAAATAATATTGACTTAAATCAGGCTGATAAATTCGGACGTCTGGATGAGGACGCACAATATCAGATTCTGGAACTGGTTCAAAAAAACGGCAGCATTGATAATGCGGAATATCAATCCATCAAAAAGATATCTGAAGAACGTGCCGCAGAAGCCAAAAAATATAAAACAGAACTGGAACAGGCAATGCAGCAGATTCAGAAAAAAGACTCCACATTAAAAGTACTGGAAGAAAAGATTACAAAACTTGAAACAGCACCATCTACGGCAGCCAAATCAAGGGAGGACTTAGAAGAAGAACTCCGATATATTACGGAAGCCAAAAATAAAGCTGAAAAAGAACGGGCAAAATTAGAAACAAATATTGAAAAAATCCGTCAGCAGCAAAAAGAAAAAGAAGAACGCAAGATATCTATTACAGATAACGAACTTAAAAAAATCACTTCACTTGCAAAAGCTGAGCAGGCACTTAATTTATTTGAAAATAATTTTGACACCTTAAAAGCAAATAAAGCGGTTATTAGAGGAGATGCAAATTTAAAAGTCCGTGTAGAAATCTTACGAAACCGTTTTAACGATTTTATTGACAGTCTGGATTAAAATGAATAACTATTAAGCAGGTTATACTTTAAATATTACATGGGTATAATCTGCTTAATAATATATCTATATCTAAATATCCGTATGAAGTTCCCTGTGTTTTAATATATATAATAATATATAACAGATTAAAAAAACAGATATTGATAAATATAAAACAGGAGAGAGCAGTAATAGAGCTGTCTTCACGTATTTTAAAAAGTTTATTTTTTTCAAAATCAATAGTGAAATCTGCAAATATAAGACGAAAAAAGAATAGAAAAAGTCTAATCTTTTCATATAAAAGGTGAATTCTTGTGTATAACAAGAGAAAAATTTCGCTTAAAAGGTGAAAACTTTCCGAATGTGGATAAACAAAACAATATAAAAAATGTAGAATATGAAGAATACATATAATAAAAGGGATATTTCATTCAGAAAAGAAAAATTGTAAAAGAGAAAAAGTATATTATCAGAAAATTATCGGAAAATGAGTACAACAAAAAGGCTGTTTATATATTTAAGCAGCCTGATAAGATGTTTTTAATTGAGCCATAATCGCAGTGCGGACAAGACCACCGAGGTTTTTTATTTCATGCTCTTTTAAAATATAAGTTTTATAAATAGAGGAAAGAGCATATATTACAGTATCAAAGGAATATTGTAATGACAGCATTGCTAAATCCTCAACTTCATAATCTTTAAAATGAATGAGGCGGTAATAATCAACAGTCTGCCGGTCATTAAAGTATTCTGCGTAACGGGCAGGTATTGAATTATTTACATTAACAGAAGTTACAGTTTTATTAAAATCCATTACAAACTGATGGAGCTGATGAATGTAATATTGATAGCAGCTTTCTTTTTGCTTTTTCGCATTATATTCATCTTTAATTTCAAAACGGATACCGTTCGTATTGAGCGTAATTGTAAAAATATCATTCGAGGTCTGTACAGCCTTACGGATGATATTCGGTTTACAGTACTCCGGCAGAAAGCGTTTCAAATCCTTATACGTATTGGAAATGGCAGTAAAAGGGCCGCCCTTTGCATTCAGATTATCAATGGATATTAACTGGCGCAGATAAATCCGTAATGTAACCAGTGTATCAATCTCAAGAATCTGTGATAATAGTTTTTTAGACAGCACAATAAAGCCACGGCCTCCCTGGCGGGCAGGAAGATAGTAGCTGGTGTAGTCATTTAGACAAAGTGTTATAATATAGGAATCCGTTCTGGCATATGTAACATAGGCATAACGGTTTAAAATTTCCAGATTATTCTTAACCGTTTTGATATCACAATGCAGATGTTCTGCCAATTCCCGGATATCAATATTTTTGATGATGCCAAAACGGTCCGGATGATAAAAATGCAGTAAAAGCAGAAGCTTAATAGCATTGGTTTTTAAACGCGGTTTATATCCGAAACGGTTGGTTTCATTATGATAAATCTTTTTATACTCGGTCTTCTGGGTGAAAATTTTATGTGGACAATTCCTACAGGCTTCACAAGCAGATAAATATGCTTCGGAATCCGGCGCAAAAGCCTGAATAAAAGCCTTGTATTTACAATCTGTGCAGGCCGCATTATTATAGTCAATAACAGATGTCTCTGATTCTTTGACTTCAATATAATTTTTTTGCAGACCAATAGACTGAATCAGAACTGCTTTACCGATATTTGCAAAGTTATCCAAAATTTTCACCACCTTTCCACATGATATTTAACAGGAAAACCCAGATAAAATCAAATGAAGTGTTTTACTAGTTTTTTATCCACATTTTACATGAAATCAAATTTTTTTTGATTTTTTTGTCTACATTTTTTGAAAAAGTAAGTCAGATTACTCTAAATTTGTCTACATAATTTCTTGAGATTTTTTTTGTAGAAGAGAAATTTAAAATTTTTGAGATTTTACTCTAAATTTATCTACATTCCCAATTTTGTAATAAATTTTTTATGTGCAAAATGCACAAAAGGCTTGTTTAAGCCAAAAATGTAGACAACCAAAGTAAAAACAGCCCAATAAAAATGTAGAAAAACAATATCAATAAGTTATTTTTTATTCTATTAATGCTAAAAAAAGGGGATTTTCTGTATGCTTGTATTACGATTTACTCTAAAAATGACTACATTTTTAAATTTTACTCTAAAAATCACTACATTTTGAAAATGCCGGAAAAAGTTCTTTTTGAGTTTTACTCTAAAATTATCTACATTTTTGATGACGATTGAAAAAATAATGGAAATAAGCGAAGTAAAGGAATAGTAAATACTCAGTTTTTGTGAGGGTTTATGCATATTAAAAGGTGTTATTTAATGAAAAAAACGACAAAAATAATAAAAATGCGTAAAACAGCATGAAAAATATAAAAGCGTTTCTGGAATATAAAAAGAAGCAGCCTCACGGTAGAAGGCTGCTAAAATAAAAAATGTAGACATTATAATTCACGATTGGATTGAATGAGCTTTGTCCGGTCAAAATTCAAGTCTTCAATTTCGGCATCGGAGAGTGGCAGAAACTGAATAATGAAGATACCGTTTCTTAATTCAAAGTGTTTGATAGCAATCTGATTTTCTACAAATTCCTGAAGACTTTCCTGAATCAGCTGCATATTTTTCTTTTTGTTTTTTAATTTAAAACGGACAATTTTTTGGAAATAAGTATAGCTGTATTCATTCATTTTTGTTTCCTGGTTTGCAATCTGTTCGCGTTTCATGGCATAGCAGATAATCCGGGACAGGTTATTTGTTAAAATATCATAAGAAGCGGAAGTAATGGAAATCAGTTTTTTCTGAATAATGGCATTACTTAAAATTTCACCGAACTGGGCAATTGCATAAGGACGTTCGGCATCTTCCTTGATTGTAATATTATCAAATAAGTTGAAATACATTTTACTGCCTTCTTCTTCATAAGAGAAGTTGTACTCAACCAGCTTGCGGCAGGAATTGGAAATTTTATTCAGTACATTTTTTCCGACATGATAATCAACTACTTCCTTGCCAAGTGTATTCAAATCGACAACCACGGATTTCTCTTTTGAAAATTCCTGCATATTAATATTGGAAATAAAGGCATTTACTAGTTTTAAATCGTTACTGTCCATTGATTTTGGCGGAGTGAGTTTTCCGTTATTTACAGTTACTTCAAGTAATTCCTCACCGTTGTCATCCGTGATAATTTCTTTTAAGAGATTATTGGATGCAGTTTCCATCATCAGAGTAAATGAGGAAGGACTAAAAAGTGGTTTTTCCAATAGCTCCTCCGGAAACATTCTGAGGTAAGAATCAATATTTCCGGCTAAATCGGTTTCGATATATTTCCATGCATTAATCATTAAATCATTTTTTAATGAGTTGTAGATAGAATTGTTTGTAAAAGAAGCAATTCCAGGAAACGAAATCAGCAGGCTGTTGGCATCATTTTTCCAGACAGTCGCACGTTCTTTGTATTCTTCAATAATTTCGTCCAGTTCTTTATCCCCAAAAATATTGACATACTGGTCAATTGGGAGAGAGCGTGCCATATTGATAATGGAAGCGACGGGGTGCTTTGGATCGTCAAGTGTCATGGTTTCGATATCCGTAATGTAGGATTTGTACCAGCGGGCTCTTTTTTGTAAACGCGATTTTTTAATTTTATTGATAACGGGAATTAAATCTTCACGACTGGTTTTACCTTCCAGATAGTTCATTAAGGTTTCATCTATTAATTCCGTCATGTTGTTACATGGAAATTTTAACAAATTTCTTTTCTTTTCAAAAAATTCGATGATAGTAGGATCGATATGTTTTTCCAATTCTTCGATAAAACGTCTTGAGTATTGTTCCATAAAAATAAAATCTCCATTCTGTTGAAGTTCAATATGTGTCCATAATTAATAAACATTATAAATAAAATGAGGAAAAAATGCAAATGGGAGAGTGCCGTTTTGGAAGCCTTTCTTAATTATAGGTATGTGGATTTTATGATATGTGGAGAGGGGAGTTGTTTTGTAAACATATAGACATATGTGGTCAATTATAGTAAAATGATTTATGTTGCAAAATAAATAAAGAAAGGACGTTTTAAAAATGGCTGAAACCACCCCTGCAAATATAGCAGATGAATTAAGTGATGAATTCAATAGTTCCATCTGGACTTTTTATCAGACGAATTTATCCGCAAGAACCAGAAAAGAATACCTAAATATCATCAGAAATTTTACAAAGCTTACAAAAACAGATCCGTTAAAGCTTACAAAAGAAGCTGCGGAATGTTATATCAATGAATTAAATGCCCGGTATACACAGAAAAAATTGTCTTACAACACACTGGTCATGCGCATTTCGGTTATGCGCAGTCTATGTGAATATATCCGTTACCGCCGTGAGCAGCAAGGCATTTCCTATTATAATTACTTTAATGACATCATTGTGCCGGATCAGGATAAAACACTTTTGGAAGAAAATCTTCCTACAGACTCTGAAATCAATGCTTTGTTAGAGCTTGCCGCAGATGCAGATGATGATACGGCATTTTTAGTCTTTTCACTGGCTGTAAAATGCGGATTAACCAGCAGTGAAATCAGTAAATTGGATGTAGAACACATTGTCATTGATGTGCAGGAACGGTTTTGTATCCAGTTTCCGCCTTCCCGCAAAACAAGCCGTATTATCCGTCTTCCAAAAGACATAAATGACCTCTTGCAGACATATATTGAAAAATATAACCGTATTGAAGGTGCTGTTTTTTATAACAAACATCAGACACGTTTAAAAGTCCGTGATGCCCAGCGCATTTTAAACCGCTATATTGAACTTGGCATGGAATGTCAAAAGATTCACAAGCATTTTACTTTTCAGGATTTACGCCACAGTGCTTTTAAATATATGCTGGCAGGAGGCGCATCCGAAGATGAAGCAGCCGCATACGGGGGCATCACAACAAAATGGCTGTCCCGTTACCGGCATATTGTCCACGTCACGGATGCATTGGGCAGTGCTGACTATAGCATTATACAAATCCGCGAATCGTAAAATGCTTCTTAGTAATAATGACTTTAATAATGGATTGCAATCTTTACAGGCATTTGCAAATATACTATAATAAATGCAGTTTTTTACAGAGGTGAAATCAAAATGATTCGTAAGGATTTAACCATCCGCTATGCCTGTGGTTCGTACTGGATTATTTCCACAGACGTCCACCTATATGCAGATGCTTCTTATCATGCACCTGTTATGACAAACGAAACCGGATACCATATCTGGATTTGTTTAAAAAAACACTTTTCAATAGAAGAAACAGCAGAAACAATTTCCGGACTGTATCATATTTCATATGACAATGCCTTACAGGATACAAAAGAATTTATTTTACTGTTAAAACAAAACGGCTGTATGGAGGGACTATGAAAGTATTCATCATTGGCGGCTGTAATACCGTAGTCAATGCTTTACTTCAGAAATTCAACAAAGAAGGTCTGAAGTTATACGTATTAACCGGCTCCCATCAATATCACAATAAATATAAACACGTATATGAGCAGTATCATTTTTCTTATGAGAACAACTGTATTAAGGAAGTGTTTGAAAGTGTACGCCCGGATGTAACGATTTTTACCGGTGCTTTTGACAGCAACTATCACTGGGAAAACGGATTTCGTGAAATTACATCTTATTGCAGCGGGCTGTATAACATTTTAACCGCATATTCCCTTTTACAATTCGGACGTTTTATCTATCTGTCTTCTGATGAAATATCTCGGATTACGGAGGATGAATATGCTGCAATTACAAAACAGATGGCAGAACCGGAAAACAGTTTCCATGAAAACTATGCCACAGCCTGCAAGGCAAATGCATTAAAAAACGGAGAGGAAATCTGCTGTAATTATAGGGAAACAACCGGACTGGATATCCTGACACTGCGTATTAATGAACTTTGTTATCTGCCAAAATCCGCAGACGAGGCAGACTTTTGTTTATCAAAGCTTTGTATGGAAGCCCTGACAGAAAAAAAAGTCACTTTATCCAAAGACTTGTATATGCCGTTTTATCTGTCAGATATGACAGAATTTTTATACCGTCTGGTAAAAGCGGACGATTTAAAACACCATTTTTACTATATGGGCGCGGACAACGGCATTTCTGCCAATGAACTCTGTCTGCAGATTGATTCGTGCCTTGCACTTTCGACACACCGTGAGCAGAATACCGGAGATGAAACGCTGTGGATTGACAGCCGTCTGCCATATAACCTCGCAGATGAAGTTTCCTGCACCTGTTTTTACGATGCAAAAGCCTGTATCCAGATGCTTTGCAAACATATTCAGAAACATAAAAAGCAGTTGATAATAAATAAAGAAACGACCGGTACAAAACATAATGTAAAGAAATGGCTGTCTCATATTTTTCAGGCAGCGCTGCCATTCATTGAAAATATGATCTGCTTTATCCCGTTTTTTATGATAAATAACCGTGTAACGGAAAGTGCCTATTTTGCACGGCTGGACTGTTACTTATTATATGTACTTTTATTTGCGATTGTATATGGCCAGCAACAGGCTTCTTTTTCAGCCATTCTTTCAATTGGAGGATATTTTTTCCGGCAGATGTACCACCGCACCGGTTTTGAAGTCGCATTGGATTACAATACTTATGTATGGATTGCGCAGCTGATGATTCTGGGTTTAAGTGTCGGCTATCTGCGTGACCAGCTTTCTTCCATGAAGGCTGACAAAGCGGATGAGATAACCTATTTAAATAACCGTTTAAAGGATATTGAAGAAATTAATGCAATCAATACCCGCCTAAAAAATGACCTTGAAACACAGGTTGTAAACCAAAGCGACAGTATCGGGAAAATTTTTGAAATTACTTCCTCACTGGACAGTGATGAACCTGAAAGCGTATTCTTCCATGCGGCGGAAGTTGTTTCACAGCTGATGGACTGCCGTGACGTTGCAATTTACAATGTATCCAACAGAAATTATGCGCGGCTGATGTCCTCTACCTCGGAATCTGCCCGCCGACTTGGCAACTCAATTGCCTATACAGAATACACGCAGATGGTTGAAGCGTTTAAAAACCGTACTGTTTTTGTCAACAGACAGTTAACAGAAAATGTTCCGCTTATGGCAGCTGCGATTTTATCCAATGATGAAATCCAATCTATTATTATGTTGTGGGATATTTCATGGGACCGCTTAAATCTCTCCTTTATGAACCGCTTTCAGGTTATCGGGTACCTGATTCAGAATGCCGTACTGCGTGCAAACCGCTATATTGATGTGCTGGAGCATGAACGCTATATCAACGGCACAAAGATTTTAGAACCCGCAGCATTCCGCACTCTGTTAAAAGCATTTCTGCATGCGCAGCAAAAAGGACTCACGGACTGTTCACTGATACAGATTACACCGAAAGCAGAGGGTATTGCACATGCCAGCCGCGCATTGGAACGTCTGTTCCGTAATTCGGATTATCTGGGCAGTATTAACGACGGATTTCTTTATGTCCTGCTTGCAAACACCAGTCCGAAAGATGCAGGCTATGTCACGCAGCGAATCGCTGAAGCGGGCTATAGCTACCGCCTTGTAACCGACATTAAAGATTAGGATTTGCCATCCGGCAGAATGGAGCAACTATGTCTACTACCAATTTATTACTATGTGCGGTGCTGCTTTTAAATACAGCCGCTGCCGCCGCATATCTGATTTGGGGAATGCTGACAGCCCGGCGGACTAAAAAAGGAAAAATGCTTGTTTTTATCCGTTTTTTCCTGATGCTTTTCTGTCCGGTAATTGGTATTTTGTATTTTGTATGCAGCATGCTTTTTCATAAACTGCTGTTTCACAAAAAAGTTGATTTGTCCGATGTTATTTTTAATAAGGAAAAAATCAGGCAGGTTGAACGCAGCGATTTAGAGCGTGAACGTAACATTGCACCGATTGAAGAGACCATTGCGGTCAGCGATTATAAAAACCAGCGCCAGCTCATGATGAACGTTTTGCGAAACGATTACAGGGATTCCCTCGGTTCAATATCACTTGCATTAAACAGTGCAGATTCCGAAGTATCCCATTATGCTGCCAGTGCCCTGCGTGACGAACTGGGTGCTTTCAGAAACAGTGTTTCCCAAAAGCACAAAGAAATGCTGGCAGATGAAAAAGATGCTGGAAAAACTGCGGCAGAACTCATTGAGCAGATGGTTCCGATTTTAAAACAGAACGTCTTTCCATTTTCAGAATATGCCACTTATGTTCACATTCTGGAAGATGCCATGCATACACTCTGTCAGAAAGATGGAACCGCAGCCCGTCCCGTCTATTACGAATGGCTTGTCCAGCAGCTGCTTGCCGTAAAAGAGTATGACGCAGCCGCACACTGGTGTGAAACTGCAAGACATGAACTTGCCGGAACTTTAATTCCTTATAAGTGTCTGCTTCAACTTTACTATACCACCAAAGACCGCAAACGGTTCTTTGATGTATTGGAAGCCCTGCGCCAGTCGGATATTCCGATTGATAACGATACTTTGGAACTGTTCCGTATATTTAACCGCATTTAAAACCTTTTGACACTTACATTATTTCATTGGAAACGAGGATAAACATTATGACCGTACATACGATTTTACAGGCAGTATGCCTTTTTATAATTTATACAGTCCTTACGGTTGTACTGCCAGAACTGGTTTTTCATCAAAAATATAAAGGCAGAAGAACCGGTGAACGGCTGATGTTAGATATTACTGTCAGTAATTTTTACATTATGAACCTCGTTTTTATATTGCAGCTTCTGCATATTTCTTCTATATATACACTGCTTATATTTACGGTTATGCCTGTCTTTGCCGTCATTATTATTCAGTACCGGAAAGCATTTAAGGCATGGGGAATCCGGCAGCTTGCACTCCTTGGAAAAATTTCCTCTAAAACGATGGGCATAAAAACTTTCTTTGCCATTGTTTTTACACGGATAAAAGACATTTTGTGCAATTCCTGTAAAAATATTTTTCATATCATCGGACGGCATAAAACAGAATATGTATTATTTACCCTTTTATCCGTGTGGCTTCTTTATATATATGGAAGCAATGAGATTCTGCAGTACGGTTATACGGTTTCCGACCTGCCGGTACACAATTACTGGATAAATGAAATGTCTAAAAACAATATTTTTGCCGCCGGTGTTTACCCGTTTGGATTTCACTGCATCATTTATTATATCCATACGGTTTTTCATATAGATACTTATGTAATTCTGCGGCTGTTTTCCGTGGTGCAGACCTTTTATCTGCATCTGGTTTTGTTTACCTTTATCCGCTGCATATGCCGTTCTTCCTTTGCCGCCTATGGTGGACTGTTTTTATATCTGGTTCCATCATTATACCACGGCAACTGTACGATCCGTTTTATCAGCGCACTGCCGCAGGAATACGGCATGCTGTTTATCCTGCCGTGTATTTACTTTTTATTCGCATTTTTTAAGGATATGAAAGAAAATGCCGGAAAATGGATTATCTGTACCGATTTAGCGGCAGCATGTGCGTGTTTCAGCATGACGATTGCCGTCCATTTTTACGACACAATGATTGCCGGACTGTTCTGTGCCGCCATCGTGATAGGCTTTTGCGTGCGTTTTTTCCGGCCGCGCTATTTTCTCCGGCTGATGGGGGCTGTCCTTTTAGCCGTTGTTATCGGGGTTCTTCCGATGTTTACCGCGGCACTCTGCGGAAAACCGATGCAGGGTTCTATCGGCTGGGGCATCAATATTCTGACCGGCAGGTCTTCCTCCGGAACAAACCAGAATCAGGACAGCAACGAAAATAAAGCAAATACATCATCTTCCGGTTCATCACAGATTGCCCTGCCGGACACTACAAAAGAAGAGGTAACACCTGAACCGGAAAATCTGGCACAGGATATTGACACTGAACCGGTGCTGACTCCGTCTGTTTCCACGTTGGAAAAAACGACACATTTTTTGCAGCATTTTTACCAGACCTTATCAAATGATATTCAGGAAGATATTTTTGCACAGGACGGCGCATTATTTGCTGCGGTCATTTTATCCTTGTGTGCCCTCATAGTCCTTGCAGGTATCGGTATGTGTATCGCAAAGCAGCCCGATTATGGCTTTATTCAAATCAGCACCGGTATTTTTCTGCTGTTTCTGCTGATTTTGTTTAATGCAAAAAATATCGGTCTGCCGCAGCTTATGGATCAGAACCGTTCAAGAATTTACCTCACGTATATGCTTACGGTTTTGTATGCACTTGTTCTTGATTTACCGGCGGGCATTGTGCTTTATAGTTGTAAAAAGCCGCGTGCTGCAAACGGTATTTCCCTGATTCTTTCGGGAATCATCTGTGCCGCCGCATGTATGGTATTTCCAATCCGCAGCCATATCCTCGCACCGCGTGTCAGTGTTCTTGAAACCAACGGTGCCATCACCTGTCTCGGACAGATTTTATCCGAGCGCAGAAACACGACATTTACCGTTGTATCCGCCAATGACGAACTTCAGATGCTTGCAGGACGCGGACAGCATTACGAAACGATTACATTTTTACGTTACTTAAAATATGCCGCGCAGGGACAGCGGATTATTATTCCAACGAAATATGTCTACTTTTATATAGAAAAAATTCCTCTGGATTATACCGTTTGCTATGTAGACAGCGGTCAGTCCATATCCCGCACAGGGGCTGCAAAGACACTGCCTTCCAGTGCCGGTATCAATCCCTACAAAGGAGAGAGCCGTTGGATTGTTATGTCCAAAATGTATTACTGGGCGGAGCAGTTTCGAAAGCTGTTCCCACAGGATATGACCGTCTATTACGAAGATGACGAGTTTATCTGTTACCAGTTAATTCAGAACGAATCCAGCCCTTTTAGTCTTTCAATTGACTATAACTATAACCAGTAAAAATCACCGCTTCGCAACAAGTTGTTCAGGAATAGGAGTATTATGAATCACCAGATGTTGACAAAGAGAATTTATTTTACCATCAGCTGTATTATGCTGCTCGTACTGTTTTTGTTTCAAGGAGCAAGTCTTGTACGACAGAAATATAACCGTTACGATGAAAATATCTACGCAAATGAAACGGCTTCTTTTGATGCCGGTACACAATTTACAGTTCAGACCGATTCTGCCGCCGTACTGTCGGATTCGCATGCTTTTATCGTCTTTATCGGCGATACGGATTCTGCATCCGGTACAACAATCCGTCAATGGTGTACCTATACCAAGCGTAATCTTTTGACGTACCGGCAGATTTCGGATTACCGCACCTACCGCGAAAAGCTGCCCGATGCGGTTTTGCTTGATGCCGCCTTTGTAGACTGTAACAGCGATCTTTCTCTTCTTACAACGCTGACCAGTTACGGCATATCCATTGTATGGTGCAGCCTGCCGGATTTTAATACGATTGAAAACAACAGTGTCCTGATGGATTTTTTAGGCATTGCAAATGCAGTGTCCCCATCGCTTACCGTATCCGGTTATAAGCTCTACAGCGGTTTTTTACTGGGCGGTGAATCCTGGTATATTGCAAACAATGAAGGCGAAGAAAAATATCAGGACTTTTCTCTGGATATGCCGTGGTATATTCCGGGAAATGCCACCAAGACTTATATGGCGGCAGAACTGGACAGTTCCGTATACGGCACGATTAAAACACAAGACCGTCCTGCCGTATTCTGGCGGAAAAGTCTTGAAAACGCTTACATTTTCTGTGTCAACGGAGATTACCTGTCGGATACCGGGGGATTTGGCATTTTAAATGCCATTCTTTATGAATTAAAGGACTATGCCGTTACACCGGTTGTCAATGCACAGACCGTTTCCATTATCAATTATCCTGTTCTTGCTTTTGAACAGGAAGATGCCATGGATGCCGGTTACAGCCGCAACACTGCTTCGGTACTTGAAAATGTCATCTGGCCGGATATTTCCACACTGTCAGAGTATTTAAACAGCCGCTTTACCTTTTTGTTTACACCGCAGTTTCATTATCAGGATGAACACGAGCCGGTATCGCAGGAATTGGAGTATTTTTTCCGCCTGTTACATGAAAAACAGTTTGAAGCCGGGCTGTCTTCCACAAGAGATACGGATACCTCCATCCGCGAAAAGCTGCAAAAGGATACTTCTGTTTACCGTACCTTTTTGCAGCACTACCGCTTTCTTTCTCTTTATGCAAAGGAAAGTGAGATTTCCGAAGTTTTAAACGGCTCACCGGAACTGACAAATACACTTCAGACTATTGTTACCGAAAAAAGCAGCAATGACGGGAATGGTTTATTTGCGTATGTGGGAAATGATGTTTTACAAATGAAACTTTTGTCAGACGGCACTGCCTACAGTTATAAAAATGATTTTATACAAAAAAGCTTAAATACGGCACTTGCTTATTCAAGTATCGGTGTTGACTGTACGGAAATCTGTAATCCGAAGGAGGATGATGAAAATGTGCTGTGGGATAAATTTTACCAGAAAACGGCGACAGCACTGGCAGCCTATCTACCGCCTAAATCGGTTTATCAAAGCTGTACGGTCACTCAGGCAGCCAGCCGTATCCGCGCCTTTTTAGCCGTGGATTACAGCAGTATGCGCACCGGTAATACCATTACGCTGCAAATCAAAAACCGCAGTGAAGACACTTTCTTTATGCTGCGCCTGCACAATGAAGAAATTAAAGACATAGACGGTGCCGCTGCTGAAAAGATTGAGGATGGTGCTTATCTTATCACTCCGGAGCGTGATACCGTAACCATATCGCTTAAAAAATAAGGAAAGGAGCAGTTTATGAAAATATGTATTATTGCTGAAGGATGTTACCCTTACGTTGTCGGCGGGGTTTCCGGCTGGATTAACAATCTGATCTGCTCTTTTCCCCGCGTCAGTTTTAGTGTCCTTGCAATTATTTCCGACAGAAGCATCAGCAAAAAATTCCAGTATACCCTGCCGGAAAATGTCACCGAAGTACACGAAGTTTACTTAAATGACTGTGAGTGGACCGGTAAGGGAAAGTCACGGAAGCACTGCCATCTGTCTGCAAAAGAAGCTGCCGCCTTAAAAAGCCTGCTGCTTGGCAAAGATACTGACTGGGTAACACTGACAACACTGCTGCAAAGCCGGAAGTTTTCTTTAAATGCCCTGCTGATGGGACCGGATTTTTTAGATGCCGTTATTGAATGTTACGAAGAAAAACACAGTGAAATCGTCTTTTCCGACTTTTTATGGACAATGCGCTCCATGTACCTGCCGCTTTTTCTTGCCATGCAGTCCGATCTGCCAAAAGCAGATTTATACCACTGTGTCGCAACCGGCTATTCCGGTGTGCTTGGCAGTATGGCAAAACTGCTGCACCCGGAAAGTGCCTTGTTAATCTCGGAACACGGCATTTATACCAGAGAACGTGAAGAAGAAATCATCAAAGCTTCGTGGATACGGGGACTGTATAAAAATCTGTGGATTGAACAGTTTGCCAAAATGTCGCTGTTTGCTTACCAGACTGCGGATAAAGTCACATCACTTTTTGAACATGCCCGCACCTTACAGATTGAACTGGGCTGTCCCGAAGAAAAAACGATTGTGACACCCAACGGCATACGTCCCGCACTTTACCGGAATATTCCACAAAAAGACCCGGCAGACCCAATGATTCATATTGGAGCAATTTTACGAGTCACACCGATTAAAGATGTCAAAACACTGATTATGGCATTTGCCTATGCAAAACAGAAAAACCCACGGTTAAAGCTCTGGATTATGGGACCTGCTGATGAAGACGAAACTTATGCTTCAGAGTGTTTCCGTCTTGTCGGGGATATGCAGATTGAAGATATTGTATTTACCGGCAGGGTACAGGTCAAAGACTACATCGGAAAAATGGACTTTACGATTCTTACCAGTGTCAGCGAAGGCCAGCCGCTTACGATTCTTGAAAGCTTTGCGGCTCACCGCCCGGTGATTGCAACCGATGTCGGTAACTGTAAGGGGCTGTTACTCGGCGAATCCGATGACTTCGGTGAGGCAGGCATTTTAACGCATATTATGAATATCGAGGAAATTGCAAATGCGATGCTGACACTCGCCGCCAATGAAAAAATGCGGCACGAATACGGTGAAAACGGCTACCGCCGCCTGATGAATAAATACACCATCAAACAGATGCGCAGCACCTATGCCGACATTTACAGGGAATTAACAAAGAAAAAAACGTCTTAAAGAAAGGAGCCATTTATGGCAGGGGTTGGTTTAAGATTAAATAAATTTTTTAATAAAAAATCTATGAGCAGCCACATTGCGGGTGCCGGATACAGTATTGTCATTACCATTGCGCCGATGCTGCTTGTCATTGTAACACTGATTATCATGCAGCGGCTTTTGGGCTACACGCAAGAATCGTATTATGAAAAACAGCTGTTCCAGAACACCGTGCTTTATATTTTTATTTTTTCACTGCTGGCAAGCGCGCCGTTAAATGCCGTTCTTTCAAGATACATTTCCGATGTTATTTTTGAAGAAACTTATGCAGATATTATGCCATGCTATTACCTCGGACTGCTGATACAGACTCTTTTTTGCTGCCTGATGGGGATTCCGTTCTGTCTGCATGAGTGGCTCTCTGGCGGAGTACGCCCGGCATACGTTTTTATATCCTTTTGCTGTTTTATCGCATTGTGCTTTATTTTTTATACGATGATGTATTTATCAATCTGCAAGGACTATATAAAGATTTCACTTTTTTATGCTGTTGGAAGTATAATCAGCCTTTTCTTATCGTTATTTTTGGTATATTATATAGGTATCAGTGTCTGTATGTCCATGCTGCTTGCTCTAACTGCCGGCTTTTTAATTACGGCATCCCTTGGATTAGCACTGCTTACGCAGTATTTTACGGAATACAGTCACCAATATAAAAAAATACTGAAACACATTGCAAAATACCGGAAACTGATTCTTGCCAATACTTTTTACACACTCGGACTGTTCGTGCATAATTTTGTATTCTGGACATCTGATTTACAAATCCGGACTGCCGGTTCTTTCGTGTGTGCTGAAACGTATGATTATGCTTCATGCGTGGCGATGTTTACGAACATTTCTGCAAGCATTATTTTTATTGTTTTGGTTGAAATGAAATTCAATGCCAGATACAAACAGTATTCGGAAGCCATTATCGGCGGACGGCTGCTTGACATTCAAAAAACCGGCATGCGTATGTTCCGTCTGCTTGCAGATGAACTGATGTCTTTGGTGCGGATTCAGTTTATTATTTCAACCGTGCTTTTTTTAGTCAGCCTGATTGTGCTTCAGCGCTTCGGCTATACCGGCACAATTATTCAGGTATACCCGTGCCTTGCCGCCGGATATTTTATCCTGTTTTTAATGTATCCGGTTTTTTTGTTTTTATATTATTTTAACGACTTAAACGGTGCTTTGTATACCGGGTGTATTTTCTGTCTGACGACACTGGCTGCAAGTATCTGTCTGTTAAATACCAGTCCCGTCTGGTACGGCGGTGGACTGACACTTGGTGCATTTGCCGGATGGACATTTTCATATTTCAGACTGTGCCGGCTGGAAAAGCATATGAAAAACCATATTTTCTGCAGCGGTACGATTTTAAAACAGGTTTCCGGCACCCGCCCAAGCGGTCAGGTATACCCGGATACGCAAAAATGATGCTCTGCACTAAGAAAGGAGAAATAATTACTATGCCGCCTATGATACTTCGGATAATACTCATTGTATTCGGAATTCTGCTGTTTGTCTGTGCAATGCTGTCTTATGCCGGAAAAAAATTAAAAGAAGGCTTTTTACTGGGGTGGTGTCTGTTTGCACTGTTTTTTATCCTTGCAGGCATTATTCCGGCACTCAGCGCCTCTGCCTGGACTTTTGCCGGTTTATTTTGTCCTGCACAGATGATTTTATCCGCTTTTCTGGTGCTGTTTTTATTTAAGATTTCTGAGTATGTTTCTATTTTAAGCCGCAAAAATCAGGAACTTGCCATGCAGGTTTCCCTGCTTAATCAGGAAAATGAACGGATTCTTACAGAATTACAGCAGCTGACCGGAAAAAACAAAACAGAACTTTAATATCGGAGTACGTATGAAGAAAAAAATTTTATTTGTAATCAATACACTGGGACGCGCCGGTGCGGAAATCGCGCTGATAACCCTGTTAAAAAAACTGCCTGAAAACGAATATGATATTTCTTTATATGTATTGTGCGGACAGGGGGAACTCGTCTGTGAACTGCCGCCGTATGTCCACCTGCTCAACCGTCATTTCTGCGGGGAATCGGTCTTATCTAAAAAGGGGAAATTTCTTCTTTTTAAAACAGTGCTGAAAAAATGCTTCTGCCACGGCGCACTTTTTTTGAATCTGCCCTATCTGTTTTTAAACCGCAAAAATACAGCGCTTGAAAAGCTGCTGTGGCGGATTGTATCAGACGGGTCTGAACGGTTTGACACGCATTTTGACTTAGCGGTTTCGTATATTGAGGGCGGTTCTGCCTACTATGTACACGATCATGTATCTGCCGCTAAAAAAGCGGCATTTATCCATGTTGACTATGTACAGGCAGGGTATACACGCAGACTGGATAAGGACTGTTATGTGGATTTTGACAGGATTTTTGCAGTTTCCGATGAAACAGCCGGTGTGTTTGCCGGTGTCTATCCTGAATGTCAGCAGAAGCTTTCGGTGTTTCACAACCTGATTGACACCGAAGCAATCCGGCAAAAGGCACTTTTACCTGCCGAAAAAGCCATGCATGAAGGAATCCGTCTGCTGACGGTTGGCAGACTGACACCACAGAAAGGATTTGACTGTGCAGTTTATGCCCTCAAACTGCTGTTAGAAAAGCAGTACCCGGTGTACTGGTATATTATCGGGGAAGGTTCGGAATACGGCAGACTCACACAGCTTGCCCGGTCACTGCACGTAGAAGACCATTTTATTTTTTTAGGAATGCAGACCAATCCGTATCCGTATTTTAAAATGGCAGATTTTTATATTCATGCGACCCGTTTTGAAGGCAAAAGCATTGCCATACAGGAAGCGCAGGTGCTTGGCTGTGCTATTGCGGCATCCGACTGCAGCGGCAACCGCGAACAGATTGTTTCAGGTGTAGACGGTCTGCTTTGTCCGTTTTCACCGGAAGGCATTGCAAATGCGGTGGAATATCTGATAGAGCATCCGCAGACTGCCGAAAGTTTTGGCAGGGCGGCAGCACAAAAAGCCTGCCATTTTGAAAACGATATTCATATGATTCGTGATTTACTTTACTCACCTTAAGCTATAATGCAAATCTTACAGGGATAATTGCGGAGGACAAATTAATGCAGAAAGAAGTTTTAATTATTATACCTGCTTATAATGAAGAAGAGAATATTTCCAAGGTCTTAGACCGTCTGGAGCAGCCTGAAATTGCTGAATTTGCTGATATTCTGGTTATGAATGATGCTTCTTCGGATAACACCAACTGGATCGTCAAAGCAAGACACCACGCCGTTGTCACGCATGTATTTAACCTCGGCTACGGCAGTGCCTTACAGCTCGGTTATAAGTATGCAATCCGCTGTAATTACCGCTATGTCATTCAGATGGATGCAGACGGACAGCACGATGCCGGTAATTTAATCAATCTGTACCGTGCGTTAAAGACCCCTGATGAAAACGGTGTCTATCCCGATATTGTACTGGGGTCACGCTATTTAAACGACAGTCCGTACTTTGAAACCTCGGCTTTAAAACGTTTTGCATTTTTCTTATTCCGCCATATTATCAAGTGGTCAACAGGACGTACCATCATGGACCCGACAACGGGATTACAGGGATTAAGCCGCCGTGCCGCCTTGTGCTATTCAAAATTCGGCAATTTTGATGAAAAGTACCCGGATGCAAATATGATTACCAATATGCTTTTATCCGATTTTAATATTGTGGAAATTCCGGCGGTCATGCATTTAAGAGAACACGGAAAGAGCATGCACTCCGGTTTAAAACCAATCGGCTATATGTTTCATATGTTTTTTAGTATTCTTGCCGTTTTAATCCGGCAGAAAATCTTTAAAAATGTACCGAAAGCGGAGCGTTATAACAATGATATTCAAAAAACACAATAAATTTAAGCCGCATCTATCCATTGAAAATGCAGATGAACGCACGGCTAATCCCAAAAGAGGGTGGTACAGCATTTATCCGTTTACACTGCCGGACTGTCCTGATTTTAAAGAATTGCAGTGGTGTCTAAAAAAACAGGAATCCCTGTGCCTGGTACGTGTCTGTATCGGAAATTATGCTGCACGCAGTTTTGATACACCGGCACTTACGGTTTTTGAAGAAATTTTGTCTTTTTTTGCCCGTCATAACAAAGACATGATCTTGCGGATTATCTATGATGATGAAGGAAAGGGCATGGAACACGAACCTGCTGGACTTTCACAAATCCAGTCCCATATGGACCAGCTTGGCAGTATCATTTACAAATATGCTGAACATATCTACACTACGCAGGGACTTTTTATCGGAAGCTGGGGGGAAATGCATACTTCCAAATTCTGCGACAGACAGAGTCTGTGTCGTCTGATAGACAGCTTTTATCATGCCACAAAAGGCGCTGTCGCCATGGCAGTGCGCACGCCCGCACAGCTGCGCAGTCTTGAAACGGGACTGTCTGAATATACGGATCCCGGCACACGCAGACAGATTCTTTCCCTGACCGGACTGTATAACGATGCCATCACCGGCTCTGAAACCGACTACGGCACTTATGCCGCCGGGGATACCGTCTACGGTAATATTCCCTCTGATAATGTGTCTTGGGGGAACGTAAACTCCGGTGACGGAAAGTGGAGCAGGAGCGCAGAGCTTTCTTTTCAACAGGAACGGTGTATACAGGTTTATAACGGTGGGGAGGTTATCATGCCGAATCCATACAATGACGGGGATACCGCAATTGAAACGCTCACCAAAATGCACGTTTCTTACCTGAACAGCCAGTATGACGGCACCGTACTTCAAAAATGGAAAGAACAAAAGACAAACGGAACTGAATCCGTCTTTGAACAAATCGACCGCCGTCTGGGGTATTGTCTGGTTTTATCCGCTGTCAAAGCGGCAGATAAAAACTGTTCCAAATTTATAATTACCATAAAAAATACCGGCTTTGCCGCCCTGTATGAGCCGGTCATTTTAACACTGTCTGCTGTCTGCTGTACGGCTGATAATATAAATAATTCACCCTGTCTGCCGTCAGAAAACATCATACTTGGCAGGAGTGAGATTGCAAAACTCCCGGCGGGAGAGCAATGTATTGTATCCGTTGACTGCCCGCTTATAGCACTTTCTTCCGGTCAGTATAAACTAACTGTTTCCATGGCATTGAAACGCAGTCAAAAAAAAGTCTTTTTTGATAACTGTGATACAGTGGGAATCCTGACGGTCATATAAATTTACGCCTGTATTTTGTTGTCTGTTTGATTCCATATCGGAACTCTATTTACTCAAATATAAAGGTACCACACAGGTATCCGTTTTCCGTCGGTTCTTCTGTGAGTGCAAATCGGATTTGTTCACCGCTCTTTGGACTGCTCATTTTCAGATAAACCTGATAAGTTCCCTTTGCAATGTGCAAAAACACCGGACAGGAGAGTGTAACTATGCTGTCCGGCTGTAATGCTGTGGTTGAGAACTGTTCACCCAGATTCTGTGTCTGTATGATATTTCCCTCCATGTCACATATCCGCAGTTCTGTCGTAAAATCATAATATGCCGGTGCAATGCCGGTATTTTTTACTGAAAGCGTAAGCTGTGCCGTCTGTCCAAACATTTTATAAGAAAATGCCGTCTGGCTGATTTCATAGCGGTACCCTAAATGCGCGCCGATATAATCATAACCTGTCGTGTCTTCATACGGCTGATTTTTCCATTTTTTTAAAACCTTTTCATCATACATGCGGTTTAAATACGATACGTGCATTGTCTGCAATGTATTCATTGCATTTTCAACGTCATTGTAAACGGTATCTGATACGACTTCGCCGCCATTTGGCACGGTAAGACAAACTTCATCCTGATAAGAAAGTTCACGGCTTCTGTTGATATACGTTCCCAAATCCGACTCCGATGCCATCATACCGTCATTAAACAGCCCTGTTTTTATAACCGCCGCCTGTCCTTCATCCAGATGATCCGCCGCCAAAACTGCACGAAGCTGAGCCGGTGTACGTACTGCTATATAAATTTCATCATCCAGACAGCCCCGCAAAACCGTAAAAAGCTGTATCTGTTCCTCTTCGGATGAAAAGCGGGAGTGGTGCATTTCACCGTAATTTCCTATAAAAATTCCCTGCACCAGATAGATATTGTCTTTATGCTCATTCAGTATTTGCACGCACTGCCGCATATGATTCTCAATCTGTGAAATGTCGTTTGGCTCGGTGCTTTGCGCATTGCCGTCCCAGTCATATAAAAAACGCAGAATCAGGCTGCAGGAGCTTTCTTCCCAACGGGTAAGGATATGTTCCAGCTCTGCCAGCGCATTTTCGGTAAGGTCACGGTCTGCAAACTGTTTTAAATTGATTTGAAGCAGCGCCAGCCGGTCATTGGCACTTTCACTCTGTGCAACAGCCGCAGAAATCTTTGTATCCAAGACACTCCATGCCGGATTCTGTCCGGCTGTCTGACTTTCGTCCGTCAGCGTATAGCCGTAAATCTGATACCAGCCACAGTACGGATTGTGCAGAACTTCCTGTGTCACCGTTAAATCTGCCTGCGTCCACACCGGTTTTTTATTGTATACAAAATACAAACACAGTCCAGCTGTTCCTAAAATCACCACAGTCACACAGACTGCAAGAATACAGACTGCCCGGCGGGTTATCTGCAAATTTCTATTTTCCGGTTTATTTTTCATTGCATTTACCTTTCTAATTCATTGCAACATATGATATAATGAGCACAAACACCATTAACGAACGAACAGCCCTGCAAAACAGGGCGAAAAACGCAATAACGTATGTTTATAAATGTAAGGATAAAGAAGGCGCAGCATACAATATCCTCACATCATAGTTGGAGGCTTTTGACCCTAACATTATAAATATATGATATAAGTTATATCATGGCAACAGAAAGCAGGCAATTTATGACAAAAAAAAGTATGCAGTCTCCCACTTTAGATTTTGTAATTACATGGGTCGATGGCAGTGACCCTGCATGGCTTGATGAAAAAAGCCATTTTGCATCCGGTAGTGAAGCCGATAACCGGAAAGAACGCTACCGCGACTGGGATCATTTAAAATACTGGTTCCGCGGCATTGAAAAAAATGCACCCTGGGTTCATAATATTTATTTTGTAACATGGGGACATCTTCCTGCGTGGCTTAATACTGCACACCCGAAACTGCATATCATAAAACACACGGATTTTATTCCACCGCAGTATCTGCCGACTTATAATTCGCATACTATTGAATTAAATCTGCACCGGATACCAGGACTTTCAGAAAATTTTGTCTACTTTAATGACGATGTCTTTTTAATCCGCCCGGTAACGCCGCAGCATTTTTTTAAAAGCGGAAAGCCCTGTGATATGCTTGCCTTACAGCCGATTGTTGCAAATCCCGCCAATCCGGTCATGTCACATATCTTTTTAAATAATACGCTGGTGCTGTCAAAATATTTTAACAAACGTGAAAATATCCGCCATCAGTGGCGTAATTATTTTAAACCCGGATATCCGCCACTTTATTTCTGTTATAACTTTCTGGAACTGGCTTTTCCGCTGTTTTCCGGATTTTATACGGTACACGGCGCTTCACCGCTTTGCAGATCAACCTATGAAACACTCTGGGAAAAGGAGTATTCACTTTTAGATGCAACCTGTTTACACAAGTTCCGTCATGCAGACGATGTCAACCAGTACCTTTTGCGGGAATGGCAGAAACTGACCGGTTATTTTACAGCGGAAAATGTCTGCCGCAGCTTCCGCTATTTTAATGCGGCTTCGGATAATAAAAAGCTTGTGTCTGTCATTAAAAAGCAGAAAGCAGATATCATCTGTATCAATGATGCCAATACAGCCATTGATTTTGAACGTGCCAAAACACAGATTAATACCGCTTTTTCCGCGCTTTTTCCTGAACCTTCTTCTTTTGAAAAAGGGCAGTAATTTTATGAAACCACAATGATTGGAGGTCTTTTTTTGAACAGCAAATCGCGTACACAGTATTCTGCATACAATACCAGCATTGCCCTGTTTTCCAGAGCCGCCGCAATTCTTATGGGATATGTTGTGCGCGTTGTTTTTACCCATGTGCTGTCGGAAAATTACGTCGGTATCAACGGACTGTTTACTGACATTTTAAATGTACTGTCCCTGTCGGAAATGGGCATTGAAACGGCGATTTCCTTTGCCCTGTATAAACCAATTGCAGACGGCAACACGGAAGCGCAGAAATCCATTATGCACCTGTATCAGTGGTTTTACCGCTTTGTGGCTGTGTTTGTTGCCGCCGCCGGAATCTGTGTCATTCCGTTTATGGACATTTTAATTAAAAACAAACCGGATATTCCGCACCTGACTTATATTTATATCCTGTATCTGTTTAACACAGTGCTGTCTTATCTGTTTGTATACAAGCGCACCCTGCTTGATGCCCATCAGCTCATGTACATTGGAACACTTTCCAAAACCGTTTCATGGGTACTTCAGGATATCGTCCAGATTGCGGTCCTTTTGCTTACGAAAAATTTCATTTTGTACTTATATGTATACATCCTGACGACACTGTTTTCAAACATTTACATTTCAAAAAAAGCTGAGCGGATTTTCCCGTTTCTACGGGATAAAAATATTGCTCCTGTTGAAAAGCAGGAGCGGAAGCACATTTTAAAAAATATCCGTGCCATGATGATGCACAAAATCGGAGATGTGATTGTCAATAACACTGACAACCTGCTGATTTCAAGTTTTGTCGGCATTGCCAGTGTCGGCTGTTATTCCAATTACTATCTGCTGATTGGCTCTGTCCAGCAGGTCTTAAACGAAACCTTTCAGGGAATTACCGCCAGTGTCGGCAACCTCGGCGCAACAGCTTCCAAAGAACGGGTGCAGACGATTTTTTCTTCCGTCTTTTTACTCAACCACTGGCTGTTTTCTTTTGCCGCAATCTGCCTGTTTGAGCTACTCAATCCCTTTATTGTGCTGAGTTTCGGTGAAAAATATTTGTTTACAACCGATATCGTATGGATTCTGTGCATTAATTTTTATATCCGGGGGCTTACCCGTTCCTGCCTGATTTTTAGAAATTCTTTGGGATTGTTCTGGTATGACCGGTATAAATCCATTGCCGAAGCACTGATTAATCTGATTGTTTCTATTATACTGGCACAACGCTTTGGTACATTCGGCGTTTTTATGGGAACTTTTATCAGCACCGTTACCACGACACTCTGGATTGAACCGTTTGTTTTATATAAGTATCACTTCCAGACACCAGTATTTCCGTATTACCGCAGACTTTTGCTCTACTGTATCGAATGTGGCGCTGTATGGCTGACAGCTCATTTTTTATGCGAAAAATGCACAGCTGCATTTCATATTACCGGCATCATTCCCGACATGACACTGCGTCTGATCTGCTGTACGTTAGTAGTAAATTTTGTCTTTATCATACTTTATAAAAACAATGATGCTATGCAGCTGTTACTTCATAAATGGAGAGGATTACGAAAATGAGAAACGAAGATTTTATATTGCTTCATTTTTTAAAATTTGCACTTTCCGGCGACCCGGCTATAGGCTTTGACAAAGAATCCGCCGACCGGGAACAACTTCGCCTTGTATCGGATTTCTTTAAAAAATACTCTGATGATATGAACTGGACAGAACTGATTCATACCGCAGACAGACACAGTGTCTTATCCCTGCTGTATGATACGCTTACCGCCGTCAATGTCTGCGCAGCGCAGTGTGAAACGCAAAATTCCACGCCGATACAGAATCAAACCGGCAGTTTTATACCGGCACAGACTTTGCAGATACCGCAAATCCCGCAAGACCTAATGCAGCAGATACAGATAAAAAGCACGCAGATTGTCCTGCAAAATTACCGACTGTTATATTACAGCAGTTTTTTAATTACCCTTTTGGAAGAAGCCGGCATTTCTGTCCTGCTTTTAAAAGGCTGGCAGACTGCACAGCTTTATCCTGTCCCGGAAGCACGCAAGTCGGGAGATATCGATTTGCTGATTCCAGATCCTGCACAGTTTGAACAGGCTGTCTGCGTTTTGGAAAACCACGGATTTCAAAAAGAATCCACACAGCTGACACATCACCATACTGTATTTACGGCTCCGGAACATTTTCATATTGAACTGCATGCCATGCTTTCCGAACCATTTGAACAAAATGAACTAAATACAGACATTGCGGCACTTTTACCTGAATATAATAGTCACAGAATTCACAAAACCATACTGGGATATCCCATCTGTGCCGCCACTGACCCCTACGATGCGTACTATCTGCTTTTGCATATGTTACAGCACTTTGTGCGTGCGGGTTTTGGTGTAAAGCTGTTATGTGACTGGACAGTCTTTTGGAAACGCGGCCTCTCACAGGACACAAAAGAGGTCTTTTTACAGCTTCTAAAAAAAACACGGCTTGAAAATTTTGCGAAAGCGGTTACGGCGCTGTGTGTACTGTATCTGGGACTGCCTTACACGCAGATTTCATTTTTATTTGGAAATGTTTCTGAAAAGGAGGCTCTTTCCCACAACCGCAAGCACTATGCATCCTTAATGGATGAAATACTGGAAGCGGAAGAATTCGGACATTCCAGCACTAACCGTATGGTATTTTTAAAAAACAGCAGTCTGACAGGGTTTCTTTGTGAATTCCACCATCAGATGAAACTGGGAAACAGCCATTCCGACTGTATCCTTTTATGGCCATATCTGTGGTGCACAACACTTATCCGTTTTTTGAGAAACAACCGCAGAATCCGCAAGACAAGTACCTTGTCCATTTTTAAAAAGGCTTCCCAGCGCAGCCGTCTTTTGCGGGATTTAAAACTTTTTGAAAAATAGGTCAAAAGTATTGACTGACTAAATAAAAAGGATTATTCTAATACAGAAATGTAATGAATTGGAGGTTTATCAGTTATGGCAAACTATGAAAAACCTGTCATTATCGACACAGAGGAGCATTATGAAGGGGTATATGCTGCCAGCGGTGACAATACAGACAGCGGGGTTTCCGCACCGAAATGCGACAGCAAATACATGAATGGTGTATGGCATGCACCGGACTATAATAATACAACTTCTTATATCCAGCGTTTCGGCTGTAACGGATGTCCGGCTTTCCGTTACAACGGCTGCGGACTCCAGCTTGAAAAATACTGGGGAAGCTACGATGTTGATAACGGCAACCGCTATCCGAACTGGGAGCGTATCGGACACCAGCCTTATGATGCGATTGACTGGGGCGATGTCGGTATGTGCTAATACATAAGAATCCGTAACAGGCGGCATACAAAAAATCATCAGGGATTTTTAAAAGTCCCTGATGATTTTTTGTATTTCTTCCGGCAAAAGCTGCCTGCAGCGTGTATCCTGTATGGCATATACATTTTTACATAATTTCAGTGCTGTCGGGCGGTGTGTCGTAACAATGCACGTTCTCGGCAGTGAATCTTCCATAATATTTTTTAAAACCTGTTTTTCCGTTTCAATGTCGAGTGCCGAAGTGGCTTCATCGAGGAGCAGTACCGGTGCATTTTTAAGCAGTGCCCTTGCAATGGAAAGGCGCTGTGCCTGCCCTTCTGAAAAATTATTCCCGCGTTCCCCGATTTTTTCATAAATGGTATCCGGAAGCTGTCCGATAAATTCCCATGCACACGCTTTTTTTAAACAGTCTATGATTTCTTTATCTGTGGCATCCGGTTTGACACTTCGCATATTGTCGGCAATCGTTCCCGAAAACATCGCATTTCCCTGCGGTACATATGCATAAAGCTGTCTGGTGGCAGGAGAGAGCGGCAGTGTCTGTGAATCCTTCTGGAACTGGCTGTTTCCGTCCTGACCGGCATCACCTGCATATAGCTTCATCGTTCCCTGCTGTGGTTCAAGTAAAGACAGTAAAAGACGAAGCATTGTCGTCTTTCCGCCGCCGGAAGCCCCGACCAGTCCCGTAAGCTGTCCCGGCTCTGCCCAAAAATCCACGTCTGTTAATACCTTTTTTCCGGTATGATATGCATACGATACATTTTCCATGCAGACACCGATTCCCGCCCGCTTATTTTTCTTATAAAAGACTTCAGCCTGTTTTCTTTCCGAAAAATCTTCATGCGGCATGTCTAAAATATCCATCAGCCTGCCTGCCGAAGTCGTTATCGAAACGGCTGTCGGAACCATGGCAATCAGCGCATTGAGCGTACTGGTAAGACTGCCGGACAGCGATAGAAACAGCGTCATCGTACCGTACGTAATCGCCCCGGTAAACACCCGGTAAATGCCGAGCGCGTAACAGCTGTATGAAACCACAATCCCCACAAAAGACATCATAATCGATGTAAATGCACTGAGCTTCTGAAATTTCTTTTTCATCAAAAAATAGTCTTTTTGCAGTTCCTGTAACTTGCAGACGTAGAGTGGAATTAAATCAAATGCCTTAATTGCCTGAATATTTGAAAAGGTTTCCTGATGAAATCCCGACATTTTTGCATTCATTGCTGCACTCTGCTTATTATTGGCCTGCATTTTAGACAGCAATGTCTTAGACATCACGATACTCACCGGAATTCCAATCAGCGCCAGCAGAGCAAACGTGACATCATAGTAAAATACGACCGCAAACGACGTAATAAATTTTGCTGTGTAAATAATCAGATTCGGAATCCAGTTTAACACACCGGATGAAATCACGGATACATCACTGCTCCAGCGTGTCAGCAAATCTCCGGTATGATATGCCATTAACGGTTCTAACCGCGTTGTCAGCATTTTCTGAAAAATATCTGCTTTCATTTCCTGATCTACCTTTAACGAAATCATATTCGACAGATAATTTAACAACTGTGTCACACAGATATTTCCGGCTGAAAATGCGATATACCACACAAAAGTCATAACAAGCCGCGAAGCCTGATGTCCGGTAATCAAATCAACCAAATCTTTGGAGAGCAGACTGCTTACCAGTCCGATTACCGTACCGAGAAGACCCGTTCCCGTGTAAAACACGATTTCTTTCCAGTACATTCTCACATACGAATAAATCCATACCGTCTGAATCCAAAGCTGCTTAAACCGCCCGCTTTTTAGCCGCTCACAAATCCATTCTATTTTTTTCTTCATTTTTCCTTCCTTAATAATATATGCTAGTCCTTTTTTTCTGCCAACCAACCGCCTTTACGCACCGTCATTATATTGTTAAATATTTATCAATATATTCTTTCATCACAGCCGCCGCAGACGGTTCCTGCGTACAGTAAAGCTGCCGGATTGGAATACGATCCGAAAGTTTTTCTGCAAATAAAAGGCTGTCATCAACCTGTTTTTCTGTCCATGCCGGTGAAATCATGCGCTGTGCGGTGTAAAGCTGTCTTTCGCCCTGAGGCAGTTTACAGACCCGGTTCTCCGTTCCTCGTTTTAAAAGAATAATGCCGCCAAGCGGGTATTTTTTCGTTGTATAGACACCGGAAGTCCCGCACCATGGAATCCCATAGACAAAGACTTCGTCATTTTCCATACCGAGCAGATTCAGATCGCCATTTAATACCGGTACAGCATAAAGCTTTTCCCACAATTTAACATGGGTCGTTTTTCCCGTACCTGATGATGCCGAATACAGCCACGCCTTTTCTTGATAATAGTTGGAAGCTGAGTGCAGTGCATATTTACCGTGCAGTGCCGCAAGATAAAAAAATGCTGCGCGGAAACCATAAAACAGTTCATCAACTGCTTCCTGCTGCGTCGAGCCGTCATAATAAAATACCGCTTCTTTACCGTCAAAGGAGAGTGTACACAACGCCAGATGATGATTGGACGGAAAACGCAGCATATAATCTCCACTGCACCGGTAAACATCTAACTGACTGCCAAACAACAGCAGTTCTCCTGCAATTTCCGGTACTTCTGACAGCGGTCTGACACGCCAGCTCTGGGAAATACCGCTTTGCTTAACCGTATGAGCTGACGGATTCTCTTTTCCGTCCTCTAAAAAAGGTTCAAAAAACGCATGAAGCCATTCCTTTCTGCCTTTATAATGCACCTGAATGCCTGCGATATTGTAACGGCAGTAATACGCATTTCCCTTTGCCTGAAACGGAGCAAACGGAAATGCCTGCATTTCCTTAGCGGAAGCCTGTATCATGCCAAACTGAAACAGCGTCAGCACATATGTACTTAAATCACTGCTTATGGAAGCTGCTGTGACTGTGGAAGCTTCTTCGCCTATAGATGCGGGTTTCACGGTTTTGGTGTCCTCTGTCATTTCAATACTTTTCACATATTCCGTATAGGCAGATAACAGTTCTTCCCATGATAAATCCTTTTGTAACAAGTCCCAGATGACACAGCCGGTCTGATTGATTTTTAAACAACGGCGCCTGTCTGCAATCCGCTGTCCTGTCGGTATAATATAAAATGTATCCGCAAGCTGTCTTATCACATAACCCGCCCTTGTTTTCATCTGCACATCCGCCTTTCTTCATTTCTATATTACTTTTTTCATATGCTTTCTTAAACGCTTTTTTATCATATCATTATTGCATTTCCTTGACAATAGCAGGCTTTACGACTTATAATTTAATTAAGTATAAGATTCATTTATGGAGGTAATTTATTATGTCTGCATATGAAAAACCAATGATTCATGTTGTTCCTGAACAGGCAGAAGGTATTTTTATGGCAAGCGGTGATAAAACTGTCTGTCGCTTTGGCAGAACGGAAGCAAATCCCGGCGCTGATACCTGTCAGGCCTGTTCTAAATCCGGCGGTACGGCTTCTAAGCTTGCCGAAAGCACATTCCGTTCTGATTATAACGGATGTCCTGACAATATGCCGGAAAAGCAGTAGGACAAGTGATGCAGACAAATACTTCGGAATCTTTACCTCGTACAATTCCTGAATTGCTGGAAAACCATACCATTCAGGTTCAGCCGCAGGGCTACAGTATGTATCCGCTTTTTGTGCCCGGCAGGGATTCTGCCGTCATTGAAAAAGCGGACTGTGACCGGCTAAAAAAAGGTGATGTCATTTTATACCGCAGGGAAAACGGTATACTGGTTTTACACCGGATCTGCCGTATTACAAAGGACGGCTTTTATACGGTGGGAGATAATCAGACCGCAGTGGAAGGACCTCTGACCGCTTCGCAGATTAGCGGAAAACTGATACATATTATCCGCAACGGACATTCTTTTTCCGTAAATCACCCGGTTTACCGGATTCTTTCCGGATTCTGGCTGTTTCTGCGCCCGGTTCGCCGTCCCATTAGTCTGATGACTGCAAAGTTGAAAAGTATTGTAAATATATTTTTGATAAGGTACTAGAAAAAAGTTAGGCCTTTTCAAGTTTTTTATTTCTGTTATAATACTAAACATAACAAGCACACAGTTATTTATTTAACTAAAAGCTTATTACAATTCCCCCTAAAGAAATCGCTTCGGCGGTTTCTTTTTTTTGCATTTTTTAAAATTATTTCTTTTTACAGTCTTTGAAGCTTTTTGTCAGGAACCGGTATAAGATATACGGTTTAGAAACGACTTTTTATCTTTATGAGCTTTCTGGTTTTACTGCCTGATTGCTTTCTGTGACATTGTTGGAGATTTTTTGATTTTGTGCTATACTGTGTATCAGATGATTTTACAAAGCGGCTGTTTTCCGATAACTGCCGGTATTCCTGATGACAGAATATAATTCACGAAAGGAAAATAGTGTAAAAAATCACACTGATGTGCTGATTTTTCACACAGCTATTTGTTTCTGGGCAAAAACAAATAGCCATGATGGCAGATGAGAAATCGCCTACGCGAATTTCTCATCGCCTCTTCGCAACAAGTTGCTCAGAAATGGAGATTAACATGACATATTTATTTACACTTTTTGTAACATTTTTTGCGGGCATGGGTGCGGGACTTGGCACCGGCTTTGCCGGAATGAGCGCAGCCGCCGTAATCAGCCCGATGCTGATTACATTTTTAGGCATGGACCCTTATATGGCAGTCGGCATTGCATTGTCCTCTGATGTCCTCGCAAGTGCAGTTTCTGCATTTACCTACGGAAAAAATAAAAATCTGGATATCCGCAACGGTCTGATTATGATGGCAAGTGTGCTAACTTTTACAGTTGTCGGCAGTTATATCGCAAGCCTTGTTCCGTCAACAACCATGGGCGGTTTTTCAGTCTTTATGACATTTCTTCTCGGCATTAAATTTATTGTAAAGCCGGTTATGACGACCAAAGAAGCCATGCAGGGCGTTTCCGCCCAAAAAAGAGCCGTTCAGTCTGTTGTCTGTGGTGTCATTATCGGTTTTATCTGCGGATTTATCGGCGCAGGCGGCGGCATGATGATGCTTCTTATTTTAACCAGCGTGCTGGGCTATGAATTAAAAACGGCTGTCGGAACGAGTGTTTTCATTATGACTTTTACCGCGCTGACCGGTGCTTTGTCCCATTTTACAATCGGCGGTGCACCGGACTGGACTGTTTTTGGACTGTGCGTTATATTTACATTAATCTGGGCGCGCATTGCCGCCTTATTTGCCAATAAAGCCGAACCAAAGACGTTAAACCGCGCAACCGGTATTGTACTTGTTGTACTGGGGGTTGTGATTTTTGGATTTTCGATATTAAAATAGATGTGTTTAGCGGAGGTGATTCCATGAAGCTAACAACAGCAATTAATCGTGTCGGTTTGTCCGGATCGAATAATTGCTGTTGTTTCATGTTTTATATAATACACAATTATGAGCAAAATGGTATCGGTAATATTTTACAAAAATTTATTTCCTTTTTATGCGATATTACTAATTACTGCAATTCCTTAACAACCTTTCTACAAGACGTGAGAGTGATTTCTTGTCTTTCTGAATACGATATCCTGCATATAAAATTTGCAAAATACTTGTGAACAGAATTTTTACACCTTGTTCAAATGATTCTATAAAATCCACACTCATTTTATATAACTTCGTTAAACCTGACTTTAGCGAAGTTATATATCGGACATAATATACACCCTCATTTTACCTTGTTTTAATTAAAATATCTGTAAAATCACTGTAGGCTGTCTTTCCTATAAAGTAAAAAAACGGAAAATAGCATCCTTCTTTATGTAAATGCTATTTTCCATTTTTTATTGTCACTTCTATATTTCTATAATAGAATCAGCTTTTGAAGTTTAATAGATAATATATCCGTTTACAAACTGCCATTCACCATACTCATTTGTCGCTGTACCTGTATAAGTAAGGTCTAAAGCTCCGTTTGTTATGTACCACCAGCCGTAGTCATTTAATGCCATTCCGGTATAGTTCCAGTCAAGCGCTCCATTCGTCATATACCACCAGCCGTAGTCATTTAATGCCATTCCGGTATAATTCCAGTCTAAAGCTCCATTCGTCATATACCACCAGCCGTAGTCATTTAATGCCATTCCGGTATAATTCCAGTCTAAAGCTCCATTCGTCATATACCACCAGCCGTAGTCATTTAATGCCATTCCGGTATAATTAAAGTCAAGCGCTCCATTTGTCATGTACCACCAGCCGTAGTCATTGCATGCCATTCCCGTGTAGTTCCAGTCAAGCGCTCCATTTGTCATATACCACCAGCCGTAGTCGTTGCTTGCCATTCCGGTGTAATTAAAGTCAAGCGCTCCATTTGTCATGTACCACCAGCCATATTCATTACTTGCCATTCCGGTATAATTGAAATCCAGCTGACCATTTGCATAATACCACCAGCCATATTCATTACTTGCCATTCCGGTATAATTGAAATCCAGCTGACCGTTTACAAAATACCACCAGCCATAGTCATTGTTTGCCATTCCAGTATAATTAAAGTCAATTGTTCCATTTACAAAATACCACCAACCGTATTCATTGCTTGCCATTCCGGTATAATTAAAGTCAACTGCTCCGTTTCTTACATACCGCCATGCATAATCAACATATGCCATTCCGGTATAGTTGTTATCCGGTGTATCCGGATTGGTATTATCCGGTTCCGATGGTTCTAAATCTGACTGCTCCTCGGTAACAATTACCGGAATCTGTGTTACAAAACCGTTGCAGGTAATCGTTAATGTCGTATTTCCGGTTTTTAACGCTGTTGCATAAATCATATAATTCTTTACAACATCAATTTTCATAACCGATTCATCTGCACTTACAAATGAAATATCATAATCAAAAAATACTTTTTCATCAAATCCAATCACAGGTATCGCCTGTACATACCGGCTATTTCCTTTACCAATCGTCCATGTTATATTGGTAATTCTCTGTGCTGTTTGCATATATGTATCTTCACTGACATATGCCGTTACAGGCATGTCCACTTTAAAATTACATTCACATACCTGACCGTTTACAAGTGCTTTCACTGCCGCTGTTCCACAGCCCATTGCGGAAACTTTAATTTTATATCCTGTATCGGTTTTTTCCGTTTCAAAAGAAATAATATCTGTATCTGTCGAATAAATCTGAACATTTTCCTTAGAAGTATCTGCTGGTCTGTCATATGTCAAATTGACAATATAGCTGTAATTATTAAAGTAACCGTCTTTAAATTCCACATAACTCTGATCCATCGCCACATTGTTAACCGGCTCAACAATATAGACCGGAATTTCAATGTTTAAAATTCCAGAGGCATATTCTGCTTCCACCGTAACGCGAAGCTTATCCACATTGTCCAGATTTTTTACATGTAATGTAATGCATTACCGGATGTGCTGACAGCTGCTATGCTGTCTGAAATTTCACCTCCGTAATATTTACTTACCGTATATGATACATTTTTTAAAAGCTCTGTATCTTTAAAAGATAATGTCTTTGTATAGTCACCGATTTCGGTTATTTGAAATATTCTGCCGTCAATATCAAACTCAGGAAACTGTTCATAATAACCGTAATATCCATCTCGCTGCTCCAAAACTGCTTCAAATGTATAAGCCGTAGAACCTTCACCATTAAATGATGAGCTATCATATGTATAGGACATCGTAACATCTGAATGAACATTCGGTGCGTACAACAGTTTGGATAAATCCATTTTTAATTCATAATGCGTATAATCATCATTAGAAGAAGATATATATACGGATACATTAATCTCTCCGTCAAATACACCGTCAAATTTTAAAATCTGATTGTAATTATCAATATCGATATAGGAGCTTGGAGTCACATCAATATAAATCTTTTCTGCACTGATATTGTGAATTACAGCACTGGTCTCATGCATCATAAGAGTTCCAGCTTTCTCTGTACCATCCGTATCATCAATACTATATAAATGATTAATTTCAATATTTCCGTTTACGCTAAAATCTCCATTTGTCTTGTGATTTGTATCATAAGTATACCAATTTTCAATAGTACTCTTTTCATTGTTGCCTGCATTTAAGTCGAAAAATCCAGTACTGCTTTCAATCAGCGTCGGAACATTAATGGTACAGCCCGTAAATCCCTGGCTGCCGCCGTTAAATATTATTTTGGAATCTGCATCACCTATAATATTAATATTCTGAATATAAGTATAATGTCCGCCCGCATCATCTACAATCAATGAATAGTTTCCAAGATTGAATGTATTGGCACTATTATCACTGCCCGGTGCACTAAGCGTAACCCAGTCTTTTAAATGTACATCACAGTGAACAGTTGTATTGGCTGCTTCCAATGCAAACATCGTTGACCAGCCATATTCTTCATCAGACTGTGGCACAGTAATCGTAATAGACTTTACGGACGGCCACTGTTCATAGCCTGACAGGGTCTGGCTTCCCGACATTTCCAGAGTATAATCGGCTGATGCATCGGTCATTTTATCAAATGCCTGATTTACCGTATCCAACCGCTCTACATATGTATCATTCTTGTAAAGATTGACATATGTATTCTCATCTGCCTTGGCAGACATTGGCATTCTTTGCAGGACAAACAGCATTACAAATACCGTCAGCGCAAATATGCCGCTAAAAAATAAGCTTTTTCTTTTTTCATACACATTTTCTCCTTTCGTTTTTTATTTATTTTATCACTTAAAATGTATATTTTCAATTTCTATAATTGAAATTTCATTCTGATTTTAACTGTTACGAATGCTGCGGAACAAAAAAAACTCCCACAGACTCTGCATTTTGTCTGTGGGAGCTTTTTATTTACTGAATTTTAAATTTTGAAACATTTTCTATCAGATTCTGAACATGTACATTCAGATTCTGAATTGTTTCTGTTGAACTATGAACCATATCCGCCAGTTCTTCCGCCATCGCAGAAGTTTCTTCTGTAGATGCTGCATTGCCCTGTGCAAATCCATTGAGCTTCGCTAAAGCATCTGTGATATTCTGGCGCTGGATTTCAATGCTGGCAGTCATGTTATCAATTGCGCCGACCGAGCTGACACAGGCTTTCAGGCTGCTGCTTAATGCGTTGAAATCGTTCTGTGCCGCATGAATATATTCAAACTGCTGATGAACATCCGTCTGCATGCCTTCCATGACATGAATAAACTGATTGGAGTTCACCAGAAGTTCTTCTACCACGTGGTCAATTTCCACGACATTTTCAGCGGACTGTTTTGCAAGATTGGCAATCTGTTCTGCAACAACCGCAAATCCCTTTCCTGCTTCTCCGGCTCTTGCCGCTTCAATTGAAGCATTTAATGCAAGTAAATCCGTCTGGTCTGCAATATCGTTAATCAGATTTGCAGCATCTTTAATTTTCTGCGCAGATTCATTTGTCTTTGCCGCCTGATCATACATATCCAGAATCTGTGCTCTTGTCACTTCACTGATACCGACAAGTTCATCTAATGTCTTTGTTGAAGTATCATTTAACGTCTGCATGTCCTGTGCATTACTGTCTAAATGCTCTACTTCTTTTTCTGTCTGCACAATGCCATTGCCGATGGCTTCAACATCCTCTGTGGCAGCTCTTGTATACTCTGCCTGTGAAGTTACATTCTGCGTAATATCATCTACTGCCGTTGATACGTCGCTGATAGATACAGACATCCGTGTAAAGGCTTCCCGGAAGCTGTCAAGTGCCGTACTGATTTCTTCCGATACGCCTGAAATATTGGCTACAAGTTCTTTAATATTGCCCTGTGCCGTATTTAAGGAAACTGCAGTCTGACCGATATCATTCATAATCTTTACCGAAGCATCCTGCGTAATATCACCATCGGCGATTCTTGCCGCCATCTGTTGAATCTGCTTCAATGGCTTCACAATAATATTTTCACTTTCAATATAGGAAATAATAATGGCAACGATTAAAAGAATCACCGCAATAATCAGAATCATCATAACCATTGATGAAAAATTATCACGAATCTGTCCCTCTACTTCTGACATTTCAGCTTCCATATCATCGACATAATTGCCTGTTGTTACAACCCAGCCCCACGGCTCAAATTTTTGTGAATAAGCCACTTTTAAGGCAACTGTCACACCATCTGCTTTTGTAAAATAAAACTGATTATATCCGCCACCGTTATTGGCTGTCTTCATAATCTCCTGAATAATCATGACACCGTTCTGATCCTGCAAGGTATAACGGTTCTGCCCTTCATTCTGTGGCAGAATCGGGTGCATGACAAGACTGTAATCGCTTGCATCAATCCACATATATCCGCTGTTATCATCTCTGTAACGCATTTTGCGGACCGCTTCCTTTGCTTCTGTCTTTGCCTGTTCTTCTGTGAGTTCTCCAGCTTTAAAACGGTTGTAATAATATTCAATCACCGCGATAGAAGACTGTACCTCAGATTTGATTTCCGTATTGTAGCCTTGATTCATTGCATCTTCATAATTGCTGTATGCCATATCGGTCGAGGAACGGATGTAATAAATTGCCACACCCGACACAACTGCCGCAACAATCAGCGCAATTAATGCATACGTAATAATCAGCATCTTCTTTAAACTTGTTTTTTTCATAAGCCATACCTCATTTTATCCTTATTCGGCGTTTTCCCATTGAGGCTGTATGCAATAAAAAAGAACCGTAGAAAGTGAAAATTCTACGGTTCATAAAACTGTCTGCTGTGACAATACAATTTTGTTATTGTATATTCCCCAATTCACCCCTATAAGGGGATTATAGCATAATTAGTTTGTTTTTTCAATAAGCAGTTCCAGTTGTTTTGCCGCTTTGCCGCTCATAATCAGTTCTCTTGCCTTATCAACTGCCTCCTGCATGGTCATGTCATCGGAAGCAATGTAGATTGCCGCACCGGCATTTAAAAGAACGGCATCCATCTTTGCCCCCTGCTTCCCGGCTAAAATATCTCTTGCAATCTGCGCATTTTCCTGTGGTGTTCCACCAACCAGTTCTTCTTTATTACAACGCTTTAAACCGAACTGCTCCGGTGTAATTTCATAGCTTTTAAAGGTGTCACCCTTAAACTCACAGACCTTTGTCGGAGCGCTTAAAGAAATTTCGTCAATGCTGTCGGTTCCGTAAACAACCATGGCACGTTTTACACCGAGGTTATGTAAAACGTGTGCCAGCGGTTCTACCAGCTCAGCGCTGTATACACCCAATAACTGCATGGTTGCACCAGCCGGGTTTGCAAGTGGTCCTAACACATTGAATAAGGTACGGATTCCCATTTCCTTTCTGACACCGCCAACAAAACGCATGGCTGTGTGGTATTTCTGTGCAAATAAGAAACACATATTGATTTCTTTTAAAACCTGCGCACTCTGCGCCGGCGCAATATCAATTTTGACGCCGAGCGCTTCAAGGCAGTCTGCTGTACCACATTTGCTGGAAGCCGCTCTGTTGCCGTGCTTTGCAACCGGGATTCCCGCAGCCGAAGCTACAAATGATGACAATGTGGAAATGTTAAAGGTGTTTGAGCCGTCCCCGCCTGTTCCTACAATTTCAAGTACATCCATATCATTTAAAAAGCGTTCACAATGTGCGCGCATGACCTTTGCTGCCGCCGTGATTTCATCAATTGTTTCTCCCTTCATGGCTAATGCCGTAAGAAAGGATGCTTTCTGGGCATCCGTTGCCTGATTAGTCATGATTTCTTCCATGACTTCACCCATTGTTTCTGCTGTTAAATCGTTTCTTTTTACTAACTGTGCAATTGCTTCTTTAATCATTGTTTTTGCTCCTTTTCTTTTATAAATAAGAATGTGCTTTGCACATTCTCGCGCCGAGCGCGGTCGTTTGCGACAAACTACATCTTCGCGCGAGTGTGCATCATCGGCACGTAGTGCCTTTTGTGTAATAGGGAATTCTATCGGAATTTCCTATTACATAAAAAAAGTCCCTGAATGAACAAAAATACTCTGTTCATTCAAGGACGGTTCTTCTTACCGCGGTGCCACCTTGCTTTGTATCCGGCTCTGCCGCCGGTCACACAACTCTATGGAATACTATCATATTCCCGGCATGTAACGTATGCCTTACGTTATGGAATACTAAAGATAAACAAAATCAAGCTATCTCTTTGACCATACCCTCCGTGGTCCATTTAACAGACTGCATACTGCCGGTTCTCAGCACTCCCGGCTCTCTGTAAGCGCATCTTCTGCTGTTATCTCCACTTCAACGGTTTCTCACCTATTCAGTTCTATTAGAATTAATTATACGCTGTCAGCTTCATTTGTCAACCCTTTAATAGCGCACAAAGCTGTTCTTTTTCAAAAATATCGTCAAATAAAAATTCTTCCGCAAGGTCTTCAAGATTCTCCTCTGAATACTCAACTTCTCTTGAGAAAATGTGAATGAGTTCCATACGGTCTTTAAATCCGTATTTTTCACCGTTCTGAATCCAGCGCAGAAAATCCATTTCCTGTAATACTAAGTAATTGGCTGTAATCAGCTGCGCTTTGCCGTATACGTCATGGTCGTATGCGGCTTTCATAAAATAACGGAATACAAAATATGCCGTCAGGTTAATATATTCCCGCTCACGCTCCTGCACTGACCTCTTGAATCGCGCAAAGCTGTCACGATATGCCTGCGCCGAAAAATCTTCTCCGTGCAGGACCGAAAACAGCTCTTCTTTCTGCCGGTTCCAGTCCTCATTTAAAACTTCCAGTGCATCATACGCATACAAAATGCGTTCCAGCCCGTCCTGACGGTCAACATCGACACTATCGCTCTGTGCTGTCTGCGGAACGTTCGCCTGACGGTCTTTTTGCTGCTTTGGTGTATCTGTATCTGTAAATTTTCCCCACTCCGTATAACTGCTTTGCGCAATCCAGGCGCAGGCGGCGGTATCATTGACATTGACCGCTTCCTGCAACTGATGACAGACTTCTAATAAAAGTATCAGCTTATCTTCCAATGACATTTTAGTATCGGTGAGCATTTCAAATATCTGACTGCGCACGGAAAAAAGCTGCTTTGCCAGTGGTGCATCAAATTCCGCATCGGAAACTTCTTCTTCCGAAATCGTTTCCTCATTAAATGTAAATGCTTCCTTATCCTGACAGATAATTCTTGCGGCTTCTTCACAGGCAAGTCCGATGCCGGTTTCTTTTACCGCGCCGTAATATTCCGTATAGCGCGGAAACTGGGTACAGACAACGCCCATTTTATCTTCACCAAGCACCTGATAAATCTCACACAGACCTTTGCTGTCCAGAAAAGGACATTTGCCGTCCTTTAAACGGAAACAGTATTCATCGGTGCGGGTAATGCTATTTCTTAACCGGTCGCCAAATTCACCTTCCATGGAAAGGTAATACTGTGCAGTTTCTTCGTCAATATCAATCTCCCAGCCGCCAACACAGCAGTTGTCCCGACAGTCTGAGGCTATACAGTGAAATGCTTTATAATAATGTGGTACACGCTGAATCAATCGTTCCTCTTTTCCGCAGTGACAAACACTGCTTTATCTTTCTATTTTTTCTAAATGATGTTTCAATTTGCATATCGTAGAATTAACATCATAATTTCTATTATAATAAACGAAAAATAAAAAAACAAGAACTGCCTCTTAATAAAAATCACCCTCCCGTGCCACCAGACGTTTAAAATTTCCGCCTGACAACCCGGAAGGGTACATATTTAATGATATTGATTTTCCTGTAAAACTGTTATAAGTTATAATTGACGGATATATTCCGAAGCCGATACTGCGGCATTGGCGCCGTCTGCAACGGCTGTTATAACCTGACGTAAATGCTTCGTGCGCACATCACCTGCCACAAAAAAGCCGTCCTGTGAGGTCTTTCCGGTTTCATCTGCGACTACATAGCCCTGTGTATCCAGCTCTAGAAAGTCTTTTAAATGCTCCGTGTGCGGAATCATGCCAACTGCCACAAAAACACCATCGGTCTTTAACTTTGTGCCGTTATTTAACGTCACTTCTTCCACTTTCTTCTCTCCGGAAACCGCAGTAATCACTGCATTGGTAATCACCGTGATATTTTCCTTTTCACGGATTTTCTGTAAGGTTCTTGCAGAACCGCGGAATTCGTCCCGTCTGTGAACCAGATAAACCCGTGTACAGATATCGGACAGATACAGTGCATCGTCTAATGCGGTATCGCCGCCGCCGACAACAACTGCCGTTTTGCCCTTATAAAAAGCGCCGTCACAAATTGCACAGTAAGAGATTCCTTTTCCTGCGTAATCTGCTTCTTCCGGCAGACCTAACGGACGGTGTTTTGCACCTGCTCCGTAAATGACTGTTTTGGCTTCAACGACTTCGCCGTTCTCAAATGAAACGCTCCAGCTGTTTTCCTTTTTTTCAAAAGCAACGGCTTCACCGTCATAAAATTCAACACCCAGCTTTTTGGCATCTTCTAAAAAGATTTCGCCCAAGTCATAACCGCTTTTGCCGACCAGTCCGAGGTAATTGTCTACCTGACCGCTTTCTGCAATCTGACCGGTTCCCATGTATTCTTTTTCTGCAACCAGTACCGAAAGACCTGCGCGCTTTCCGTAGATTGCCGCGCCAAGTCCTGCCGGTCCGCTGCCGATAATCAGACTATCCCACATAAAATTCCTCTTTTTCCGAAACATCGCCTTCAATATGGAATGAGTTGAGTACCGGATTTTCTCTGTCCATCAGGGATAAAATCAGATAACTTGCACTGCTGTCATATGCCAGACGCTTATCTTCCTCGGACGGTCTGGACGGTGATTCCGGATGAGAGTGCCAGTTGCCAAGCGGTTTCAATCCATTTGCACGCATATCCTTTACGGCTGCTAACTGTTCCTTCGGGTCCAGTGAAAAATGCTCATTGGAATGGTCAATATTGGTCAGCAGATAGACTTTTTCAATAATCTTGTCATCGCCGTCAATTCTTCCTGCAATCAGACCGCAGGCTTCATCCGGCAATTCTGACTCTGCGTGTGCCACCATTTTTTCATAATCTGTTTGTGAAAGTTTTACCATATCTGTTTTCCTTCCCTGTCTTATATTCGGCTTATTCTACTTGCCATCACATTCTGCCTGTTCGTAATCGATTAATTCCGTAATAGTCGGATGGTCGCCGCATACTGCACAGCCTGATGTATCTGAAGGCAGCTTAATCTTACGGAATTCCATTTTTAATGCATCATAAGTTAATAAATAACCTGTGAGTAAATCACCGACACCTAAGATGTACTTTACAGCTTCCATTGCCTGAAGACTGCCGATTACACCGCCCATTGCACCGATGACACCGGCCTGCTTACAGGTCGGTACAGCATCCTTTGGTGGTGGATCTTTAAATACACAACGGTAGCACGGTCCCTCTCCCGGTACATAGGTCATTAACTGACCCTTGAAACGGATAATACCTGCATGGGAGAATGGTTTCTTTGCCATTACACAGGCATCGTTAATTAAGAACTTCGCCGGGAAATTGTCTGTACCGTCAATGATAAAGTCATAATCCTTAATTAAGTCCATAACATTTTCAGATGTAACAAATGTACGGTATGTATTGACTGTTACATCCGGGTTGATTGCGTTCATGGTTTCCTTTGCAGACTGTACCTTTGCCTTGCCGATATCTGCTGTTGTATGAATAACCTGACGCTGTAAATTTGATAAATCCACTTCGTCCGCATCTACGATACCGATTGTTCCGACTCCGGCCGCTGCCAGATATAATGCTGCCGGAGCACCGAGTCCGCCTGCACCGATAATTAATACCTTTGCATTTAATAATTTTTTCTGTCCCTTAGCGCCAACTTCCTTTAAGATGATGTGACGGGAGTAGCGCTCTAACTGGTCGTTTGTAAAAGCCACTACTGTCCACCTCCCATAAAATATAAGAATTCTACGTTGTCACCGTCTTTTAACTGCTGTGTTTCAAAATCTGCGCTCTTTGCAAATTCATCATTTACTGAAACGGTTACGTATTCCGGTGTTTCTACATTTTCCTGTGCAATCAGTTCGGAAATCGTGATATTGTCCTTTACTTCCTTTACTACGCCTGCTACTGTAATCTTCATTCTTTAAATCCTCCTTAAACATTTTCTGAAATGAATTTCTCTAAATCTGCTTTTTTCTGTACACCTGTCAGACGCTGTATTTCTTTTCCGTCTTTAAAAAAGACCAATGTCGGTGCCGATGACACTTCGTATTTTTCAACGAGTTCCGGTTCATATGCGATATTGACTTTACCGACATATAACTTACCGGCATAGCTTTCTTCTAACTCTGCCAGCACCGGTGACATTCTTTTACATGGAACACAGCTGTCAGAGTAAAAATCTACAAGTGCAAATGTTCCGTCTGCCAAAACCTTGCTGTCAAAATCCCCAGCATGAATTCGTTCTGCCATTGCCGTACCTTCCTTTTCGTATTTTTTATTCGTCTTCAACCTTCTTGACAATCAAGTCATAAGTTCCGTCTTCATTGTCAATCAGCTTTAAAATCTGGTGTCCTTCTTCTTTGATGCTGCGTGGCACGTTCTGTACCGGTTCGCCATCATTCATGCGGATAGATAAAATCTGTCCGTCATCTAATTCTTCGAGTGCTACCTTTGCCTTTACAAATGTTACCGGGCAGACAACATCTGTAATATCTACTGTATCATCTATCTGAAAATCAGCCATTTGCATATGCCTCCTTTATTACTTCTTCAAATTTTTCTTTGCCGACACGGTCAATTGTGAACTTAAAACGTTCTCCTGCCTGTGCATTCTGTTCAAAGAATGTAATTGCCGCATCACAGACTTTTAACAGCTTATCATGGTCTTCAATAAACGGAATCACCGTGTTACCCTTGTTGATGTGATTACCGAATAATCCGCCAAAGGATACGATATAACCATGTGTTTCATCGTATGCGTTGGTTGGACAGGCCTTGGTACATCTTCCGCAGTAGTTACATTTGCTCTCATCAATGGAAATCTTTCCATCTGTTAATGTAATTGCACCGCTGCGGCATGCCTTTACACAGACACCGCACTGGATACAGTCGGATTCTTTCCACTGTACCTGAATACCACCTTTAATACCAACATCGTTTTCTTCGGATTTCAGACAGTTGTTCTGACAGCCTGTAATACCGAATTTAAACTTATGCGGCAGTTCCTTTGCAAAGTAACGGTCGTCCAGTTCTTTTGCAAGAGCATATGTATCAATACAGCCGCTTGGACAGATTGCCGCACCCTGACAGGCTGTAATGGTACGGACTCTCGGTCCGCATACGCCCGGTTCAACGTCACCTTCTGCCAATGCTGCTTTTACTTCGTCAATATCGTCTAATTTGATAAACGGAATCTCTACGCTCTGTCTGGATGTCAGATGTACGTATCCGTCACCGAATTTATCCGAAACTTCAGCAATCTTTGCCAGTTGTTTTGCCGTAAGATTTCCTCCAACTACACGAAGTCTTAAAGAGAAGTTGTTTTTTTGTTTCTGGCGCATGAATCCGCCCTTTTTTAACACTGCATAATCTGTTGCCATTTGTATTTCCTCCTGATATAAAGCTTTCTTAGTCTAAATCCTTAATTGCCGAAGTGAAATCTTCTATTAAATCGCTGCCGTCTTCAATACCGACACTGACACGGATTGTATCTGCATAGACACCGGCATCCCGCATCTGTTCTTCTGTATTGTGGATATAAATTGTAGAAGCCGGATGAATTACCAGCGTTCGTGCATCACCGATATTCGTTGCATTGAGTGCATACTTTAAATGGCTCATCAACTGATACGCTCTTTCTTTTGAGCCGACACGCAGAGTTAAGATTCCGCCGCCCATACCGTTTAACTGGCTTTCTACCAGCGGCTTATACGGATTGTTTTCCAATGCCGGATAATTGGCTGTTACACCGTTTAATCCGTCAACTGCCTTTGCAAGTTCTAAGGCATTAGAACAAATCTTATCCATCCGCAGTCCTAAGGTGTCCATTCCGATAAAATTTAAAAATGCGTTCATCGGTGCTAAACAGCCACCCATATTTCTCCAGATTCCGTTACGCAGCTTTGCAACGTAGGCAAATTCACCATACTTCTGATATTCGGCAAATCCCGGATATTTTTTATTGTCCCATGAAAACTTACCACTGTCAACAATAACACCGCTGATTGCATTGCCACCGCCATTGATATATTTTGATGATGAATGAACCACCACATCCGCGCCGTATGCAATCGGCTGTACCAGATACGGTGTCGCCGTTGTGCTGTCCACAATCAGTGGAATGCCCTTGCTGTGTACAAACTCGGAAACGGCTTTTAAGTCGATAACATCCAGTCCCGGATTGCCGATGACTTCGCCGAAGACAACCTTTGTCTTATCTGTAATGAGCGGTGCAATCTCCTCAACCGTAATCTGTTTTGCAAAACGGGTTGTAATGCCAAATGCCTTTAAATCACCGAATAAATCAATCGTTCCGCCAAACAGTCCGCTGCCTGCGATAATCTCATCGCCTGCTTCCAGAATGTTTAACAGGGCAAGTGTCACGGCTGACATCCCGGAGGAACAGGCAACCGCTCCTTTTCCGCCTTCCAGTTCACAGACCCTTCTTTCAAAGGAATCGACAACCGGATTACTGATTCTTGTATAAGCATATCCCGGTGCCCTGTTATTAAAAACTTTTTCCAAATCCTGTGCTGTTTCATATGCAAAAGCACTGACCTGACTAATCGGTGGAAGTGTCGCTCCGTCAGGATACCGCTTAATTGCATTTCCATGCAGCAATTGTGTGTTAAATTTCATATCCCTCTTATTCCTATCTGCTTACTATGATTTCAAGTTGAATTTAGTATAATCCATATTCTCCCATGTGTCAACTACTTTTTCATGGAAAAATAACAGTTTCAAATGAGGTGTGCCGCTGCTGTATACCGCTGTATATAAACGCAGAGCCGGGCAGCCTGCCTCTTTCGGCACAGCTTTGCCCGGCTCTGGACGTCTATATGCTGCCCACGAATTGTTGTGTGCTTACGCACTCCCACAATTCTGCCCTCCTATGAGCAAGCTCCGGCGGGTGAAAGGCTTTGTGCCCCTGGCAGCATTAGATAAAATCTCCGTGTACGGATACGCCCGCCGCATAGGAAGATACTTTCTTTACAAATTCTGCCGCTTCGGATACGGTAAGCGTACCATCCGTCTGCCAGTTTCTATAATAAGTCTTGTTATCCTGTGCAAAGGTCTTTCCTGCAAATACTTCATCTAATACAAGCAGTACAACGATTCCTGCTTCTGTCAGGTGGTGCAGTACGGTTTCTACCGGTTCATCGGCTTCCGGCGCATACAGATAAGTATGTCTGCCTTCTGCGCTTAACTGCTTTTCAACCTGTTCTGCCAGTTCAAGTGTAATGCCGTGCTGTCCTACCAGAAATTCCACGGTTACTGCACTCTGACCGTTTAAAGCTGAACGAAGCTTTTTATTGACTTTCTTTTCTTCCAGTCCGTCTTCATCGGCATGCAGTTCAGTAACAACACCGCAGGCAGAAGTCATATTGGTTACACGGTCAATTAAAATCAGTTCACCGAGTGTCTTATGTGCCGCAAATGTATCTGCTACGATTCTGTCTGCAAATGCGATTTCGCAGACTGCGATTTCATTTTTATGTAAGGAAGATACTTCCTTTTTCTCGCCTGTATTGACATCAATTAATGAAACAATCTTTGTTACAAGCCCCGGAATCATCTTTGTGCCAAGCTTGATAAAGAAGTTCTTTCCGTTTTCAAGAGCATCATCATCCATCCACAGAATCGTTGCCGTAACGGCTGCGGCTGTCTTGATACCGGAATCTACGGATAATACACAGCCTCTGGATACGTCCACTTCCCTGTCTAACTGAATCGTTACCGGCTGGCCTTCCTGTGCGGCATCTACATTCTTATCACCTACATGGATACTCTTTACATGTGCCTGCTCGTTGCTTGGCAGTGTTGTAATCGCATCGCCCACATGAATGTTTCCGGCTTCAATCTGACCCTGGAAGCCTCTGAATTCATGGTTTGGACGGCATACGCGCTGTACCGGCATATAAAAGCCCTGTTCCTTGGCTGCGGCTGTAATATCAACCTGCTCTAAGTACGAAAGGAGTGCCTGACCGTTGTACCATGGCATATTCGGTGATTTTACGGTAACATTGTCACCTTCTGTTGCGGATACCGGAATAATCGTTACGTTCTGTAAATCCAGTTCCTTTGTCAGTTCTGCAATCTGTTCCTGAATCTTTGCAAATACCTTTTCATCATAGCCTACAAGGTCCATTTTGTTGACTGCAAATACAAAGTAACGGATTCCCATTAATGCACAGATTCTTGCGTGACGTCTTGTCTGAACCAGCACGCCCTGTTTTGCATCGACTAAGATAACGGCTAAGTCTGCAAAGGAAGCACCTACTGCCATGTTTCTTGTATATTCTTCATGTCCCGGTGTATCGGCAACGATAAAGCTTCTGTTGTCTGTTGTAAAATAACGGTATGCAACATCGATTGTAATACCCTGTTCTCTTTCTGCCATCAGACCGTCTAACAGCAGAGAGTAGTCGATTTTACCCTCACGGCTTCCGACCTTGGAATCCAGCTCCAGTGCCTTTTCCTGGTCTGCATAAAGGAGTTTTGAATCATATAAAATGTGTCCGATTAAGGTGGATTTTCCATCGTCAACACTGCCACATGTAATAAATTTTAATAATCCCTTCATTTTAGAAATAACCCTCCTTCTTTCTTCTCTCCATGCTGCCTGCTTCCTCATGGTCAATCACACGGCTGGTACGCTCTGAAGATACTGCACTTAATGTTTCCTCGATAATTTCATCGAGTGTTTCCGCATCGGATTCCACGCCGCCTGTCAGCGGATAGCAGCCAAGTGTACGGAAACGTACTTTCTTATTTTCAATCTTTTCGCCTTCTCTTAACTTTAAGCGGTCATCATCTACCATGATGATGTTTCCGTCACGGTAAATTACCGGACGTTCCTTTGCAAAGTATAACGGCACGATTTCAATGTTTTCACGCTTAATGTACTGCCAGATGTCTTTTTCCGTCCAGTTGGAAATCGGGAAGACACGGATACTTTCGCCCTTGTGAATCTTTGTGTTGTAAAGCTTCCACATTTCCGGACGCTGGTTTTTCGGATCCCATGCCTGTGCCGCATTTCTGAATGAGAAGATACGTTCCTTTGCACGGGACTTTTCTTCATCACGACGTCCGCCCCCGAATGCTGCCGTAAACTGATACTTATTTAATGCCTGCTTTAATGCCTGTGTCTTCATGATATCTGTGTAGGCTGAACCGTGGTCAAACGGATTAATGCCTGCCTTTACACCTTCTTCATTGGTATATACAAGCATTTCAATACCCATTTTTTCTGCGATATGGTCACGGAACTGTATCATTTCCTTAAACTTCCATGTTGTATCAATATGTAAGAACGGAAATGGCGGTTTCTCCGGATAAAATGCCTTCATCGCGAGATGCAGCATAACCGAACTGTCCTTTCCAATCGAATACAGCATTACCGGATTTTCACATTCCGCTGCCACTTCTCTGATAATATAAATTGCTTCTGCTTCCAATTCATCAAGATGTGATAAATTTCCCATACTCTCTCTCCTTAATATTTATTTGCGTCTTTTTTGTTGACTTCTATAACCTGTACATTACCGTCCGGCGATGTAACGCACCACTCACGAATGTCCCCTTTGGACTTGACAGACAGCGTACTTCCTGCACCGCCCATATCTGCTCCCAGATAAAAGCTGATTGCGCCTGTCTTACATTCTTTTAAGCACGAGGTACAGCCCCAGCAGTCGGAAATGTGCTTAATGACTGCCTTTCCCTGTGCATCTTTTTTTATCAGGTTGCCGGGACAGGCTTCGATACACCTTCCGCAGCCTACGCAGTTATTTTGTGTAATTCGTATGCTCATAGTGTTTTCCTCCCGTCACCAGTTCTCTGAAAATGATTTCTATTTCGCCGTCTTTCATGCGGGAATTGACATATTTTTCCCAATCGGCATTCTTTTCAGGATAATCCGCATTTTCCGCAAAACTGTGCCAGCGTGTTTCTTTTCTGGCAAGCAGATGTGCGATAACGACCTGACAGACAACCAGACGTTCTTTGACTTCGTAAATACGGAGCAGATCGTCCATGTCTTCTGCCGCAAGTCCGTCCACCAGCTTTTGCAGGGATGTGATTTTTTCCTTTGCAAGGGCTAAACGGCTTTCATTATAACGGTAATCCGTTGCAATACCGCCTGCGTACTGGTCCATGATTTTCTGCATGGTTTCCTCAAGCTGTTCGGTCGTAAGCAGTCCCTGCGGATTGTTTAAGAAATGCTCGTATTCTGCCTGCTTTTCATTCTGCTTTGCTTCACTGTCCGCATCTTTGGCTGCTGTCTGCTTTTCATCTTTTAGAAATCCAAGCACCGCTTCTGCCGCAATTTCGCCCTCGGCTAATGCGCCTGTTACATATTTCTGCGGACAACCGCCTGCAACATCGCCTGCGGCAAACAGTCCGTGAATTGTTGTTTCCCTGTTATTGTCTACCCAGTAACCGCTTGCGGTATGTCCGCCCACAATATACGGCTCTGTGCCTTCAATTTCCACATTCTGCTCTGACGGACCCTTGCCGGATTCAAGCCACTTTAAAGTCTGGCTCGGTGCCATATTTAAGTATGCCTTGTATAAATCCTGTTCCTGCTCTTTTGTAATCTCATCGGTCTTTAAATAACATGGTCCGTGTCCGGCTCTGTTTTCCATAACCGTTCCGTATACACGCTGGGAAGTTGTAAGACCGTATTTTGTTTCATAAATTTCGCCGTTGGAATTCATCTGCTTTGCGGATACACCCTGTGCAATCGTTCCTGTCGGTGCAATCGTATCTTTACAGCGCAGTGCGATAAAACGCATTTCAAAGGTTGTCATCTCAGCGCCTGCCGTAATGCCCATTGCGTAGCCCGCACCGGTATTAAACGGCGGGTACCACATTTTATGTCTTGAAAAGCCCGGATTGTTTGGACGGTAAAGTCCTGCCGCGCCTCCGGTTGCGCAGATGACCGCTTTGGCATGAATCACATAAAAGATTTCTTCATTAACATCAAAGCCGTAAGCCCCGTAAATGCGGTTGTCTTTCACAATGTAATCTGTAATATTGACGTGATTTAAAACCGTTACATTTTCCTGTGCGGATGCCTCTTCTGCAAGAATCGGCTTAATATTTTCCCCGTTAATCTTGATATTTCTGTTTCCTCTTGTAACGTATTTGCCGTTTTCATCTTTTAAAATGACAAGTCCGGCTTTTTCCATAACATCCGTTACATGGTTTAACCGCTCTGACATTGAAAGCAGTAAGTCTTCACGCACAATGCCGTCTGCATCTTTTTTGGCATAGTCTACATAATCCTGAGGCACTCTGCCTTCCGTAATATAAGCATTAATTGCATTGACACCTGCCGCCAGACAGCCGCTCCGCCTGATATTGGCTTTTTCAGCAATCAGAACGCTGATATTTTTTTCTTTTCCGAGCGTCATCGCTGCAAAACAGCCCGCTGTCCCGCCGCCGATAATCAACACATCTGTTGAGAGTTCTTTCTTTTTCATGGCACCTTCCATTCCGCCGCACAACACGGCTTTTCTATCTTGATTTTTAGATAAATACTGAATCATCTACCAGTGACTGGTTTTCCAAAAGCATTGCCTTTTCTCCGACCGTTACAAACAGCCGATATATGAATACATCAACCTTTTCTCCCACCGCAATACTTTTTTCTTCCAATCCTCTTTTGGCAATAATCTGATTGTCGTTTACATTGACAAGCAGTTCTAAGCTGTCACCTCTGAAAGACACGCGCTCCACAACGCCTTCGGAAGCCGAAGTACCGAAACGCTGTACTTCATTTTTCTTGGATACTTTGACAAATTCCGGACGGATAATCGCTTTATCGACATTGTCCACTTTCGGGAAGCTGTGAAAGCTCTGATAATTGGTAATCTGTGACGTCTGTCCGAAGAAAGTCGCCGCAAATGCCGTCTGCGGGTTCTGGTAAATTTCAAGCGGTGTTCCCTTCTGCTCAATGTGTCCCTTGTTGGTAATAATAATTTCATCGGCAACTTCAATCGCTTCGTCCTGGTCATGCGTAACGAAAATACTGGTAATGCCGAGTTTTTCAATCATTTCCTTTAACCAGCTTCTGAGTTCCTGACGGACCTTGGCATCAATCGCCGCAAACGGTTCGTCTAACAACAGCAGATGCGGGTTTGGCGCAAGCGCCCTTGCAAATGCCACACGCTGTCGTTGTCCGCCGGATAACTGGCTCGGATACCGCTTTTCCAGTCCGTCTAAGCTGATGAGTTTTAAAAGTTCGTGAACTCTTTCATCTATATATTTTTTATTCTCTTTTTTAACATTTAAACCGAATGCAATATTGTCATATACCGTCATATAGCGGAACAGCGCGTAGTTCTGAAATACGAAGCCGATACCGCGTTCACTTGCCGGAATGTTGTTGACTACCTTGCCGTCAATGACGATTTCGCCGCTGTCCGGTGTTTCAAGTCCCGCAATCATTCTTAAAATGGTCGTCTTACCACTGCCGCTCGGTCCTAACAGCGCAATCAGCCTGCCCTGTTCAATGCCGAAGCTGACATGATTGGAAGCCTGATAGCCGGCATACGTTTTATTAATATCTTTTAATTCAACATACATAATTTCCTGCTTTCTGCCGTGCTATAACGGCTTTTTCGTAGTCTTTCCCTTATGCTCCAGCACACTCCGCATGACCAGCAGAATAATTGCCAGAATCACGAGAATGGATGATACGGCAAATGCCGGTACATACTGGAACTCATTGAATAAAATTTCCACATGAAGCGGCAGGGTGTTGGTCAGTCCCCTTAAATGTCCCGATAAAACGGATACCGCACCGAACTCGCCCATTGCACGCGCCGTACATAAGACAATGCCGTACAGCAGTGCCCAGCGGATATGCGGCAGAGTAATTTTCCTGAAAATCGTAAATGCGCCTGCACCCATAAGGGCTGCGGCTTCTTCCTCGTCTGTGCCCTCCGTTTCAAGCACCGGAATCAGTTCTCTTGAAATAAACGGAAATGTTACAAAGACAGTTGCCAGGATAATACCCGGTACTGCAAATACAACTTTGATATGGCACGCTTTGAGTATCGGATATAAAATACTCTGTCTTCCGAACAGCAGAATGAAAATCAGACCCGCGATAACCGGGGATACCGTAACCGGAATATCAATGAGCGTTGTCAGTAATTTCTTGCCTTTAAATTTAAACTTTGTAATCGTCCATGCCGCAAAAAGTCCGAATATGGTATTTACAACCACAGCGGTGAGTGTCGCTTCGAGTGTCAGCAGTAAGGCGCGGACGGTATATTTATCCGTAACTGCTTTTAAGTAAGCGGCTACCCCGCTTTTAAATGCCTGTGTTATCACGACCAACAGCGGAAGCACCAGCATTACAAACAAAAACAAAACACTGATTGTTATCAGCAGCCACTTTACAAAACCGGACTGTTTATTCTGATTCATTTTTTATCCTCCCTTTCCGCTTCCTAACGGTTGCCGTTTAATATTTTTGTATTTCTTGCCTGTATCAGGTTGTTGATAAATAAAATAAGGAATGCCGCTATCAGCATTACCAGTGCAATCGCCGTTGCACTCGGATAATCGAATTCCTGTAATTCCGACATAATGATTAACGGTGTAATCTCTGTGTAGTACGGCTTGTTACCTGCGATAAACACGATACTTCCGTATTCGCCGAGACATCTGCCGAATGCCAGTCCGAAGCCCGTACATAAGGACGGTAAAACTTCCGGGAAAATGACTTTCCAAAAGATTCTTGTGCGGCTTGCACCAAGCACGCTTGCCGCTTCCTCGTAAGACGGGTCTAACTTTTCAAGCACCGGCTGAATAGAACGCACCACAAACGGGATTCCCACGAAAATCAGTGCAAAGGTGATACCCAGTCTGGTATAGGCAATCTGTATGCCAAACTTTGCAAAAAAGCTGCCAATCCAGCCGCTGTCGATTGTTAAATATGTAAGAGAAATACCCGCAACCGCCGTCGGCAGTGCAAAGGGCAGTTCAATCATTCCGTCTAAAATGCGTTTGCCGGGAAATTCATATCTGACAAGCACCCATGCCAGTATCAGTCCCATAACGGCATTGATTGCCGATGCCGCAAATGCGGTGATGAAGCTGACATAAAAGCTTGATAATACCCTGCCCCTTGTTATTGTTGCAATGATTTCCGGGAAACTCATCTGCGCCGTATAGATTACCAGTGTTGCCAATGGAATCAGCACGATAACACTCACCATTGTAAGCGTAACACCCATTGAAATTCCAAAACCCGGAATCACTCTTTTATTTTTCTTTTTCATGACTCCTCCTCTCTCAAACACATTTGCTTACTTTTCATAAATCTCATCAAAAATACCGCCGTTGGCAAAATGCTTTGCCGAAACACTGTCCCAGCCGCCAAAATCATGTACCGTCTTTAACTTCATATTCAAATCAAATACATCGCTGTATTCCTGCAAAATTTCTTCATTGACCGGGCGGAAATAATTGTCCGCCGCAATACGCTGTGCATCATCGGAATACAGATACGATAAATACTCCTCCGCAACGGCTCTTGTCCCGCGCTCATCAACAACCGAATCGACAACCGCAACGGACGGCTGTGCCAGAATACTGATACCCGGTGTAATGATTTCATAATCGTCCGGGCAGTCTAACATGGAAAGATATGCTTCATTTTCCCAAGCAATCAGTACATCGCCCTGATTATTTTCCACAAATGAAGTTGTTGCGCCTCTCGCACCGGAATCCAGCACCAGTACATTCTGATACAGCTTTTTGATAAACTCCTTCATCTGCGCTTCATCGCCGTTGTAACGTTCCTGCGCATAACCCCATGCTGCAAGGTAATTCCACCTTGCACCGCCTGAGGTCTTTGGGTTCGGTGTAATCACACCCACACCGTCTTTTACCAGATCGTCCCAGTCGTGAATGTTTTTCGGATTGCCCTTTCTTACAAGGAAGACAATCGTTGAAGTGTACGGTGCGCTGTCATCATCATATTCATCAACCCAGCCGTCTTCTATCAATCCGGCTTTTTCGATTGCGTCAATGTCATATTCCAATGCCAGTGTCACAACATCAGCTTCCAGACCGTTAGAAACTTCCAGTGCCTGCTTTCCTGAACCGCCGTGGGACTGTATCACCTCAACGTCCTGTCCGGTCTGTTCTTTCCAATGCTGTGCAAATATCTCATTATAACTTTCAAATAATTCTCTTGTAGGGTCATAAGAAACGTTGATCATCCGTACACTGTTTTTATTGCTTCCACAGCCGGTCAGACACCCTGTCAGTAATACGGCAATCAGCCCAAGGCTTAATAATTTCTTTTTCACAAGCTTACCTCCATTTCTCATTTCCTACATTTCATATTAGTCTAGTAGGTTTTATATGATAGTAAAACAGAATGAGGGTTTTGTCAAGAAGTATTTTCATGAAATGGGAGATTTTTCAAGAGCTTTTATAATCAGCGTAAGTTCTTTTCGTTTTCTTTTTCCTAGATGTTGTATTACAATCCCGATAATGTGCGCATTACTAAATCTACATCTTTATTCTCCAGTTCCTGAATAATGTGTAAATAGGTCTTTTGCGTTGTTGTCATACTGGCATGTCCCAGTCTTCTTGCAACACTGGCAATCGACACGCCCGCAAACAGCAGTAATGATGCATGGGTGTGGCGCAGTCCATGTATGGATATTTCAGAAATTCCGCATGCCCTACAATGCCTTGCAAGCACATCATTTACAGTAGAATTATACACCTTTGTTTCTCCGGCAAAAATAGGCTTATCCTCCGGCAGTCCCTTTACCAGTTCTGAAAATTTCACAACAATCTGCCAGTCAATCTGAATTTTTCGTACAGAGGATTTGTTTTTCGTTGGAAGGAATCCGCCATTTCCTTTGTAATCCCATGTTTTACTAATGGAAAGGGTCTGTCTTGCAAAATCAAAATCTGCCGGTGTAATGGCAAGCGCCTCAGAAAATCGCATCCCCGTCTTTGCGACTAACAAAATAAACCAATCCCAGTTTACTTTTTCTTTAATGTCAAGATGGGCTATCAAAGTATGCAGCTCAAACTGGTTCAGGTATTTGATTTTCTTTGCTCCCGGTGTCTTTCCTTTAATAATTGCCTTTCTGGTCGGATCCCGCTCAATCATTCCCTCATCAACCGCATCCAAAACCGCCCCTTTTAACTGATGATGAAAATCCAGTGTGGTCTGCCTTTCATGTTCTTTTGCATAATCGTTTAAAATCTGCTGGTAGACGGTTCTGGTAAGTTCTGAAACCTTTAACTGCGGCGCGAGTTTTTCAACCCATTTTTGTGTCATCAAATATTTTGACATTGTGGCTTCCCTGACTGCGCCCCTCTTATATACCTCTATCCATTGTTTGTAGTACTCACAAAAAAGCATTGTCTTGTCTATATCATTTAACATAAGCAGCCTCCATTTCTTAAAAGGACTCACGCTGATAGAAACAATACTATACTATTAATGATTAAGAAGCGGTTTAACCTCTTCATCTAATGTCTTTTTAAGTTCCGCCATCAACTTCGCATAATACTTAAATTTAGGCAGTGCCTTTTCCTGCTGCTCTTTATATTGTGTATAATTAACATTTGTCTTAATGACACTTTCATTTGGAATTTCTCCGTTTTTATAATGTGTTGCCGCATACATAACATCTTCCTTTGCCGCATACCATTCCACACAAAAGTCCGTAACAACCTGTTCAATGCACTCCTGTTTCATATTTTCAACCGTATTTAAAATGGATTGTCCCTTATATTTGTTTTCATCCATCTCAATTTCATAAATTAAATCAGACATAATTGCCGCTACTTTCGGATTTTCTTTATGCAGTTCTTCAACATACTGCTTTGCTTCATCGATCTTTTTCTGACGTTCTTCCGGTGTAATTTCAACCGATTCATCTTCCGGTGTTACGATATTCTGAATCAGACTAATGATATATTCATAATCAATTTTGGTATTGCTGTATGCCATAAGTTCATAATTTTCATCGACCGGCTGTGTCCCTGACGGGTCATCTCCACTGTCTGTTTTGTCTTGTTTGAGTTCCTCCAGTACATTCAGATAATGTCCGGCGTAGTCAATATACTCCTCTTCTGTAATTCCATATCCTTTAAGCTTACTTTCCTCATATCGTGTAAATGATTTTAATTGTGCAAATAAACTGTCGAAATTCTGAAATATCCTTACAAAGTCTTTCTTCTCTTTTTTTGACAGCTTTGGGACATCTTCCGGCTTTTCAGCAGCAATACGAAGTGCCGCCAATGCCTTTTTAAATTGGGGTTCAATTTCTTCCCATTCAGACACTAATACTTCTTTACTGCTTCCGGCAGAATATAATTTAACCGCTTCATCGACGCACTCTTTAAACAGACGCGGTGCCTGAAATGTAACAATCTGTCCATAGGTCTTATGCGTATCATAAATGCGGTTTGTTCTTGAAAATGCCTGTATTAAATCATGCGGTCCCATAGGCTGCCTGTCTATATAAATTGTAGACAGACACGGAGCATCAAAGCCTGTGAGCAAACGGTCTACAACAATTACCAAATCCAACTGTTCTTTGCGGCTCTTAAATTTTGCAGCTTTTCTTGCAAGTCTTTTATTTAAGTTGGCATTATACCCCTGAATCTGTGATAATTCATATTTTGTTCCGAACATTTCGTTGTAATCTTTTAATGACTGCTGCATTTTAAGCTGATTTACCTGTGAACCTTCATCATTTTCCGACACCGAATATGTAATAGCGAATTTCGGAAAATCCGGGAGTATCTGCTTTATCTTTTCATGAATTTCAAGCGGTGTTTCACCCTTTTTTACACGTGTCAGTAAATCATAATACTTTTGTGCCTGCTGGATAGAACTCGTTGTCAGCAATGCTTCATATGTTTGTCCCTTACCATTTTGAAAGCCTAATTTATGGTACGATTTATTCAAAATGATATCTAACACGTTCAACATATGTTTCTCATTGTCATAAATGCGGCTGTCTGTTTCATCTTCAATATTTTTCGGACCGTTATGCTCTACCTGAAATCCTAATACCGCATTGTCATGAATTGCATTTTGTATTGTGTATTTATGCAGGCATTTTCCATATAGCTCCTCTGTCGTACGCGGTAAATCTCCCATTTGCGGATAAGGATTCTCTGCAAAACGCGGTGTTCCCGTAAATCCAAACCACAATGAATTGCCAAAAAACCGTTCCAGTTCTCTTTTTGTTCCCGGTGTGACTGCTCTGTGGCACTCATCTGCTACAAATGCAATTTTTAAATTTTTAATTTTGCTGTAATCCGTACTATCCTCATCTAATCTTTTTGTAACAAGCCTGTGCAGTTTTTGAATGGTTGTAACTATAACCTGTCTATCATCTGATTTTAACTTTTTCTTTAAATCATTAATATTATTTGTTTCATCAACATCAATCAAATCATTATTGGCATATGCCTGAAACGCCATAGTTGTCTGTGTATCCAAATCTTTTCTGTCAATCAGAAAGATTGCTTTGTCAATCGCCGGAATATCCATTAATAAATTTCTGGTTGCTTTGTAAGAGGTCAATGTCTTTCCTGAACCGGTTGTATGCCATACAAATCCGGACTTTCCTGTTTTTGAAGCTTCTCTTATGGATTCGATTGCATGAATCTGATACGGACGAAGCAGAATTAACTTTTTCGCATCTTCATCTAATACGGTATATCTTGCAATCATTTCATGTGCCTGCGGTATGCGCAAAACACTTTTTGCAAAATCAATGTAATCTGTTACCGGATTATTGTCTTTGTCCAGCCAGCCGCTTATAAACTTTTCATTTAATTCCGTATCTGCTGAAAAGTATTTTGTATCCACACCATTGCTAATGACAAACATCTGCACTGCGGAAAATATTCCTGTAAATTTGCCCTCGCTGATATATTTTTTTATCTGTCTGAAACCGTCCATGTATGGATGCTGTTTATTCTTTAATTCAATATGTATCATCGGCAGTCCGTTAATCAGCAGTGTTACATCAAAACGCCTGTCCCTTGCCGGTGCATTTCTATTTTCATCTGTATTTAACGCACTATACTGATTAATAACCTCATAAACACTGCTTCCGCCTGCGATATGCTCGTGATTCATCACTACCAGATGCAGGCGCTCTGTATCCCGCTGAACATGCACCTGCACTTTTCCATTTTCACCAACAAGCCACTCCCCGGCTTTATAAAATGATGAAAACTGCAACTGGTTCTTTACCTGTTCAAATTCCGCATCTGAAAGCTTTTCTCCGTTTAACCTATCTTTATTGTTCTGCTCTAATATGTATTTAAAATTTGCCCATAAATCTTCTTCCGTCTTTAAATCTTTCCGGTATGTCCACTGTGAATCCCCATAAATTAACTGTTCTATCAGTTTTGTTTCAATCATTGATTCTAATTCTGCCATTTTTCTTCCCCTTTTTATCTGTATTTTGACCTTATGCTAAAATCGTTCCCGCTTCATACGAACATTTTATATAATCCGGATTACTACAATATAAACTTGAATTATAGTCGGAAATTTCATCACTTATAAAGGAATTGTATACTTTTCTTATGTCCTCAATCAAATTGATATCTTCTTTATGAACCGACAATATCAATCTCTGAAAAACCTTTCCAATAGATGTGACAGCAGGGACTTTATATTTGCACAATGATATATTATCAAAATTCCCCTCTTTAATATCAAACTGTTCAATCCATTCATCACATACCTGTTCAAATGAAAGACAATGATTTACGTTTGCAACCCTAAGCTGATGCATCAATTCCTCATCTGACATTCTGGCTACAACATCTCTGCTTCTATTATGTGTAGTTCTGGAAACATATTCAATCATTGTACATACAAAAAACAAATCATCTTTATTAACACTCATTACCATGCGCACTCCTTTCCCCACGAATATATTATATATCTATCATATAATTATTTAATTACAAGTCCTATATCATTATACTTTTACAAATCAATTATTTCAATTTAAATTCATTTTACTTACGCTGATGAAGAGTGATGAGGTAGTCGAGGTTGGCAAAATATCTGCCAATTTTCTCCTGCTCTGCTAAACAAACAGGTATTGGAATATTAATTGTAGAAAGATTTCCTCTACTAATTCTTTGCCTTGTACCACCCCCTAGAAAAGAATTCACTATTTTAAAATAACTAGGTGTTGAAAGATACTGAACCAAATACTTACTATTACAATCCTTAGATGTTCTAATAATCGTACAATCAACAGCAGTAATCATACGAGTGCCTAAATCAGGCATAATACAAGCCCTTCCCGCTGGATCAGGTAATCTTGAAACAAGAATATCACCTTGAAATATTTCTTTACAATGAAGTTTCTCAAATTTTTCTTCTGAAATCCACTTTTTATTATTTTCTTTATCTAAATATTGAGTTATTCCTACATTCCCTGTTTGGACTAATCTTACCCCTAAATTACTTTGGTCTTTTGCTTCAATCCAATCTCCATCTGTAAATAAATCACATAAACTTTCCAACTTACGCTTTTCCCAAGCGTTAGTAGATTTTTCTCTCCAAACTCAACTTGTATGCTACTATTTCAGCTCTTATAAACAATATGTATATTTTTAAAATTATAAAAATCGCATCGTTTTTTATTATACAAAATCTAAGTAGCGACAATTTTATATTTTTAATATCATTTTTATGTTTTTTATATTTTTCATGCTTACGCTGGTGAAAAGTGATAATGTAATCAAGATGAGAAAAATACATTCCTACCTTTTCTTGCTCTGCTGTTCTTGGAAAACTCATTTTATAATCAAGCATATCATTTAATTTCAAGACTCTATTTCTCCCTGCCCCACCTGGAGAGGATAGTTCCAAATGATGTCTAAAACGTTCATCCAAAATAAGATACTTAAAAAATTCAGGAAGCTTTCCTTCATTAAAACTATATTGCGGAAACCTATGAGAAACAAGCTTTCCCGCATCATTTTCATCTGTAATTGCTACTGCATGTTCCCAACCAAAAGTAATATTTACAATAAAATTATTAGCCGCTACTCTAAACATTTTGGCGGTTTCAAGTTCTTTTCCTTTCTCAACATAACTATGAAATGTTCCTTTTGCATGGCTTCTAATTCCAAGTCGTGTATATCCTTCTGTTGGAGTATCTACTATATCCTCATATTTTTCTACTAGCTCACCAAACTTACGCTGTTCCCAAGCTTTCGCCTAAAATTTTTCCCGCACCAACATCAACGCATAGCCCAGTAAATTTTGCCCTTTCCACTTTGCTTTATCCAATCTGTCCACATCTTTCATAGATAAACCAATGCCCCATATCCTGTCTTTTACAGCACATTCAGCTAATATACTGTCACCTGTACTCAATAGCAAATCCTTTAGTTTTTCATTTTGTGAAAATTTTGCCATTAGTCCTTGATATACAACAATCTGTCGAACACCATTCCAATAATTCTCATCATATCCCGAAACTGCTCGTCCCAACCGCTTAATCTCTGCTACATCTGATGTTTGAAGTATCTTTGAAGCAATTCCCATGTCATGAAATAACATTGCCTTTTTATACATCATGTACTGTTCCATTGACGTAAAATGAATTTCATCAATACAAAATTCTGAAGGATACCAGTTACTTAAATAACCGTTTTCTTCTTCGGGATTGTGAAAACAGATTATTTTCATGAAACTGCACCAACTTTCTTTACTGCCAAATCCAGTTCCAAGTCATGAAGTCCATAATATGCTTTTTCTAAGAACTTTAATGGCACTTTAGAAATCACTTCCGCGCTCGGTACATTGTAATACCATTGATAATACGCATAAAATTCTCCCAGCCAGTCCGTCTGAAATCCCTGCAACCCCTTTCCCGGTTTTGCATTATATTTATCATTTTTTAAAAAGTATTCCCACAACGTCTGTACGTCCATTGTCATAACATACGCCTGTGATTCATCAATACTCTTGCGTGTTTTGCTTCTCATGTATGTTTCTATAAAATCCTCTGTATCCTTATCCGGAAATTTTTGTGCAAAAAAATCAAATAATTTACCCTGTACTTCAACCACATCATTCAAATATACATCTGCATATGCACCCATTCTTGTCACCTCACAATAATGTACTAAATACATTCGTTACCTTATTGGCATCTGAATCTATTAACTCTTTCATTTTCTTTCTAGCTGAAATATCCCGCTGATTATACTTTATATTAAAATCGTTAAATTCCACCAAAATCGACTCATCTTCCAATTCGCGCAAATGTGTATAAGCCAGTTCAGATTTTATACAATACTGAATACCTAACCCGCCTAATGAAAGCAGTTCTTCCAATATTTCCACGTCTATTTCATCTCGAACAAACGACTTTGCAATGTAAAAATACGATGCATTTGCTCTCCAGCCTTTGATAACATCATATTCTGCTGTTTCAACGCCATATTTTTCTATAAATTTTTGTGCTAACATTCTGTATCGCTTAGAATCAGCCGCCGCACGGTGTTTCATCAGTTCTGCAAGCCAGCATAATATACTTTCTTTCTGAAAATCAAATATTTTCAATCCGTCTGTATCCAATTCATATTTATGAACCCAGCCATTCGATTCATCGGGTCTGCATACCGACCACTCTTTTGCCAGTTCAATATCTTCCGTGAGATAAAATCCCTTTCCATAATCATGCCGTGCTTCACCTAAACCGTATTTTGGTGTAACCTCTTTATTCGGACTGCCATGATATAATATAATTTTTCCCATTTTTATCACCTCAGCCCTCTATATAAACATATTTTGCAACATAAATTTCTTAATATTTTGCAATTCATCGCACTTACGCTGATGAAGAGTGATGAGGTAGTCGAGGTTCTGAAAATAATTACCAATTTTCTTCTGTTCATCAAATATTGGTGTTATTGTTTCAACATTATTTATTATAACCTTAGAAAGACTTGGTACACCTGTGGATTCATCCTTTTTTTTCCAATTAACATTTTGAAAAAGACAACTTGTAAAATCCAAATCGTAGTCTTCTTTTGGTATGCAATAAAATAGCGTATCTACGGTCCAAAATGGTGCTCTTAAAATGTATGGTTTATCAATCGTACCTTTTCGTCCAATGCCAATAGCGTCCTTATCATCCGAAAGAGCTTTATCCACACTAAGCATGTATCCACCTGTTCCATATACTGGAACATTGCCTTCTTCAAGATGTTTGTAGTCCATTCCACTCCCAATCTCTATCACATCTGAGAACTTATGCTTTTCCCAAGCGTCAGTGAATCCTTCAAATCTAATTTCAGGAACTGTCTGTCCTTCCTTCGGAAACATTTTTTGTAACATGTATTTCTTTAACTTTTTAGTCTGTTCGCACTTACGCTGGTGAAAAGTGATGAGGTTATCTAAGTCATCAAAAAATGATGCTATTTTCTTTTGTTCTTCCTTTTTAGTTGTCACCAATACATCAAGTGTAATTAAATCCTCTGGATTAACAGATTGACGTTTTGTAACAGTACCTTCCTCGAATCTTAAAGCCCTTTGTTGAAAGTTATGTGATGTAACAATACGCTCAATAAATCCCGGAATTTCTTTTGTAGTAAAAGTCACATAAATTGGTGAAATCAATCCTCTCCCGTACTTATTTCTATCTATTGCACCATACTTTACATTTGCCGGATTATATACAATATCATCTAATTCTGTTACTAAATATTTCTTTGTAAATTCATCCTTTGTAAGCTGTTCCCGATTATTCGTTTTACGCTCACTAAGTGGAATTACTCCCTGACCCGATGCAAATGCTAATCGTGGATATTCATCAGATTGTTGTCTTTGTTCTATTCTTCTTTCAACCACTTCCCCCAACTTACGCTGTTCCCAATCATCAGTGAACCCTTTAAATCGAACTTTTGGTCTTTGCATCTTCATCACCCCTCAATCATCTGAATAAATTCGTTTAACGATGCCATAATATCCGCATCTGATGAAGTAAGTTCTTTTAAGAGGGATACAAACTCTCCTTCTGTCTTTTCTATTTCTTCATCTGTCTGCTTCATTTCTGACAATAATGCCTTTAAATCAATCGCTTCTTCTTCCTCGAAATTATCAACATATCTAGGAATATTCAGGTTAAAATCATTCTTTTCAATATCTTCAAAGCTTGCAAGAAATGCTTCTTTCTCTACCGTTTCTCTCTTATGGTATAAATCAATCACTGCATCAATATGTTCATCAGTCATTGTATTCTGCTTCTTGCCCTTTTCAAACTTCTGAGAAGCGTCAATAAATAACACGTCACGTCCCTCTCTGTGCTTTTTCAACACAATAATACAGGTTGGGATTGAAGTATTGTAAAATAAATTTGCCGGTAAACCAATAACTGCATAAATATTGCCTGAACGCAATAATTTTTCTCTTATTTTTCCTTCTGCCGCACCTCTGAATAAAACACCATGCGGAAGTACGATTGCCATTGTACCATTGCTTTTCAAATGATATAAACCGTGTAATAAAAATGCGTAATCTGCTTTGGATTTTGGTGCAAGGACTCCATAGTCACTGAATCTTTCGTCCTGTAAAAACCCTGCTGCCGCACTCCACTTTGCTGAATATGGCGGATTCATCAACACCATATTAAAATCTGTTTCTTCTCCTGTCGGCCAGTCCCCGTCAAGCGTATCACCATTGCGCAAAGTCTGATTTTCCGGTGCAATTCCGTGTAAGAACATATTCATTCTTGCAAGGTTATAGGTCGATGTCATTAATTCCTGTCCATAGTACTTAATATATGCCGGTTCTATAGAATATTTTTTTGCATTTAACAAAAGAGAACCCGACCCCATACATGGGTCATAAACGGATAATCCTCTTTTATCTTCCTGCCCTGCAATCGCAATTCGGGTTAAAATTTTAGATACTGCCTGCGGCGTATAAAATTCTCCTGCTTTTTTTCCGGTTTCTGATGCAAATTGTCCAATCAGATATTCATAAGCATTTCCAAGAACATCTGAATCCGAATTTAATAAATCGGCTTTATCAATTTCCTTTATCAGACTTGCGATTGTATCACTCTGCTTTTGGTCGCCCGTTCCCAAGCGATTGGAATACAAATCAATATCCGTAAATAAGTCTGCAAATAAATAATCACTCTGTTCAATATTATTAAATGCCTTTTGCAGTTGTTCACGATTAAATGAATTGTTTCTGGCGGCATCTGCAAAAGACGTATACGTCAGTTCAGGTTCTATCACATAATGACATTCTGACTGAATCTGCTCCTTTAACTCCTTTGCACTCTCATCTTGAAGAGCCTCTTTATAAGCCTGCAATGCTTCCTTTAAAGTTTGCGGCTTTTCATCATAAATTAAATCATAAACTTTTATCAAAAATGAATCCGATAAATATTTATAAAAAACAATTCCCAATAAATAATCTTTATATTCATTCGCGTCCATTTTTGAACGAAGAATGTCTGCCCCACTCCATAATACACTGATTAAATCCTTGCTGTTTTCCAATTCAGCCATTTTATATTTCCTCCAACACTTTCAGCCTGTCGCTTCATTTTATCGTTAGTCATAATTATATCATGCAGATATGAAAACCGCAACGCAAAAAGAACCACCTCTTACGAGATGGTTCTTTAGGTAAATACTATCTTTATCCGATATACCCCTTCTCGATATACCCTGCAATTTCCTTCGCAAAATATGTCAGGTAAACACAAGCGCCAGCGCGGTAAACGCCCGTTGCCATTTCGCAGACGATTTTTTCTTCGTCCACACAGCCAAGCTTTGCGCCTGCCTTTACCATGGCATATTCACCGCTGACACTGTATGCGGCAACTGGGACATTGACGGTGTCTGCAACCTCACGCACAATATCCAGATAAGTCATTGCCGGTTTTACCATGATAATGTCTGCGCCCTCGGAAACGTCTAACTGTGCTTCCTTTAATGCTTCCTTTCGGTTGTGGAAATCCATCTGGTACGACTTTCTGTCACCAAAGGACGGTGCCGAACCTGCCGCATCGCGGAACGGCGCATAAAATGAAGATGCATATTTTACGGCATACGACATAATCGGTGTATTTTCATAGCCGTGGCCGTCCAGCGCATTGCGTATTGCAAGCACTCTGCCGTCCATCATATCGGACGGTGCTACCATATCCGCACCTGCCTGTACATGGGAAACCGCCGTCTTTGCAAGCAGTTCCAGTGTGCTGTCGTTGTCCACGTCATGTCCCTTTAACAGTCCGCAGTGACCGTGCGAGGTATATTCGCACATGCAGACATCTGTAATCAGATACATTTCCGGGAAATGCGCTCTCGCCTCACGCAGTGCACGCTGTACAATGCCATCTTCCGCATAAGCGCCGCTTCCGACTTCATCTTTTACATCGGGAATCCCAAAAAACATAACACTTCTGACACCCGCTTTTTCCAAATCCTCTAACGCATAAAGCATGGTGTCGGTGGTGTAGCGGTACTGTCCTTCCATTGCCGGAATTTCTTCTTTTATTCCGCTTCCCTCGCGTACAAACATCGGATAAATCAGTGATGATGCATCCATTCGTGTTTCACGCACCATTTTTCTTAAAACGGGATTTTGTCTTAATCTTCTTGGTCTTGTAATCATTTTTTCCTTCTTTCCGCCGTATCAGACTACGTATTTTCAACTTCTACTATTTTATTTAAAATTTTTGTAAATTGTACAAATTCGTCGGCATCACAGTTCTTTTTCGCCTGACAGACAAACTTATGTACCAGACTGTAGGCGCTCTCCTGCCCCAGTGCCTCCTGCGCCCTTTCTGACAATGCCGCAATCGCCGGAAGTGCCTCACCAAATGCCATATTTTTAACAAACTGTTCTTCATATTTGGACAGAATCGCCTTTGCCTTTGGCAGTGCCTCTAACTTTGCCGCATTATTCTGTCTTGCAAGCTCCTGCATATCCTCCATGGAATAACAGACGGTTTCCGGCACCTGTGACATTTCCGGCTCAATGTCCGCCGGCACGGCAAGGTCAAAAAACACCCTCTTTTTCACCGGTGGATTCTGCGCCAAAAAATGTTCTTTCATCACCGTGTAATGCGGGCTTGCCGTTGCACTGATGACAATGTCCATGTCCGGCATATATTCATACCGCTTCTCATACGGAATAACCGTATACCGCATATCCTGTCCGTGTAACGGGTGCGACAGTTCGTGTCTTGCCGTGATAAAAATATTTAATCCCTGAAAATCCAGCGCATCTTTTAAAACAATACTGCCAATTTTGCCGGAAGCACCGATAATCATAACATTTTTCACCGGTAAATCCTGCTGACATTCCATAGCTGTTTTCAGCGCCAGCCCCGCGGTCGATATGGAAGACTTTGACAGGATTGTATCGGTCTTCATGCGTTTTGCCGCCGTAATCGCCGACTGGAACAGACAATGGAAAGTCGTTTTTGTATAACCGCTCTCCATTGCAAGAAAATAAGCATTTCTTACCTGTCCTAAAATCTGGTCTTCTCCAAGCACCGCCGAGTCCAGTCCCGCCGCCACGCAGAACAGGTGATGTATGGCATTTTTATCCGAGAATCTGCGGAATGCGTCCAACGCCGCCATATGCGTTTCGCTGTTTTTTTCAATGCCCGCCGCCGCTAAAAGAACATGCTGCATTCTGATAAAATTCTGATTTTCCGGTGTTCCGCTGCAATAAAGCTCCGTGCGGTTGCAGGTTGAAATCAGCACTGCTTCCTCGATTCCTGTATGCTCCTGCTGTCCGTCAGGCTCTGTCAGCTGTTTTAAAATATCTTTTGTCTGTTCACTGTCAAATACGAATCTGCCGCGAAGCGATGCACGCGCCGTTTTGTGGCTGATACTCAATAACTGTATACTCATCTTTATGGTCTTTCTGAAATAATCCTGCACGTCTGCTCAATATCTTCCTGCGTATGTGCCGCAGATACAAACATCGCCTCAAACTGTGCCGGTGCCGTGTAAATGCCGTGGTCAAGCATATATCCGAAATACTCCGCATACGCGCTGGTGTCTGATGCCGTTGCCGTATCATAATCCACAACCGGCGTATCGGTATGAAACGCACACAACAGCGAACCAATCTGATTGACCTGCAACGGTCTTTTCTTTTCCCCCGCCCAGTTTCTTAATGCCTGCGCAATCTGCTTTGCGCTTTCATCAATCTGTGTGTAATATTCCGGGTGTGCCTTTAAAATGCGCAGCGTTTCAATTCCGGCAGTCGTGGCAATCGGATTGCCCGATAAAGTTCCTGCCTGATAAACCGGTCCCTGCGGTGAAACCTTATCCATAATCTCCGCTTTTCCGCCGTATGCGGCAAGCGGCATGCCGCCGCCAATAATCTTGCCGAGTGTCGTCATATCCGGCTCAATGCCAAACAGCGCCTGCGCGCCGCCGTAGCCCAGACGAAAGCCCGTGATAACCTCATCAAAAATCAGCACACTGCCATATTCCTTTGTAATATCTCTTAAAAACTGTAAAAATCCTTTTTTCGGCGGAACAACACCCATGTTTGCCGCAACCGGCTCTACGATAATTGCCGCAACCTGTCCCTTATATTCTTCCATTAACGCTCTGACGGAATCTTCATCATTGTAGAGCGCAACCAGTGTGTTTTTTGTATACGAAGCCGGAACACCACTGCTGTCCGGTACGGAAGTCGTCAGTGCCGCCGAACCGGCTTTTACCAAAAGTCCGTCCGAATGTCCGTGGTAATTGCCTTTAAATTTAATAATATAATCCCTGCCGGTATAGCCCCTTGCCGTGCGGATTGCACTCATTGTTGCTTCCGTGCCGGAATTAACAAGACGCACCTTTTTAATAGAAGGCATTGCTTCACAAATCAGCTCTGCCAGTTCATATTCCTTGCGGGTCGGCGCACCAAATGTCAGACCGTCCGCGCAGGCTTTCTGCACCGCTTCAATCACCTGTGGGTGGGCGTGTCCCAAAATGCCCGGTCCCCATGAACATACATAATCAATATAGGTGTTGCCGTCTTCGTCCGTAATATGGCTTCCCTTTGCATTTTTTATAAACAGCGGTGTCCGTCCGACTGCGCCAAAGGCACGCACGGGGCTGTTGACACCACCGGGAATTTTCTCCTGTGAAGCTTTAAATAACTGTTCTGACTGTTGTGTATTCATCTTTTTTCCTTTCTGAAAATCCGCCTGACTTCTATTCTGCACTATATTTTCACAGATGTGTCCGTTTTCAATTTGATCCGGCATTTGCATTTTTACAGCGTTTACAACGGTTTCTCAACCTGTGTGCCGTCATTCATTGCCTGCCTGTATAATATCCTGCAACACCGCCTGCGCAATACCCTCGCTGTCCGCCTTTTTTGCCACTGCCGTCACCGAAAGCCCTGCTTTTTCACACGCTTTTGCCGTCTGCGGTCCGATTACCACGATTTTCGGCAGCTTTAAACCGTCCGTGACTTCTTTAAAGGCTTCTGCCGCCGTGCCGCTTGCAATGACAACATAATCCATATCCGGGCAAATGCGTCTGCACTCCTCTATTCTGCGCATATCCTGCCGTGTTTCATACAGACAGATACTATCCGTTTCACACTCTTTTTCTTTTAATTGTTCTGAAAGTACAGGACTGCTCTGTCTGCCCTGCACCAGCAACACCTTATCTTTTCTGTTAAGCATATCCGCCCAGATACTGCCGAGCGTTTCCGCGTTAGCCCGCTGTGGCACAACATCCGCGATATAACCGTAGCTTTCCAGCACCTCTGCCGTTGCCGCTCCGACTACGGCAAATTTTACGCCGCCAAGCTTTCTTCTGTCAACATGAACTTCCGATAATGCGGCAAAAAACTGATGCACGCCCATGGCACTCGCAAATACAATCCATGAATAATCCGAAACCGCACTTAATTTTTGCTGTGTCTGTTCCGCTCTGCAAGGATACGTTTCTATCAGGCTGATATCGACCGTTTCCGCACCGAGCTGTTTTAATGTGTCCTCCTGCTTTGCAATCAGACTGCGTGTTCCCGTCAGTAAAATCCTTTTGCCGGAAAGCGGCTTTTGTTTTGCAGACATCAGTTCTTCCGACAATGCCGCCACCTCACCGATAACAATGATTGCCGGTGTCTTTATTTTTTCTTTGCGCACCTTTGCGGCAATATTTTCAAGAGTTCCGGTCACGCTTTGCTGTCTTGCCGAAAGTCCGTTGGAAATGACTGCCGCCGGAGTTTTTACATCTTTTCCGTATTGGATAAGCTTCTGCGTAATTTCATCAATCCGTCCAAGTCCCATTAAAAAGACGAGCGTTCCTTCTTCCTTTGCCAGTACGGCATAATCGATGGCCTGCTTTTTTTCTTTCCCTTCATGTCCCGTGATAATATGCACCGATGCCGCACAGCCCCTGTGCGTTACCGGAATCCCTGCTGCGGCGGGTACACTGTAGGACGAAGAAATACCTGCCACGATTTCAAACGGAATTCCTTCCTTTTTTAATGCCAGCGCTTCTTCACCGCCCCTGCCAAAGATAAACGGGTCGCCGCCCTTTAACCGCACAACATAGCCTCCCTTTTTTGCTTCACCCACAATCAGGCGGTTAATCTCCTCCTGCTCCATAAAATGTGCATTTGCACGTTTGCCGACATACAGCAGCTTCGCTTCTGTCTTTGCCTCATTTAATATAGAAGGGGAAATTAAATTATCATAAATAATCACATCGGCTCTGCGCACACACTCCAATGCCCGCAGGCTCATCAAATCCTTTGCACCGGGACCTGCGCCCACTAAAGATACCGTCTGCACCTTTAATGATGCCGCCACATTTTCCGCCAGTGCAACGGCATCGGCTGGCTGTGTGCCGTCTGTCTTTTTATCCACTCTTTGAAGATTTTTTCCGTCCTTTGCATACATGCCCGAAATCCAAAATCCGTCCTCTGACTTTTCACAGCATACGCCGCAGGGTGCATTACAGCTTCCGTCCAGCGCTGTTAAAAAGGCGCGCTCTGCCATAAGGACTGCCCTCGCATTTTCATCATTTAAACAGTCCATGACTTCTTTTAAGCTGTCCTTGCAGATTTCCACGGCTAAAATGCCCTGTCCTGCTGCCGGTAAAAAGTCTTCCTTTGAAAAATATTCGTAAAACAAACCGTCTTCCTGCTCTAAATGCAAGCGCTTTAAACCCGCCGCCGCCAGAATAATGCCGTCATACTGTCCGTCTTTTAACTTTTGCAGTCTGGTCGGCACATTGCCCCTGAGCATGCGGATTTCCACAAATGGATTCATTGCTTTTATCTGTAATTCCCTGCGCAGGCTGCTTGTTCCGATTACACTGCCCGCCGGAAGGTCTTTAGCGGAAATCCCTGTCCGTGTCACCAGCACATCGCGGCAGTCTTCCCGCGCAAGCACCGCCCCGATACACAGACCGTCTGCAAGCTGCATCGGCACATCTTTGGCGCTGTGTACGGCAATATCAATCGTTTTGTCCAAAAGCTGCTGCTCGATTTCCTGTGTAAAAACACCTTTTCCACCAAACGAAGCCAGCGGCTGATGTAAAATAACATCGCCCCTTGTAATAATAGGAACGATTTCTATTTTTCCTTTTGGAAAATGTTCCTGTATTTTTTGTTTTACCAGCTCCGTCTGAATCATTGCGAGCTTACTTGTACGCGTTCCGATTCTAATCATGTTCCCTCCCGCTGTGTCTGTTTATTATCGTATCCAGTTCCTCCGCTGTCAGCGGACGTTCCTTTATACACCCTGCTTCAAAAATTTCAGTAAAACAGCTTTTGCGCTCCGCTTCGGTTTCAAACCGGCGCTGTACGCGCTCCCGCACCGCGCCAAGCTGTGCATTTAACGCACCGTAATACGGCGGTATTTCCTTTTCAACCGTTCTGCGGATTTTCTGTGTCAGAACCGGACTGTTACCACCGCTGCTGATGCCCACGACAACCTCGTCCTGCTTTATCAAGGACGGAAAGTAAAAACTGCACAATTCTTTATCGTCAACCGTATTAATCAGGATGTTTTTTTCTTTACACAGTTCTGCGATTTTGCGGTTTAATGCCCTGTCATCGGTTGCGGCAATGACAAACTGACAGCCCTCTAAATCTGCTTCTTCAAACGTACCGTATGCCAGCGTAAGCTGTGTCTGTCCTTTCGTTGTATTTTTAAGCGAAGTCAATTTCTCACAGTATGTCAGTGCTTTTATGTAAATATGTGCGCCAAACGGCAGCAGTGCCGCCGCCTTCCGGTATGCAACCTCACCGCCGCCCATAATGAAACATTTTTTATCCTGCAAATCCACAAAAAAGGGGAAATATGCCATTGTGCCTTTTATCCTTTCCGTTTTTATCCTTTATTAAAAAAAGCTGCCGGACTAAGCCCTTTTACTTAGTGCGGCAACTTTTAAATTTATTCCATGAAAAGTGGTGTTGAATAATATCTGTCACCACTGTCCGGCAGCAGTGCAACAATCGTCTTACCCTTATTTTCAGGACGCTTTGCAAGCTGAATTGCCGCATATAATGCCGCTCCTGAAGAAATACCGACTAATACGCCTTCTTTTTTGGCAAGAAGCTTTGCCATATCAAATGCAACATCATTGTCAATCGGCATGACTTCGTCATAAATCTCCGTATTTAAAACCTCCGGCACGAAACCTGCACCGATTCCCTGTAATTTGTGTGCCCCTGCGCTTCCGCCTGAAAGCACCGGTGAACCTGCCGGTTCGACTGCAACCACCTGAACTTCCGGTTTTACGGATTTTAAATATTCGCCGACACCTGTTAATGTACCGCCTGTACCGACACCGGCAACAAAGATGTCAACTGCGCCGTCTGTATCTTTGTAAATTTCAGGACCGGTTGTCTTTCTGTGCATTGCCGCATTTGCCGGATTGACGAACTGTCCCGGAATAAAGCTGTCCGGAATTTCTTTTGCCAGCTCATCTGCTTTTTCAATCGCACCCTTCATGCCGCGTGCGCCCTCTGTCAGCACAATTTCTGCACCGTATGCCTTTAAGATGTTGCGGCGCTCAATACTCATTGTTTCCGGCATGGTCAGAATAATGCGATAACCCTTGACTGCCGCAATCGCCGCCAATCCGATTCCGGTATTGCCGGAAGTCGGTTCAATAATTACAGAACCTTTCTTTAAAATGCCTTTTTCCTCAGCATCTTCAATCATTGCCTTTGCAATTCTGTCTTTTACACTGCCTGCCGGGTTTAAATATTCCAGCTTTACAAGCAGGGTGGCAGGAAGATTTAATTCCTTTTCGATATTTTCAACTTCTACCAACGGTGTGTTGCCAATCAGTCCTAAAGTTCCCTTATAAATATTTGCCATAATTACCTCCATTCCGCAGGCATACCAATGCCGGAGGAATCGCGAACTGAATTGATTCAGTTCTGCGATAAGGGCTGATTTATGATGCCTGCCTCATAAATCAGCCGTATGAAAAATAATTGCATCAGCATTATTTTTCATACTTGTCTCCAATTCCGCAACAACATATCATTCTTAATTCATTTAGCCCTATTATATCGCCTTAATTCCTACTAGTCAACTAGAAATTGAGGGAATTACTGTTTTTTATCTTCCGACGTGTCCTCAAACACCAGCAGATACACCGCCGCCCCGTAGTCTAAGCGGCTTCTTTTTTCATAGTCAAACGCTGTCCATATCCGCCGATTCTGGAAAGTATTCTGATTCTGTGTTTCACTTATCTGCACTTTCGGATTGCTCTGTGCCGTCTGTTTTTTCAAATTCCGTTCCGGTAAATCCACCGAAATTCCCGCTTTTTGAAGTGTCCTCTCCGAAATCAGCTCAAAATGTGCGGTCTTTGGCATTGCGTATACCACCGCCATTTCACGGATAACGTTTTTGTACGGCTGTAAATCAGGTGCAAACGGCGGTCTTGTTTTTAAATTTTCGCGTTCATACAAATCAAAAATCAACAGTTCCGTAAAAAGTTCCAGCTGAGCTTCCATCTGCATATCTTTCGTTTTTTCACATCCCGATTCTGCCTGTGTGCCTGAAAAATCCGCACTGTCCGGTGCTTTCTGTACCTGCATAATCCGCAGTTTTGCCGCATCGTAAAAATGCTGATACCTTGTCATGCGCGAATGTTTTACCGCAAACAGCCCGTTCTTTTCATAATAATCCGCAAGATATGCAAACATCGCATACGGTGTATCAAAAAACTCCCGCAGATATGTCAGACTTTGCACATACTGGCGGCTATTATAGTACAGCTCCACCATTTCCTCCACCGCTTTTAACGTCAGGACATCGGCATATGAAATCCACTTTGTATACAGCACCTCATACGGCGCCGTATCGGTGTATACAATGCCATATTCTTTGGCATTTTGATACATTTTCGAGCCTTTTAACACCTTTAAAAAGCCAAGCTGTAACTGGTCCGGCTGCATATTGTATACATCATTAAACGACTGCTCAAACCGCTCCAGATTTTCATACGGCAGTCCCGCAATCAAATCCAGATGCTGATGCACATTTCCCGCGCTGTGTACCGATGCCACAACCTTTTTTAATTTTTCCAGATTCATCGTGCGGTCGATTGCCTCAATCGTCTGCAGATTGGTGGACTGCACACCGATTTCAAGCTGCACCAGTCCTTCCCGCATGGCTGCAATTTCCGCCAGTTCCGCTTCATTGAGCAGATCCGCCGCAACTTCAAAGTGAAAATTTGTCACACCATTGTCATGCGTGCGCAGAAAATGAAGCAGTGCCAGTGTTCTTTCATGATTGCAGTTAAACGTTCTGTCTACGAATTTGACCTGCGGCACTTTGGCATCCAGAAAAATCTGCAATTCCGCAAAAACAAGCGGCAGGCTTCTGAAACGCACCGAGCGCGACACGGATGACAGACAATAACTGCACCCAAACGGACATCCACGGCTGCTCTCGTAATAGATAATTTTGTGTTCAAAGACACGCATATCCTGATATACAAAAGGCAGTTCGTCCATATTCATCAGTTCGCGGTACGGCGTTGCCACAATTTCTCCCGTCTGACTGCGAAAACAAATCTGCCGTACTTTTAGCAATTCTTTCTCGCAGTTTTCATCAAAATTTTCATAACAGGCGGCAAGTTCGCAAAATGTCTGCTCTCCCTCACCTATCATCACGCCTTTAATCTGCGGATGATTTTTAAGAACTTCCTTTGCATCGTAGCTCACTTCCGGTCCGCCGAGCCATATGTCCGTATCCGGCAGAATTTTTTTTAATTCGCAAATCATGCGGTGAATCATTTCAATATTCCAGATATAACATGAAAATGCAAGCACATCGGGCTGTTTTTTATAAATGTCTTTTATGATTTCTTCCTGTAGCTGGTTAATGGTATATTCTGCCAGTTCAACCGTGTCCTTCCTGTCGGAATGGGCATCGTGATACGCTTTCAGGCTGTACACGGCAAGATTGGAATGAATGTATTTTGAATTAACCGCCGTTAATAATATTTTCATCTTATAAAATCCTCAGACTTCAAATTCTGTATTTACTGCGCTTCTGTCACAATATCGCCGAGCTGATAGCGGATTACCTTGCTGACCTCTTTTAACGGCAGTTCGACCTGATAGCCGATTTTTCCGGCACTAAACATAATTGTGTCATACTCTGCTGCCTCTTTTTGAAAAGTCGTCTTGAAAAATTTCTTCATGCCGATTGGCGAACAGCCGCCGTGGATGTAGCCTGTCAGCCCCAGCAGTTCTTTGGATTTTACCATGTCAATCGACTTTTCCCCGACTGCCTTTGCCGCCTTTTTCAAATCCAGTTCCTTTTCCACCGGAATAACAAAAACATAGTGATTCCCGGATTTTGCAACTGTAACGAGAGTCTTAAACACTCTTTTCGGGTCTTGTCCAAGCACCGCCGCAACTTCCGTTCCGCTGACTGCATCGGTTGTTACATAGCTGTGCGGCTGATAGGCAATTTTTTTCTGTTCCAGTATCCGCATAACATTCGTTTTTTCTTCCATTTCGATTTTCCTTTCTTATTTATTTCGTTTATACAAGTCTTGTCGTCCACTTCGTACAATCCCAGACCTCGCTTGCAAGTCCTTCATAAAATTCCGGCTCATGGCAGACCATCAGGATACTGCCCTTGTATTCCTTTAATGCGCGCTTTAATTCATCTTTGGCATCGACATCTAAATGATTGGTCGGTTCGTCCAGCACTAAAATGTTGCTTTCACGATTAATCAGCTTACACAGGCGCACCTTTGCCTGCTCGCCACCGCTTAATACACGCACCTTGCTCTCAATATGCTTCGTGGTCAGTCCGCATTTTGCAAGGGCGGAACGCACCTCGTACTGGGTGTATGCCGGAAACTCCTGCCAGATTTCTTCCAGACAGGTCGTATCCACACCCGCCATTTCCTGCTCAAAATAGCCGATTTCCAGATAGTCACCCTGTTCCACTTCGCCTGAAATCGGCGGAATCAGTCCTAAGATGCTCTTTAAGAGCGTGGTCTTTCCGATACCGTTTGCACCGGTCAGCACAATTTTACTGCCGCGCTCCATTTCTAAATCCAGTGGCTTTGAAAGAGGTTCATCATAGCCGATAACAAGCTGTTTGGTTGTAAAAATGTACCGCCCCGGTGTTCTTGCTTCTTTAAAATGAAATTCCGGCTTTGGTTTTTCGGAAGCCAGCTCAATCATATCCATTTTATCAAGCTTTTTCTGGCGGGACATCGCCATATTTCTTGTGGCAACACGCGCCTTGTTTCTTGCAACAAAATCCTTTAACTGTGCAATTTCCTTCTGCTGTCTGTTGTAAGCTGCCTCTAACTGGGCCTTTTTCACCTCGTAAACCTCCATAAATTTGTCGTAGTCGCCGACATAGCGGTTTAACTGCTGATTATCCATGTGATAAATGAGGTTGACCACGCTGTTTAAAAACGGAATGTCATGCGAAATCAGAATAAACGCATTTTCGTATTCCTGAAGGTAACGCTTGAGCCACGCAATATGCTCTGCATCTAAGTAATTGGTCGGTTCGTCCAACAGTAAAATATCCGGCTTTTCAAGCAAAAGCTTTCCGAGTAAGACTTTTGTACGCTGTCCGCCGCTTAATTCACAGACATCGCGGTCCAGCCCCAGATCGAGCAGTCCCAACGCTCTTGCAACTTCCTCTACCTTTGCATCAATCATATAAAAATCGTGCATTGTCAGCATATCCTGAATCACACCGAGTTCTTCCATGTACTGTTCCATTTGTGCTTCGTCCGCATCGCCCATTTTGGCACAGATTTCATTCATGCGTTCTTCCTGCTGATATAAAAAGTCAAATGCCGAAGCCAGCACCGAGCCGATTGTCATTCCTTTTTCCAGTACGGCATGCTGGTCTAAATAGCCGACACGCACATTTTTTGCCCACTCTATTTTTCCTTCATCAGGCATCAGCGACCCTGTGATAATATTCATAAATGTTGATTTTCCCTCGCCGTTTGCACCGACAAGTCCGATATGCTCTCCCTTTAACAGGCGGAAAGATACATCTGTAAAAATCGCTCTGTCACCAAATCCGTGTGATAAATGCTCCACATTTAAAATACTCATAAACCCTCCATTGTCTGTTGTTATTGTGTAAATAAACAGGCCTGCCACAATCTCTGCGGCAAGCCTGTTTTGTTATCCTTTATTACAGTTCTTTATAATCATCTGCCCGAAATCTTTTATAGTATACCACAAGTCTGTCTTTTTGCACGCGAATCTTTTTTAACTGGATTCCGCCTGCTAAAAATTCCTGCGGCATATTATTAATGAAATACTTTTGAAGCATTTTTCGCAGCTGTATATTTCTGGAACGCTGTGCTGCCGCCAGAATAAAAATGAAAAAGAACAGCACACCCTTTCCCGCCAGCGGTGTATCAAACCAAAAACGGATAAAAAGCGTATCCGAGATAAAATATATCACACCGCAGAGTACGACAGCATAAATTACTGCCGTAATATACGACCTCATCCATTCCCTAAGGGTCAACGCCTTTAATTTATAAAAAAAACTGTGATAATTCTTTGATTCTTCCGGGGTAATCGGTAACTCATAAACTTCCATAAATATCCCTGCCTTTCCGTTTACCTTCATTATAGTACAGTATACCACAACCGGATTGGTAAATCTATGAATATTATGCTAAATAATTATGAAAAGTGCGTGTACTTCCCACAGATTATTGTACAAAAATGAATCTGCCGATGGATTAGTCATCACTTAAGACTTCTTCTACATGCCGGATTGACACATCTAAAAAATTGGATATTTCATAAACCGGCACCCCATTGTCATATAAAATAAAAATCAATTCTTCTGTCGATGTGCCTTTTTTACGTTCTGCCTCGATAAAATAGCGTACTTTTTCTTCGTCCATACAAAAATCCCCATTTCCAAGTATTTTTCACCTTAAACATTTACAAAGCACTACAAGCCGCCATAAACACAGTCATTATTCTATTCTGTTATTCACGATTTCATTACTTTCATTATAAAAAATCTTCCATAAACTTTCCATAGGACAAAAGGCTCAAAATGTTTCGAATCAATTTATTCTTCGTTTACAAAAATACACGGTTAATTTATAATTTGGACTTTTTTTAGACACATTTGTCCCGTATTATAATAATCGTTGAAAGGCAATAAGCTTTTTTCATACACTTTTTCATATTTTCATACAGATGAAGAAGTCTATCAATATAACAGCTTTCCCGCTATTATATCTTCTTCATTTGTAAAAAACTTTCCCCTATAATAGCGGCGGGCCTCCCAAGCCCGCCGCACTTTTTATTATTTAAAGCTCATTGGCTGCATGATATCCTGTTCTGATTGCTGATGCAATATCTGCCGTTTTTTCACCACTGCAGTCTCCCACATATGTAAACGGTACGGTAAGCTTTGTATCGTCAAATATATTCTTTTTAGACCCCAGTGCATTTACAATTGTATCAGCTTTAAGTTCTACCGGAGCTTCATCCGGTGTATGGACGGCTTCAATCACATTATTTTTTATGGATACAACCTTTGTCTGGATATACTGCGCCACTGCATGTTTTTCAAAATCTTTTACAATCAGCGGCATCACGGTTGAGGATTCACCTGCTGCAATTTTATCCATCATTTCCACAATGCTGACCTTTACTCCCTTCTGTGCCAGATATTCCGCGGTTTCCGTTCCGACCAGTCCGCCACCGAGAACTACACAGCTGCCCTGAACTTCTTTTCCGGCCAATACTTCCCACGCAGAAACGACATTACTGTTTTCAACCGGCATCGGCAATGCCATATTATGTGCGCCGACTGCAAGAATTACGGCATCATATTGATTAAGTTCTTCCGCCTCTGCTTCTGTATTCAGTTTTATATTTACATTCAGCTGTGGCAGAATTTTTTCATAATATGTAACCGCTCTTAAAATTTCACTCTTGCGCGGCGGTACTGCAGCAAGATGAATCTGACCGCCGATTTTATCGGATTTTTCATAAACGGTAACATGATGTCCACGTTTGGCAGCAACTCTGGCTGCTTCTAGACCTGCAATACCGGCTCCGACGACTGCAATATTTTTTATCTTTTCTGCCGGTTTTATAAATACCGTGCCCTCGTTACCATTTTCGGCATTTAACACACACGAAATATATCTGCGTCCCTGAATGGCATCCACACAGCCTTTATTACAATTCAGGCATTCACGGATACATTCTCCTGATGCTGCTTTATTTGCAATATCCGGATCTGCAAGCATGGAGCGTCCATATGCAACAATATCAGCATCCTGATCTTCAAGAATCTTTTCACCTGCTTCCAGACTGATAACCCGTCCGACTGTTGCAACCGGAACCGATACTACCTTTTTCACGGCTCTGGCTGCCGACAGTGTCCAGTTGTAATCAACATCACCCATTGGCGGAATGGTATCCCCCATATTGCCGGTATGGTTTGCCTGTGCCACCTGAATCATATCAACACCGGCTTCTTCAAGCAGCTTCGCAAAAGCTACGCCTTCTTCAGCTTCAAGTCCACCTTTGCCCCGCAGTGAACCGTCTGCATTTTTTGTAATAATCGGCAATTTATATTCAATCATCAAATCCGGAGCAGCCTCTTTAATCGCTTTTACAACTTCCAGTGCATACCGGGTGCGGTTCTCAAAGCTGCCTCCGTATTCATCTGTTCTGTGGTTTAAGACCTTTGAACACAGCGAGCCGACCAGACGGTCACCATGGACTTCAATTGCATCAATTCCCGCACTTTCAGCTCTTTTAGCACATGCTGCAATGCCTGTTTTGATTTCCTCTAGCTGTGCAGCCGTTGCTTCACTGACAAAATGCTGCATATCATGATGCAGTTTGGCATATGCATCTTTAGTAATCTGCTCTGCAAGCTGTGTCTGTTTTGCGGCTTCCTGTTCATCGCCTTCTTCCCGGGCTTTTGCCGCAGCCTGTCTTGCCATGCCTGCCTGCATAATCATTTTCCCGACACCCGGCACGTCATATTCCGGGTGAAAAATCTGCAATGCCACTTTACAATCATACTGATGCAGCGTATCTGCCAGTTTTTTGTATACAGGAATCTGGCTGTCATCATAAAGTTTCGGTGTCGGCGATGCCGTTCTGACCGGTGCCACATCACCGATTACTATGTAACCGGTTCCGCCCTTTGCAAGGCGCTCGTAAAAATTCAGGCTTCTTTCTCCGATTGAACCGTCCCTTTCCTCATATCCTGTCGTCAATGGCGGAAACATAATTCTGTTTTTTAATGTAAGACGACCTGCCTTTACAGGTTCTAATAATTTCTTGAGCATAAGCGTGTCCTCCCGTTTTATAATGTCTTTGCAAGCTGATAAGCTGCACCAATGGCATCCTTTAAATTGCCGACTTTATCACAGTCCCCAATATAATTTACCCGTTCATTTTCCATTTTAAGCGGCGTATAACCTACTGCAAATACCAGCGTATCCGCATCATCAATATGATGTTCCACACCCTCTTTGACATAAGTGATTGTATTTTCATCCACTTTTGTAACCTGGCTGTTTAATTCAATCTTTACGCCTTTGCGCATTAAACGCTGTGTAAGCTGGCTCTTTGCCGCACCGCCTTCCCCTGTCATCAGCGACGGTGTCATTTCAAGAATGGTTACATCACGGTTTGCCGGGAATAAATCATTAATCAGCGGTGCCAGATAATCTGCCGTTTCACAGCCGACAGAGCCGCCGCCCAATATAACTATTTTTCTTCCCGGGAACGTTCTTCCGGCTAAAATATCGTCTGCCGTCATTGTCTGCTTAAACTGTTTAAAGCTTTCAATTTCCTTTGGTTTTGCACCGATTGAACAGACAACCTCATAATCCTTGAATTCCGTTTCAAGCATTTCCGGTGTTACTTCACAATTCATCCGTACCTCAATGCCTTCATTCTGCAGCCGCCGTGCCATAAATTTGATAACCTTGCACAATTCCTGTTTACTGATCGGCACTGCAGCAATCCGGAGCAGTCCGCCCAGTTCGTTAGATTTTTCACAAAGTACAACTTCATGTCCGCGTTTCTTTGCCACGTATGCTGCCTCCATGCCTGCCGGACCGCCGCCGATAACCAGCACTTTTTTCTTTTCCGTTGCTTTTTCAATCGCGTTGGTTTCTACAGATGGATTTACCGTACATGAAATCGGTTTACCAAACATAATGCCGTTCAGACATCTTCCGCAGCCGATACACGGACGAATGTCTTCTGCTTTTCCAGCGTAAGCCTTATTGGCAAATTCACTGTCACACAAATTCGGACGTCCGATCATACAGATGTCCGTCTTTCCGTTCGCAATCAGTTCTTCCGCAATCCACGGTTCATTAATCCGCGCAACCGTGGCAACCGGAATATGAACATGCTTTTTGATTTCTTCGCTGGAATGAGCGTGCGGTGCCGGTGCCGTACCCGGTGCCGGCATGGAACTGCCGCGTTTAATGGTATTGCCGCCTGATACATGAATGAAATCAACCCCGGCTTTTTCTAACTGTTTTGACACATAAATCATATCATTTAACGTCAGTCCGCCATCGCTGTACTCATCTCCTGAAATACGTACATCAATAATAAAATCTTCTCCGCACATTTTCCGTACTTCTTCAATAACCTCCAGCGTAAGCCGTAATCTTCCGTTAATATCCCCACCATACTCATCTGTCCGCTTATTGTAAAGAGGTGTCAAAAAGCCGCCCAGTAATCCGTGTGCATGTGCGCACTGTATTTCAACACCGTCACCGCCTGCCTGTTGGAAACGATGCGCCGCTTCACCGAACTGTCTGACGATTACGTGAAGTTCTTCTACCGTTGCGGCTCTTGGTGCCGCTTTTGCATAATACGGTCCGACATTTGACGGTGCAATCAGCTGCGGCGTACCCGGCAGCGGAAATGCCATATATGCCGGATGAAACAGCTGTGACAAAATCTTTGTATCGTATTGATGCACGGCATCCACCAGTTTTTTCCATCCCGGAATATAAGAATCATCATAAATGGACATATCACCCGGCAGATATGTATATGTCGGTTCGACTGTCGTGACCTCTGTTACAATCAGACCGACTCCGCCCTTTGCACGATTCGAGTAATGCTCTATCAAAGCATCCGTAACATATCCTTTATCTGCCAGATTTGTTGAAAGCGGCGGCATAAAAATTCGATTTTTAACTGTCTGCTTTCCGATCCGGATTGGTTCAAATAAATGTGGAAATTGATTCATACGTTTTTCCTCCGTTCCCAATTTGAATAAATTGTTTAATTATATTTTATATTTTAAATCTTTTTTTGCATATTTTCAACAAATTCTGATAATTTTTATAAAGTATTTTTATAAAATAAAATAAAAAAGAACGTCTATACAATATCCTGTTCTTATGCAGACACTGTATAAACGTTCTTTTATTCTTATTACTTTAAATACCGGCTGGAGAGTTTCAGACGTGTCATCGCTCTTGCCATTGAAGCCTGGGAATGATAATATTCCTGAATACTCTGCTTCTGGCGCATCTGCTCTTTGGCACGCTCTAACGCTTCCTCTGCCCTGATTTTATCAATATCTTCCGGACGTTCTGCCGAATCGACCAGTACGGTGACACGGTTATTGATGACCTGGGCAAATCCCTTGCCGACAACGGCATGATGTGTTTCACCGTCTTCGGTACGGAACTTTAAATCGCCCATTTCAATTGCAATAACGATGTTTTCATGGTGAGCCAGAAAAACTTTTTCACCGTCTAATGTCGGAATATTGACCATTTCTGCCTTGCCGGAGAAGAAAACCTTATCACTGGCAATGACTTTTAAAAAAAATGTATTCATTCCACGAACCTCCATTTACAAGACATTAAGCCTGTTCAGCCTTCGCCTTTTCAATGACTTCGTCAATGGTTCCTACATTAAAAAATGCATTTTCCGGATATTCATCCATTTCACCGTCAACAATCATCTTAAATCCTCTGATTGTTTCCTTTAACGGTACATATTTACCCTTGACACCGGTAAAGTTTTCGGCTACGAAGAACGGCTGTGAAAGGAACTTCTGAACCTTTCTTGCCCTGTAAACTGTCAGCTTATCTTCATCTGAAAGTTCTTCCATACCGAGGATTGCAATGATATCCTGTAATTCCTTGTACTTCTGTAAGATTTCCTGCACACGTCTTGCAGTCTGATAGTGTTCTTCACCGACTACGTCCGCTTCAAGAATTCTTGATGAAGATTCAAGCGGGTCAACTGCCGGGTAGATACCCTGTTCTACAATCTTACGTGAAAGAACGGTTGTAGCATCCAGATGGGCAAACGTTGTTGCCGGGGCCGGATCGGTTAAGTCATCGGCAGGCACATAGACAGCCTGTACAGATGTAACAGAACCGTTCTTTGTAGAAGCGATACGCTCCTGCAATTCACCGACATCGGTAGCCAGTGTCGGCTGATAACCTACGGCTGAAGGCATACGTCCAAGCAGGGCGGAAACTTCTGAACCAGCCTGTACAAAACGGAAAATGTTATCAATAAATAACAATACGTTCTGGTGCTTTTCATCACGGAAATATTCAGCCATGGTAAGACCGGTTTCCGCAACTCTCATTCTTGCTCCAGGCGGCTCATTCATCTGTCCGAACACCAGTGCGGTCTTTTCAAGTACACCCGATTCTTTCATTTCAGACCATAAATCGTTACCTTCTCTTGAACGTTCACCAACACCGGTGAAAATGGAATATCCGCCATGCTCTGTTGCAATATTACGGATTAATTCCTGAATCAGTACGGTTTTACCGACACCAGCACCACCGAACAGACCGATTTTACCACCCTTTGCGTAAGGTGCTAATAAATCAATAACCTTGATACCGGTTTCAAGCACCTCGACAACCGGACTCTGGTCTTCAAATGTAGGCGGGTCTCTGTGAATGACCCAGTGATTTTCATTTTCAAGGCTTTCTCCGCCATCGATGGTTTCACCGACTACGTTGAACAGTCTTCCTAATGTCTTGTCGCCGACAGGCACTTTAATACCGGAGCCTGTAGCCACAACCTCCATATCCCTGCATAAACCTTCACTGGAGGAAAGCATGATACAACGCACGGTATTATTACCGATGTGCTGGGCAACCTCCATAATACACTTTTTACCATTATTATCTACTTCGAGTGCATCTTTGATATACGGGAGGTCGTTATTTTCAAATTCTACGTCCACGACAGGTCCCATGACCTGTACAATTTTACCTTTATTCATTGTATGAACTTCTCCTCTCCTAACGCTTTTTCTTTCTCTTCTGCGCCTTTGCACCGCTGACAACCTCTGTAATTTCCTGCGTAATCGCTGCCTGTCTTACCCGGTTGTACTGGATGGACAGGTCATTTAACATTGCACTGGCACTGTCTGTTGCAGACTGCATCGCAAGCATTCTCAAATTATGCTCACTTGCATAAGACTCAACCAGCGCACCATATACAAAACCCTGAATATAAATCGGAATAATGTTTTCCATCAGTGCTTCTGCTGACGGTACCATTGCGAGCTGTTCCATCTGTACACCAACCGGAACATTCTTGTTGAAATGTTCTTTTTCAAGCGGCAGCAGATGTCTTGTTTCTGTTTCCGTCTGTACACCGTTTAACATTTTAGTGTAAATGATAACAACTTCATCCAGTTCTTTATTCAGATATTCTTCCAGAATCTTTTCTGTAATATTACGCGCTCTGCTGACAGAAGGATTTTGCGCAGTGTAGTGAAACTGATGTGCAATTTCAAGTCCTTTTTTCTCAAAATAATGCCGTCCCATTTCACCGACTACAAACAGCTTGGCATGGCTGTTGCTTTTCAGACATTCTTCCACATCTTTAAAAATATTGTGGTTGTATGAACCTGCAAGACCTTTATCCGCCGTTACAACAATGTAGCCGACTTTCCGGTCTTCCGGCTTAATTTCCGGACGCTGGTTAAAAAACTCGCTTTTCATATCCGGAACATGTCTTAAAATTCGTCCGATTGCCATCTGCATAGAGTAAAAGTACGGCTCTGTTTCATCCAGACTTGCCTTTGCCTTTTTCAGCTTGGAGGAGGATATCATATACATAGCATTGGTAATTTTCATTGTATCCTGGATACTTTTCATCCGATCCAGAATTTCCCTTGCATTCGCCATGTCCTCACCTCTCCTTATGATGCTTTGTAGCTTGCCTTAAATGCATTTGCCGCATCAAGAATCTGCTGTGTCAGTTCATCTGTCAGAACCTTATCGCGTTCAATTGTTTCCATAATTGCGGTCTGTCTGGTATTAAAATGCTCTAACAAATCCATCTGGAACTGCTTAATTTTACTCTTTTCAATATCCATCATGACTTTATGGGTCGCACAGCATAAGGATACAACCTGTTCTGACTGGCTGAGCGGTCTGTACAACGGCTGCTTTAACATTTCCATCAGGGAATTACCATACTGTAACTGCTCCTTTGTTGCTGCATCAAGGTCTGAGCTGAACTGTGTGAACACTTCCATTTCCCTAAACTGCGCCAAGTCAATACGGATACTTCCGGAAGCCTTTTTCATTGCCTTTGTCTGTGCCGCACCACCTACACGTGATACGGAAAGACCGACATTGACCGCCGGACGCATACCTGAGAAGAACAAGTTGCTCTCAAGGAAAATCTGTCCGTCTGTAATTGAAATAACATTCGTCGGAATGTATGCAGATACATCGCCTGCCTGTGTTTCAATAATCGGAAGTGCCGTAATCGAACCGCCGCCGAGTGCATCGCTTAAACGGCTGGAACGCTCGAGCAGTCTTGAATGTAAATAGAATACATCACCCGGATAAGCTTCACGTCCCGGAGAACGCTCAAGTAACAGGGATAATGCTCTGTATGCAACCGCATGCTTTGATAAATCATCATAAACAATCAGTACATCCTTGCCCTTGTGCATAAAGTATTCTGCAAGCGCCGTACCGGAATACGGTGCAATATACTGTAACGGAGCCGGGTCACTGGCTGTTGCGGAAAGTACGATAGAATAATCCATCGCATCATATTTCTTTAATGTATTTACAATCTTTGCAACGGTAGAAGCCTTCTGACCGATTGCAACATAGATACAGATAACGTCCTTGCCCTTCTGATTTAAAATGGTATCAATGGCAATGGCTGTCTTACCGGTCTGTCTGTCACCGATAATTAACTCTCTTTGTCCGCGTCCGATTGGAAACATAGAGTCAATGGCAAGAATACCGGTTTCCATTGGCTCGCTGACAGACTTTCTGTCTACGATACCCGGGGCATCTTGTTCGATTGGACGGTACTCTGTGCTTTCAATTTCACCCTGTCCGTCAATCGGTGCACCTAACGCATCAATGATTCTTCCGACAAATGCATCACCTACCGGAATACCGGCTTTCTTTCCGGTTCTTACAACACGTGTGCCTTCACGGATACCGGTATCTTTACCAAAAAGAATACATCCGATTTCGGTTCTCTTGATATCCTGAACCATACCCTTTACGCCGTTGTCAAATACCACGATTTCACCGTACATGGCATGTTCAATGCCGTAAACGGTTGCGATACCGTCACCGACCCATATTACAGTTCCTGTTTCTTTATCTGTCGCTTCACTATCGAAATTTTCGATTTCACTCTTTAAAATCGAGATAATTTCCTCTGAACTAATGGAACTCAAAATATCACCTCTTTACTAATTTCTGTTTCATTCTTGTTAATTTTCCTGCTACGCTTTCATCAATCCGGATGCCGCCTGCTTCAATCACAAAACCTGCGAGCAGTTCCGGTTCATGGATATATTCAAAAACCACTTTATTTTTATGAAAACGCTTTGACAGATAAGCTGTCAATCCCTCAACCTGCTTTTCCTGTGGTTTTTCCACATAGAACAGCTTTGCACGCAGAACATTTTCCTGTTCGTCTGCATAATCGCGGTATGCCTGGAAAATTTCATCAATGAGTGAAACACTCTGATTTCTGCACAGTACCTTGAAAAATGCGCGCATGCTTTCTGGAAAGAGTCTGTCAATTACCACATACTTTTCATGCAGTGTCACAACCGGACTTGCAAGGCTTTCATAAAGCGCATCTGCTGCTTCAAACAATTCCTTACTGTACCGGATATCTTCCTTTGAAACGCCCAATTGATATAAAACAATTGCATAATTAATTGATATCTGTGTCATGGGCATCACCTGCTTTATTTAAAAATTCGTCATACAGTTTCGCATTGTCAAGACTGCCTGCCTGCTCACCAATGACTTTCGCCGCTGTATCAATTGCAAGACCAGCAATCTGTGATTCCAGCCCGCGCAATGTTTTTTCACGCTGCGACACTACCGTCTTCTCTGCATTTTCTATAATCTTACCAGCCTGACTGTTTGCATCGGATACAATCCGGTCATATTCGGTTTTTGCTGTTGTCTTAGCTTCCTGAATAATGTTATCAGCATCGGCATTTGCCGTTTTTAAGGTATCCTCATACTGACTTTTTAATTCATTTGCATTTTTTTCAGCAGCTGCCGCGTTTGCAAACTGTTCTTCTATCATGGCTTTTCTCTTTTCCATAACGGCTACAACCGGACCGAAAAGGAATTTCTTCATTAAAAGATATAAAACCAGCAGATTGATGATTGTAAAAACAAGATTGATATCTACTCTTAACATCTTGTATAACCTCACCTTTCCTTTAGTTTATGTATTACTTTAACAGGATAATAATCAAAAGACCGATTACGAAACCATATACGGCTGTTGCTTCGGCAAGAGCGGCACCAATTAACAAAGTACTTCTGATTTTCTTATCTGCTTCCGGCTGTCTTGCAATCGCATCTACTGCCTTACCTGTTGCATGACCGATACCAAGACCTGCACCGATACCTGTAATAACTGCTACACCTGCTCCAATTGCTAATAATGCTGACATAATTTTAATCTCCTTTTTTCTTCATTCATTTTTAAATTTTTCAATTTTTAAGCTTCTTCCACAGCTTCTTCAATATACATGCCCGTTAAGAAAACAAATACATAGGCCTGTATTAAACCGTCAAAAATATCAAAGTAGCAGCTGAATACCACCGGCACAAAAAGCGGCACTACTATTTTTAACAGTTCCATAATAACAAATGCTCCTAGCACATTACCGAAAAGTCGCATACATAAAGACAACGGTTTGATGAATAATTCCATCACATTGATGGGAGCAATAATCGGGGACGGCTCTACAAAGCTCTTTACCCAGCCTTTCACACCCTTTGCATGAATTCCTGAATACTCAACAAGAATAATGCTCATAACTGCCAGTGCTGCGGTAACGTTTAATGCTTTCGTAGGCGGTTTGAAACCAAACAACCCGATTAAATTGGCAATTCCGATATAGATTGCCACTGTGGAAAGATAGGGAATGTATCTGCGACCCTTCTCTCCCACAATCTCTTCAAAGAAATTGTAAAGTCCTGAAACGGCTGTTTCCAACATCAGCTGTTTCTTTCCGGGATTTTCCACTTTTAAGTTTCTGACTAAGCACAGGCATAAAACAACCAGTACAGCCATGATAATCCATGTGACTACCACTGCTTCGGAAACACCAATCCCGCCAAATACCGGAATGGTAAAGACTGTTTCGCAGTTCAATTCCTCTAAAAGACTGTTCACTAAATCGTCCGTAATATCACTTCCTTTCCAGCACCCTTTTATAATAGGTAGGTTTGCTTTATTTTTCTATAAATCATTATATTCCCTATTGTCAATTTTTCAATTTAAAAAGATGTTTTTTTTGTGTTCGGAAAAATAGGATAAAAAATCCATAAAGCATTTGCCGTTTCTTTCCTTTTTTGTATAATTTTTAACATACATTTTATGCATCAAAGTGAAATTTTTGTGTTTTGATTTTGATACATTGCTTTTTTTGTGCAAAATGCACAAAAACGTCACATTTTGAAAATTTCCCAAAAAGATTGTTTTTGTGCATCCTGTATATTATATGTGTATTGTGCAATACATTTTTTATATGTTATGTTGTTTTACGCTCAGTTTAGATTTTGTTAATAAATTTTATAATTGTAATATTTTTTCCAGCAGATATACTCTGTTAAACGGAAATGAGAAGTAATATCCGTCCACAAAATCCGCAGTCTGTGCCATAACTTCCCTTGCGATTTCAATGCCGACAGCTTCTCCTTCTTCCTTTGTAGCATTTTCCGGATACCGTGCAATAATCTGCTCATCGACTTCAATACCGGTCATTTCATTTTTCATAAAGACGGCATTTCTTCTGCTGACAAACGGCATAACGCCGCATAAAATCCGCGCTCCGGTTTCTTCTTTAATCTGTCTTAAAAGGTTTACGCCTTTTTCGGTAAATACCGGCTGGGTGAAAAAGAAGTCCGCACCCATTTCCATTTTTTTACGGATACGGTCAATTTCAACGTTTAAGTTGCGGCGGTTCTGGTTAATCGCACCACCGAACACCACCGGGGAATCCGCAAACTGTTCTGTATTCATATCATGAATGATATTCATTAATCCAATTGAATTAAAATTAAATACAGCTTTTACGGTTTGTCTGGCTACCGCCGGAACCGGATCGCCCGTTACCACGAGAAAATTATCGATACCATTGATATGTGCACCTAAAAGCTGGGAGCGCATGGCTATGGCATTTTTATCGCGGCAGCATAAATGCGGCATGACACACATACCCGTTTCTTTAGATACCTTTTCCGCCATCAGAATCGAGTCCACACGCGTTCTTCCAGAAGGCGAATCCGGGAAGGTCAGCACATCAACATCGCTCTTTCTTAACGCGTGTGCGGCTTCCATCAGCTTTTTATCGTCACTGCCAAGCGGCGGTGCAAGCTCGACGGCAATGAGTTTCTTTCCCGTTCTCTCTTTCTTCCTATAAAAAGCGTTGTTCTGTACCGGCTTTTCATTTTCGCAGATTTTCTGTTCTGCCCTGCGTGCCGTTTTCGTCATACCGGCTGTTTTGGCACTCAGTCGGCGGATATGCTCCGGTGTCGTACCACAGCAGCCGCCAGCAATATCTGCACGTACCTGCATAATATCGCAGACACGTTCTGCAAAATAACTGCCGTTATCAGCAGAGAATACCATACGGTTGCTGATATTGTGGGGATAACCGGCATTGGGCAGTGCCGTGATATATTTATCTGTCCGGAATTTTATATTCTGGAATAAGGTTGCCATATGCCCCGGTCCGATACCACAGTTTAAGCCATAAGCATCTGCAGGGCTTTTCTGCGCTTCTTCAAACAGGCGGTGCATACTCAGCCCTGCACTGCTGTAGCCATACTGGCTGACTGCAAACTGTACAATCACAAAAAGCGGTGTTTCTTCCTTTATATAACGGATTACCGGAAGAATCGTTTCCAGCTCTGAAAAGGTTTCAAATACAACGGCATCCACTCCACTCTCCACAAATAATTTTGCTAAGAAAAGATAGTGTTTTTCGGCGGCTTCCGTATCAAATGCAGCTTCTGCCGGTACCGGTCCGATGTCACCCGCCACATATGCCTTTCCGTCTGCGGCTTCTTTTGCAAGACGGCATGCACTTTTTACATTTTCTGCAAGAAGTCCCTGCCCACAGTTTAATAAGTCCGAATGTGCCGCAAAGGTATTGGTACGGATCAGCTTTGCCCCGGCAGATACGTATTCCTCATGGATTTCCCGTACCCGTTCCGGCGCAGACAGATTAGCAAGCTCCGGCAGCTCTTTGGTATTATATTTTTCTGCATAGTACGTGCCAAACGCACCATCACAGATTAAATAATTTTCTTTTAAATATTCTGAAATTGGTTTCATTTCTTTCTCCGTTCCTCTGTATTTTACTGCATTTTTATGCACAATTATATTTATCATACCATACCTGCCGGTATTTGTGAACTACACAACTACAGTCCTTGATTCTGTATTTTCTGCCGTTTTTGTGTGCGGCTTGCATATATGTCTGCCGGATGCTATCATAAAGGCATTGCAAATGACAATAAAAATGGAGTGCGAAACGATGAGTATTTATTTAAAACCGATTCTGACAGCCTGCTATGTCTTCCCGGTACTGGCTGCCCTGTTTACCCTGCCTTATATTATCCGGCAGTACCATAAGTACGGTTCAATCCTGGTACTGCGTACCGGGATTGTATACACATTTATTTTTTATATGATGACTTCTTATTTTATGACGATTCTGCCGCTTCCGGCAATTGACTCGGTTACTCCAGAAAGTGCCACGATGCTTCTGACACCGTTTGATGCCGTGCGGCGATGGCTGGACGGGTGTTCTTTTGTCCTTACTGACTTCTCAACCTATAAGGATACGTTTACGAACCCCGACTTTTTACAGATTGTCTTTAATATCCTGTTACTACTGCCGTTTGGTGTATATCTGCGGTATTACTTTAACCGCAGATGGTATCAGGTTTTACTGCTTTCTTTTTTATACAGCCTGTTTTTTGAATATACACAGTTAAGCGGTCTTTACGGCATTTATCCCTATCCGTACCGCTTCTTTGAAGTAGACGACTTAATCTGCAATACCTTAGGCGGCATGATTGGCTTCTGGATAACACCCGCACTTTTGTTTTTCCTGCCAAGCCGCAAAAGGCTTGACGAAACGGCGTACAGACGCGGCAGTGAGGTTTCGTCCTTCCGCCGCCTGTTTGGTCTGCTTGCCGATTACACAATCATTTTAGGCGTATATTTTTGTGTGTGGAAATTTACTGATGTTTTACAGTCTTTTTCCCATTCCATACAGCTGTTTTTAATTCCGCTTTTTGCGTTCTGCTACTTTACGGTCTGTGCCATTTTATTTCACGGAACAACCTTTGGTAAATTTTTAGTCAGTATCCGTCTTGAACGCACCGGAAAGAAAAACACGAAAAAGCACGCTGCGGCACATGTACCGGTTTTACTGCTGTTACTGCGGGAAGGAATTTTACATCTTCTGCTGATTCCGTCCCCGTACTACATTTTGCTGATGTATTCCGCACTGTCCGCCGGACCTTCCAAAAGAACAGAAATGCTTTTAGTGTGTGGTGCTTCATCGCTGATTGCATTCGTCATCTTTTTTATTTTTAATTTTTGTTACTGCTTTATCGGCAAAAACCGGGATTTATTTTACGACAGACTGTGCCGGATTCACGTTACCAGCTCCACGTCCGGTACAACACAAACGTCCCAAAGCAGCTTATAAAAAACTAACTGCCCCGGGACGAAAAATCATCTGCAATGCAGATATCCTATTGTCCATATCGGATAAAGCAAAAACCGGAAAGGCTTTCTGCCCTCACATTTATATATACGAGGGAAGTGCCTTTCCGGTTTCTATTTTTTAATTTTTATATACGGTTTTTCCTTCTTTTATCGTTTCAAGTACCACAATGTCTTTAATACATTTTTTATCGGCCTTGAGCGGATTGGCATCTAAAATCACCATATCTGCCATTTTTCCTGCTTCTAATGTGCCTTTTTGATCTTCCTCCTTATACGCATAAGCAGCATTGATTGTCACTGCCTGTAAGGCTTCATAGACATTAATGCACTGTTCCTGACCGATTGGCTGTCCTTTTCTTGTCACACGATTGACAGCGCACCACACTGAATGAAGCATATCCGGCTTTGTAACCGGTGTATCCTGATGAAAGTTATAAATCAGTCCGCGCTCTAAGGCGGATTTTACCGGACTGATTCTTGCACCGCGCACCGCGCCTAAGTTCTTTAAATGAATATCGCCCCAGTAATACGTATGTCCTATAAATATAGAAGGAATCATTTTTAGCTGCGCCATGCGGTCAAGCTGGTCATCCCTTACGGTCTGGCAGTGTATCATGACCGGACGGTAATCGCCGTCTGCCGTACCCGTTTCTTTTAGTGCCGCCTGATAACTCTGTATAAACTGTTCCGATGCCGCATCGCCGTTACAGTGTGCAAGAATCTGGTACCCACCGCGTACTGCATCCTTTGCCGCTTTTGTAACATAGGCATCGTTATGGGTCGGATAACCACAGTAGTTTTCCTCCCCTTCATACGGTTTACTAAGCCATGCAGATTTGCCCTGTGGCGAACCGTCTAAAATCACTTTAACACCGCCGATTTTAACACGGTTTTTATATTTTCCGTTGTAATCCGCATATTCTTTGACCGTCTTTTCATAATCTTCCTTTAAAATGTATGCCACAACGTCCAGTTCCAAACCGCCCGATGCTGCAAATGCCGTCAACCCCTGCATGGTCTGTGCCATTGCCGCACCTTCCTGAACGGTTGTAATACCATATTTTAAATAAAGCTGCTGGGCTTCTTTCATCTGCTCTGCCATATCCATTTTCATGCGCGGCATGGCTGCGGCAAGCACCTGCATCAGTGCAGGTGTTTCCTCTACATAGCCATCCGGTTCTCCGCTTTTATTCCTGCCGAATCTTCCGCCCTCCGGGTCTTTGGTTTCTGTCGTAATTCCCGCAAGCTTTAGCAGCGCCGAATTGGCAGTTCCCATATGACCGGAGGCGTGGGAAATGTAGATTGGCACGGTTTTGGATACTTTGTCCAAAACCGTCTTATCCGGGTGTTTCTGCTCCGCAAGAAAATTATGGTCGTAACCGGTTGCAAAAATCATACCGTTTTCGTCAATCTGATTTTTTTCCAGATAGTTTTTCAATGCCGTGACAATATCCTCAAAGCTTTCCGTATCCGACAAATCACACATCTTTATGCTCTGTGCCGTCTGTACAAAGTGACTGTGTGCATCAATAAAGGCAGGCATAAGCGTATGACCCTTTAAATCCCGCTCCTGTGCCTCATTTCCGTAAAGCGCCCGCGCCTGTTTTAATGTACCGGTATACAGAATTTTTTTATCTTCCGTGACAAGTGCTTCACAGGAATCCTTTGCCCCCGTCATCGTAATAATATCACCGTCATAATAAATCGTTTTCATGCCTGCCTCCTTTATCAGCACATCAGTGTAATTTTTTACACTAATCGTCTTTACTCTGTGATGAAATCGTATAGGACTCCTCTACCGGCAGGACAAAGATTCGTCCATCGCCGGAGTTGCCGGATTCACCGGTCTGTGCCGTATCCATGATAATATCAATAATTTCATTTTTATCGTCATCATCACATACAATCATCAGCATATTTTTAGACATTTCATCATAAACCAGTTCGCCTACCTGAATTCCATGCTGTTTACCGCGTCCTGCAACACTCCACTTGGTCGATGCGCCGTATCCGGCATCGGCAAGCGCTTTATTAACTTCATAAACCTTTTCTGGTCTTACAATCGCATATATCATCTTCATATCATTTTCCTCCAGTTCCCTGTAAACTTTAATTCCAACTGTTATGAATCATTGATTCAACTGCCGCCGTATCGGTTACATCTACCGTATCATGCAGATACCCGCGTAAGAACGGAATCTCTTCGCCACTTTCCGCGCCATCTGAAATTCTGCCTTTTGCTACGGTAAAGTTCGGCTTTCTTAATACACCAAACACCTTTAACAAAATGATATAAATAAATATTGTCAGGAACATACCGCCGCACGCTATCGGAAGCGAAATCATTTTAAGCCCCGCAAATGTGATAAACAGCATGGTTGGTGTTGAAAAAATCATTGCCATATTCATCATGCCCAGTTCCGCACCGGTTGATGTCTGTAACTTCGGGTCAACCATACGGAGCAGTGATACACCGCTTGGTGTTGTACCGGTGCTTGTACCGAATACACCCAGCACCCGCTCGAAATCGTGGTCACTGCCAAGACGTTCTCCAAAGAACAGGCAGATGAAAAACGTAACAATACCGCTTGCAACACTGGCAAGTAAAATCGGAACAATCCAGTTTCCGATGATGCCTACCTGAATTGCCATAAAAGCACATACAACCAAATAATCAGAAAGAAATCCTGTAATTCTGCTCTGGAATGCATTGTTAATCAGATATTCAATGTTTAACTTTCTCATCACAGCTTTTACAATATAGGCTGCAAACATGCCCCACATAAACAGCATGGCACTAAACGTTGAACCAAGCGCCGGAATGAAGTTTACCAGCTTCGCAAGAACAAGTGCAAGCAGGTAGCAGACACCCATAATGGCAAAATGGGCAGCTGCTGTTTCAATATTGGCACTGTGGAAAGTCGATTTACCAAGTGGCTCTCTTTGTTCCTCCGGTACAAAATATCCCCGTTCAACAGCTTCATTAATCTTACTTTTATTTCTTGCAAGCCCTTTCTTTAATCCGTATCTTGCAAACGGTACTCCGATTAAAAATGCAGAGAGGAAACCAAAGATTGCATAAGTTAATGCTACCATTTCTGCCTTGTCAAATCCATAGGTATATTCAAAAAGTCTGCCGTAGGTAGATGCCTGTCCCGGTCCCTGACAGAATGCAAACGGAACTAAAATGCCATACATCGAATCCATATGAAATGCTTTTCCTGTAATGGATACGATTAAAATACCGACAAGCGGCTGGAGTGCATACAAAATACACCAAATGAGTGCCATACCGATTGCACCTCGTACCGGACCGCTGCTTTTCTTCTTTTTGCCGTCTTCTGTTTTTTTATTCTTTTTCTTTTTACTGCCTGTCAGTCCGATAGAAATAAAGGACATCACAAAAAATACATCTACAATATTACTGAAATCCGTTACACTTACACCGCCGACCGGATATTTTGACAGTACCAGATTCATCAGGATAAATCCTAAGATACCGCCGATAACACTGACCGGCATCAGCATATGCTGAAAGAATTTCACTTTTGCGCGGATTGCCATGCCGATACACAGCATCACGCTTGCCAGTCCAAACGCAACAACAACACTATACATAGGTGTCACCTCTTTTCTCTTGCACTGTCCTTATGCCAGTTTATGATACATTTCGCTTAACATTTCATCGGTAATTTCAACCGGATTGTTGTAAAGGTTTGGATGTCTGCTGATTCGTACCAGCTCTGAAATCTGTTCCTCTGTTAAATGCAAATCCTTTAAATCATTGCGCAGTCCCATCTTTGCCTTTAATTCATGGATGGCATCTGCCATTTCCTCTGTATCCTTAAATCCCAATTTTCTTGCAAATTCATCAATTCTTGCACCGTCTGCACCCTTTGCATTGATTCTTGCAAAGTAATCCAGTGTCATGCCGCAGGCTTCTCCGTGCGGAATGTGGTGGATATTCGTCAGCGGAAATGAGCAGGCATGGGAAGAGGTTGTCTTTGGCAGGGTAAATGCAAGTCCTGCAATTAATGAGGCTTCACACATTTTCTCTCTTGCTTCCTCGTCTGCCGGGTCTAAATATGCCTTATACAGATACTGGAATACCAGTTCTGCCGCATGAAGGGCACACGCATCACAGATTGGCTGGTGTCCCTTGCTCCAAAAGCCCTCTAATGCATGGGATAACACATCAATTCCTGTTCCTGCCGTAACCTTCGGCGGCGTGGTGTATGTTAATTCCGGATCGATAATCGCATAGCTTGGGAAAAATCCGTCCGATACAATCGGGGATTTCTTTCCATTTGCGTGATCTGTCAGTACAGATACGCATGTTACTTCACTGCCCGTTCCTGCTGTTGTCGGCACTGCAATTAACGGCAGATGTTCCTGTGGCATGGCAACACCTGTTCCATGGTATTTTCTAATAGAATCGTCCGTTAATGCAATACTTGCTGCTGCCTTTGCACAGTCCATGGAACTGCCGCCGCCAAGTGCTACAACAAAGCCGATTTCCTTTTCACGGATAATTGCCGCACAGGCATCAACCTCTGTAACATCCGGGTTTGGGGATAAATCCCCGAAGGAAGCGATAATCGCTCCTTCGCTTTCCTTTACAATGCGCTCTGCCAGACCGTTTGTAAAGAAGAATGGGTCTGCAACCAGTAAGCCGTTTTTAATTCCCATTTCCTTTGCTAAATCTTTTACTTCGGACACTCTGCCCTTGCCGAACCGGATTTTAACCGGCTGTAAATAATCCCAATTCATATTAACCTCGATTCCGCCGTATAATTTACAGCTTTTTATTAATCACAAAACTTTTCATCTGCCATTGTTAATACTTCATCCAGAATTGGAAGGTATTCTTCTAATTCTTCCTTTGTAATAATCAGCGGCGGGCATACTTCGATGAAATTCTCACGTCCGAAGGTTGCAAATCCTCTTTTCTTTAACTCTGCGAAAATCCAAGGCATTGCTGTTCCCGGAACACCATACTCCTGTAACGGTTCTCTTGTTTCCTTATTCTTAACCATTTCGAGCGCGCCGAATAATCCGATACATCTTGCTTCACCGACACACTTATGCTTTTCTACCATCTTCTGCATAAACGGTGCAACGATTTCATGCATTTCGGCTACATGCTGTTCAATGTTGTGTTCCTTGTAATAAGTCAGTGCTGCAACACCGGCGGCACAGGCAAGTGTATGTCCTGAATAAGTAAGACCACACTGTAATACATTTTCTTCAAAATAATCTGCAACCTTTTTATTTACAATAACGCCGCCGAGCTGTACATAGCCGCAGGTAACACCTTTTGCAAATGTAATCATATCCGGTACGAAATCGAAGTTCTGCCATGCAAACCACTTACCGGTTCTAAAGAAGCCTGCCATAACCTCATCGCAAATCATTAAAATACCATACTTGTCACAAAGCTTTCTGACACCTTCCATATAACCCTTTGGTGGTAAAATCACACCGTTTGCACCGACAATAGATTCCATCAGGATTGCGGCTACATTCTGCGGGCCTTCATATCTTAACTGCAAATCCAGATCTGCAAGTGCTTTCTTTGTAACGGCTTCATCATCAACACCGTATGTATAACCGTCTCTGTACATCTGCGGATTCATGAATTTTACAAATCCGTTTGCACCGCCGATTTCTGCGGCAAATCTTCTCCAGTCACCGGAAGCATTGGAAGCACCGAGTGTTGCGCCATGATAGCTTCTATAGCATGAGAATACTTTTGTTCTTCCTGTTACCATACGTGCCATTTTAATTGCATTTTCATTTGATTCGGCACCGCCGTTTGTAAAGAATACTCTCTTAAAATGATCTGCTCCGGCAGCTTCAACTAACATCTTTGCAAGCTTGCTCTTTGGCTCTGAAGCATACGCCGGTGCCATAAAGCACATCTTATCTGCCTGTTCCTTAATTGCTTCAACAATTTCCGGAAGTTCATGTCCAAGATTTGAGCAGACTAAAAGGGAAGCCATATCTGCATATTTCTTTCCATCATAATCCCAGAAATAAATTCCCTTTGCCTTTTCAACCGGTAATGCATCTACACCTGATTTTGACCATGACTGCATTACATAATCCTTGTGCATCTGTGCTACTTCTTTTCCTGTTAAATTTCCCATTTGTTTGTCCTCCTGAAAAAATAATTTCTGTTATGCAGAAAAAAACAACAAGGCGCCAGATTCTCCATTTGGAGTTTCTGACGCCTTTGTCATTTCTGTTATCTAACTGATGATTTTATTTTACATTTTTTACCGCCAAATACAATAGTTTAAAGCCTAAACCTTTTTGTGCCTTAGCACAAAGTCCGGATTTACTTTATTTATTTTGAAAACTTCCTTAATTTAGCGACCAACAGCCCCAGTGCCAGTTCATTGCGGACTGAAAACTTTGTAATATCCACATTTAAAAGGGCTTCGATTTTCTTGATTTTGTAATTGACTGTGTTCCGATGCACAAACAGCTCCTCTGCCGTATCCTGTACACTACCGTTGTGCTTCATATAACAGTCCAGTACTTCCACCAGATTACTGTTATTTAACGCATCATATTCATCCAGCGGCCGGATAGTATCCTGATAATATTCTTCAAAGCAGTCTGTATTTTCTATATTAAACAGCAGGCGGTTCACACCCATGGATGCATACGTTCTTGTCGTATCTTCCTCGTTTTCCATTTTTGACAAATCCACAATTTTTCTTGCAATCTGATAGCTTTTTGACAGACGGCGGAAACCCGCTGTGGTATTTCCAACACCAACAAATATAGATTCCGTGTTTTTCAATAACGGTACAATCTGTTCTTTGACAGTCTCTGCAAATTCAGCTGCTTTTTCTTCCTTCATGTCACTAAATACCATTAAAATTCTGTCATTTTCCGTAAATACAACAACATCATGTTTTTCCTGCTCCATCACGCGCGCCGCTTTCTGTGCAAAACGCTCCAGACGGTCTTTTAAAATCGGTGCATAAAATATTTCTTCCTTTTCATTTTCAAGCCGGTCGCAGATGTCCATCATCACAACCACGTAATTCCACTCGGCGAAGTAGCCTTTCTGCATGAGTGCCGATACGTATAGTTCTTCCTGCTTCGGCGTAAATATAGCATAACGGAATGCTGCAGACAACTGCATTGCGCGCTGCTGGGACTGCGTAATTGTAAAACAGATCATCCGCATCATATCTGCCATATGCACACTCCACGGCACTTCAAAAACCGGAAAATCGTGTGCATTGCCAAAATCAATAACCTCCTGCGGAATTTCAGCCACATAAGGTCCGATGTTTACTACCATTGCACTGGCATGATTTTTATAGACCCGATCCACCAGCGCAAGCAAAGACATTTTTTCACCGACACCGATTCCTGTTGTAAATGCAATTTCCCCACCGGACAAAAAATCGGCAATTTCTGTTGTATCTACCATATGCACCCATTCGACCGCATTGGTCAGACCGTTTTTTCCGGCGACCAGCTTAATATCTGCACAGCCCGCCTGCCGGATGGCTTCTTTTAAAACTACACTCATATCCTGCCCTCCTTTATTTATACAATCGCCATGACTCCTGACAGCAGTAATAAAATGTATGTCATTTTCATAAAAATTTCCTGTGGCAGCTTCTTTACCAGCTTTGTGCCAATCCATGTACCTGCAAAAACAGGAATAATTCCTGCTATTAACAAAAACCACACATGGCTGTTAAAATGTCCCGCCTGAAACTGGATTCCTGTAATGTAACAGCCAATCGTCAACCAGATTAATGCAATAGTTGCCCTGAATTCCTCCTTATCTTTTAATGCCCCTGCCGCATAAATGACAAGCAAAGCCCCGCCGGATACAAACATTCCGTGAATAATACCCGCGGCAAAGATGACAAACAACATAAGTACAGCCGGAAGTCTGAGCTGTTTTTTCACAAACAGCTTATCCAGCGCAATCACAATAATCATAATGCCGTAAAATGTCAGAAGCTGCTGCATCGGAAATACTTCAAATATTTTCATTCCCACAACCATACCGGCTGCCATCAGCACAAACATCTTAAAAAATTCCTTCCAGTTAATATGCCGGAATCCGGTAATTACAATCATCAGACTGGAAATCTGTGCAATTGCATTCAGCAGTGCCTTTGCTTCGTCCACACCGATTAATTTCATAGTCGGCGGCATGGAAATCAATGTCCCCGCAAAGCCTGTAATTGCCTGTAAAAGATTGGCACCAAATAAAATCAAAAACACTAAAATTTCTTTTATGCCCATCGCTTTTCCTCCTTACAATGCAAAAAGGAGACAGCTGCTGCAATCTGCAACACGGCTGCCTCCTTTGGCATTTTTTTATATTTTTATCATCTTCTGCAGGCTTGTGTTTCTGCCCAGCAGGACGACACATCAATTAATGTGTCATAAAGAACATAATCGCAAATAACGCGCCGACAACCCATGTGAACGGCTTAATTTCCTTTACTCTGCCTGTAAAAATGCAGATAAATACATACGTAATCAGACCGAATGCAATACCGTAGCTGATATTATAGGCAAATGGCATCATCGCGATTGTCATAAATGACGGTACGGCTACTTCCGGCTTATGCCATTCAATATCTGCAACGCCACCCATCATCAATACGCCGACATAAATCAGTGCTGCTGATGTCGCACAAGTCGGAATCAGTACTGCAACCGGGCTTAAAAACATTGCAACGAAGAATAACACCCCTGTTGTAAATGCCGCAAGACCTGTTCTTGCACCTTCTGCAACACCGGCAGAGGATTCTACGAAGGTTGTAACCGTAGAAGTACCGCAGATAGCACCTGTTACTGTTGCAATCGCATCGGATAACATCGCCTTTTCAAAGTTCGGTACTTCGCCTTCTTCTGTGAGCATATTTCCTCTTGAACATGCACCGTAGAGTGTACCAAGTGTATCAAACATATCTACCATGCAGAAAGCAAGTGCTGTTGTAATCATCAGAATCACTAAATCTGCTGTAGAATGGGTTGCCAGATAGCCTGAAAAATCGAAGCCGTCTGTAAATACCTTTAAAAATGCCTGTGAACCCCAGTCACCGAATGCAGTAAACGGATTGAAGTTCATATTTGCCGCAAATCCTTTGTAAAATCCCGGAATGGTGCAGCCAAGGATATAATAAAGACCTGTTCCGCCGAGAATTCCCCATAAAACAGAACCCTTTACTTTTTTGTAAGATAATACGGCAATAATAATCAGCGCCGCAATTGTAACAAGCTTTGGCATAATTTCTGCCCAGGTTGCATTCCCGTTAAACAGGTTAAAGCTTGTCAGGTTGACACAGGTAGAGCTTGAAGAAACAATAATTCCCGCATCCTGTAATCCCAAAAATGCAATAAACAGACCGATACCGGCTGAAATTGCCATTCTGACACACTGTGGGATAGCATCAAATAACATCTTACGGACACCGGTCAGTGTCAGGATGATAAATACTACACCATCTAACAATACAAGAATCAGTGCATTTGCATAAGATAATCCGAATGTAAAGCAGACTGTGTACACAAAAAATGCATTCAGTCCCATACCAGATGCCAATCCTAAAGGAAGATTTGCGAGGAATGCAATTAAAAATGTACCGACAACGGCTGAAATTGCTGTTGCGATATAAATGGCATTATATGATACAACGCCAAGTTCTGAAAACATATTTGCATTAACCATGAGAATATACGCCATCGCCATGAAAGTTGTAATTCCGGCAAGCACTTCTGTTTTCACTGTCGAGCCATGCTCTTTGACCTTAAAAAATTTTTCCATGAGTCTTTCTCCTATTTTTTTCATTTATCCAAACACAGTCTGATTCTGTGCTGAATTCTTTGTATTCCCCAACTCCCTCAGACAGGCATTATAACACACTTTTTTCTTTATATCCACCCCATACCGCGCGAAACTGCATAAATCATATACAAAATATACGCACCAATCATGGCAATGCCCTCTTTCCGCTCTATTTTGTCACCTGTTGCGGCAAAAATATAAATAATAATACTCAGACCGATTAAAATAACCGTGTCATACAACGACTCCGTTATCACCGGAATCGGATGAATAAAAGCTGACACGCCTAAAATCAGCAGAATATTAAAGATATTGGAACCGATAATATTACCTGCCGCCATACCGTTTTGTCCTTTTTTTGCCGCAACCACAGATGTGACCAGTTCAGGAAGTGATGTTCCCATGGCTACAATCGTAAGCCCCACCAGCGTTTCTGTCATATGACAGGCAAGTGCAATGGTTTTTGCACTGTTTACAACAAGCTGTCCGCCGATAATAATCGCAGCTGCACCACCAAGAATGTACACTGCACACTTCCACGCCGGAAGTTCCGCAATTTCTTCATCCTCCACTTTATTTCTAAGCGCCATCAGAACCGTAAAGGCAAGATACGCAATAAACAGCAGAATCAAAATCACCGCATCCAATCTGCCAATTGTTCCTGAAAGCAGTATACCATCCGCAGTAAAGACCTTCTGCCCTGTAAATACATAATCTGCAATCATGACTGCCAGTATCACGGAAACAATAATTGAAAACGGAAAATCCCGCTTCATAATGCCCCTATCCACTGTCACCGGTGTAATCACGGCGCAGATTGCAAATATCAGCACCAGGTTAAAAATATCTGACCCGATAATGTTACTGATTGCGATTTCATTAGAACCCGCTATTGCTGCCGATACACTGACTGCCAGCTCCGGCGCACTCGTCCCCATTGCTACAATTGTAAGACCGATGACCACACCCGGAACTTTCAACTTCCCCGCAACGGCCGAACTGCCTTCCACAAAAAAGTCTGCCCCTTTTACAAGTGCGGCAAACCCGATTACCAGTAACACCAACTGTATAATAATTGTCATATTTCCCTCTTTTCTTTCAGCCTTTCGTTGACAAATAACCGGAACAGTGCATAACACACCGAACAGATCGGAATAAAGGTCAGTATTCCCACGATACCAAACAAACTTCCGCCGACTGTTACTGCCATTAATACCCACATTCCCGGCAGTCCCACTGAGCTGCCGACTACATGCGGATATATGAGATTTCCTTCAATCTGCTGTAAAACGAAAAACATAATCACAAATATCACTGCCTTGACCGGATTTACCAGCCCTATCAGTATAATTCCCACAACACAACCGATAAAAGCACCTACAATCGGTATCAGCGCTGTAATGGCAATAACAATGCCGATTAACAGCGCATACGGGAGACGGATAACCAGCATGGTTACACAGAACATCGTTCCAAGAATACACGCTTCCAGACACTGTCCTGACAAAAAGCTTGCAAATGTCGTATTGGCAAGCCGTACCACACGAAGTACTTTTTGGGCTGTTTTTTCTTTTGTAAATGCATACAGAATTTTCTTCGTCTGCCTTGCAAGTGTTTCTTTCTGAAACAAAACATAAATAGAAAAAATAAATCCAATAAAGAAATTCGTCACACCCGATACAATACTTGTCACTGCACCGATTCCACCGCTGATAATTCCCTTTGTACCGGCAGTTACAAAATCCATTGCTGATTTTAACAGCGATTCCCAGTCAATCTGCACCGAAGCCAGCTGCTGTTCAATCTGCGGATAGGCTTTGGCCTGCTCCATCAAAAACTGCTGCACATTTTGAAACTGTCCCGGAATCAGCTTTACAATATCTGCAATTGTAGATACCAGCTGCGGAATCACAATAACCATAGCTGCTGCCAGAATTACAATAATTGCCAGTAATGTCAGGATATATGCACATGTTCTTCTAAGTGCCGCAAATTTTTCAGTCTGATACTGTTCTTTCTGAAAAAGATGCCGTTCAATCTGCTTCATTGGCACATTCATAATAAATGCAATGACCCCGCCGATTAAAAAAGGCATAAACAGTGTCAGAATCTTTGACATCACTGAAAAAATCAGCTGTAAATTCTGTAATGCCCAATATAGAATAATCAGCACTGCTCCAATTGTAATATACTTTTTAACTTCCTCGTTTTTTAAATTCCGATTCATTCTTTCCTCCTTTTTCTGCCTGCAATAAAGAAAAACGAGACTTTATTGCAACACAATCGTTACAACAAAAGTCTCGCTTCCTACAACGTGCTCCGGAGAAATCTATTTTCCCGTACTGACGAAATCACGTTACATATACTGCCCGTATATGCAAGCTACTCCCTTTTATCTGTAAACATCATAACATAAAGAAAATCCGGCAGTCAACCTTAAATTTTTTAAGCCAGTGTGCTATACTGTGTATACATGCATTATTACAGAAGGAGTGATTTTGTGAATCCAACAGCTGAAAACGATTTTTCAACCGGAAGCATTCCCGCACACATGCTGCGTCTTGCGCTTCCTATGACACTGGCACAGTTAATCAATGTCTTATACAATATTATTGACCGTATTTTTATCGGAAGAATCCCCTTTGATTCTACCAATGCGCTCACCGGTCTCGGGGTTGCCTTTCCAATCTGTACGATTACCATTGCTTTTGCCAACCTTGTCGGCATGGGCGGCGCACCGCTTTTTTCCATTGAACGTGGGAAACGAAATGATGCCGAAGCCGAAAAAATCCTCGGTAACAGCTTTGTCCTTTTACTGTTGTTCGGCCTGTTTATTACAATAACGGGGCTGCTTTTGAAACGTCCGCTTTTATATCTGCTCGGCGCAAGCGAAGCCACCTTCCGTTATGCCGATTCATACATTACCATCTACCTGTGCGGTTCTGTTTTTGTAATGTTAAGCCTTGGCTTAAATTCATTTATTAATGCGCAGGGCTTTGCAAAAACTGGCATGCTGACCGTTTCCATTGGTGCGGTCTGCAACCTGCTGTTAGACCCTGTTTTTATCTTTTTACTGGGACTGGGTGTACAGGGTGCAGCTCTTGCAACTGTTATCTCACAGTTTATTGCCGCCTTGTGGACATTCACTTTTCTGACCGGGAAAAAGACGATGATACGGCTCTCTCCAAAACAATTTGCATTGGGCAGAAAACGTGTCTGCAAAATCCTTGCACTGGGGCTTTCCGGTTTTACCATGTCCATAACCAACAGTGCCGTCCAGATGGCGGGCAATGCCAGCCTGTCCATACACGGCGGGGACTTATACATCGCCGCCATGACCGTTATTAACTCCGTGCGCGAAGTGATTCAAATGCCGGTCAGCGGTATTTCCAACAGTGCCCAGCCGATTCTCAGCTTTAACTACGGTGCGGATAAAAACAGCCGGGTAAAGCAGACCATCCGCTATATGTCTGTGGCTTTGCTTATCTATACCGTAGCGGCATGGATTTTAACCATGATTTTTGCCAGACAATTTATCCTGCTTTTTGATTCGACACCGGAACTGCTCTCACTGGGTGCCTCCTGTATGCACATTTACTTTTTCGGATTTTTTATGATGTCCTTTCAATTTGCGGGGCAATCCGTTTTTACGGCACTTGGCAGATCCAAAAATGCCATTTTCTTTTCGCTTTTAAGAAAGGTAATTATTGTGATTCCGTTAATCTATCTGCTTCCGCTCACGCCACTTGGTGTAAAAGGCGTATTCTGGGCAGAACCGGTTTCCAATTTTTTCGGCGGAGCCGCCTGCTTTATCACTATGTATTTTACGGTTTATAAGAAGCTGTAAAATACACAGCTGTTCTTAGTTGTCCGCAACAATCCTGGCATGGCTTCCGCCGTCCGGTGTCTTGGTAACAACAATCTGCCGACCGATACGCTCCTTTAATTCGCCGACGTGGGAGATAATTCCCACAAGGCGGTTGCTCTCCGATAACCGCAGTAAAACATCAATCGCCTGTTCCAGTGAATTTTCATCCAATGAGCCAAACCCTTCATCAATAAACATTGTATCAATCTGGATACCACCCGTCTGCGACTGGATTTCATCGGATAATCCCAGTGCCATTGCAAGAGATGCCTTAAAGGACTCTCCACCCGATAAGGACTTGACACTACGGATACTGCCGTTATAGTGGTCAATCACGTTTAATTCCAATCCGCTCTGCACTCTTAGATTATCTGCCGTCTTTGCGCGCACCAGTTCAAACTGTCCCGATGTCATCTGCATAAAGCGGGTATTGGCCCGGATAATAATACGGTCAAAAAATGCTGTCTGAACATATGTTTCAAGCATAATTCTGTCCTGACCGCTCAATGCACCGTTTGCCGTATTGCTGAGTGCCCGTACCCACTGATACTGCTTTTCTTTTTCGCTGCTCTTTGCCGCAATCTTTTTTACTGCACCTGCCGCCCGCTCATTGACCGCAATCCGCAAATCCAGTTCCTTCTTTTCGTTCTGATACTGCTTCTGACAGACTTCCTTTTCCTGCCGCAGGGTCAGTAATTCCCCGTACTTTTTCCCACTCTCATTACTTTCATTGTTTTCTTTATCTTCTTCACCGCTTTTTAGCTGTGTGGTTAAATCAAGCACCCTTCTCTGCTCTGCTTCAAGTTTGATTTTACAATCCTGATACTGCTGCCCTGCCTGCTTTGCCCGCTGTTGTATTTCCTCTTTCTGCCGGACTTTCTGCGCAATGCTTTGTCTTGCCGCTTCTGCATTTTCAAACTTTAAAGTCTGTTTTAATTCATCCGCCTGCTTTTTTAAAGCTTCACCTTCTGTCTTTAATACAGAAATACGGCTGGTACGCTCTGCCACCTCTTCTTCCAGTTCTTTCTGGCGCTTTTCGCACTCCGGTAACTGCCCGGAAATCTTCTGCTCTAATGCGACATCGGCTTCCAGTCTGGCTTTCTGCACCATCAGCTGCTGCTTCTCATCTGCCAGTGCTTCTGCTGCCTGCTGTGTCCGGTAACTCACCTGCTTTATCACGTCAATCATCTGTTCCTGTGATGCTTCTTCCGAATCTGATAAATGCGATAAATCTGATACATTTGACATATCTTGTACCCCGGCAACGATCGTTGGATGTGTATCACTTATCAATGCCGCATACTGCGCAAGCATTTCTTTATATGCGCTCTGTACCCGTCCTTTTGCAAGTCCTGCCTCTGAACTGAGTTCAGAACGTATTTTCGTCTTTTTGTCATAATCGTCTTTTTGACTTTTTAACTGCTGTTGTGTCGGCGCATTTTCATGAAGCACTGCTTTCTTTGGGTGGTGCAGTGAACCGCATACCGGGCAGGCTTCGTCTTCACGCAGGTTCTGTGCCAGTATGCCCGCCTGCTCGTCAAAATAACGTTTTTCCATTTCCTCATAAATGCTTCCCGCCTGTGCCAATTGCTCTGCCGCCATAATATACCGCTTCTGTATGCGGTACATTTCATTGACAAGATTTTTATTCTGTACAACCTTTTCCTGTAAGACTTCTGTTTTCCGACACTGCTGTTCATTTACGGCAATCTGTGCCGCTGTCCGCTCAAATGCCGCACCGCTGTCCTTTAATCCGCCAAGCTGCTGTTGATACTGCTCTCTTTGCAGTTTCGTTTTCTGTGCTTCCTGCCTGCTTTTTTCCAGTAACTGTTCTTCCTTTTCAAGCTGCTGTTTTTTCTGTCCGGTTTCATTCAAAATAAATTCCAGCTTTTCATAGCCCGGAAGTGCGAGCTGCTCCGCTTCAATTTGTGCAGTCAGGGTGTTGTTGTTTTCCTGCAGTTTTTCTGCCTGTTCGTATTCTATCTTTAACCGGCTTGCAAGCGTACCCAGTTCTGCCGTCTTCTGCTTTGCCTCTTCAAGTGCTTTTTCTACTACTTCCCGCTGCTGCTGTTTTCCAAGTGCTCTGTCAAGCTGTGCCATTTCCGCCGACAGGTCATCTGATTTTTGGACAACGGATTCCTGTATCTTTATATCTTCTGCCATAATATTTGCAATCAGTTCCAGACAGTAATCCGTATCCAGTATAACTTCTTCTTTTTGCAGATTTTCCAAAGAATCGGCATAAGCACTTTCTTTTTTACAGCGCACTTCTGCCAGATACTGCCGGATACTTTTTTCATCGTCTTTAATCGCGTTATAAAGTGTTCCGGCTTCCTTTTTTAACTGTTCCTGCAGCTGCAGATACGGTCTGGTATTAAATATTTCACGGAAAATCGCAGCGCGCTCCTTCGTTCCCGACAATAACAGCTTTAAAAAATCCCCCTGTGGAATCATCGCAATCTGCGTAAACTGCTCTTTGCGGATACCGAGCAGTTCTGTCATTTTCTCATTTACCGCACTAATCCCGCTGATAACACCGCCGTCCGGCATTGTAAGCTCTGCTTTGGCAGTTTCCTTCGTTTCTTTTCCCGCACCGCGTTTTGACGGACGCATATATTCAGGATTTCTGCAAATCACATACGTCTTTCCTTTTAATAAAAATGTCAGTTCGACGAATGTCGGTGTCGCGGCATCGGCATATTTACTGCGAAGCATTTCCGTCGTTCTGCTACCGCCACTTGCTTCTCCGTAAAGAGCATACGTAATGGCATCAAACAGTGTCGTCTTTCCTGCGCCGGTATCCCCGGTAATCAGATAAATGCCGCCGGTTCCAAGTTGTGTCATATCCAGTTGTGTTTTTTCGCTGTACGGTCCAAATGCGGACAGAATTAATTTTAACGGTCTCATACTACTCCTTATTCCTAAGCAACTTGTTGCGAAGATGTGATGAGAAATTCGCGCAGGCGATTTCTCATCTGCCATTATAGATGTTTGCTTTCGTCCGGAAGCAAACATCCGTGTGAAAAATCAGCACATCCGTGTGATTTTTCACACTGCTCCCTATTTCCAAATAGATTCTATCAGCCCGCCGACAAACTGTTTTTGTTCTTCACTCATCGGTTTGTGGTTCTGCTGTTCATAAAAATCTTCAAACAGTTCCAGCGGTGTTCGTTCCACCGCCGCTTCACCAATCTCTAAGCTGCCGCTGTTACGTGTTCTTATATTGTCATAATCAAGACGCATAATATTCGGATAGATACTGCGCAGTCTGCTGATGGCATCCGGAATATCTTCCTCGTCCGTCAGTGTAATATGCAGATAATCATTGACCGGTGTATTCATATAATTTTTTCTAAACGTCAGTTCTTCATAACTTCCCTTAATTTCCCTCATATCATGAAGCGGTGTCACCGGCACGGTGTGAATCTGTGGATTTTGTCCTTTTTCTTTTAATTCAACAACTGTAATGCTCTTAATATGATTCACCTCAGAAAATGAATATTTAAGCAGTGTCCCGCAGTAGCGCACACTTTCCCTGTTACAGTACTGTGCATTGTGAATATGTCCCAGTGCCACATAATCAAACAGTTCAAACACCGATGCATCCACATTATCCAGCCCTCCGACAGATACTTCTTCCGAATCACATCTGCCAGCCCCTGTTACAAACTGGTGTGCCACCAGTACATTTCTTTTAGACGTATCAACCGGCGTATGCTCAATTACCGTCTGTACAGTCTTTGTATAGTCCGTTAAATCTTCTTCATAAAACCGTCGCACCGTAGATGGCTTGATAAATGGAAGCAGATAGACACACACTTCTCCCGCATCGTCCCAAAGTGATACTTTCTCCATGTTTCCCTCAAATACCGGCGCAATATGAATCCCCTCCGCCGTAAACAGACTGCTTCCGAATGAGAGCCGCTCGGCGCTGTCGTGATTGCCGCTGATGATAAAAACTTCCTTTTTCATCTGCGAAAGACGCGTAAGAAATGTATCAAACAGCACAACTGCTTCTGCGGGCGGCACCGGCTTATCGTAAATATCTCCCGCAATCAGCACCACATCTACCGCCTCATTCTGTACGGTGTCCAACACCTGCTGTAAAATATATTTTTGTTCTTCCAGCATTGAAAATTCGTTGACACGCTTTCCCAGATGCAGATCCGAAATATGTATAAACTTCATGTCACTCCCCATTTTTATAAATCTTCATTGCAAATATAAATTTAATTAATTTAGTATCAGTATAACACAAACATATGTTTTGTCAAGTATCTTCATCTCATTCTTACGACGCAGTTTTCTTCTTATGCAAAAAAGAGTGCCCGTTTTCACAGACACCCTTTCCTATTCCTTTACATTGTCAAATCCCAATGTGACAATCTTATTCTTCGTCCTCGTCTTCTTCACCTTCATGAATATCTGCCTTTGGCTTGTCCAGACCTTCAATAACGATGTGGTTCTTTTCGGCATAATCCCAAAGTGCCGCATGAACTGCTTCTTCTGCAAGTAAAGAGCAGTGTACCTTTACCGGCGGCAGTCCGTCTAATGCATCCATAACTGCTTTGTTCGTTACCTGTAAGGCTTCATAAATGGTCTTGCCCTTTACCATTTCCGTTGCCATACTGCTGGTTGCGACCGCAGCGCCGCAGCCAAAAGTCTTAAACTTACAGTCCTTGATAATCTTTGTATCTTCGTCAATATCCAGATAAATACGCATGATGTCGCCGCACTTTGCATTACCGACTGTACCGACACCGCTTGCATTTTCGATTTCTCCGACATTTCTTGGGTTATTAAAATGGTCCATTACCTTTTCGCTATACATACTTCACTTCTTTCCTTTCCGTATTTTACTATGCGTTTTTCTTTTCTTCTTTTACAAAATCTTCATATAACGGTGACATGCTTCTTAAACGCTCTACAATCTTTTCAAGCTCGGATACAACAAATTCCGCATCGTCCTTTGTCGTTGCTTCTGAAAGTGTCAGTCTTAATGAACCGTGTGCAATTTCATGCGGCAGACCGATTGCAAGAAGCACATGGGACGGGTCGAGCGAACCGGATGTGCAGGCTGAACCGCTTGAACCGCAGATGCCCTTCTGATCTAATAAAATCAGTAAGGATTCACCTTCGATAAAACGGAAGCAGAAATTAACGTTATTCGGAAGACGGTTTGTTCTGTGTCCGTTTAACTTTGCATATGGTACTCTTTTTTCAATCTGTTCAATAAAATAATCTCTGACAGCAGTTTCTTTTTCAATGCGCTTGTCCATTTCTTCCTGTGCCAGTCTGGCTGCTTCTGCCATACCGACAACGCCCGGTACATTCGTTGTTCCGGCACGTCTTCCACGCTCCTGTGCACCGCCGTGTACAAACGGTCCGATTTTAATGCCGCTTCTGATATAAAGGAACCCTACACCCTTTGGCCCGTTAAACTTGTGTCCGCTGGCGCTTAATAAATCAATATTCATTTCATCGACATTCATCGGAATATGTGCAAATGCCTGGACGGCATCGGTGTGAAATAAAATACCGTGCTTCTTTGCAACAGCACCGATTTGGGCAATCGGTTCAATTGTTCCAATTTCATTGTTGGCTGTCATAATGCTGATTAAAATGGTATCCGGGCGGATTGCTTTTTCCACTGCTTCCGGTGATACAACACCGTCTGCATCTACGTCTAAGTAAGTCACTTCATAGCCGTGCTTTTCCAGATACTCACAGGTATGCAGCACTGCGTGATGTTCAATCTTCGAAGTGATAATGTGCTTACCCTTTTCCTGTAATGCTTCTGCAATACCTTTAATTGCCCAGTTGTCGGATTCACTTCCGCCTGCTGTAAAGTAAATTTCCTTTGCCTTTGCACCAAGAACGGCAGCAATCTGTTCTCTTGCCTTTTCTACGGCTTCCTTGGTATCTCCCGCAAAACTGTATACTGCGGATGGGTTACTATAATTCTCTATAAAAAAAGGTTTCATTTTTTCAAAAACCTCAGGTCTTACTGCTGTTGTTGCTGCATTATCAAGATAAATCAACTGACTCATTTTCATTCTCCTTTATATTTCATACGGCAGCAGCCGCTTTGCAATTTCACCGGAAGTCCGGTACCTGCAGAACCGGGATTTATATTTTATTTCATAGTAATCCCGTATGTTATATGTATTATACAGGATTTCCCTGCAAAGTCAAGCACTAAATAACATAATCATCACTTTTGCTGTGATACCATTCCACCAAGTCTTCCAGTGTAATATTGTCAACAACCTCATTAATGGCATCATTAATCTTTTTCCACACGATAAAGGTTACGCATGAAGCTTCACGCTCACATTCCACGGCATCATCCTCTACACAGCTGACCGGTGCAAGTGTTCCTTCCGTCAGTCTTAAAATCATGCCCACCGTGTACTCCTTTGGAGGACGGCGCAACATATAACCGCCCTGTGCCCCGCGGATACTTCTTACATACCCCGCTTTATTTAGTATGGATATAATCTGTTCCAAATATTTATCTGAAATATCCTGACGTCTGGCAATATCCTTTAAGCTGACTGCCTCACCTGTATTATTCAGTGCCAGATCCAGCATCAGACGCAGGGCATATCTTCCCTTTGTTGAAATTTTCATATTCGTTTTTCCTCCTTTATTCCACCGCTTTTCCGATAATCGTGCCGCCGCCCAGAACATATTCACCGTCATATAAAACGAGAGCCTGTCCCGGTGTCACCGCACGCTGCGGTTCATCAAATACACATTCGAGTGTATCCTCATTTATCATTCTTACCGTACAGTCCGCACCGGCATGGCTGTAGCGGATTTTGGCTTTTGCACGTACATCACCTGTAAATGCTTCTGCCGCCATGAAATTTAACTTATTTGCATACAATTTTGATGCAAATACATCTGCATTTTCACCAATAACAACTTCATTCGTATCCGGCCGGATTTCCGTCACAAATACCGGATGTCCCATTGCCAGTCCAAGTCCTTTACGCTGACCGACCGTATAGTGGATAATGCCCTTGTGCTTTCCGATGACATTGCCATGAATATCAACAAAATTGCCTTCTTTCGGGATATAATCCGTTTCCCGCTGGATAAATCCGGCATAGTCGTTATCCGGCACAAAACAGATTTCCATGCTGTCAGGCTTATTGGCAACCTGAATACCGATTTCTGAGGCAATTTTACGAATCTCATCCTTTGTATAATCTCCGACCGGCATAAGTGTCCTTGAGAGCTGTTCCTGTGTCAGGTTGTACAGCGCATATGTCTGGTCTTTTTTTGCCGTTACGGAATTGCGGATTGCATATCTGCCGTTTGCAAGCTGCTCAATCCTCGCATAATGTCCCGTTGCAATATAATCCGCACCGATCTGCAGGCTTCTTTGCAGCAGGGATTCCCATTTTACATAGCGGTTGCAGGCGATACACGGATTCGGTGTCCGTCCGCATAAATATTCATCTACAAAATAATTAATTACATTTTCCTGAAATTCTTTTTTAAAATTCATAACATAATACGGAATGCCAAGCCGGGCGGCAACCCTTCTTGCATCTTCAACTGCAGAAAGCCCACAGCAGCCGCCGTTTTCCTCAATGGCGCACTGCGGCTCGTCCTGCCATATCTGCATGGTAACACCGATTACATCATAGCCCTGTTGTTTTAACAGATATGCCGCAACCGAAGAATCTACGCCCCCTGACATTCCCACTACTACTTTTTTGTTCATTTTCCTCTCCATTCCGCAGGCATTTTAATGCCGGAGGAATCGCGGACTGAATGTATTCAGTCCTGCGATAAGTGCAGCTTTGTGGCGCCTGCGGCACAAAGTGCTGTATGAGCATGCTTTCGTTTATGGCCTGCTCATACTTTTCTCCATTCCGCAGGCATTTTAAAAGCAAATTGTTTCATCTGCCTGCTGCTTGATCTTTTCCCATAAATGTGCTGAATCCGCATCATACACCGCTGTCACGCGGCAGCCTGCCTTTTTGGCAGATTCCACGGCATGAAGCACATCTTCATATACTATTGTATCCTCCGGTACAAAATTCATCTGTTCACAGATTTTTAAATAGCTCTCCGGATTTCTTTTATTCACACCAATGTCATATACCGTATAAATCTTTTCAAAACAGGATAAAACACCAAGGCGCTCCAGTGCTGCTTTAGCACAGGCTTTTTCAGATGTTGTAAAAATACACATCCTGCTTCCGTTTTGATATTCCCGCTCTATGAGTTCTTTCATGCCCGGCTTCATCCGTATGTCCTTCTTATAATGCTCACGGATCATTTCAAGCACCTCTTTCTGCATATTCTCGCGGTTTCCTGCAATGCCGAGTTCTTTGATAAAATAATCCGAACATTCATTCAAATCCATGGTATAGGTCTTTTCATCAAAATCCGGCGGGAGAACTGCGCCTTTTTTCGTGGCATATTCTCTTGCCAGCCTGCGCCAGTATGGCATGGAATCTAGCAGTGTGCCGTCCATGTCAAAAATAAGGCTGCGTGCCGCACCAAACCGTGTATCCGCCTTTTTGCGCAGTGCCGCAGCCGCCGCACCCTCGTCTTCCTTTGCAAAAATCGCAGATATCACGGACACACCAGCAACACCTGTATCCTTCAGACTATCCATATTATCATATGTAATCCCGCCGATTGCAACAATCGGAATCGACACGCTTTTTGTAATCGCGGCAAGCGTTTCACGGCTCATATCCTTGGCATCCTGTTTGGTGGTCGTATGAAAAACCGCACCGACACCAATATAATCTGCGCCCAGCTTTTCAGCCTGAACCGCCTGCTCTACCGTCTTTGCTGTCATGCCGATAATCTTATCCGGTCCCAATATCTTACGTGCCTGCTCATAATCCATATCACTCTGTCCGATATGCACACCGTCCGCACCGGCTTCCTTTGCCGCCCAGATATCGTCATTGACAACAAACGGCACATGATATTTTGCCGCAATCTGTTTGATTTTTTTTGCTTCCTCTACACGCTGTTCATGGGTTGCATTTTTTTCGCGTAGCTGTAAAAAAGTGGCACCGTTTTTTAAAACCTGTTCCACCACCATATAAAAGTCTTTTCCGCCAAGCCACTGCCTGTCTGTAATGGCATATAATCTTAAATCCGCTTTCGTTACTTTCATCCCTGACCTCACTTTGCATTTCTGTTTTTATTATAACAAGCAATTCATATTATTTCAATATGAATTGGTGAATTTTACACTTTTTTCATAGAAGCAAAAGAACTGCCGCATCAAAACATCACTGTTTCTGACACGCCAGTTTTTTCATTTATTTTTTATTTGCACTGATATCCTGTCTATCTGCATTTGATTTCCTGTATTTCTTATCTATGCTTCTTATCAATAAAGGCAATAATCTGTTCTGCTGTCTGTTCTACACCAAGAACACTGCTGTTTACTGTCAGCTGGTAGTTTCTTGCATCGCCCCATGTTTCATCTGTATATCGCTTGTGGAAAGCTTCGCGCTTGGAATCCACATATTCAATCAGCTCTTTTGCCTTGATTCTGTCCATATTCTGTTTATGCATCGTCCGCTCAATTTTGCTGTCCATGTCAGAATGAATAAACAAGGTTGTCACATCTTCATCATTTTTGTAAATATAGTTTCCACACCGTCCAATCAGAACAAATGAATTTTCTGTAATCAGCTCATGAAACTGCTTTAAAACCGTTGCATTTCTTTTTTCCATATTATTGATGGCGATAGAATACAGCAGACTGTCCATCGGTTTCTCCGAGAAGAAGTTTTCCAGTTCATCATACATGCCTTTGGCTTTTGCCTCTGACACCAAAATATGTCTGTCATAACAACGGATTCCATAATGTGCCGCAAGTGCCTCTCCGATTGCATGTCCGCCGCTTCCACATTCTCTGCCAACTGTAATTATCATTGCACCTTCTCCTTTTCCTGCTTCATTTTTATTTTTCTAATTTTCTTTTTCAAATTTTAAAGTATTTCCGCAAACAGCGGTGCTGCCACAACCGTCATCAATCCTGCAACTGCAATGGACAGACTGCTCATCGCGCCTTCAATATCACCCATTTCCATTGCTTTTGCCGTACCCACCGCATGTGCCGCAGAACCGATTGCGATTCCCTTTGCCACCGGCTCCTGAATACGGAACACCTTACAGACAAATTCTGCCATCATATTGCCAAATACACCGGTAATAATAATGACGGCAACCGTAATCGTTACAATACCGCCGAGTTCTTCCGATACACCCATGCCGATTGCCGTGGTAATAGACTTCGGAAGCAATGTTACATACTGTTCATGGCTCAGACCGAAAATCACACAGCCCGCCAGCACACAAAGAATACTGGTCAACACACCGGATAAAATGCCTGCAAAAATCGCTTTTGCATTTTTCTTTAACAGCTCAACCTGTTCGTAAAGCGGCACCGCCAGACAAACCGTTGCCGGTGTTAAAAGATAGCTGATATATTTCGCACCTGCATTGTAGCTGTCATAGTCAATGTTAAATGCCAGCAGGCAGACAATGACTGCCGCAATTGAAATTAACAGCGGATTAAAGATTGCCAGTTTCAATTTTCTTTTTAAAAACATTCCAAGCTCATAGGTCAGAATACTGACCATCACTCCGAAAAATACTGAATTTGTAAGTAACTCTTTCACTTTTTATCTCCATTTCCATTTATTCAGATTGCTATCTAGATAGAATTTTCACTGATATACTGCCTTTCGCCTTCGGAATCTTTAACATAAATATGGTCTGCACCGTTTTTCTTTTTCGGATGTTTTTTCTCCATACGGATAACACCCTGGGTTACTTTCCCTGATACTGCCATAACAATAATGGTTGATATCAGTACAATGACCATAATCGGAACACAGACCGGCTTTAAAACGCCCCAGCTTGACAACAGTCCGACACCTGCCGGAACAAACATCAGCGGCATAATTTCTATTAAAAAGCGGCTTGTTTCACGAATGGATACCAATTTGATAATGCGCAGCTCCAGTGCGGCAAATAATAATACCAGACCATAGATGCTTGCCGGAATCTTTAACGGAATATAATATCTTAACAATTCACCGATAAATGAAATGACAAGTATGATTAAAAACTGTCTTACGTACTTCATAATTCCTCTTATTCTCCATTTTCTTTCCTTTTTTCGGTACAAGTATATACCAACGTTTTCTAAATAGCAACCCAAAATACATGAGAAATACAATCACAAAAATGCCACACAGAACCAGCTCTCCATAGCTGTTCCCATGTGGCATTTTTTTGATTTTAAAATGTGTCACGCACTAAATACAGGATACTAAATACTCTTTAAAAAGCTGCTCAGTGCGGAATTGCTGTATGTACCGCTGTCCGTATAGTTAGAAACAGTCGCGGCATATTTTCCGGAAATCGCATTCGCCTGTACGCGGATACTCTTCTGGGCAATTTCTTCCAAATCATTGTCCTTGTAAAATGCAGTCTTTAAATCTTGTACGGATGCACCGTCAAGTACCTTTTCATCCAGTGTCAGTGTACCGTCTTCTGCAAATGTAATACCGATTTTTTCATAAGCATCGCTGTCTTTAGACAGCAATTCGTTCATTTGTTCCAAATAGGTGGTATTCTCTGAACCGCCCATTTCCTTGACTGCACTTGCAAATGCATTATAATTTTCCACAAACGACTTCACTTCTGTTACAATCTTTGCCGTACTGCCCGAGCTTTCGGCTGTCGTAAAAAGACTTTCGGCGTCTGAACCGGTAAACGCAATCACACTGTCACGTACACTTTCTGCTGTTTCCTGAACTGTTTCATAAACAGAAGCATCCTTTGTTGTACTGCCGTTTAAGCTGATTCCCTTTTCCCGAAGTGTCTTTTTGGCGCCTTCCGATAATAAAGACTCATCCGCACCCTGTGAAAGTACCTCTTTTAAATTCTTGTCACTGTTGATGTAATCAAACAGGGACGTGCTGTAATTCGCTACAACTCTCATTTTTATCTACCTTTCAATAATTATATTGCAGGTGACCTCCATGTACTTTAACTGCTGTTTTATATATCGGACATTTCTTTAAACTCTTTAATTGACATCAGCTTCTTTTCAATGATTGCCCGGTTCGTGCAGAAGCGCTCCTGTTCTGACGGCACAAAACGGTCGGATTCCACCAGTTCAACAAATTCTTTATAAGAAAGCCACCTATAATTCATTGTTTCGCCTTCCTGTAAAGTCACTTTTGTATCCGGCTGTGTAACATACACATAGCTGTGATAAATCGAATGTCTTCTGTAATCTGCATATTCATACAACTGCACCAAATCTGATGTCTGAGCCGTAATTCCGGTTTCCTCTGAAAGTTCACGCACTGCCCCCTCCTGTGGCGTTTCTCCCGCAAGAATCGAGCCGCCGGTCACTTCCCATTTTAACGGATTAGTCTTATTCTGGGAACGCTGTGTAACAAGCACCCTGCCGTCTGTTGTCACGGTATAAATCATGACAACCACATGAAATACACCGTCTGCAAGAGATTTTGCCATGCTGCGCGGCACTTTATAGCCTAATTTGTTTTCCCATGCATCGCAGGCATCCCACATTTCTTCATTGAGCATTTGAACAAAGCTGTCATAATACTGCTCCTGAAAATACACCATTTCCTCAATCTGCTGCTTGGTATACGGCATATTTTCCGGTGCAACCACCCATTTATCCCCAACATCATCTTTTCTGTGTATAATGGCAATTTTTCTGCCTGTAAATTTATCAACAGGTATATCCACACCTATGATATAGGCATCCTGTTCTTCCCCGCCCGGGGTCAGAACACCTTCGATATACCCATAATTTACCGGATAAACCAGCGAGGGATAGTCCGGATGGGAACTTCCTATCGGTCTGTCTACCGTTACCGTTATCAATTCATCGTCCACAGTATTTTTCCTTTCAGTTTAGCTGATTTAAAATATGTCTGGCTACATAAACCCCGCTTGCAGAAGCATGTGAAAGCGAATGGGTTACACCGCTGCAATCCCCGATAATGTAAAGCCCTTTATTTCTTGTTTCCAGATTATTGTCAATCTCAACCTGCATATTGTAGAATTTGACTTCCACACCATAGAGCAGGGTATCATCGTTTGCCGTACCCGGCGCAATCTTATCCAATGCGTAAATCATTTCAATAATGCCGTCTAAGATACGTTTTGGCATAACAAGGCTTAAATCGCCCGGTGTCGCTGACAATGTCGGTGTTACAAAGTTTTCTTCGATTCGTGCTTTATTGCTTCGTCTGCCGCGGATTAAATCCCCGAAACGCTGAACGATAACGCCGCCGCCAAGCATATTTGACAGTCTGGCAATGCTTTCGCCGTATCCGTTGCTGTCTTTAAACGGTTCTGAAAAATGCTTTGCAACCAGCAGGGCAAAATTCGTATTTTCCGTATGCTTATTTTCATCTTCATAGCTGTGTCCGTTGACTGTTACAATGCCGTTGGTGTTTTCATTTACAACCACACCCTTCGGATTCATGCAGAAAGTACGGACTAAATCTTCAAAGCCCTTGGTACGGTATACAATCTTGCTCTCGTAAAGTTCATCTGTCAGATGTGCAAAAACCTCTGCCGGAAGTTCCACGCGCACACCGATGTCCACGCGGTTAGATTTTGTCGGAATTTCAAGCTGTGCACAGACCCCTTCCATCCACTTACTGCCGCTTCGTCCTGCCGAAATGATACATTTGTCGCAGTAAAAGCTTTCATCTTTTACATGGACAATATAGCCGTTATCGCTTTTTTCCACGGTCTGTACCGGTGATTCAAAGTAAAAGTCTACCTTTTCTTTTAATTCCTGATACAGATTTTCCAGTACCACATAATTAATATCTGTTCCCAGATGCCGCACGGAAGCATCCAGCAAATGCAGTCCGTTGGTGAGGCACAGCTTTTTAATCTCGGTATTTGCCGTAGAATACAATGCCGTACCCTCTCCGCCGTGTGAAAGATTGATTTCATCGACATAATGCATTAAATCCAGTGCTTCCTGCTTGCCGATATATTCATACAGATTGCCGCCGAACTGGTTGGTAATATTGTACTTTCCGTCTGAAAATGCGCCTGCACCGCCGAAACCGTTCATAATCGCACATGTTTTACAGCCCACACAGCTTTTTACCTTTTTGCCATCAATCGGACATTTTCTCTTTTCAAGGGACGTTCCCGTTTCAAATACGGCGATTTTTAGGTCACTGTCTTTTTTTGTCAGTTCATATGCGGAAAATATACCGCCCGGTCCCGCACCTACTATAATCACATCATATCTTTTCATAATAATCCTCATTTCTGAGCAACTTGTTGCGAAGCGGCAATGAGAAATTCGCACAGGCGATTTCTCATCTGCCATCATAGCGATTTGTTTTTGCTCAGAAACAAATCGCTGTTTGAAAAATCAGCACATCAGTGTGATTTTTCACACTACCTGTCCGCTCCTTTTTTCAAATTTCCTGCACTGTGATGCATAGTAACGCACGCCTGCACTTCCAAGCACCGCTTTCATCCTACAGGAATTGTCCTGTATGACTGCATATAATAATACCCGGAACCCTTCATATGTTCCGTCGGGTTTATGCACCTGTTCTGTCGGGCTTACAGTTTCGTCAAACGCATACATATCAAACGCAATCCGCTTGTGATTGACCATCACCTGTACATTTCCGCCACCGCCGTAGGCAATGGCATCTGTCACATAAACGCTGCTCTTTATCCGTAACAGCTCTCTGCGGCTTTGAATCTGGCGCATACATGCAAAAAACAGATACAGCAGTCCCCCTGCAATGACACCGATTGTCATCGGCACCGGATTGTAAGACGGATCATTTTTGCAAAGCCGTTCAAACCCCAGTTCACCGGCAGATATTAAAAATACAAACAGTGCCGCCCAGGCTGCAATCTGCCAGCTGCGTGCGGGTTTCTTTTTTAAGTAAAATCCCAGAAATGCCTCTAAATCCTCACCCTGTGCTTTTCTCCAGCAGTCTTCTTTTAATTCTTTTACAGTATTTAAATCCGTCTTTTGAAACTGAATATCTTCAAAAATTCCTGCCATAGCCTCACTCTCCTGCACTTTAATCTTATATTAGTCCGAAAAAATTTCAGAAAGCACACCAAACAGCCTCTCCGGTTCTACCGGTTTGGCAACGTGGCGGTTCATGCCCGCCCGCCGGCTCTTCTCCATATCCTCTGCAAAAGCATTGGCAGACATCGCAATAATCGGTATGGTCTTAGCATCTGCTTTTGCACCGGCACGGATTGCCGCCGCCGCTTCCAGTCCGTTCATCACCGGCATACGGATATCCATAATCACTGCATCAAACGTATACTCCGGCATTTTTTCGAACAATGCCACAGCTTCTGCACCATTATATGCACATGTTACCTTCATCTGTTTCTTTTCCAGAATCTTCTTTGCAATTTCCATGTTCAGTTTATGATCTTCAACGAGTAAAATTTTCTTTCCCGCAAGGTTTGTCTGCAGCTTTGCCGCTGTATAATGCATATGATAATCTTCCCCACTCATATACGGTGCTTTTAAATGAATTGTAAATTCCGTACCTTTCCCCGGCTCACTCTCTACTGCAATTGTACCGCCAAAGGCTTCTGTATTCATCTTAACAATGGCAAGACCCAGCCCGACACCTGCAAGACTGTCTGTCACAAGCTGGTTCTCCTGTTCAAACGGCTGATACATTTTTCGCTGGAATTCTTTACTCATGCCGCTTCCGGTATCGGTAATCACTGTATCCCATTCAAGAAAACCGTCTTTACGCACAATATTTTTATGCAGAAACGAAACCTTTCCGCCCGCCGGCGTGAACTTGACCGCATTACCGAGCAGATTGAAAAATATACGGTTTAGCTTTGTCTTATCCGTAAAAATAATGTCATTCTGCGGATTTAGATTCGTATAGAAAGTAATATTTTTTTCCCGGCACAGAGGTTCCATCATGGCGCAGACTGCATCGTGCAGTTCAATACACGAATATGGTTCTTTCCTTAATTGCAGTTTTCCGCTTTCCATTTTGGACACATCCAGAATATCACTGATAACCCCCATTAAAAACGTACTCATTGAGCAGATTTTATTCATATAATCTAGTACCTGCGTTTTATTTTCCGGTTCTTCCAGTACCATTTTTGCCATATTGGTAATGACATTCATCGGGGTACGGATATCATGGCTCATATTCGATAAAAATGCTTTTTTTGCATCATTCGCCTTTTTCGCCTGCAATAATGCTGCCTCTAATTCCAGTCTTTTTTCATCTTCAAGACGGGTTGTATTTGTTACGTCTTTCACAAGCACCAGCAATTTTTCCGTATTCTCGTGAAAATATGAAATATAATACTTATACCAGCACTTCCGTCCCTTTTCATTCCGCAGTTCAAACGTATATTCAAGTTTGTGATCCTTTGTCAATGCGATATTTTTTTTAATCTGTGCAATACTTAATTTCTTTACCGCATCTTCTTTATCACGTACATATCTGCAAAGTTTCTGATTTAAAATTTTATCATATCCCTGTATTTCTTTCATATTCATATATCCGCCCTGTGCCAGCACAAGCCGTATGCTGTCGGTTGGAATATCCACAAGAAAAACATCCAGAAATACTCTTTGAATTGCATAAATACTGACATCACGGAATAATTCAAAATCTTTTAAATACTTCTGTTCTTTTTCTCTTTGCTTAGATACATCTCCACCTACGCCAATTGCACGCACCGGCTCACCCTGTTCATTAAAAAATACACGGTAAGCAATGTCCATCCATCCCCATTCTCCATTCTGATGAATGGCACGAAATGTCAGGCGCTGATTCTTCCCCTGCTGTACATTGTGATAAAATTCCAAATACGCTTCACAGTCATCCGGATGAATCAATCCAAGCTCTACAAATCCTTCCGGTACATTTTCCTCATATTCGCCAAAACCGACCTGCTGTGTTACCGCCCAGGAGCGGTATAAACGATGCGTTTTAATGTCATAGTCCCAAAACCGGAAATCTGACTGCTGCAATGCCAATTCCAACATCTTTTTCTGCATTCTGGCATCTTCTTCTGCTTTTTTTATCTGATCAATATCGGTCATAATCGTATACAGCAGGATCGAATTTTTCTGCTGTACAAAACGGGCGCGTACACTGACCCACTGATACATACCATTTTTATTCTTAATCCGGTACTCATACGACATGACACGAACCTGTTGTCTTCTTGTTTTAAAATAATTCTGCGTTGTTTTAATATCATCGGGATGGCATAATGCCAACGCATTTTCCCCGATAATCTCCATCAATTCCTTTTTCGTATAACCGGCAAGCGCCGCCGTTTCTTCCGTAATATAAACAGTCCGTATTTTGTCTGTAATTTCATAAATGGCGATTCCGCCTGAAATGGTCAGAATCAGATTATCCCGCTCACGGATAACTTCTGCGTATTCCGCTTCGGACTGTTTTTCTTTTTCTTCATCGGTAAAAGTAACAACGACTTTTTTGTCCGTGCCGTTGTCCGGCATCATAATTTCATACCCGACACGTGTCCAGCGGCAGGATTCATCTATCATCTTCATCCGTATCGATATTTCTGCCGATACAATTCCCCTCTCCGGCTTTTCTAAAAACTCCATGGCGGCAAAGGTTTCCTGAACGGAAACCACTTCTTTTACACGTTCTTTTCTCAGCCAGACGGTTTCCATGCCCACCCGGCTGATCCAGTACTTTTCATAACCTGCCGTATGAAAAATTTCTTTTCCATTCTGATCAAGTTCTACAACGACCGTTTTATTCAATGATACCTTCCTTTTCTATAGCATTCTATAATTTTGCTATGGCGCAGACTGTAAGCACATTGTTGTTTACCGTAAATTTTATATTCATTCCCGCAAAAGACACCCCAAATACCCTGTCCGGCGCATGAAGATATCCCGGACGGATATCCTGCTTTAAAAGACCGATAAGCCCTGCCCACTTTTCCGGCGGCACTTCTACTTTAAGTTCCTCTGGAATCACAACCTGTAACTCGTGATCCATTACCGTATCCGCAAATCCACACACCGCATCTGCATGGCTGTCCGTATATGCCAGATACGGTTTGATATCATACACAGGAGTATGATCCATCATATCCACACCGGATACCATTAAGTACGGTGCATCTTTTCCATCCAGACAGACCTGCTCCAGCCGGACACAGGAAAGTCCGATGGGGTTTGGGCGAAACGGCGAGCGTGTTGCAAACACACCCATGCGCCGGTTGCCGCCCAGCCGCGGCGGTTTGACCGTCGGACTCCAGTCATCCCGGATGCTTTCCGAAAACTGCCACAAAATCCAGAGATGGGAATATTCATCCAGCCCGCGGAATGCCTCTTTATTGCGGTATTCCGGTGCAAATTCAATTCTTCCTGTTAATTCACGGACAAGTCCGCTTTGTCTGGGTGCACCGAATTTTTCCGGGAAATCTGTTCGGACCCAGCCTATTATTTTCATCTGTTCCATTACTTCTCCGCACTCATCAGCTTTAACGGTGCCGCAAGCAGCAGCGCACCACCGACAATGTTGCCCAGTGTTACGCAAATCATGCTCTTTGCAAGTAACACCGGGTTGATGCTGCCAAACAACAGATACGCAATTGAAAATGTGCCCATATTGGCAACACAGTGTTCAAAACCGGATACAACAAATGCCATAATCACACAGAACATGACAATGAGCTTGCCGCTTTCCGACTTCATGCGCGTTCCCGTAAGGACTGCAAGACACACGCAGAAATTACACAGGACACCGCGTAAAAACAGCTGCATCGGCGGCGCTGAAAGCTTTGCCGCTAAAAAGCTGTTGTAATAATCTACTAAAATCTGATGGGATGCACCGCTTTTCACAAATAAAAAGCTTAAAAAAAACGCACCCACAAAATTGCCGATGTAGCTGACCAGCCACACCTTTAAAACCTGTTTCCATGTACAGGTTCCGGCATATGCGCCCATTGCCATTGTCATGTTATTACCGGTAAAAAGTTCACCACCGATAAAAACAATCAGCACAATCGCAATTGAGAACAAAAATGCTCCTAAAAGCTTGCCAAACTGCGGATAGGTTGAATACAGCACCGCAGCGGATACGTTGGATAAAATCGTTGCAACGACAATAAAAAAGCCTGCCATAATTGCACGGATAAAAAACTTTACAGGATAGTGTTCACAGATGTCTGCCTTTCCTTGTGCGGCACCTGCCATTGTTTCCACATCTTTTGTCAACATTTCTTCTTCCTCTTTTTCTATCCGTATTTACGCTAAAACTTTCTGAATTTTATCACGCATCTGTGCTTCGCCCATCACATGAACGATAGACCATAAATCCGGTGTATTGGCTTTTCCGGTTACTGCAATACGGATTACCTCCGCAATATCGGATACATTGCCCTTGAAAGCTTCAGGATTTGCCTTGTATGCCTTCATATCGGAAGCGTAACCGTGCTTGTCCGCAATCGCCTTTAACTTGTTAAACCATTCGGAATTGTCGTCTTCATGGTTATACATGGAAAGATACTCGTTCAGAATCGTCTTGACATCTTCCATATCCATGCGGAATTCATCCTTTTCCTGTGTATCTTCCATATCAAAGAAATAGCCGATCATTTCAAAAATCTGCTTTGCATACATGAAATCTTTTCTTCTGCGTTTCATGCCGATACCCATGTACAGGCGCAGGATTCCAAGCATTTTTTCCTTATCGGCAAACCAGATGTTTTTCTTTTCCGGTTCATTTTCCTCTGCCCAGTCATATAAGAAGTCATAAAGCTCGTCCTCTGAAAGCTTTGATAACTCATTTTTACAGATATTATGTAACTTATCCTTATCAAATAATGCGCCGGATGTACTCATCTTATCCAGTGAGAACGGGAATTCGTTGATATCCTTGTCCGGGAACTTTTCATGCCATTCTTCAAAGTTGGAATTGAGCAGTGTCATCAGATAAACCTTCATCGTATACGGATGATAACCGTCTTTTCTGTAGTAATCAAGTGACAGTTCAGGGTCTTTTCTCTTGGATAACTTTCTCTTTCCGCCTGTTTCTTCATCAAACTTCATTAAATGTGCCGTATGGGCATACTTTGGCATCTTAAAGCCCAATACATGGAACAGTTCATAGTGAATCGGTGCTGATGCAAGCCATTCGCCGCCACGGACAACAACCGTTGTACGCATTAAATGGTCATCAATCGCATGGGCAAAATGATAGGTTGGAATCCCGTCTTTCTTTAATAAGACAATATCGTGAATATTTTCAGGAAGCTTTACTTCGCCCTTAATTTCATCGACAAATACGATTTCCTTATCCGGGCTTCCCTGTGAACGAAGTCTTAATACATACGGCTTTCCGGCTTTGATATTGGCTTCGATTTCTTCATCGCTTAAATTGCGGCAGGTTGCATACTTTCCGTAATAACCGGTCAGTTCTTTCGCTTCTTCCTGCTGCTTTCTGACTTCTTCCAGTTCCTCTTCCGTACAGAAGCAAGGATACGCCAGTCCTCGTTCTACAAGGCTTTTTGCATAGACATGATAAATATCTACACGCTGTGTCTGATAATACGGACCGTAGGCATTGCGCTCGTCATCGTCCGGGTAGCCTGCACCCTCATCAAATTCAATATTAAAATAACGCAGTACATTGATAACGGTATCAACCGCACCTTCTACCGTTCTTTTGGCATCTGTATCTTCAATTCTTAAATAAAACTTACCACCGTTTCTATGTGCAAGACGTTCATCCGTCAATGCACTATAGAGATTTCCCAGATGAATAAATCCCGTCGGACTCGGTGCGAGTCTTGTTACCTCCGCTTTATTTGGCAGTTTTCTATAAGGGTACTTCTCCTCATAGTATTCCGGTGTTTTGGTTACATCGGGAAATAATAATTCAGCAAGTTTTTGATTATCCATTTTTTCCTCCATTATGCTAAAATACATCTTTTTTCACACTTATATAGTTTATTGCATTTAATGTAAAAAATCAAGTTTATTCCAGCATACTGTTCATTCTCTCCATCTTTTCTTCTGCTTCGTAAATCAGACGGCTGCATTCGGTTAATTCCTCTCTGAATTCCGAATAATCCCCCTGATATTCGCCTTTGCTGTTAATCGCTTTATAGCTGATATCATGTTCTAAGCTTGCCCACAAATCCATAGCCATTGTCCGAATCTGAATCTCAACCGGAACCATCTGCTTTTTATTCATAAAAAAGACCGGCACACGGATAATGAGATGATAACTGCGGTAGCCGTTTTCCTTCGGATGTTCGATATAATCTTTGACTTTCATAACTTCAATGTCGTCCTGCGCCAGAATTCTGTCACGTATAAAATATACATCTTTAATATACGGACAGACAATTCTTACACCCGCGATGTCGTAAATGTTATTGCACGCCGCACCAATCGTCAAATCCAGATTTTTCTTCTGTAATTTTCCCAGAATACTGCCCGCAGATTTCAAACGGGTATCAATATGATGCACCGGACAGCGCACATTTTTATAGCGCGACTCATCTTTGATAATTTCAATCCGCGCCGTTGTCACATTCATTGCCGCATTGTACATTCTTAAAATCGGCTCGATGACTTTCCGGAATTCTTCCGAAATATCTGCCACGCGCACCATACTACCGTTATAGACCAGACCGGTTTCGATTTCTTCTATAGTCAGTGCATCGTTTTGCACCACCTCAAGCTGGGTCGGCTCTATCCGCTGTGTTTCTATATTTTCTATGTTTTTTGTAACATCTGTCTGTACTTCTTTTTCCATATCCTTCACCGCTTTGTATGTAGTTTATATGGTAAGTATAACACCGGGGGGTATAAAATACTATTAAAAGGGGGTTAATATTGATAAAACTTTTAAACAAATAATTGACAAATACACTTTATATACCTGATACATGCTTTACGCAGTTATACCGTCCGGTTAAAAATGTGTCAATACTCATTAAAATATTTTCATGCTAAAAATCATATAACAGGCAATATGTCAGCGAATTCAGCCATGTTTTTTCATTTTTCCGATACACTGATAAAGAATTGACAACACAGGAATTAACAGTCACTTTTTCAAATTCGGTATCCGTCTTTTGATAAAAATGCCCGGTCTGGCTGATAACATAATAATCCTGTCCTGTCTTTCCCAGATAAATCATGACATGTCCAGGAAAGCCCAGTACCGCACCCGGACGCAGACGGGTCAGAATCTGCTCTTTTTCTTCTTTGGAATACGATGTCAAATCCATAAAAATATCCAGTCCCTTAAGACTTTGCAGCCCCGTTGTGTCTTTGGGCAGGCAGATACCAAAGCACGCAAAAATATCGTGTACCATCATGGAGCAATCCCTCGAGTCCAGACTGCCGCCCCAGCCATAGACTTCACCCAGCATTGAAAAAGTCAGTTTCAGAATATTTTCTGCCGTGCACGGTAAAAAGCCGCAAACCGCTCCCGCCGCCTGTGTCAGCTGTATCGCTCTTTCTTCATACTGACCGTTTTGATTTTTTACCGGAAATAATGCGGCAATATTTCCATTATAGGGAATTCCCGCAAATTCTTTTTCATTACATTTTTTCAATATTGTTCCCATATAAAGCGGTATCTGTGATACACACTTATCTTTTGGATTACACTCTGTCCTCCAGCGGCTTGCCGTAATCACATAAAAATCCGGTTGTCGTCCATTTCTTTGCTGTATGTCACAGTCACTGCCACCGCAATCCGCAATACAGTCTTTGCGTACCCAGCCTGCGGCATTACGTGCATACAAATAGTACCATTCTTTACACAAGCTTTCGCGCACAATCACTACCGGCTCATTGGGCAATAACACCGTAATTTGATTGTCCCCATCTTTTTCTGTCCAATCACACGGACTTTCCTGCCATGCACCCAGCTTCTTTTTTACATCTGCACGGCTGATACAGATTCCCGGCCAAACCGCGGGTGAATATTCTTTTACTATTTCTTTAATATCAAACATATCTCCCGTTTCAAGACACCTGCAATAAATCTGCCGATTTAACCGCTCTATTTCTTCCTTCGTGTAAATCAGCCGGTCTTTTTCCTGCATTTTGTCAAGCCAGTACATCACATCTGTTATTGACATGTTTATTCGTTCATCTGTACCCTGTTTATCTGCAATCTGCACTATACCCATCTGCTCATTTTTACAATCTGCCATAAAAAAATCCTCCCATGCGTCTGACAGCGTTTCATCTGTTTTAACGTATGGGAGGATTTTTATTTTTATGTCTGTTTTACTGTTTTGTTTCCTTCCCAGCCCCATAAGCCACATTCTTTTCACGAATCTGGGATACGAGCTGGCGTCTGTACGCGCGACACCCGAATTCGTTCCAGTATTTTTTCTGTTCCAACTTGATAACTTCAAAGCGCGTTTCCAGAATATCGGATTTGTAGCTGGTCTGCGGTGCTTCGCCCGGATAAAATACCGTAATTGAATCTTCATATCCCGCATGAAGTCCGTATTTATGAGCAAAAGCTTCTGATTTCGCTTTCTCTACAAACATAATGTGCGCATAATAGCCAACCAGATAAGAAAAATAATCCACGTCAAATTTTTCCGTCCATTCCTTGTCTGCTGCCATAAAGACAATCACCGGAAACTTTCTGTCCGGATTGGCAATCAGGCTGTCCATTTCCGCCGCATTTTCCGTATCAACATGATGAACACTCTCGCGGAGCCGTACCACATCACAGATTCCGATATTGTCCGCAATTTCACCATAAAAATTCGGTCTGGAAAATAAAATATTTTCATTATCCCGGTACCGTTCCTTTGGCTCTGCATATTCATTCAGCACCGTAAAAAGCAGTCCTTTTTCGTCTTTTTTGACAACCGCCTCTGAAATCCAGATACGGGAAGATATTCTAGTATCAAAATGCGTGGTATATTCTTTAAAATAGCATTTTTCCTCATCATAGTCAACCAGCACACTGTATCCCGGCGTACTGCCGCTGTAACCGGCAACCTGCTCCGGTATATCAGAAAAGACCTCATTAAAGCGGGACTTTACCCATGAATAAATGTATCCTGCCGCCTTGCGGAACGCGTCTTCTGTCTTTAAATTAGCCGTTTCTATGTATGTCTGTGCCTGAAAAACTTTATATCTTCCCAGTGTCTTAAACGGTTCAAAACGCTTGCGCCTGCCGCTGTTTTCCGTTTCCTGATGAGCTGCCCTGTCGCGCTTTGCAAAAACTTCCTTCAACCGCTCATCATTCGGGCCGATCTGATTGACAATACGGATAATATTATTAACATTTAACTGCACACCCTTATCCGATGTATTATTCCAAAGCTGTGCAATTGTTTTTCCGCGGTCAAAACGGTAAAACTGCTTTGCAAGCTCCGTATCTCTGTTTAAAATTTCTTCAATTTCAGGATACATCGGCGTATTGTCCAGTTTCAGCCTGTAATGGCATCGTATCATGTCGCACCACAGCTTATCCTTATAGTGCTGGTGTCCCAGATCCTCTAGCAGCTGTACAATAGAATCATCGCACAGCTCCAGTGTTGCCAGAATACTGTTCATCTTGCGTGCCAGCGCTTCATTACCGATACCGAATGCCGAACCTTTATAGCGCAGATCATGTTCAATCTCGTGCCACCCTTCAAAGGAGTTGGTTCTGACCTGTACTTCAAAAGTACTGTCAACATAATCTGCCAGTGACGGATTGACAATCGTCTTGCTTAAATATGCCGGCAGCTTAAAAATTCCGTTGACCTTCATTGCCTTAAACTCATATTCATTGTTTTCCGTGGTTTCCCACTTGCCGGGCTCGACAAACAGCGTATCCAGCAGCCTCATACAGATTTCCAGATCATCACTGAAATACAGCATAATCCGGATTCCGATTAAATCCTGCATTTTCTTATCTTCGTTTTCCGTGCCTTTCCGCCGGTAATCCTTAAATATCAGCTTGTTGACCATCGAATCTACCGCTTTAACACGATATGCCACTCTGTAATAAAACCCCGCCTTTTGTAACTTTTCTTCCAGAATACTCAGCAAATCTACTTTCACAATATCAGGTACAACAATTTTTTCAACATTTTCTTTGGTAAACAGCGGGTTTATTTTCTTATTATCCATACTAATCCCCATTCCACAGGCATTTTAATACCGGAGGAGTCGCAAACCGAATTTATTCAGTTCTGCGATAAAAAGCGGCTTTATGGTGCCTGCGACACAAAGCACAACGTCAAGTTACACGCCCCCGTTTATTTATAACGAATATTTTACACCAAAATCGCATCGGTTTCCGGAACAATTGTCAGATCACGATAATTACACGAATCATTTAGGTCTATTTCTTCCCCATCCCACAGCCTGATTAACGGCCGCAGCGGATTCCATTTATTTGCCGCCACAATGCCTTCTCTGCCGTCTGAGAGCATCACTTCCGTCCCGGACGGATAGATTGCCACAGACTGAATAAACGCCTCTACCACATCTCTGTCAAAAAATCTGCCGCATCCGCCCATCAGATACTCAACTGCTTCCGAACGTGCATAAGGTACTTTATACGGTCTTTTGGATGTCAGTGCATCAAACACATCCGCTACGTGAATGATTTTTGCATAAATGTAAATATCATCACCTACGAATCCATTCGGATACCCGCTGCCGTCTTCATTTTCATGATGGGACAGAATCCCGGCACGGATTGTTGAACTAATATCCATGCGCTGCCGCAGAAAATCAAAAGCTATCTGCGGATGCTGCCTGATATGTTCGTACTCACTCTCCGTTAACGGTCCGGGCTTATTTAAAATTTCCGGATTTAACATCAGTTTACCAATATCATGCAGCATGGCGGAAATACTGACCTCTTTTAATTTTTTCTTATTAAACCCTAAATTGAGCGCAATGACTGTACTCATGACCGCCACATTGACAGAATGACGGTACGTATAATCATCAAACATTCTTAAATCAATCATATCCAGACGGATTGGCGGCCGTGACAGAATCTGTTCCACAATCCGTTCCGCAACTTTCATGCAGGCATCCAGATCACCACGCTGCAAGGCTTCTACCCCTTCATTGCGCAGTTCCTGTGTAACGATATCCTGTACTTCAATGTCTTTTGCCAGTTCATCTTCCACATAAAAGCCCGGCAGTCCCCGCGCTTTTAATTTTCTGATATAATCCCTGGTCATAATGGTACCTGTTGCCAGCAGTACTCTGTTAATACTGTCATATATGGGCATTGCCAGTACCATGTTATCCTTTGCCTTTTCTATCGCAACATAACGCATAAACTATAAACTTCCCCCTTGTATCTTTTAAAACGTATATGTAATCCGCGCCTTTAGCAGCTGTTTTATATCCTCTGTTGTAAATGATGCTTCTGCCGCATGGTACAGAAATTCTTTTATCTGCGTATCCCCAAATGCAAATGTATCTGCAAGCAGCTGATATTCGTGCTGTATACAGGTATCCGATACCGTCATATTATCGGTGTTAATTGTCACTGCCACTCCGGCATCCATTAACTGACGGATGGGATACTGTCCAATGGAATCGACAACTTTCGTATTTAAGTTACTGGTCGGACATAATTCCAGTGTAATGTGATGTTCTTTTAACAGTTCCATAGTTTCCGCATCATATGCGGCACGAATTCCGTGTCCGATACGCGCAGCACCCATTGCCACTGCTGCACGGATACTCTCTGTACCTGCTGCCTCACCTGCATGAATCGTAACCGGTATGCGTAACTGCTTTGCATAGGCAAATAAATCCGCATACTGCTCTGTCGGATACAATGCCTCCGCTCCGGCAAGGTCTACTGCACACACACCGCTTCCCAGATGTCTTGCAGCTTCTTCAACCGTAATTTTATTTTGCTGTCCATTGTCACTGCCACGCATACAGCATAAAATAATACCCGCGTGAATACTCTCCGGTTTCACACCCGCCACACTGTAAAGCCCCGCTTTCACTGCTTCAATCACTTCATTCTGACTCATCCCTTTCTGTGTATGAAGCTGTGGTGCGAAACGGACCTCACAATACTGCACACCCTGCCCTTCTAATTCAGTCAGCAGATCATGCATACATTTTTCAAGTGCCTCCGGTGTCTGCATCAGCGTCAGCGGAAATTCAAACTTTGTCAGATACTCATTCAAATCCCGGCAGCCTGCAGGCACGGAGAGTTTTTTCTTTAATTCCCCGTCTGTCATCTGCAGTGTGATTCCTTGCTGCTCTGCCAGTTCCTTTACCGTATGCAATGGCAGAGAGCCGTCTAAATGCAGATGCAAATCTATTAAACAGTTTAAATTTTGTATATTCATCTTTATAATTTACCATTTTTTTATCATAAAAACAATTCCTTCCGCCCATAAAATTGTAAATATCATTATAAATTTGCCTATTTGTTGTTTTTATGATATACTAATAACATCAAATTAATCGGTTTTTAAATGGAGAAATTATTATGGCAATACATGAATCTGCGGAAAATTATCTTGAAACTATTTTAATGCTCAGCAAGGAACGTCCTGTTGTGCGTGCTGTTGATATTGCAAATGAACTGGACTTTAAAAAATCCAGCGTCAGCATTGCAATGAAAAATTTAAGAGAGGCAAATCACATCACGGTCACAAAAGAAGGCTACATTTACCTGACAGAATCCGGTCAGAAAATCGCCGAAACCATTTATGAACGCCATCAGTTATTATCTTCGTGGCTGACAACACTGGGTGTTGACCCAAAGGTTGCGGAAGAGGATGCCTGCAGGATTGAACACGTTATCAGTCCGGAAAGCTTTGAAGCGATTAAAAAGCATGTCAACCGGCATTAGACTTTTAATTTTTTATTACAAATAACAAAACAGGCATACATGTCAGAAACCGTAATGCTCTTGACATATATGCCTGTCTTTTTTATGCTTTTTATTCTATCTATTTTTATCCAGCCTGCATTTATCCTGCATTTTATTTTGCGTAATCCTTGTAATCGGCAGTATGCAGGATTTCTTCGGCATGTGCAATCTCCTCTTTTGTCGGCGGCATTACATCGCCAAGTTCGTATGGAATTCCTAAGTTTTCCCACTTAAATACACCCAGTGTATGATATGGCAGGATTTCAAAACGTTCTACCGTCTTTAACGAGCCGACAAAATCTCTTAACTTTTCTAAATCTGCATCATCCGTTGTAATTCCCGGTACTAATACATGACGAATCCACATTGCCTTTCCGTTGTCTGACAAATACTGTGCCAGATCTAAGATATTGCTGTTTGTCCAACCCGTCAGTTTCTTGTGCTTTTCATCATCAATCTGCTTAATATCGAGCATAAAAAGGTCTGTCACCTTCATGAGTTCATTAAATTTGCTAAAGAACGGTTCTTCTCTTGTAAAAGGATTGCCGGACGTATCCAGTGTCGTATGCACGCCCTTTTCCTTTGCCAGCTTAAACAGCGCAATCACAAAATCAATCTGTAACAGTGCTTCTCCGCCACTGACTGTAATACCGCCGTTCTTTTTCCAGTAGTTGCGGTAGCGGTATGCTTTGTCAAAAACTTCCTTTGCCGTCAGTTCTTCTCCGCCTTCCATTGCCCATGTTTCCGGGTTATGGCAGTATTTACAGCGCATATGGCAACCCTGTAAAAATACAATATAGCGCACACCCGGTCCGTCTACCGAGCCGAAGCTCTCTACAGAATGTATTTTTCCTTTAATTTCCTGTGTATATTCCATTTTTTAATTTCCTTTCTTGTTTTCTATCTCTTATCCATTAGTCTCTCTTATTTTTTCTGTGATATTCTGCTTTTGACACTCTTATCATTATATAAAGCTATCCCGCTAAATTCAAGCCGCTTTTTGCACATTTTGCGCAAATGCACGTTTTCTTACAATATAATAAGCGGATGTCATGACAATGCCTGTCACGACCCATGAAATCGGATAAATAATCACCAGTACCCAGAATTCATGCACGGCACGGCAGACCGTTGAAACCCAGATTAACCGCAGGACACAGGAACCTAAAAATGTGATGACTGCCGGTGTCAGTGAATGTCCAAAGCCGCGCATTGCGCCTGCGCTGATTTCATAAACAGACGTCAGAAGTTCAAGTGTCGTCGCTATTAAAATTCGTGTCATGGCATATTCAAGCACCGCCGGATCTGTGGTGTAAAAGCGAAGAAACATGCCGCGTCCAAGAACAAACACCATAGAGAGCAGTCCGCAGGATACCAGTGAAAATACCATGGATATATGAAAAATTTTCTTACAGCGTCCATAGTCGCCCGCACCGTAATTCTGACTGGTAAATGTCACGGTTGCCTGCGCAAAAGCATTGACAAGAAAGTATGTAAAATACTCATAATTCAGTGCTGCCGCAGAACCCGCAATCGCATCCGAGCCGAAGCTGTTAATTGCACTTTGTATACACACATTGGCAATTGAAAACATCATGCCCTGAATTCCTGCCGGGACACCAATGACCAATATCTTTTTTAACTCTGTCGGTACAATTGCCAGTTTACGAAATTCCAGCCGTATCGGTTCAGATTCATGTGTCATTATGTATACAATAATACCTGAACTGACCATATTGGATATAACAGTGGCTATGGCAACCCCTGAAACGCCCATTTTAAATCCGATAACCAGCACAAGATTTAACACCGTATTTATCACACCCGCAACAATCAGGCTGTAGAGCGGACGTCTGCTGTCACCTGTACTTCTAAGGATGGATGAACCGAAATCATACAGCATGATAAACGGCATACCGAGCAGATAAATTCTCAAATAAACTACCGCTAAATCTATAACGTCATCCGGTGTCCCCATAAGGCTTAATACCGGTTTGGCAATAAACTGTCCGAATATCATAACAAAAATGCCGCTCACCAAGGCGACCACAATAGCCGTATGAATTGCCGCCTGAATATTCTTTTCTGAGCGCTGTCCGATATAATGTGCAATAACAACATTTGAACCGAGTGAAATGCCAATAAATAGGTTAATCATCAGTGCAATCAGCGAACTGTTGCTGCCGACTGCCGCCAGTGCCTGACTGCTGGCAAACCGTCCGACAACTGCCGTATCAATGGAATTAAAAAGCTGCTGTAAAATACTGCTTGCCGCAAGTGGCAGTGCAAAAATCAGGATTTTATTCCACAGCGTGCCGTGTGTCATATCCATTGTATTTTTATTAGTTTTACTCATTTTTTGAAGCCTCCTTTTTGGTACGCTTATTTTCATACATATAGTGGTCAGCCTTATCAAACAGCACCCGGAGCGTGCAGTCCGTATAATCCTTTGAAAATGCCCAGCCATATGCATAACTGATTGTCTCGTTTCTGCCGTACCGGTTAAACTGGTCTACTTCCTCCTGTAACTGATTTAAAATATTTTCAACTTCCTCTTTGGATGTATCACAAATAACCACTACAAATTCATCGCCTCCGTACCGCCCGACAAAATTCTTCATTGGAACAACATTTCTTAAAAGGCGTGCAAAATTCATAATCAACTGGTCGCCAACTGAATGCCCCAACGTATCATTGGTAATTTTTAAATTATTCAAATCAAAAATAATACAAGCAACTTCACCTTTAATTGCCCTCATATCATGAAAAATTTCCTCACAGCGGCTCTTATTAGGCAGTCCCGTATGTAAATCAATATAGGCTTTCTGCTCTAATATCTTGTTCTTTCTGGTTATCCGGACTGCCGAAACCATCTGCATTATCATTAAGATCACTAAAATCAGCATATCCACCGCAGATGCTGTCTCCAGTGCGCGAATTTTTCCGGCCGTCTGCACGGAATAATTCTCGGCTGCAAAAACCGTTTCATCTGCCATATCAAAATAAGTTTCACTCACTTCTACAATATCGGTATCTTCATATCCAAGCTCACGCACCTTGCGAATCTGTCTTTTTAAATTTCCCCAATACTCTATCTGTGCATCCAGCTTCTTATTATAATCTGTATCATCCAGTGTTATCAGATTGTAATTGCCGTCCCCATACTTTAATCCATTTAAAATATCGTCTAAATACTGAATCAGTTCATCGTTCTGATAACCGGTAATTTCAAGCTTTACCTCCCGCTGTGTCGCACCTCGCACCAGCCCCGCATAATTAATAACCCTTGCTGTTCCCTGTAATCTGCCGATTTCGCTCATAAGCAGAATTACAAGTATCATTAAAATCAGAATCAATACACTCTGTACTACCGTTCCCATTGTCCGTATTTTTTTGTTTTTATTTAATTCTGCACTACCCATGTCGTTTCTCGACTCCCTTCATTTTCTTCTTTATCAAACTCAAAAGCTGATGGCACAAGTAGCATATAAATCAGCTCTGCACCGGAAAGAATCGTATCTGCGCCGTATTTATTTGCAATTCCTGTCATCCTATTGTAGTACAAAGTACTTCTGTATTTCAATATAAATTTTTACAGAGTCACCCAAAAGCAACTGTCACTTTTCCATAAAAAATTCTCCCCTATTCTTTTGATAAATCCGGAATAAGGGAGAATTATAAAAATTTGATAAAAATTTAAGCACGAAACAACAAAATTATAACCGCTTTCCTGCTTCGTCCGTGTCAATCATTGCCTGAATGAAGCGTTCTTTTGTCGGTATGCCCGGAACATATGTCCATTCAACCACACTGGCGGCCTTGTCTGCAATTTTCACTAAATCTTCTCGTGGAATTTCAAGTTCGTCTAATGTAACCGGCAGTCCGACAGATTTATTAAACTGCATAATGCGGTCACGCTCTTCTAACTGTCCGTCATAGGTCAGCAGGCAAAGCACACCGAACGATACAATTTCACCATGCAGATGTCTTTCGCACTGCGGCAGTGTCGAAGCCCCGTAGTAAACACAGTGCGCCAGTGAACTGTTGTAATAGTAATTGTCCTTCGGATCCGGCTGGTTTTCGTGTGTTGCAAAATTTGAAACAATCCCCGTTGAAATGATAATATCGAGTGCGACCTGCTCTAACGCAAAATCCGGCTTGTTATTTCTGCACGCTTCCAGTGCCTTTGCACCGTACTCAACAAGCGGTGTTGTACAAACCTTGGAAATGCACTGTCCCATAAGCGGTGTATGATAAATAAATTTATCCCTGCTGGCAAATAAAACCTCGCACTCTTTGGATAAAGCATCGCCGATTCCCGCCCATAAAAGCTTTTCCGGTGAATCTGCAATAATCTTTGTATTCACAAATGTATGATAAGACGGCGCATGCATATAGTAATATTCCTTAAAAGAACCATCCGGATTGTACATAACGGTAATTGCCGTACATGCCGCACAGTTTGATGCCAGTGTCGGGAAAGTAAAAAACGGTTTGTCTAACATATCGGCAAGTGTCTTTACCGTATCACAGGCACGTCCGCCACCCACGCCAAACAGCATATCAGCCTCCTGCACACGGCTGTCTGCCTTTAACATTTCCACATTTTCATAGTTAGAATCACCGCCGTACCATATGTAATCCAGGATTTGAACGTCCGAACCTTGAACAGCCGCATCTAACTCCTGTCTCGCCTTTTCCATGGCGGTCTTTCCGCCGATAACGACTGCGGTCTTTCCGTATTTTCTTGTAACATACGGTATCTGCCGGTAGCAGTCCTCGCCCACGCTGTAACTTGGTAAAAATACACTGTAACTTAACATTTTTCTTCCTCTTTTCTTCCAGTCGTACATATTTTCACACCACTCCCGTTTCCTAAACGACTTTGCAGTAAAACGGTAATACACCGCTCACAAACCTGATAAATTCGGTTCTGTAACAAGTGGCATGAATATTTATTCATACTATACGACTTTCAATTCGGAAATTCAATGGTCTGTATACAATTCCCTGTATATTTTTACGGACAAAAACTGGACACCCGCCCTAATGCAGATGTCCTGTAACGCTTTTTCTTTATAACTTTTAAAATGCCGCACGGTAGATTTCCAGAATCTGTTCTTCCGTCAGTTCAACATAATTGTTTCTTAACAGTCTTTGCTGTGTCTGAATGACGTCTTTTGCAAACTGCGCAAGGTCACTTTCCCTGACACCGAATTCCTTTAACGGTGCTTTCTTTAAAACCTTATCCATTAAAGCATACAGTGTCTCAAGCGACGTATCCGGTGTAACATGAAGGCTTTCCGCAATCAGTGCTTCCAGTTCGTTCATTCTGCCGTCCGGACATAACTTTTTATACATTTTCATAACGTCCTGAAACATTAACTGATTGGACTGTCCGTGCGGAATGTGATATACCGAACCGAGTGGATAGGCACACGCATGAACGGCGGCACAGCCCGCATAACCAAACCCCAGTCCTGCCCAGTTGGAAGCCTCTAAAAATTCTGCAGCATACCTTTTCCACGCCTCTTCTCCGCCTTCCTTTACCACCTTATCCCAGCAGGTAAGAATCAATTTTAATGCTTCTGACGAGAAAAGTCTTGAAATACTGCAACCGTTCGGGCTTAAAAAGGATTCTGCACTGTGAACCATTGCATCAATCGATGATGTCGCAAATACCTGATACGGCATGGAATCCAAAAGATTTGTAATCAGAACCGCCTTATCTGCGAGCATGGCATCGCATGCCAGTCCCATTTTTACACCCTTGCTGACACGGTTCATGACGGAAATGTTTGTCACTTCACTGCCCGTTCCGCAGGTGGTCGGTACGATAATCAACGGATGTCTTTTTTCAAGTTCACTGACATGGTCGTATAAATCATCGACTTTATCCTCAGGGGCTGCAACGGCAACCGCCTTTGCAATATCAATAACGGTACCGCCGCCGATTGCAACAATCCGGTCAAAGTTCTTATCCCGCAGCGCATCAAGAATTGCATCGACCGCACCGTCTGTCGGTTCGCCTTTTCCGTACTTTTCACGGAAAAGTGTCTGTACACCGAGTGAGAGCGGCTCTACATACTGCTTATAAGTATGCTCACCACAAAGGACTAAATCCTTTTCCCCAAGCTGTGCTTCTTTTGCAAATTGTTCAAATGTATCGTATTCTTCAATTTCTGTTTTTATTGAAAACCCTTTCATGCTTCTTTATGCCCCTTTCTTTGCCTATTGTTCGTCTGCTGTAAATCTTGATTTCTGTTCTATAGTCTGCTTATCTGCTATGCGTTTAACGCTTCTTTTAATGCTTCTTCAAAAATTTCAAGTCCCTTTTCCATCTGTTCATCCGTCATGGTAAGCGGTGCAAGGAAAAAGGAGCAAATACTTCATGCCTTCATATCAAAATTATCTTGCAATATTATGTTTTCACCTACACTACCAGTCTTTTCTTCACTATTTAATGCTTTTCTCGCCTCACTAAATGCCTCATAATATGTCATTTTCAATGCTGAATGAACCTGCGACTCTGCTTTTGTTTCTTTTTCCTGCCAGCCTACTCCCCCTGTATAGGTCAAAACTTCTTCGCCAGCTTCATTGTATACATGAATTGCCGAGCCTGTCCCTGTTCCCTGATATTTTGCCTCATAAGGTATTCCAAACAGCATACAGAGCCATTTTTTGTCTGCTTCCTCAACTTCTTTCATTGCTGACATATTACCTGAATTCATTGATTGACTAAACTTTCCAATTAAAGCAGCTCTATTCGGGGCTACTTTGCTTACTTCCGTCTTTCTCAAATTCATAAATGCATTTCCCATATATACATTGTCCTGTGCATCTTTTTTTGCCAGATCAACAATCTTCTCTTTTAAAGAATCTGTTAATTTCCATTTGTTTTGTTCAGAAGGTTTAGAAACATTTTTATTCGATGTGTTCCACACTTTTGCTGTGCTATAATTATTTGATATTTCCATTTAATTGAATCACCTCTCTGTTCTGTCATTTATGTAATCATACAATTCCTTATATGACAGATATCGCATAAATATTTTTCCCATATCCAGCTACCTGCACTGTAACATACACATATCCATCACTTTTTATTTGCGCTGCAACTACCTTTACGCTTGACACTGCTGGTGCAGGAGCTTGAACTGAAATTCCAGGTGTCACATTTTCATCAACTGTATTTATCATTCCTTCATCCGTAAAAGAATCATACCAAATGCTTTTTCATCAAAGTCTGCTTCTGCCATATATGGATTTATATTTTCATTTTCCTGAGTAACACATTCTGTACTAAATTGAGGGATATTATCCTGCTTACGTCTAGTTTCACACGGCACACCATTCATAGAATAATTAGAATTAATCTGCATATTGCAAATCCTCCTTAGTACACATTAAATCTCAAACTCATTGTATTCCACGGAGAATTTGCCGAAGTGGAATTTGCTGTAAATGTTCCAGCTTCATATTCACTTCCTTCATATGTCCAAAGGCAATAGTATCCATATGTCAAATTTTAGTATCTACCGTTGACTGAGCAAGAGATTTCTTAGCTTCTATTGATTCTCTTGTAACATTATCTAATGCTCCCTCTTTGATTGGCTTACCAATTTCCCAGTTAGGATCAGCCGTTTTTGCTGCATCATAAAATGCCTGTCTGTAAATTCTCTCATATTTTTCAAGAGTGTACCCGGCAGCCAGTCTGTCTTTCTTCTGCATTTTACGATACAAATTGTTATATACATCTGAGCGTCTTGTTGTATCACCATTGCATACACCATTTTCACGCAGAAATTCTTTTTTTGTCAGTTCATACATTTCTTCTTTGCTGCTATCCGGAATTGATATAATCTTTTTTCTCGAACTTTCATTTTCATCTGTCACTAAAAGTCCTGACAATCCATTTACAGGATTAATATAATCTCCGTCCGTATCATAATGACTCATCAGATTTTTTATTCCCTGAATATTGCCATACATTGCACCATTTCCAGCAGACATCATTTGTTTTACAGCAGACTTATATTGTTTACTATTCGTGTTAATTCCGGCAGCTTTTAATTGTGCTTGAACAGAACTGCTATTCAACTGGGACAACTGAAAACTACCTATTGAATTCACTCCTGATGTTCCAAATGATTTTTGAAATAAAAAAGCATAATCCGTTATCCTTGACATAAACCAACCTCCTTGTCTGTCTACATTTTATGTATTGTAAATTAACAATGTCTACTCATGTATATGCTGCTCACAGCTTTTCTCAATGAAATTAATATTATCTGAAATATATATTATGTCTTTTAATCTTTACTTAATTTTAACATTAGAAAAAAAGGTTTTCAATACTCATTGCAGAAAATCACGATATAAGCAAAAATCAACAGAACAGAAAGTAAAAAAACTTTGTCTATTCTTATTCCCTCAATTTGAATACCGAAACCATACCGCTATCCCTGCCTTTTATCAACTTTTCCAAACTTCCGTTTTGTAGCTTTCATCTGTTCAAAAGCAGAATCGACCTGACAGTTGATTGCACCTATAAGCCTTCCATCCTGTGTTTTCTCCGGATTCATCACATAATCAAGAGATCTCTTTAGATGTTTTCCGTGAAAATGCCCACCACAATCCTTCATATTAAGGATTTTACTGATTGCCAATCTTTACCACCGCCTCATCTACCTTCTGATTCAGTTTCCGCATATAAGCTATCAGCTGTGTCTTATCTTCCTTGGAATACAGCCCGGCATTATTGTTAAATACTATCTGGTTGATATTTATTCCAATTCTGTTGACTTCATTAATGAGTTCCTTCAGAATCTTCCTTATTTCCGGATAATCATTTGGTTTCTGACTGATAAGAAGACGGATATACTCAGAATCATTTTTAAATCTTCTTCTTTTATCCGTTCTGACGATACCAGTGCCAGCACAGACCCTGTCTGGGAAAGCATTAAAATATCCGATGCCGTATAAAAGGAAAATTCCATACTGATAATATGGCGCAGTTCCCGCCCCAGTGCCAGCGAATCCCCGTTCTGATTCTGTGCTGCCTTTAACGCAAATTCAACCACACAGAACCCGCCTGAAAGGTCCACATTTAAGTATCGTGCCTGTGCTAAAATGCTTTCTCTGTTTAAATGTTCTGAATCCAGAATTGAAATAAAAGCTGTTCCTCCAGATTTTTATTGTTTTCCTCCAGCACAAGTTTGTTGCAGAGTATCTGGGAGAGGTCTATCAGCGGATATTTCTCCGGCAGTTCAAACAGCGGCAGGTCATTTTCATCGGCATACTGTATCAGTTCATCGGAAATCTGCCCTTCATTGATTCCCAGCGCTGAAATGCCATGCGCAAGCATTTTTCCGATAAGTCCTATCAATGTATCGTTGTTGTCTGTGACACTGCGGTTTGTCAGAATTACAAATTCCCCGCCGTGAATATAATCTTCCACTTTATATTCACTCTGCACACACTGTAGGCAGTCTGCAAAATAAATTCACCGGACAATATTTTTCATACCGCCTGCTCCTGCTCTTAAAAGCAGTACATTTTCCAATTCCGGTATCTTTACCATATCTTCACAGTTCATGTTTTACCAGTCCTTATTATAAAGAAATTTTATTCATTCCCGATATATATTTTTAATTTCTTCTCACTGTCCAGTCTGCATGCCATAATGACCGACATTATCATGTATCTTACAACCTCTTTTGTGATTTCTTCTTCAAAACGCGCTTTCATTTCAGCCGGGTATCCCGACACTAAAAAATGCACCCGGTAGTTGTCGTCTTTTCTTGATAAAAATGCGCTGACATACAATCCGTTTAAAACCGCAGTCACAATCTCGTCATCTGTCACTTCGATATTAATTTTGTATCCTGCGGAAGTAAAGGAAATTTTCCCTTCCCTGTTGTGAAATCTCGCGTCTGCAATTTCCGCAATTGAATAATTGTCCGTCTGCTGCATCATCGCACCGATAACTGCCATTTCCAGTTCATTTTTCACGATATAATCATAACATTCCTTCGGTGTTTTAAACATTTTCTTTTTCCATTTCTTCGTTAATGTAGTCTTCCGATGCAGCCATTGCCTCCAACGTCATGGTCAGCAGCTTTTCCAACTCCCATCCGAGCTGTTCTGCACCTCGCTCTATGACTTCTCTGGAACAGCCTGCCGCAAATCCTTTGCTTTTATATTTCTTTTTTAAGGACTTTAATTCCATATCCTTTGTGCTTTTAGACGGGCGCATTAATGCCGCCGCCCAGATCAGTCCTGTCAGCTCATCTGCTGCAAAAAGTACCTTTTCCATTTCATGTTCCGGTGCTACGTCCACCGTAATGCCATAGCCGTGTGAAACAACACCGTGAATGATATCTTCCGATACACCGCCTTCCCTAAGAAGCTCCGGCGCTTTAATACAGTGCTGTTCCGGGTACAGTTCAAAATCTATATCGTGTAAAAGTCCTACGATTCCCCAGTATTGTGCATCATCGCCGTATCCCAGTTCATTCGCATACCACTTCATCACCGCTTCCACAGTCAGCGCATGCTGAATGTGAAATGGGTCTTTGTTGTATTTTTTGAGTAATTCAAATGCTTCGTTTCTTGAAATGTGTTCCATTGTTGTGATCCTCCTGCAATGTTATTATCTGCATTGTATCACTTTTTACTGTTTTTGTGATATATCTTTTTTATAAAAAAACTATTTCTCCCCCACTCTATACACGACTACCTTCTCCCGTCTGCTTTCACCATCGGATATGTCACTGCAATCAATTTCTTCAACAAATGTTACATTATATTCCTGTGACAGACACATAAGATACTCATCTGACGGATAATAACACATAACAAGCATTTCTCTTTGATTTTCATAATAACTGTCTATAATATTCGCCAGAACACTCTTAAATATTTCAACTGAAAATGGATTGAAAAAGAAAAATCTGTCCACGTTATCCGGAATTTTAAAGCCTACTGCATCAACACATAAAAACTTCACTTTATTCCCCGAAACTGCGTCAGTTTTATTTGCTAACGCCCGGTTGTAAATCCGTTCATCATATTCTATCCCAATAGAATGACATTTTGTCTGATACGCCATAAAAATGCTTACCCTACCTTTTCCACAGCCATAATCTAACAGGGTATTATTTTTACCTATTATCCCGGTATTCGCTAGTCTTTCTAACACTTCATAGGATGTCGGCTCATATGGATACCTGAACGTATCCGACCTGGTGTCGTCACGTCCGGTTGTTTTTATTCTTAAAAGTTTTTCCCATTCTTTTTCTTTCATTATTAATATTCTCCAAAAAATCTTTTCCAAGTTGTGTTTAGCCTGCTAACACTAATAGTATATCCATTGATTTCATAACAAAAGTAACTCAAAAGCCGCAACCCCGTCGATAGCGGGAATGCGGCTTTTCTAAAGCTTCTCAGCCTGTATATTTTATTCTTTTCAAAATCCCAGATTACATTCTATCATGGAATGTTCTGCTTTCAACGGCAATCTCAAAATAATATCCATTTTAAGCACATCCAAGCTTCCAAAACATTCGCTGGTTCAGTTTTGGCTCAGTTTACATAGTGTTTCTTTTTGCATAAGTAAAGACAATCTTGCTGATTCCTTTTTATTCTTAGCCATAAACACAAGCCCTGATACAGGACGGTCAAGTTCGTTTATTATAGCTGCGTAAGCTTCTTCACCCTTGCTTTTTCTATATGTAAGAACTTCACTTACAAGATCCATCTCAAACGACTTTTCGCTCTGCGACAGTTGTCCCGCCGGCTTGTTTAATATAATCTTATCTTTATCCTCGTATACCATATCCATCTTAACTAATAATTCCAATACTCTTAATCCATTTTGTAAAAAGTACTTTCCACTCACCAGTCTGTGCAAAATCATCACCACAGCCATAACCATGGCCACCTGTTCTGAATATATGAAGTTCAGCACTTACCCCGGCTTTTCTTGCTGCCATATAAAAGCCCACACTGTTCTCAGACAATGTTGTTCTGTCATCATCCGTTTCACATATAAATACTGGCGGCATATCCGGTCTTACAAGCTTATCCGGATTATACTTATGCAGTATCTTTGCCTTTCTGTCACTGATTCTCTCAAGCACCTGTTCCTCAGACATATATCTTTTGCCTGCTTCAATACAATCGTCAATACTTATAACCGGATATGAACAAACAGCAAAATCTGGTCTTGCTGATAGTTTATCATATTCATCCTTATACTTATAATCCGCATACACATCACTTTCATACGCTGTTGATAATAACGCTGCCATAAAGCCTCCTGCTGAAAAGCCCATAACGCCTATCTTAGCTTCATCTATACCGAATTCCTGCGCCCTTCCTCTTATAACTCTCATTGCGCGCATAGCATCTATAAGTGGGACATCCTCTGCATTATCATGTTCATCTGATGGAAGTCTGCATTCAAGAACAAATGCAGCTATTCCCATACTATTAAGCCACTTTGCAACATCTTCACCTTCAAAGTTGTATACAAGGCGTCTGAACGCACCTCCTGGAATAATCAATACTGCCGGAATCCTTTGTCTGTCTGTACTGTTACCAATACCATCAGGTATATAAGGAACAATATCCGGATCTGTAATGTTCTGCACTATATGCTTTACTCTTCCATCAGGCATATCTTCAGTGTAATATTTTCTTGTAAGCTTAAGGTTCTGCGAACCCGGAGCCCCATGCTCAAACAGCCTTATCTTGTTTACTGGTGTCTTAAACACCTCCTTCTGCGTATCTGTCATATCTACTTCTCCCTTCTCTCAAGAAACAAAAGCTTATTAGCCTGTATGCTCAGCTCATCATAATGCATAAGCATATCACTCTCATCATATTCTTCCGGAATCACTTTATAGCCTTCAAACCTTATAAGATTCTTGAAATATTCTTCCACATCTGCTGTCTGCTTAACAACAACCTCACTGAATGCCACTCCCTCTTCTGACTCCTGAAAATCTGGTCTGTAAAGAAGCTCACCGGTAATTATATTTTCTTTATCGGCTACAAATACAGCTTTGGCATAATATTTGTTACTGTCCGTTGTCGTAAGACGTATTCTTCTTGGTGGTGCCATCGTCTTATCATTCATGGCATTCGCTTTCCTGACTTCTTCTGAATCAAAATATTCCTTTTCAATTATCATATTTAACCTTCTTTCTGTCATATAAATCACTCATAGTTTTACAATATCCAAAACAGGACGATATATTTAAGGTTCTTATGGATATATGTTCTAAACAGGCTTTTGTATCAGGGGAAACTATTTTTCCATTTTTTAGCCCCCAAAATGGAATTTATTTTTTCACTTTCTTTTCCCCAGTTTTGCATTAAATAAATTCATTTTCTTCTTTTCACCTTGCTTCTTTTTGAAAAATTATATTTCCTTTTTTATGAAGAATTTCGGAAAATTAGATTTGCGTGATACAAAGAAGTAATTGTCTACCACTATGCTAACTCACATAGTGCTAAACGTCAATTATTTCTTACCATTATATTTCATCTGGTCTGACTTCTGTTGAATTAACTTCACGCACCATCTGCATCATATAATTTTTATTCATATCACCATTATCAGGAACTAATATAAGTTCGTGTATGCTGCTTGGTAAAACATATAGCCCTTTACAATTATTACCAGTTTAATCCTTCGCCTTATTTAAACAATCCTTTAAAATGTCTGTGTTATCGTAAAGCAATACAGATACCCCGAATGTTCTGTCTTTATTAGATAGCACATAAAGGCTTGTAAGAATGATTTATGTGCTTCATAAAATTCTTCCTTTATAAGAGTAAATGGAATTGATAATGTAAGTAATTTTGGATATATGTTCATATATCCTTTCAATACAACCGAATCACCTTCAGACAAAATATCTGCTACATTGTCTAAGAAGGCTGCCAAACATATATCAACTGTTTCCTTTGGTATGTTTATTCCTTCATCTGCAATCTTCTCAGCAATTCTTCTTACAACTCCTGGTTTTATAATCTTCTGTTTCATTTGTCCTCCTTTAATTAATACCATGAAATCACCATTTCAAATTAGCCTTCTATATACGGCTTTAAAATGTGTATATGGCTCAAATTTAACTTTTTATGCTTTATATAATTTTAGGGAACATTCCTGGTTATATTAATCAGAAGTGTTCCCTATTTTTTACGATTTTTGAATATCAAAAAAGAGAGACATACATTACTGTACATCTCTCTTCTCTGAAATTTATTTTATCTTTGTACTTAAATCCTATTTAGAATTACTACACCATTTAGTACACCATTTACTACACCAATTAATTAAGATTTTACACCAAATTATGATAAGTTACGATAACTTGATATTATCTCAAAGTCGCATAAACACTGTATTTACGGCGTTTTCAGAATCCCAGATTACATTCTGTCGTGGAATGTTCTTGAGATTACATCCATCTGCTGTTCCTTTGTAAGGTCGATGAACTTAACAGCGTAACCAGATACACGGATTGTGAAGTTCGCATATTCTGGCTTTTCTGGGTGTTCCATAGCATCCAGTAACTTATCCTTACCGAATACATTTACGTTAAGGTGATGAGCACCCTGATCGAAGTATCCATCCATAACGTTTACAAGGTTAGCAACTCTTTCTTCTTCATTATGACCTAAAGCATCCGGATTCATTGTCTGTGTATTAGAAATACCATCTAATGCCCACTCATATGGAAGCTTTGTAAGTGAGTTAAGTGAAGCTAAAAGACCATTCTGTTCAGCACCATAGCTTGGGTTAGCTCCTGGTGATAATGGTGTACCAGCCTTACGTCCGTCAGGCATTGTACCTGTATACTTACCATAAACTACGTTAGAAGTAATTGTAAGGATAGATGTTGTAGGCTCTGAATTTCTGTAAGTATGTCTCTTCTTAATCTTCTCAAGGAATGTTCTAAGAAGCCATACAGCTATATCATCTGCCTTATCATCATCGTTACCATACTTAGGGAAGTCGCCTTCAATCTGGTAATCAACAACAATACCCTTTTCTTCATCACGTACTGTCTTAACCTTAGCATACTTAATAGCTGAAAGTGAATCTACTACATGAGAGAAACCAGCAATACCTGTAGCAAATGTTCTCTTAACATCTGTATCAATAAGAGCCATCTCTGCTGCTTCATAGTAGTACTTATCATGCATATACTGGATAAGGTTAAGTGTATTAACATAAAGGTCTGCTAACCAATCCATCATAGCATCGAACTTTTCAATAACTTCATCATAATCAAGATATTCTGATGTAATAGGCTTGTAAGCTGGTCCAACCTGCTTACCATCTTTTTCATCCACACCACCATTGATAGCGTAAAGTAAGCACTTAGCAAGGTTAGCTCTAGCTCCGAAGAACTGCATTTCCTTACCTGTCTGTGTAGCAGATACACAGCAGCAGATTGAATAATCATCTCCCCATGTAACCTTCATAACATCATCGTTCTCGTACTGGATTGAAGATGTATCAACAGAAATCTTAGCAGCATACTTCTTGAAGTTTTCAGGAAGTCTTGATGAGTAAAGTACTGTTAAGTTTGGTTCCGGTGAAGGTCCCATGTTTTCAAGTGTGTGAAGGAATCTGTAGTCGTTCTTTGTAACCATTGAACGTCCATCAATACCTGTACCACCTACTTCAAGAGTAGCCCATGTAGGGTCACCTGAGAATAATTCGTTGTATGATGTAATTCTTGCAAACTTAACCATTCTGCACTTCATAACGAAATGGTCAATTAATTCCTGAGCTTCTTTTTCTGTAAGCTTACCAGCTTCAAGATCTCTTTCGATATAAATATCAAGGAATGTAGATACACGACCTACTGACATAGCAGCACCGTTCTGAGTCTTGATAGCAGCAAGGTAACCAAAGTATAACCACTGAACAGCTTCCTTAGCATCCTTAGCTGGCTGTGAAATATCATAACCATAGCTTTCAGCCATCTTCTTCATGCCTGCTAAAGCCTTGTACTGATCAGAGATTTCTTCTCTTAAACGGATAACATCGTCTGTCATTGTTCCGCATCCGCAGTTTGCATGATCTTTCTTCTTTTCTTCCATAAGGTAGTCAATACCGTAAAGAGCAACTCTTCTGTAGTCACCTACGATACGTCCACGACCATAAGTATCCGGAAGACCTGTGATGATGTGGCTGTGACGAGCCTTTCTCATCTCTGGTGTGTAAGCATCGAAAACACCCTGATTGTGAGTCTTATGATATTCTGTGAAAATCTTGTGTAATTCCGGATTTGGTTCATAACCGTAGTTCTTGCAAGATTCTTCTGCCATCTTGATACCGCCGTAAGGCATGAATGCTCTCTTTAATGGCTTATCTGTCTGAAGACCTACAACTTTTTCAAGGTCTTTCATTGATTCATCTATATATCCAGGACCATATGCTGTAAGACCGGCAACAACTTCTGTTTCCATGTCAAGTACGCCGCCCTTTGCTCTTTCTTCTTTCTGTAATTCCTGAAGTCTTCCCCAAAGCTTGTTTGTTGCTTCTGTAGGACCTTCAAGGAAACTTTCATCACCATCATATGGCTTGTAGTTGTTCTGAACGAAATCTCTTACATTGATTTCTTCTTTCCAAAGTCTACCTTCGAAACCATTCCACTGTTCCTTCTGTAACATTTTTGAATTCCTCCTTGCATAATCTCTGCACATTGTATACACTGATTGCTAAATAAAAAAATTGCTCATCGCAACTTTGACAATATTGTAACAATCCTTACGTGCATTATAATATCATTCATGTATCAGAAAATCAATACTCTTTTGCATAGTTCTTAATTTAGTACAATTTTAAAATACAGGTACTACAAAATATACTTTTGCAATACCTGTATTATTCCCGTTTTTATGTATTTTATGCATTCAGTTCTTTAAATACTTTTAACAATTCATCCTTATCCAGCGGCTTCATGCAGAATTCATATGCCCCCAGCTTTAATGCTTGAATCACTTTCTTCTGCTGTCCGGCTGACGTCACCATAATGACATCTGCTGTATTATCGTATGCTTTAATCTTTTCCAATGCCGTAACACCGTCCATAACCGGCATCGTAATATCCATTGTGACAATATCCGGTTTATACTCTTTATATAACTGAACGGCTTCTTCTCCGTTTACAGCCTCACAGACAATACCATAGCCTGCTTCTTCAAGAATATTTCTTAATGTCTTACGGATAAAAGCAGAATCATCTACAATCATGACCTTTTTAACACCGTCTGCTACCTCACTGTCGGCACATTTTTGAATATCAATAGATGTCGGCTTTACACCGATTTGAACATCACTGTCTACAGCAATAAAAATTTCTGTCTCTTTACCATGGACATAAAGCGGAACAATATATCCGTCCCCGGTCAGTGTCTGGTTTTCATAGACAAACGGCGGTTCGATATCTACAAATAACTCACCCTTGCTGATTGCCGTTACAAACAGACCAAGGCACATATTAACCAGTTCGCTTAATGTGTCATATGTATAGCTGTCTGCCTGTATCAGTTCTTCCTTTGAAAAATCGGATGCAAGCGCAAGCAGTCCATCTTCATTTTCCCCTGCCACAAATGCTGTATAAATAACATGAGAACCGTATGTTTTTTGTCCGATAATACTCTGATACCGGATTTCTGTCACACGTTTAATTGAACCGATATAGTAATCCTGTGTAACAAATCTTGTCAGATTTCTCAAAATCAATGCCACAATATCAGTTACATACGGTTTTGCAGAAAATGCAAACAACGGTACAATCCCGTCAATATCATCTTCCTTTAACGCTTCCATTTCGGACTTTGAAAAGCCCTTGGATGTCTGAAAGCTGTCAAGATATTCATCCAGTTCGCTGGCAGTAATATATTTTTTCTCAAACATAATCTGCAAAAACTTCATAAATGCGCAACCCTGCTGCTCCAGAAGTTCATCCACTTCCCGTTCTGATAAATAGCCTCTTTCTACCGCAATATCACCGAAACGTCTGTCATACTGTGTCTGTAAATGATTGACTTCTTCCGTTTCGTTCTGTGTCATATATCCGTTTGCAATCGCAATCGTTCCCAGACGGACCTTTGCTGTTGCCTGTTCATCCAATACTTCTCTTAACTGCTCCGGTGTAAGTACTTCTTCACTTACCAGATATTCACCAAATAACTGACTAAACATTTGTCTTCTCCTTCTTCTTATCCTAATTCATAAAAATCCAGATTCTTCTGTAACACTTCAGTAACCTGTCCGCCTCTTTTTAATACGTTGGAATTAAATGTCTTTAACTCACGTACTTTCTTTGTATTTTCTCTGTTAAACCGTGCTGATGCCGCATTAAAGATTGGCTGCGATTCAAGCTTTTTCCGATATTCTGCCGCAAACGGACAGTACATATAAAGAATTCCTCTCACAACCTTATTTAAGCGGATAGAGTTCTGGGATTCGTATTTAACCCATACGTCATAATCCTTTGCAAACATTTCACGGTAACTGTTACGACAGCTCTTAAACTGTGCCCTGATTTTTTCTTTGGCCTCTTCCGTCAGATCTTTATTCTTTCGGTAGAACTGTACATAATCGCAGTATTCAGATGTAAGAGAATGTTCTCTGACATCATTCCAGTAATTGCCCTGTACAGTACGGCAGATTTCCCAACGGTAAACTGCTGCCATGTTAATCAGACTGTTTTCAAGATTGCCGTTGAAAAACGCGGAAAGCACAAATCTTGCCGGTGTATCTCTTTTCTTTTCCGAAATATCCTGCCACATGATACCTCTGCTGCCGACATTCGGCATCAGGATAAAGTCCGGAAGGACCTGTTTCATGACTACAATATTATCGATTTTATTTTCCGGGTCATAATACATCTGCTCTCTGTGGAACAGTGAATAATCCACCTTCATAATCGCACGCATCGCCTCGGAAAGCTTCTTTGCTGACAGAAACGACTTCTGAATGCTCTTACTGAACTTCTTCTGTGTCAGAATCGGGCTGAAAATTGTAATTTCATTCGTTGTCAGACGATTGATAACCTTAAACATATTACGGATTTCAAACTGCACTTTGGCTGTCTGGTCAGACAGCATCTTTGTTTCTTCTGCTGCCGACAGATGGTGCATTGCCTTTTCTTTTCTTACGTTTTCTTTATAATCCTGGTCAAATTCATCTTTGGACGGTTCTCTTTTTCCCTCGTATATTGCTTTCAGCCAGCCATATACGGTATAAATAGAAAATCCCGTACCCGATAAGTCCGGCTTGAAATAATACAGTTCCGCCAATCCCTTTTTATCAAATTCCTTCTCATCCATAAAGCCAAAATTCAGGAACAATTCGACTGCCCTGCTAAGAGAAGTATCCTTTAATGAATGTAAGAAAACATTTTCATAAATCTGATAGAACTGCTCTGCAATATCTTTTCTTAATTTTCTGACATCGTTGTCCGAAGTATTTCTGTCCGGCAGATTCATATACTGTGAAACCATGAGGGTAAATCTGGAAGCTTCCTTTTCATCTATCTGGGAATAATCCAGAATCTGCTTCATGGAATTTGCCAGTTCACTCTCAACCAGTGCATAGTCATAAGCACTTTCATCCATGCCTTCTTCTGCCGTATCTTCACCATCCGAAAGGTCGTCTGCTGCTTTATTTTGGGCTTCATCGTCCTGAATACCAAGTGCTGCCTTCCCTAAAACATCCACCAGTTTTAACGCGGTACGATTGATATCCGCTACCAGCTTTGAACCGGTAATCAGATGTTCATATGCTATCATTTCCCCGGCTGTAAAAAGTTCATGAAAAACTTTTTTATCCAATGCATATATCTGATTCATATAGGTGCAGATTTCCATATCCACCTTTGCAGAATCTTCTTCTTTATCAATGACATTAAAATCATCCATTTCTGATGCATAAGACAAAAAGCTTTTTTCATATAACCGGTACACTTCATGAAACTGCGCAAATAAAGAATTCACAGCAATTTCCTGATAGTTTTTACCCAGTTTTAAAAGCTTCTGAATACCGTCTGCATGTGCAATGTCAAAGCACAATACAATCAAATCCGTAACGGCCTCATAATCAAAAAGATATTCTTCTGAATAAATATCAAGAATTCCTAACAGTGCTCCGTTATCAAGATTCATCTTCATATATTCGCTTTTTGCACGTACCTGTCCATTCACTAACAGATATACATGTTCAACGTTTTCGCCTGTCTTAAAAAATGTTGTCCCCTTTGGGATATTCATTCTTCCACCAAAAACAACCTGTTCCATATTATTTATTCCCCTGTCTTTTACGATATTGTGTCTTCTTATTTTAAATTTAAGGTTTTTTCACACTATTTATATATTACTATGAACACGACAGAATTTCAATATTTTTATCGCTGGGATTGCCGTTCCTATGCAAAAATCTCCCGAATCCTCTCTATATATGATATAGAAAAAATCCGGGAGTTTTTATGTAAAGCTTCTTATTATATAGCTGCTATACGAATTAAGCTGCCTTTTCTGAGTTTTTCTCACTCTTTGCATAACTTTTAGCTGAATTTACAACAATGATAAGACCAAGTACAATCAGCAGAATTGCAATAATAAGCTGAAGCCCGTTGGCAATAAATACGCTTCCCCATGTAGCAGTACCTGCCGGAATTGTAACAGATGCTGCTGTCTGGATTGCCTTAACCATAGCGATTGTACGCTGTACCAGTGCTGTAAATGTTACACAAAGCATAATGATAAGTGGCGGGAACAGCATCTTGTTGCTGCGTCCTGTTACCTTTAAGAATACACAAAGTGTAAGAATTACAAGTGCACTTAATAACTGGTTTGCTGAACCAAATAACGGCCAGATGTTTGCATAACCAATCTTTGTGAGTACGAAACCACAAAGAAGTGTTATTACTGTTGAGAAATATGTATTGCAGAGTAACTTTCTCCATCCTTCTGCATGTTCCATATCATCTACGCTGAAAAGTTCCTGAAAACTCATACGTCCGATACGGGCAACGGCATCAAGTGATGTAAGAGCAAGTGCAGATACACACATTGTCATAAATACGGTTGCGAAATGTACCGGAACACCAAACATTTCAAAGAAACCTGCAACACCACGGCTGAAAATCTGGAACGGTGTACCAGTAGCGGCTGTTCCGTCTGCTGCTGCGGCTGCGCCTGCAACACAAAGAGCGATAACAGCAAGTAAGCTTTCAAGTATCATAGCGCCGTAACCAACTTTAAGCATATCCTTTTCATTTGCTACAGTCTTAGAAGATGTACCGGAAGATACAAGGCTGTGGAAACCTGAAACAGCACCGCAGGCAACCGTTACGAAAAGGATTGGGAACATTGTTCCAAGCTTTGCATTGTTAAATCCTGTATAAACCGGAAGGTTCATAGACGGATGAGCTACAACCAGACCAAGTGCTGCACCGACAATCATGGCAATGAACATAAATGTTGTCATGTAGTCACGAGGCTGCTTCATCAGCCACATTGGAAGAACTGCTGCAAAAAAGATATATACAAATGTGATATAGCTCCATGCGTTCTTGCCTAATTCAATTGGGAAGTAGTTACCAATTACAAATGAAGCAATGATAAATACGATACCAACAACGGCTTCTTTCCAGCCTGAAAGATTCCATTTCTTCTGAATCAGACCAAATACAACGGCAAATACCATAAACATGATAGATACCATACCGGCAGAACCGTTTGTTGAAGCAGCTGCAGATAACTGTGACTGTCCGTCAACAACTGTATACGCATTAAATGTTCCGGCTACCATATCGGCAAATGCTGCAATAACAATTAATGTAAATAACCAGCAGAACAGTAAGAAAATCTTACGTCCGAATTTACCGATGTACTTTTCAATAATCATACCCATGGACTTTCCTTCGTTCTTAACGGAAGCATATAAGGCACCAAAGTCTGTAACAGCACCGAAGAATACACCACCGATGAGAATCCAGAGGAGTACAGGTAACCAGCCAAATGCCGCTGCCTGAATTGCACCGGTTACAGGACCTGCACCTGCAATAGATGAAAACTGATGACTAAATACTGTCCATCCGTTTGTCGGGACAAAATCTTTACCATCATTGTACTTTACTGCCGGTGTTTCTGCCTTAGGGTCAATTCCCCATTTGTTGGCTAACCAACGGCCATAGACAACATATGCGCCGAATAAAATAACAGCTGCAATTAAAACAATTACTAAAGTGTTCATAGATGTCACTCTCCTATTATGATATATTTCATCAGTCAAACACTCTGTACGCATTGTCCATAGTATCAAAAAAGCCTTCGTCTCCACACAAATCTAAATGATTTGGTGCAAAGACGAAGGCTGATTTAACATTACTTCCGCGTTACCACTTTGCTTGCCGGATATCCCGGCCTCTCTACTGCCACTGCTGTCAGAATCAATAGGATACCGACTCTATGGCATGCCCTGTTAACGATGGGTACCGATTCCAATTACTAGGCTGTATACAATTACACTGCCTTTCACCGGAACTGCTCGCAGGTGAGGGCTTTTTCATTCCTTGCTGCCGCTTCTCATCATCTTACGGCTCTCTGTGAGCGGTGATTTGAAAAAGTCATTTCCTGTTCTCTGCATTTGACTGTTGAATTAAGTAATAAGATAATCTTTCAAACTTCATTTGTCAACAAAAATTTTAATTTTTTTTAATTTTTTTAATTTTTTGTATTCAGAAGTTCTAAAATCTGTTCCTTCTGTAAAAAGCCTGTGGATTTATTTACAACCGTTCCATTTTCCATGAGTACCAGTGTCGGAATGTACATAATAGAAAATTTTTCTGCCAGTTCCGGTGCTTCTTCGGTACTTACTTTTACAAACTTTACATCCGTCACTTCTTCTGAAACTTCTTCAATGACCGGTCCTAACATCTGGCACGGTCCACACCATGATGCCCAGAAATCAATTAATACCGGCTTATCAGACTGTAATACTTCCTTTTCGTAATTTTCACTTGTTACATGTACAATTGCCATAAGCTTACTCCTTATCAATCCTTATTTTTTAAAATATCAACTCTTGTTACTTTACCTTCTCTGATACTTGCAATGCATAATGCAAAATTATCGTAATCCACGCAGGTTCCGATTTCTTTTGAAAGGCTTTCCTCACAAATCCGCTTCTCAATCACATCACGGAGCAGTTTTCCATCTGTTTCCGGTATTTTGATTTTAGCAACACGGTTTGCCATTGCTACAGTCATACTACCGCGTACGGTAATCTTTTCTACCTCATCGTGTGGAATAAACAGATATTTTCTTGTAGCAAACAGCACAACAATTGCAAATACCCCGGTCAGTGTCTGTATCACAGAAGAATGGGATACAACAACCTGTCTTGCAATTGCAAATAAAAGGACCTCGATAACAGTTCCCGGCGAGTGCATGCAAAGCATTTTAATAAGCTCCACACCAATCGCAAGATTCATTGCAGTTTCCAGATAATATGCAAAGACGTCTTCTCCTGCAAAAATATATTGCGGATTAAATACGTCCATCAGCAGTTTCCCTGCAAGAATTACAATAACCAGTCCTAAAATCAGCGAAAGCAGCATTTCCAGATACTGTGAAAGTGCAAAAATCTTAGCACGCAAAAATTCTTTCATTGGTTTCTCCATTCGTTCTTTTTCACTTACTATAGTACTAAATACCGGGGTGTTATGTCAACCTTGTGTCAGTTCCCGCATCAGTTCCGGTACGGTTGTCATTTCATGGATTCTGGAAACATTTTCACCGCAGAAAATTAACCCCTGCTCTAATTCGCCTTTCACGGCGTGAATCAGCGCTTGTGTAATGCAGTACGGCACTTCCTTCGGGTTACATTTTTCAAGGCACTGATAACAGCCGGTAATTTCTTGTTTGTGCTGCTCAACCTGTCTGATAAATGCATTGCGCACGGCACGTCCCGGCATGCCGACAGGACTTTTTACAATCTGTATATTACCCTTTCCCGCCTCAATATATGCACGTTTGTATGCATCAGATGCATCACATTCTTTAGTGACAACAAAACGGCTTGCAATCTGTACGGCATCTGCACCTAATGAAAGCACATGGTCAATATCCTGTCTGTCAAAAATACCGCCTGCCGCCGCAACCGGAATCTTTTTTGTGTATTTCTCCTCATATGGCTTTTTGCTGTCAATGACCCCGCAAAGAATCGCGTCAAAATCGATATTTTCAATATTTTCCAATACACTTTCCTGAAATCCAAGATGTCCGCCTGCCATCGGTCCTTCCACAATAATACAATCCGGCACCGTATGGTAATGATGGTCCCACATTTTTAAAATAATTCCCGCCGCTCTCGCGGAAGACACAATCGGCATCAGCTTTGGTATCTTTTTTCCATGCTCACGCGCATAGTTTTGGGCAATTCCCGGTAAATCTGCCGGCAGTCCCGCACCACAGATAATGACATCTGCACCCGCTTCTACCGCCGTTTCAATGTGCTGTCTGTAATGCTTTAATGCCACCATGATATTCACACCGACCAGTCCGTTTCCGCCTGCAATCTCTTTTGCCTGCGCAATGTGTTTTATTATTGCCCTGCGGTTACACTCCGCCGGATTTTTTTCAAAATTTTCCTCGTCATAACCGATCTGTGCTGTTGATATCACACCGATACCGCCTTCTTTTGCAACTGCTCCCGCAAGACGGCTTCGACTGACTCCAACACCCATGCCGCCCTGAATCACCGGCACCGGCACAATAACATCTCCTAATATAAGTTGTGGTAACTGATTATTCATATTAATCTCCATTCCGCAGGTAATTTCTCATCTGCCATAACAGTATTTTGTTTTCGTTCAGAAACACAATATTTTGATTCTCAAACTATTTATGTTATACCGCTTCTTTGTTTTTTTGTCAAGATGATATTACATTTATTTCAATATGATGTAGTTTTAAAAACCGTAATTATCAGAATCCTTTATATCGATATACCAGCTGCATATCAGCCAACATCCTTTAAGCTTTCAAAACTTTATAAAATAAGCTGCACAGCCGTTTTTTGTTCCGGCTGCGCAGCTTTCTTCTTTTAATTCTTTTATTTTTTATGTTTTATGTTTTAACCAAAAAAAATGTTTTATCTATTTTACAGCGTTACGAGTACTTTGATTTTGCTCTTGTTTTTCCAATTTTTCACTGTGGACTTCTTAAATGCCATTTCAACAATATCCTGACCTGTATGGATACGGGATACCGGATGCATGGCAACATTGTCGATACATCCCTTTGCATCGTAAAAAATCACCTTAATCATCGGACAGCGCACCAATACATAGGTTTCTTTGGAATAGCTGACCTCACAGTAAAGAACCGGACAGACGGTGTCCCCCTGTTCTTCTGCACGGATTCTCATATTAGAAACGGCAAGGCCGATGGTTTCCGATGATTTTTCATCAAATTCAATCAGACTGTTTAAATAGTCTTCTATGGACTGCTCCTGCTCTTCTTCCTCCGGCTGGGATACCGGCGCCGACTGACTGATTGTTTCTGCCGGTTCTTCTTCCTGCGCCACATTGACATTTAACTGCTTTAAAACATCTTCTACTGTCTGTGTACCTAATGCAAAACGGTTGACAAATTCCTTCATGGACAGCCCTAAGACGGACTCTGTGCCTTCTCTTTCCAGATATTCTTCAAGTGATTCTGCTGCAGCTTTTTCATCCTGTGCTGCCGGGATGTCTTCTGCCGGAGAATCCTGTACTACCACTGCTGCCTGTTCTTCACCGTCTTCTTTCACTGCCGAAGCTCCAGTCTGTGTCAGTGCTTCCGTCTGCGCCTGTACCTGTTTTTCTGCTTTGTCAGTCAGTTCTTCAACCGGTTCTAAAGCCTCTTCTGTTTCCACCGGTTCTTCTTCTGCTGCCGGAAGACCTTCATACTCCATAAATTCCACACCGACACAATCCCAGCGGTTTGTTCCTTTTCTCTGGAAACAGAATTTCATCTGCTGTTTATCTTCGATACAGGCAACCGTTAAGACTGCCATACAGCCGATTCTTGCTTTAAACTGCGAACTGATTTTTACATTAATCTTTTTGGTTTCGGCAAAAAATTTGCTGTGTCCTAAAATCACATCTGTTGTACTGATTTTATCCGCTCCCGCGCTGTACTTGTTTCCGTCAATATCAAATGCGTCAAAATCTATAATTCTGATACGACAATTGTCCTCCGAAGTAAGGCGTAATTCAAAAATAAACGCATTGCTGTCTTTCCCTTTTACTTCGCTTAGTAATACTACCTGAAATTTGTCGTAAGTCCTATTCATAAATTCCTTTGTTCCTTCCACTTTCTAACTATTTTCTTGCATCATGGCATGTCTTTTTATTCTCATACATGCGGTTATCCGCCAGTCTGTAAACCATGTTGACATCGCGTATTTCACCGTCTGACACAATTTCAGAACTGTCTGCATAGCCGTATGCCGTACTGTAAACATACCCACTTTGTGCTTTATTTGCCTCACTCATAATTTTTTGAAAATGTCGGATTTCTTCCTGACAATTAAGTTCTTCGATGTTTTCTACAATTACAATAAATTCATCGCCGCCCATTCTGCCAACGATACCTTTGTCCCCAAACGTCTTTGTTAAAATATCCGCAAACCCCTTAATCAGCTTATCCCCACTGCTATGCCCATGGGTATCATTCGTGGCTTTCAGCCCATTCATATCAAAATTAAAAATTGTAAATGGAATGTTATTATAACAATATGATTTTAATCGTTCTTCACAAAAGCGGCGGTTATAAAGTCCCGTCAGATTGTCCGTATATGCCATTTTATAAAGAACTGCCTGTTCTTTTTCGTCGACCATTTTTCCCGCAATATCCCAGCTTAATGAGAGCAGTAAAATACTAATCAGAATCACAGTTCCCAAAGATGAAAATCCTGTTGTCCATGACATTTCATGACCCCAGTATTTTCCTGCCATATAACCTGACCATTCCGCTCCGATACACAGCAAAAACAAAATCACACCGCAGATAACCAGTCTGCTCTGCCGGTTTCCCTTTCTGACACAGGCAATCATTAATATAATCAGATAAACACAGACAATTGCTACAAATGCCTGTTCCAGCCGAAGCATATGCGGAAGATGCCAGACACCTGAAAAATGAAGCACAAATAAAAGTGCCGTCACACCGCTATCTACCCAGAAAATTATGTAATACATCCACGTTATCCATTTGCTGTCTGCTTTTTTCGGATAATCCCTGAAAAAAAGCAGCAGAGACGGCGGACCGATATACATGCTGGCATACTCAATAAAGGTACACAGCCATATCGGTACCCGGTAAATCTGTAGGATATTATATTTTCCCATCGTCCATAAACCTACCATCAGCGAGAAAATTCCCAGTGATATCAAACGTGTAAACCAGGTCCGCGTCAGCATCATAACCATCCCAAGCAAAAGCAGGACAAATCCGATAAACAAAAGGCAGACACTAAGTGCATAAGTAACTCTGTTGGTCACTAAAAAATCAGTGTAAATTGTTGCATAATCAGTAATATAAATATCGTTCATCCGGGTAACATAAGAATCACCGTTTGCCTTAAATTCCAGCATCAGTTCATGCTGTTCTCCATCTTTAGGCATCGCAATGCTGTGCATGCCGCTTCCAACCATTTTCCCGCAGTCATACCGCTCCAGCCCGGAACTGTAAATACATTCTCCGTCCACAAAGACACGTAACGTTGCATTATGCGTCTGAACCACAAGTACCGGTGATTGAAACTGCCCTTTATCCACAAAAGTACGGGATAAATATATTGTCTTTTTGTCTGTTAAAATATTATCAAAGCGGAATGTATTCAAATCCACATCCGTATCCGTCTGATTTTCACTGACAACAGTCCAGTTTAAAAGCAATGGCTCCTTTTTTGTATATTCATTTTTTCTTAAACCTGTAATATGATATAACAGCATAGCACCCAGTAAAACGATTACAATTCCCACAATACTTATACATCTTTTTACATATTTGTTTTGGATAACTTTTACCCACGCAATCTGTTTCATCAAATCCCTCCGGCTCTGCCATGAAAACACCTAACATTTCAAGTATACAGAAATTCTAAAGTTTTGCAAGGACTATCCGTGAAAAAAGGAGAAAAAACCTTTGCCTGGCTGTTTCTCCTTTTTTACTCTTTGTTTTGAATTAATATTTAAAATATTTATCTTTAATAACTTCCATTTTTTATCAAAATGCCCGTATCTTACGCGCTTTCTGCCTCATCAAACTGTGAATTGTAAAGTTCTGCATAGAAGCCGCCCTTTGCAAGAAGTTCTTCATGATTTCCCTGTTCTACAATATCGCCGTCCTTCATGACAAGAATCACGTCTGCATCTTTAATCGTAGACAGACGGTGGGCAATGACAAAGCTCGTTCTGCCCTTCATCAGGTTATCCATTGCATTCTGAATCTGAATCTCTGTACGGGTATCCACAGAAGAGGTCGCTTCATCCAGAATCAGAATCGGATTGTCTGCAAGAATTGCTCTCGCAATTGTAAGCAGTTGCTTCTGTCCCTGTGAAACGTTGCTTGCATCTTCATTTAATTCCATCTGATAGCCACCCGGCAGGGTTTCAATAAAGTGGTGTGCATGCGCTGCTTTTGCCGCCGCAATAACTTCTTCATCGGTTGCATCCAGTCTTCCGTAACGGATATTTTCCATAATGGTATCCTTATACAGCCATGTATCCTGAAGCACCATGCCAAACGCATCTCTTAATTCCCGTCTGTTAAAGTCCTTGATATTGTGTCCGTCTACTAAAATAGCACCGCTGCCGACATCGTAAAAACGCATGAGCAGCTTCACAATCGTTGTCTTACCGGCACCTGTAGGACCGACAATGGCAACCTTCTGACCCGGTTTTACATGTACAGTAAAATCATTGATAATTGTCTGATCTTCTTTATAACCAAAGTGTACATTTTCAAAATCCACACAGCCTTCGATTTTATCTAAGCGTACCGGATTTTGCACAAACTGATCTTCTTCTTCCTCCTCTAAGAACTCGAATACTCTCTCGGAGGCTGCTGCCATAGACTGTACCTGATTGATAACCTGTGCAATCTGTGTAATCGGCTGTGTGAAATTCTTAACATACTGGATAAATGCCTGAATATCACCAATTGTAATCGCGCCCTGAATTGCAAGAAGACCTCCGCTTAATGCCACACAGGCATAGCCTAAGTTTCCGACAAAATTCATAATCGGCTGCATCATTCCGGATAGGAACTGCGATTTCCATGCGGATTTATACAATACCGTATTGGTTTCGTCAAACTGCTTAACCATAGAAGCCTCTTTGTTAAAAGACTTTACAACGGTATGTCCGCCGTAGGTTTCTTCAATCTGTCCGTTGATATGGCCTAAATATTCCTGTTGTGTCTTAAAATATTTCTGTGATTTCTTTACAACAAATGAAATCAGTCCGGCTGACACCGGCAGAATAATGACTGCAATCAGTGTCATCAGCGGTGAAATGCTTAACATCATCACCAATACACCAAGCATGGTTGCAACAGCGGTAATAATCGTAGTAATGCTCTGGTTTAAACCCATGCCGAGGGTATCTACATCATTGGTAATACGCGATAATACTTCACCGTAAGTTCTGCTTTCAAAATATTTCATCGGCATACGGTTAATTTTTTCGGAAATTTCTTTCCTTAACCGGTAACACAGCTTCTGTGTAATCCCCGTCATAATCCAGCCCTGTATAAAGCTGAAAACGGCGCTGATGCTGTATAATCCCAGCACAAATAAAAGGACTTTTCCGATATAGTTAAAATCCATGCCGCCGGTGCCGTTGATTTTATTCATCAGCCCTTCGGAAAGTGCTGTCGTGGCTTTACCTAAAACCTTTGGACCGACAACGTTAAACACGGTCGCACACGCCGCAAAAATCATCACTACGATAATGCCGATTTTGTAATTTCCAAGATACGCAAGTAATTTGCCGATAGACCATTTAAAGTCTTTGGCTTTTTCTCCTGGCATCATACCTCTGCCTGGTCCTCTCATCGGTCCTCTTGTCTTCGGAGGCATTTTTACATCTTTATTTTCCATAAATTACTGTTCCTCCCTTTCTGTATCACCCGCAAGTCCGAGTTCCTTTTCTGACATCTGCGATTTTGCAATCTGGCGGTATACTTCGCAGTTTGCAAGCAGTTCTTCATGTGTTCCCCTGCCGACGATTCTGCCTTCATCCATGACAAGAATCTGCTCTGCATGAAGCACCGTACTGATTCGCTGTGCAACGATAATAACCGTGCTGTCGGATACCTTTTCTGCCAGTGCCTTACGGAGTGCCGCATCGGTCTTTAAATCGAGTGCGGAAAAACTGTCATCAAAAATGAAGACCTTCGGATTCTTTGCAATGGCTCTTGCAATCGACAGACGCTGTTTCTGTCCACCGGATACGTTAGAACCGCCCTGTGCAATCGGACTGTCATATTTTGCACTTTTTTCTTCAATAAAATCCGATGCCTGTGCAATTTCAGCCGCTTCACGGATTTCTTCATCGGTTGCATCTTCTCTGCCATAACGGAGATTGCTTGCAATCGTACCGGAAAACAGCACACCTTTCTGCGGCACAAAGCCGAGTTCATCACGCAGTTCATTCATGGTAATGTTACGGATATCGTGTCCGTCGATTGTCACCGAACCTTCCGTAACATCGTAAAGTCTTGGTATTAAGTTTACAAGCGTTGATTTACCACAGCCCGTACTGCCGATAATCGCCGTTGTCTTACCCGGTTCAGCCACAAAATCAATATCTTCAAGGGCATTGTGTTCTGCACCCGGGTATTTAAAGCTTACATGGTTAAAGCGTACAACACCTTCCTTCTTTTCAAGTGTTTCCGGCTTTTCAGGGTCTACAATTTCAGATTTTACAGTTAATACTTCATCAATTCTGTCTGCCGCAACTGCCGCTCTCGGAAGCATAACAGACATCATCGTCAGCATTAAGAAGGACATAACAATCTGCATTGCATACGTAATAAATGCTGTCATTGCACCCACCTGCATACTGCCGTTGTCAATCTTATGTGCCGCAACCCATACAATCAGAACCGTCAGTCCGTACATGATAAAGGTCATGCAAGGCATCATAAATGTCATGACACGGTTGGTAAATAACATCGTCTTTGTCAGCTTTTTATTGGCTTTATCAAAACGTTCTTCTTCCTTCTTTTCCCTTCCGAATGCACGGATAACAGAAAGTCCGGTAAGAATTTCCCTTGAAACTAAGTTGACACCGTCAACCAGCTTCTGCATTAATTTAAACTTCGGCATGGCAACAACCATTAAAAACAGCACGAGTGCCATAATAGCCGCAACAGCAAGACCGATTACCCAGCCCATTCCGGCACCTGTCTGCCATACCTTGATAACACCGCCGATACCAAGCACCGGCGCATATAATACCATACGCAGTAATAATACAATCACCATCTGAATCTGCTGTACATCATTGGTGGTCCGTGTAATCAGGGATGCCGTTGAGAAACGATCCATTTCCGCACTGGAAAAGCCCATGACTTTTTTGTATACGCTGCCACGCAGATCACGTCCTGCACCGGCTGCCACACGCGACGCAAGCATACCGACACATACGGTAATCACTGCAACTAACAGTGCCATCAGCACCATTTTAATGCCTGATGCCCACAGATAATCAGTCTGTAACTTATCCATATCTACACCGGCGGCACTGTCCATGTTCTTTGCATAAGAGATACCCATGGAAAGAATCAGGGAACTGCCCATGCTCTCCATTTTTTCCTGCAACGTGTCACGCATGGAAACAATATCATCCGTTGTCATTCTGCCCTGTGCAAGCATCATCTGAAAGACCGGACGCATATCCACACAGTCTGCAAGTACTACATTGCCGTCAACATCTTTAATCTCTTTTTTAAAGGTTGAAAGTTCAATGCCCATCTGCTGTCCGAGCATTTCCACCGGAACATTTTCAAGCTGTAAAGGGTCCTGACCGGACTGTGCGGCAATCTGCTGTTTAAAAGCAGATTCCTCTACTGCCGATGTCTGATTGTTTAAAATAAATGCTGTCACAAATTCATCATCATATTCATCCAGCTTCTTTTCATCGGTCACATCCAAGCGGTACACATCACCGTCTTCCCGGTAACTGTCTTCCCATATTGCGACCTCATCTTCTGTCATAAAAACCTTTGCCAGTTCAAATTCTTCCTTTGTGACTGCCTGCGGCATACAGTGTGAAACACCACCATTCTGAATACCGGTATCAATAATATCCGATGTATACTGCGGCAGCGATAAATCTGCATATGCCTGTAATACAAGCAGTGCGATAATCAGCAGTACAGATTTCCAATAAGGCTTTAACGTCTTAAAAAATCTACTCATTCTGTCACATCACCTTTCTTTTTTCTTTTCTCTATTTCTGCTTCTGATGCCTCATAAAGCTGGTTCATCAGCGCAGTCAGACGGATTACGTCTTCTTTTTTCAGGCTGCTTAGCACCTTTGCCGTAAATGTATTCATTGTTTCCTCCGCTTCCGCCAGTACCTCTGCCCCCTCCGGGGTCAGTTCCACATATGTAATTCTGCGGTCCTGCGCGCTGACTGTCCGCTGGATGTAATTCTTCTTTTCCAGTACTTTTAATGTCCGGGACACGGCAGTAATATTAATACGCATCCTCTCTGACAGTGTAGAAACCTTGACTTTTTCTTCGTTTAGACACTTATTTGCCCCGCCAATATGCATCAGGGTGGCAAATTCCGAATGGTTCATATTCGGAAATAAATCCGACATATGCAGCTTTCTAAACTGTGTAAATGCGGAAAACAGCTCCGCATACTCTTTTTGCACAAAAATTCCTCCTTTCCGGCTGTGATCTTCACCGTCCTATGCTGTTTCGCGGTGATTTTTTACTGCAAAAAATAAATAGTTAACAGCGTTATATATTATCGTTGTGATAATAATAACACATGTTAACTATTTTGTAAATAAAAACTCTATAAACTATTTATGAACAGTTTTTTGTTTTATATAAACGCTGTATTTTCCGGACATTGTCTACATATTGGACTTTTTTTTCATCCCTTATGCGCTCAATCCCGCTTGTTTGCGGGCTTTGCGCAAAAAATACATTTTTTTACTCCAAATTTGTCTTCATTTTAAAAGCCACACGGATACAGGTTCCTTTTCCCGGTTCGCTTGTAAGCGACAGGGATGCGTTCTTGTGGGCAGCCACAATATGCTTTACAATAGCAAGCCCCAGTCCTGTTCCTCCCGTTGATTTAGAACGGCTTTTATCCACGCGGTAAAAGCGCTCAAATATACGCTCCTGATGTTCTTTTGAAATGCCGATACCGGTATCCTTGACCTCAATAATCGTTGCTCCGGTTTCTGCCGTTTTATCAAACGCAACGGCTGCATCAACCGTAATATCGACCCTGCCGCCCGGATTGTTGTATCGGATGGCATTGTCACACAGGTTATAGACCAGTTCATCCATCATCTGGCGGTTGGCACAGATAATGCGGTGTACACCGTGTAATTCCATGGTAACATCGTGCTTCTTGGCACTCAGGCGAAGCATCTCCACACAATTTTGTGCAATATCATAAATATCCAGTTCTTCAAAGCAGTTCTGTTCCTCTACCTGATCTAATTCCGACAGACGGATAATATCGTTAATCAAAGTCAGCAGACGATTGGAATTTTTATGAATTTCCGCCGCAAAACGCACAATATCTTCATCTGCTGCCATTCCGCTCTCAATCAGTTCGGAATATCCGGAAATAGACGTCAACGGTGTCTTTAATTCATGGGACACATTTGCCGTAAATTCCTGCCGCATGGTGGCATTACGCATAATATCCTCATGCTGTTTTTTGATTGTCTGTACAAACGGTACCAGTTCTTTATACACCTTTACGGAATCCGAAGCATCAAGATTATCTGCCAGATTTTCAATCGGCTCAATAATGCTCTCCGTCAGGAAATGTGAGAGGATCATACACAATGCAAACAACAGTACGCATAAAATTACGATTACCGGCAGAATGCTCTCGAAAACACTTGTGATACTGCCTGCTTCCTTTGCCGTGCGCAGGACACTTCCGTTCTCCAGCCGTATGGCATAATAAAACGCATTTTTACCGATTGTGCTGGACTGGCGGATTGCCTGCCCTTCTCCAGTCTGCAGTGCTTGTGAAATCTCCGGTCTTGCACTGTGATTGTCCATACTGCCAACTTCTGCATTGGTATCCAAAATAACTTCTCCGGTACCGTCTACCAGTGTCAGACGGAGCTGCTTCACACCATCGTCTAAAGCCCCGGCATCCTTCTTTTCCACAATCTGCTCCCACGCATCCGTTTCAACCAGAAGCTGTGTGTTCGTTTTTAAGTCTGCCATCACTTCCTGCTTGAATAATTCGTAAAATACAAAGATAGAAAGCGATACCGTTGTCAGTATCGCCAGTAATGTAATAATTAAAAATTGAATGTTGATTTTCTTTTTCATATGCACTCCTGCCCGTAATAATTCCACATATAAGGATTATTACACATCTGTATCCAAATCAAGGAAATAGCCGACATTTCTCACAGTCTTAATATAAGACCCGGCTTTCCCAAGCTTCTGCCGCAGTGTTTTGATATGGACATCCAGCGTTCTTGATTCGCCTTCGTAATCCGAACTCCAGATTTTCTCCATAAGATTGTCGCGGGACAGTACAATTCCCTGATTAATCGTCAGATACTTGAGCAGTTCATATTCCTTATAGGTCAGTTCAATATGTTTATCATCTACATAAGCAACGTGCTTTTCATCATCAATAAACAAAATGCCAACCCGTAAGAATTTTTCATCTTCCATGCCGCCAACCCTGCGCAGCAGCGCCTTTACGCGGGAAATGAGTTCCATGACGCCAAACGGCTTAGTCAGATAATCATCGGCACCCGAATCCAGTCCCTTGACCTTATCAATTTCTGTGGTCTTTGCCGTTACCAGAATTACAGGAATTCTCCTTGTTTCCGGTGTTGCACGCAGTTTTTTCAAAATAGAAAGCCCATCTTCATCCGGCAGCATAATATCAAGCAGCACCATATCCGGTATCCGCTCCTGTACCTGCTTGTGAAACTCCTTTGCACACGCACATTCTACAATCTGATGTCCTGCATTTTTTAATGCAAAGCTTTCGATTTCACTGATATTTTTATCATCTTCCACAACATATATAAGTGCCATCATTTCCTCCATTCCCTGCCTCGTGTCCGGCTTAAACGGCTTTTAACTGCATTGTTGCTTTAAACCGGCACGGAGTATATTTTTTACGGCAGACGGTATTTTTCTTCAAATACTGCATACTGCTTTTTAAATTGTTCGTTATCTTCTCTTTTTATTGTACCAAGATATTCATGGGTGTCAAATCCTTCCTGCTTTACCTGTATCAGACACACCGCAATGTTGGAACAGTGGTCTGCAATACGCTCGTAATTTGTTGTAATATCAGAATGGACAAATCCCAGGTCAATCGTACATTTTCCTTCTCTTAATCTGCGGATATGGCGTGTCTTTAACTCCATATTCAGATCATCAATAACCTCCTCCAGCGGTTCAACCGTTCCCGCAAGTTCTACATCTTCTTTCTTAAATGCCGAAAATGAAGTATTTACAATCTCTTTTACGGCTTCTGTGAAAATGTGCAGCTCCTGTGTGGCTTTTTCTGAAAATGCCATATTTTTTTCTGCCATTTCCTTTGCCGCATCACACAGGTTGCATGCATGGTCTGAAATTCTTTCAAAATTACCGATTGTATGTAACATCAGTGATAAATTTTCCGAATCCTTTGCCGATAAATCTTTTCCACTTAATTTCATTAAATATGTCCCCAGCATATCCTCATACCGGTCTACGCGTTCTTCCATTGTGCTGACGGCCTCTGACTGGGTATCACTATAATCCCTGAAAAGTCCTATTGCCGTAAACAGACATCTTTTAGACAGTTCTGCCATATTATTAGTCACCTGCATACAGTGTTCCATGGCAAGACTCGGTTTATCCAAGAAACGCTCATCAAGCAGTGAAAATTCATCTGCCGGATTATCCAGTGCATCATTTGAATTATCACGGATTGTCAGACATGCCAGTTTCACAAGGCCATTACCAAACGGCAGTAATAACAGCGTTGCAAAAATATTAAATGTACTATGTACAACCGCAATACCGACCTGTGTTGCAGACTCTTCCATAAATGAGAACGGAAACAATGCATTGATTGAATAAAACAGTATCATAAATACAATTGTTCCAATGATATTAAAATACAGATGTACCAGTGCCGCACGCTTCGCATTTTTATTCGCACCGACTGCTGAAATCAGTGCTGTTACACAGGTACCGATATTCTGTCCCATAATAATCGGAATAACCGTTGCAAATCCAAGTGAACCGGTTGAACACAGCGCCTGTAAAATACCGACCGAAGCCGAAGAACTCTGAATAATCGCTGTCAATACAAGACCGGCAAGCATACCGAGTACCGGATTGGAAAACATTGTCAGAATCTGTGTAAACTGCGGTACATCTGCCAACGGCTCTACTGCACTGCTCATGGCATCCATACCTGTCATTAAAATGGCAAAGCCGACTAAAATTTTACCAATGTCCTGTACCTTCTGTTTTTTGACAAACATAATACAGACAACACCAATAATCGCTAAGACCGGTGAAAAGGATGACGGCTTTAATAAATTGACAAATAAATTGTCGCCCTCAATTCCTGTAAGACTTAAAATCCACGAGGTTGCAGTTGTACCGATATTCGCACCCATAATAATGCCGACCGCCTGTGACAGCCGCATAATGCCGGAATTGACAAAGCCGACAACCATAACCGTCGTTGCCGAAGACGACTGGATGACCGCCGTAACACCTGCACCAAGCAGCACTGCCTTCACCGGATTTGATGTTAATTTTTCAAGAATACTTTCCAGTTTACCACCGGATGCTTTGGAAAGACCTTCTCCCATCAGGTGCATACCATAAAGAAAAAGCGCCAGTCCGCCAATCATTGATAATACATTAAAAATACTCATTTTGCACTCCATTCAACTTTGTAATATTTATCGTTTGCAAAATGAAGTATAAAATACATTTATGAAATCTCTGTCAAACCTATGTAAAATCCATGTAAATTTTACATTTCTTTTACATCTCCGGAGATTTTGCAAAATCTATTCTCTGATTATGTGGATTAATTCATGGATTTGTGTTCTCCTGTAATGGAAAAAATAACCCACTCCGAAATATTGGTTGCGTGGTCGCCAATCCGCTCCATATATTTAGCAACCATCAAAAGATCAGCTGCCTGCTCACCCTTATCCGCATTTTCATGAATCATCTGAATCAATTCTTTTTTTACTTTATCAAATAAATCATCGACTACGTCATCCCGCTTAATGACTTCATTCGCCTTTTCCAAATCCTTATCTACAAAGGCCTCAATGCTTCCCACCAGCATAATCATTGTTTCTTTTGCCATCTGCTGGATATGCTCCAGTTTCTTAATATACGGCTGGTCTGCCAGTGCAATTGTGATTTCTGAAATATCCGAAGCGTGGTCGCCGATTCGCTCCATATCCGTAATCATTTTTAATGCGGATGAAATCAGTCTTAAATCTTTTGCAACCGGCTGCTGCTGTAACAGCAGTTTCAGACATAGGTCTTCAATAATACGTTCCTGACGGTCAATCTCCTCATCTGCCTCAATTGCATGTCTTGCTAAATCCACATCCTGATTGACCAGTGCCTTGATTGCCGTTTCAATGGATTTTTCAATCATACTGCCCATTTCAATCAGCTCATCATTTAAAGTACTAAGCTGTCTGTCAAATCGATTTCTCATGTTTTCCTCCATTTCTGCCTTCTTATTTTCTTCTCATTTTCTTTGCTGTTTTTTATCCGGCGTATCGGGATTATCAGCCGAAACGTCCGGTGATATAGTCTTCCGTCTTTTTCTGCTTTGGCATAGAAAACAGCTGCTCGGTATCTCCGTATTCAATGAGTTCTCCCAGCAGGAAGAATGCGGTTTTATCCGAAATACGGGTTGCCTGCTGCATATTGTGCGTTACCATAACAATCGTATACTCTTTCTTTAACTCAATTGCCAGGTCCTCAATTCTTGAAGTTGATATCGGGTCAAGTGCCGATGTCGGCTCATCCATTAAAATCACTTCCGGTTCAACAGCCAGCGCACGCGCAATACAAAGTCGCTGCTGCTGTCCGCCTGAAAGTCCCAATGCTGACTTATTTAAACGGTCTTTTACTTCTTCCCAGATTGCTGCCTGTTTTAACGCTTTTTCAACGATTGCATCCAGTTTATGACGATTTTTAATACCATGCGTTCTCGGACCATAAGCAATGTTGTCATAAATACTCATCGGAAACGGATTGGGCTGCTGGAATACCATACCAACGCGTTTTCTTAAATGATTTACATCCATATCTCCGTAAATATCTTCAAATCCGTTTTCTCCTCGAAGCTGCATTTGTCCATCAATTTTACAGCCTTCAACTAAATCATTCATGCGGTTGATTGACTTTAAAAATGTACTTTTTCCGCAGCCTGAAGGTCCAATCATTGCACAAATCTGATTTTCAGGAATATCAATATTAATATTTTTTAACGCGTGAAAATCACCATAATGCAAATTCATATTTGTTACATGAATTTTTGTTGTTTCCATTTTTCCAGCTCCTTTTTATCGCGCACAATTTAATCTGATGCGGCAATTTCATAATTTTTTTCACAATGACATCTTATCAAAGCCGATGTAAAATGCACTATCACATTCCTGTAAATTTCATGTAAAGATATTGTTAATTTTTTTATTCAATGTAAACTGAACCAAACTTATGTAAATTAAGTAAATTCCGTGTGAAATTTATGGCGTTTTTTAACATTTGCGTAATCTTTTATTATATCCAATCAAACTCAACTTCATCTGCTTTTTCTTCTGACTTATGTAATTTTTTTATGCTTCTTTCCCTGTCGTTTTTTATTTTTCAAATTTTTTTCATTACATTACAATTTTGTGCAATTAACGACACGTTTTTATTTTTATGATTTTGTGGATATAGAATGTGTGCAGGAACAGCGATTGAATAAAGGAGATTATCATGTGGAAAAAATTGAAAATACGCTATGGACTGACTGATTATCAGATTGCCCTGCTGCGTTATCTGCTTTTTACATTTCTTTCAGAAAGCAGCAAATTGTTTTTGATTTTATTCTTATACCGCAAGCATCTGGCACTCTGCATTGCAACGCTTCTGCTGCTTTGCTGTATCCGGCGTACCGCCGGCGGATTTCACTGCAATACATATGCAGGCTGTCTGTTTGTAAGCATCGGTTATGCTTTTTTGTGTCTGACGCTTTTGCCTTTGGTTTCTCTGACAAAACCGGAACGGCTTTTATTATGCATGGGCTGTATTTTGATAAATTATGCGCTTGCACCTGTTTCCTCATCAAAAAGACCTGTGCTTTCTGCCACGAAAAAGAAACAGTTTAAGTGGATTTCGACCGGCATTTTAATCGTGTTCTTTTTTATATTGCTGATTGCCCCGGAAAATGAATATATGATATCAGGATTCTGGGTAATTATACTGCATGCTGTACAGTTATCCTGTGCAGCCGTACAGAAAAAATTATGCACCGTATTTCATCATACCGTGCAGGAAAGGAGTATCCAATGAATACACAGACAGAAACAATTTCACCTGTAAAGGTGCTGTTGGAACAGCTGGCAAGGGTAACTGAATGGAATGGTGGGTCTTTACCTAGCATTGTTCTTTTTGGAGAATGTCAATTTCCAAATAAAGATGAGTATAACCACTAATTAAAGTAAACCGGAGCAGTAATAATCATTCATACAATATTTTGCAAATTATACTACTCCGGTTTTATCATTCTATTTTTCTATAGTTTCACAAAAGGATACTTTCCATACTCGTCATGCATATTCCATTCATTAATAGAAAGTACATCAACCCTATCTATCAATGAAATTCCCGTATTTATATTTTCCTGCAATGCAAAAGGCAATAGTGTCTTCATTCTCGCCCGCAATCTCTTTCGCATAATTGCATCGCTATTCGGCGCTTCTACTACATATACATATTTTACAGGTTTATTTTTTCCCAATAAATGTATATAATGAAGCGAATCATAAAACTTTCGTACTGTTGAAGTAAATTTTTTATCGTCCATTGGATTGAACGCCGGCGTTTTGTATCTGGCTTCTCTTGCCTTTTTTGTGTCTGCATTTTTATATTCCACTATCAGAATATTGTTCACTTCTTCAAGTAAAAAATCTGCATCAGATAATTGTACCTTTGCACGGTGATAATCCTCATGCATCTTGTCAGATGCCCAAACCGCCTGTGTACAATCCAGACCATATTCTCCATTTTCATCTATTAAAAGTTTTTCCATAGACTAACCTCACATATTATACACTTCGTCCAATAACTGGTTATCCGCCATCATAATATGATTCGGTTCCAAATCTTCCATCTTATATGCTGATACACTCATTATTTCTTTTCCCAAATCATTTCTATACAGATTGTGAATAAGTACCTGTTCCTTCTCCGTTCTTCTAATTTCCAGATATTTAGCAAAATTATAACTATGTGTTGCAAGAAAAATCTGCACACCATTCTTTTGTAATGCAAGCAGTATATTCGCCACCAGCGGGTATAATTCAGGATTTAGATTGGCTTCCGGTTCGTCCCACAGTAATACTGAATTCTTTTCTAACAGCCCATTTCGAATCAGCTTCCACAATAATCCCAATTTTCTCATGCCCTCTGCTTCCAAAGAAAAATCAATTTTCCTGCCATCATTTTTTACTATATAAAACGTATCGTCTTCCTGTACTACCTTTCCATTAATAACATCACTAATTTCTTTTAAAATAATTTCACAGGATTGCGACACTTTTTTGGTTTCAGGAAGTGAAGCATTTACAATAATATCTATTTGTGTTTCATCAAACGGCATATTATACTTCTGATTCATTGCTAAAAATCCCTTTGAATGAGAAAGCATTTCTGTAGTTGGAATAAATACGGACTGTATATTTAAGCCTTTCCAGCCTTCAGAAACAATACCATTTTTCTTTGTCAAATAGTCTTTAAAGAAATGTTGACCATCTGATATCTCATAATAACAGGTATCTTTTTCCTTTCCCGGATATTTCATCTGACTGAAATCTCTTAAATTATTTGAAAAAAAATGTATCAATTCTTTACCTGATGTCTGATTTTCAATTGAATACTGTAACGCTGCATATATCATTTTAAGCAGGGTTGTTTTTCCCATACCGTTCTCGCCAATTAAAATATTAATACCATCACCAAATTGCAAATCCAATTCTTTTTGATGAAATGCCATTATATTTAGTACTTTCATTGATTTAATAGCCATTAGACCCCACCCCTTTTCATTAAATTATCAACTTTACTGTCAAGATATGTTTTAGATTATACTACATAAAAAGTATTATATCAATAAGAAAAGGTTTGTTTTTTTATATGTAATTCAATTAAAAACCAGTTTTTATCATCAATTTCAGTATTATCACATACAATATCAACACCATATTTCTCACAAATTTCTTTTACATTATATAGCCCCAGTCCTCGTCCACTGCCTTTACTGCTATATCCCTTCTCAAAAAATCTGCCTATTTCGTCTAATGGAATCTTTTCACTTCTGTTTCGCACTCCTAGACAGAATTCATTCTCATTTTCTGTGCAGGAAAGATGTATCTGTTTTTCAACCTGCTGTGTCTTTACTGCTTCCACTGCATTTTTTAATAAATTTCCAACCAGTTCTACCACCAGATATACAGGAATTTTACTGGTAAATTCTGATATATGGAAAGTATAAGTCACCTCTATTCCCTGTTCCTGAATAGAACTTAATTTTCCATATAAAAATCCAGCAATCACAGGATTACCCGAAACAAGCAGTTTGTGAAAACGATTATTGCTGATAACATCTTTCGCATACTTTGATTGTTCTTGAACCAGTTCATCATAATCTTTACAAATGTAATGCAGGTTGCATAACGCACTGATATGATTGTCAAACTCATGCTGTCTGGCACGAATCTGCGTAATTAAATCTGAAAATGCAGCACTGTACGTCTTATATGCTTCTAATTCTGCTTGTTTTTCCTGATATTTAATTCTATACAATAATCCATGTATACAAAGAATTATTATTAAAACCATTATTCCGCTTATTACTGTATATTTTATTGGTACTTTTCCATACGCATTTTTATACTGAAAAATCAACAAAAATACCAACGTGCTTTCTAACAATAATATCAATCCAATCAACTTACTATTTCTTTGAAATGTCAAAGATATTGTATGTAAATCAACCTTTTTATACAAAACTATAGCTATTATCAATATTATTAAGTTTGAAATCACTATAGCAACGTTCTCATACCCTATTAACAATTCTCCAAGTATTCCAAAAACTAATAATGGAATCAACTGAATACCTAGTAGCATAATAACTGCTAGTACTATATTTACAATAATTTCTTGAATCTTGCTTTTAAATTGTACAAAACAATATATTGCTAATAATGGATAAATCATTACTGATAAATTCTGACTAACTCCAAACAATTTTGTTGCCAACATTAATATGTAATCTATTACAACAAAAGCTATTGAATAAATATTCCAACATATTTTCTTTCCATACAATGTATGTAGCAATAATAATACCGCTATTGCCTCAAATACTACATATAATAATGATATTATCATAATCCCAGCACCCCAACAACCTTCTTAATAAATGTTCCGCCCATTTCCACTGCTGTTTTGGTCCCCTCCAGCGTTATAAATCGATTGGTTTTGTCAATATTTTTGATATAATCTATATTAATCACACAATTTCTGCTGCACTGTACAAACTTCTCGTAATTCGCTTCCTCCATGATTTCCCTGAAAGATTTATACGGAATACTCAGCACATCACCGTTTTTCATATGAATACAGATTTTTCTTTTGATTAGTTCCATATAAATCACACGGTTACATTTGACAGGATACAAAATGCCGTCCTTTCTGAAAAACATCATTGCATCTTTTTCCTTTTGTGTCTTAAAATGCAGTGCATCGCGCAGAAGATTTTCAACCTGTGAAGGTGCAAACGGCTTTTCAATATATCCAAAAGCGTGCAAATCCCGCAAAGCATACATTTCCGGGTCTTCTAATGAAGTAATAAAAATAATAGGTGTAAAACGGTAACGCTCCAGCTTCCGCATAGATTGTGCATACTGCATACCTGATGTATCGCCTTTTTTATCACCATATAGAATAATATCCAGCATAAATACATCAATAGAAATTTCCATCGCTATTTTATAGGCTTCCCCGACATTATCCGTAACATAAACTTTTTCATCTTCTGCTACAGACAACACCAGTTTCTCTAAAACATTTAATATCTGCCTGTTGTCTTCCAATATTAATACACTCATACTTCCGTATCTCCGGTCTGACTGTTCATAAATTGCAGACCATGTTTCATAAATTCATATAGTTCCTTCTGCAATTGCGGCTGCATCTTTCTCCAGACAGCATTGATTTCTCCCAAATCATTCTCCCCATAAACCGTTTCAAACGGCATGCACTCAAAATTGTTGTATAGCAGCATCAACAGCTCCGCATCCGGCTTCTTTTCATTTTTCTCCATTGCCCTGTATTTCTTGATATCTACGTGCAGCATTTTTGCCATCTGCACCTGCGATAATTTATTGACCGTTCTGATGCCGTAAAATGCATTATCTTCGGCTGCGATTCCCGATGTATACATTTTCAGATATTCAAATTTTTCAATATACCGCATCACCTGTTTTACCTGTTTTTCGTAGCTTTTTATTCCCTGCATCACGGTCCATATCATATACTGCAAAAAGTCTGCCCTGCAATCTTCTTTACAACTCTCGTACAAATCATTTAATACGGTGCGGTGGTTCTCCTGTCCCGTAATGATATAGTCAATATCCCAGCCCTTTTGATACAATGCCGTTAAAATATCAAATGAGATTCTTGCCTTTCCCACTTCCATTTTACTGACATAACTTTGTGAAATGCAAAGCATCTGTGCAAGTTCATTCTGTGATATATTACGCTGCTCTCTGTATTTTACAAAACGCTCAAGCACATCCCTATACACTACACTCATAAGTACTAATCTCCGAACTTCATTCATACTAATTCTTATTTTAGTGTATTTATATTTCCCTAATTTATACCTATTATGGAATATTAGTAAATGGAACTGTTGTAAAATAACCCTATTCAGAATGTGGACATTAAGGAATCGAAAAAAATAAAGCTGTACTTTAACGATTTTAAATCATTAAAGCTACAGCTTTATCCTTACCCATTTTAAACTTTATTTTATTCTGTTTTACTTTTCAATAGAACGTATTAAATTGACCATTTCAATTGCACCTTCTGCACATTCAAAGCCTTTATTGCCTGCCTTTGTACCGGCACGTTCAATTGCCTGTTCAATCGTATCCGTTGTCAGCACGCCGAACATTACCGGTATATCACTGTTTAAGGATACATTTGCAACTCCTTTGGACACCTCACTGCATACATAGTCATAATGGCTTGTTGCCCCGCGGATCACTGCCCCCAGACAGATGACGGCATCATATTTTCCGCTCTTTGCCATTTTAGAAGCAATCAGTGGAATTTCAAATGCGCCAGGCACCCAGGCCACTTCGATGTCTTTCTCCGCTACCTCATGGCGCTTCAGACCATCTATGGCACCTGCTAACAGCTTTGACGTAATAAATTCGTTAAAACGTGCTACAACAATTCCTACCTTTACACCTTCTGAAACTAACTTTCCTTCATAAATCTTCATCTTTTTTCTTCCTTTCTTATATATTAATTTTAATAAAATGTTATTTTAATATCTTTTGTCATAGAAGTTCATACTCTGAAAAATCTCCGGTATCAGCCTTCTTATTCCGTGTGCGGTACATTGGATACATTACATTACATCATTACAGCAGATGTCCCATTCTCATTTTCTTTGTCTTTAAATAAAAACTGTCATACTTTGTTGCTTCCATCTGAATCGGCACACGCTCCGTAATTTCCATGCCGTAATCCGAAAGCTGATAAACCTTATCCGGATTATTGGTTAAAAGCCGCAGCGTCTTTGCGCCTAAATCCTTTAAAATCTGCGCACCGATATAATATTCACGCAAATCCCCGGCAAATCCCAGCGCCAGATTGGCTTCCAGTGTATCCATTCCGTTATCCTGCAATTCATAGGCACGCAGCTTATTAATCAATCCGATACCTCTTCCTTCCTGCCGCATATATAGCAGAATTCCCCTGCCTTCTTTTTCAATCTGTGTCATTGCAGCAGCAAATTGCTGTCCGCAGTCACAACGCAGGGAACCGAACGCATCGCCTGTCAGGCACTCCGAATGGACACGGCATAAAAGGTCTTTTCCATCACCGATTTCACCTTTTACCAGTGCAACATGATGTTCTCCGTTTAAAAGATTGATATAACCGTATGCCTTGAATTCACCGTACTTTGTCGGCATTTTTGTCACTGCTACGCGCTCTATGAGCTTATCATGCTTTTTTCTGTAATCCTGCAGAGCGGCAATCGTGATAAATTTTAACTGGTATTTTTGTGCCAGTTCCTTTAATTCATCCATGCGCATCATGGTACCGTCATCCTTCATGATTTCACAGCACAGACCGCACTGCTTTAATCCCGCCAGCTTCATCAAGTCCACTGTCGCTTCGGTGTGTCCGTTGCGCTCTAACACGCCGTTTTTCTTTGCCATCAGCGGAAACATATGTCCCGGTCTTCTGAAATCCTGCGGTTTTACACCGTCTTCCACACATTTTCGTGCCGTCAGTCCGCGTTCCTTTGCGGAAATGCCTGTCGTTGTTTCCACATAATCGACAGATACGGTAAATGCTGTTTCATGATTGTCCGTATTGTCTGTCACCATCTGCGGAAACTGTAAGCGGCGGCAGATTTCTTCACTCATCGGCATACAGATTAAGCCCTTAGCGTGTGTCGCCATAAAATTAACATTTTCTGTCGTCGCAAATTCTGCCGCACAAATCATATCGCCTTCATTTTCGCGGTCTTCATCATCCGCTACGAGAATAATTTTTCCGTTTTTTAAATCTTCCAGTGCTTCATCCACCGTACTAAACTGAAATTCACTCATTTTTGTTCACCTTTCCTAAATAAATCCGTTCCTTAACAGCACTTCGCGGCTCACACCGCCGCCGTGTTCCGGTATCAGTTTTTCAATATATTTACCGATACAGTCCGTTTCAATATTAATAATATCACCAATTTTTTTATGTGTAAGTGTTGTGTTCGCCCTTGTGTGTGGAATCACCGATACGCTGAAGCTGTCACTTCGCACCTCTGCCACGGTCAGGCTGATACCGTCTAACGCCACCGAACCCTTTTCCACAATATATTTTAGTATTTTATAATCTGCACCAATCCTGTACCACACTGCATTGTCATCTTCACGGATACCAAGAATTTTCCCGGTTGCATCAATATGCCCCGACACAATATGTCCGCCAAATCTTCCGCCTAACTGCATTGCGCGTTCCAGATTCACCGGACTGCCTGTGCGGACACTGCCAAGCGAAGACCGCCGCAGGGTTTCATGCATGACGTCTGCCGTAAAACTGCCGGCTTTTAAATCCGTTACCGTAAGGCACACGCCGTTGACCGCAATGCTGTCACCGATTTTAGTCTGCTCAAGCACCGTGTCTGCCGCAATCGTAAGAACCGCCGATGCCGGATTTTTCTGAATCTGCTTTATCGTTCCGACTTCTTCGATAATTCCTGTAAACATCTGCTCTACACTCCTTCCTGTATTTTCTTTGGCACACTCCTGATTAAAATGTCTTCACCAATCCGGCGGATTTCTTTGATTTCAAATTCATATGCCTCACATGCCAGCTTGACACCGCTTCCGCCGACCGGTGATTTTGCTTCCTGCCCGCCAAAAATCTTTGGTGCAATATAAGTCTGCACGCAGCTTACAATTCCCGCCTGTAAGGCAGACCCGTTTAATGCTGCACCGCCCTCTAAAAGCACGCTGTCGATTTTTTGTTCACCGAGCTGTTTGCATAAATCCTGTAAATCCAGCTGCTTTTTGCCGTTTTTGTCATACGTTTCCGATACTTCAAGAATTTTACAGCCTTTATCGGTAAATACTTTTTGTTTTTCTTTATCCGTACAGCACGTTGCAAGTATTGTCGGTATTTCCTTTGCCGTTGTTACAACAAGCGAATCAGCCGGGGTACGCAGTGACGTGTCACAAATAATTCTTACCGGCGAATATCCCTCCGGCAGACGGCAGTTTAACATCGGATTATCGGCAATCACCGTTCCGACACCTGCCATAATCGCCGCACAGCGGTTCCTGTCTTCATGCACCTGCCTGCGTGCCGCCTCTCCCGTAATCCACTTGGAATCGCCTGTCACCGTTGCGATTTTTCCGTCCATTGTCATTGCGTATTTCATCAGTACAAATGGGCGTTTCGTGCGGATATAATGGAAAAAGATTTCATTGAGTGCATCGCACTCCTGTTTTAAAATACCGGTTTCCACTTCAATTCCATGCGCCCGCAGTACCGCAATACCGCCGCCGTCTACAAGCGGATTCGGGTCATTTGAACCGACATATACCTTTACAATCTTATTTTCAATAATTGCCTCCGTACAGGGCGGTGTTTTTCCGTAGTGACAGCATGGCTCTAACGTCACGTAAAGTTCTGCTCCCGCCGGATTTTCACCGCGTCTGTAACAGTCCGCTATCGCATTGCGTTCTGCGTGCAGCTGTCCGTATTTTTGATGATACCCTTCTCCGATAATCCGGTTGTCCTTTACCAGCACCGCACCAACCAGCGGATTTGGATTAACCGCGCCTGTTCCCTTTTTTGCCAGCTCCAGCGCCCGGTACATATATTGTTTTGTCTGACTGCTGTTCAATTTTACGCACCTTCTTTTTATTATCATTTTTTTGTTTACAACTGTTTTTCCATAAAATGCACAGAACCCCTGAAAAGTCCGTATAACACGGTTCCTTTTCAGGGGTTCTTTTTATTGAAAACATAAGATGCCTTGCGGCACCCCGCATATTGTGTAATACAAAAAATGAAACTCTGAAATGCTTTCACATTCCAGAGTCTTCAATCAGTGTATACATAACTGCTCAATGACCTTTTCTTTCATCCAGACTGTACTGTCGGCTTCGGAGTTACACCGAATCATGCCTTGCGGCTCGTGGGCTATACCACCGGTTAGGAATTTCACCTGACCCTGAAAAGTATTTTGCTGTTGTGTATTATTATATACAGTGTTACCTGCACATGCAAGAATATTTTTACAATTATTTTTATATTTTAAATCCAAAACATGAGTTTTTCAGTTTACAGCTTCCATAAAACAATCTGTATAAATCTCCTACTTCCCGCGCTCATGGCTCATGCGCTCCATTGCCATATGCGCATACAGTCGCCGCACATTCCACGTTCTGTTGGTTGGTGTAAGCACTGCCTTATAGTCAATCCTTGACTGCTTATTTCTTAATTCAGATAAAAATTTATCCAGATGCTTTTCCGTCACATCACAAAACAACAGCATCCCCGGCTCTGACTTTAATTCTGCCTGTACTGCGCCGACTGCGAAATTTTGCACTTCATTCTGCGTTCCACCTGTAAAATCCTGTGCTTTACTCTGTGTACCGCCTATAATGCCCACACCTTTTACGGCTAAAAGCTGCTCTATCGTACAGTCATAGAGCGATACCGGTACTTCCTGTACCGCAATGCGCATATTGTCTGCCAGCTTTTTTACAAGCAGGGTATCTGCCGGTTTCGTCCCGAATAATAAAATTTTTTCCATATGCCTAATTTTCTCCCTGTCCGTAGCTGACGTTGCAGTCTAAAATGCTTTTTAATACCGCATTGCTCATCTTGGCAAGCGGCATATTAAATTCATCTTCATTACAAAGCAGTGCCACGGCAAACAGATTGGCTTCATATTCCACATTCGTATGGACATTTTTTGTCGTAACATCAAAATGGTTAATCGGTTCTGTATGCAACAGGGCGTGTCCCAGTTCGTGTGCACACAGAACTTTTTGTGACAGCGTGCTGTATAAGCCGTTAATAGATATAATCGTCGGATACCCTTCCATTTTCAATGTCTGCGCCTTAAAGTCCCCGATATTCACATTCCGGATTAAAACCTTAATGCCGTACTTTTCCGCAATTTCAAATGGATTGTTTGTCTTCCAGACGGATTTGATATCACAGGCAAGCCTGATAATCTGCTGTGCTCTCATTCTTCTCTCCCCCGTCATCATCTCTTATATTTATAGCTTACCAGCTTGAGCTGCTGCAAAATTTCATTGGCAAATTCCACAATTGTTTCTTCGCTCATTTCATCGGGATTATAACCTCCAAATGCCGCCAGTGTCGGCATCTTGAGCATAAATTCCATTGCATCCTGCGCATTTTCAAATTCTCTTGGCAGTTCACTGTCTGCTGTTTTTTGTACCGTACTGTCATTGCCCATCAGCTCCGAAGCGGATGTTTCAAAAATCTGACACAGCTTATCAAAAACTTTGATGGGTATTTTCTCAATCGTAGAATCTTCATATCTGTATACCGTAGAAACCGAAACACCAAGTGCTTTTGCTACATACTCTACAGAAATATTTTTTTCTTTTCTTTTGGCTTTAATGCGTTCACCAATTGTCATTCTGAAAATCCTCCCATGAATCATCTTTTATAAGCATACAACAGCACTGCCAAAGAATCAAGTTTATTTCTGCTTTGCAGACAGTTTTCGTGCCGCAAAATTAGACAGCATATTGATAAGAATTACTACAATTAACAGTACAACTGCCGTGGCGTATGCCTGATTGGTGTTTAAACCTTCTTTAGACAGGTTATACATATGGACAGCAAGTGTTCTTGTGGAATCAAAAACGCTTTCCGGCACTTTGGCAACCGTTCCTGCCGTATAAATCAGCGCCGCCGTTTCACCGACAATTCGTCCCGTTGCCAGAATAATACCGGATAAAATGCCCGGCACGGCAGACGGAAGCACAACTTTAAATACAGTCCGCAGTTTTCCGGCGCCCAGTCCGAAACTGCCCTCACGATAACTGTTCGGTACGGAAAGCAGGGCTTCTTCTGTCGTTCTCATAACCGTCGGCAATACCATAATCGCAACCGTCAATGCACCGGCAAGCAGGGAATTTCCGAAGTTGCAGACACCGACAAAGAAAATCATGCCAAATAACCCGTACACAATTGAGGGAATACCGGATAAGGTTTCTGCTGTCACGCGGACAATACTGACAATTTTATTTCCTTTTTTTGCGTATTCAACCATATAAATAGCTGAAAATATACCAATCGGTACAACTATCACAAGTGCCAGTGCCGTCAATAACAGCGTGTTAATAATGGACGGAAGCATGGATACATTTTCCGAATTATACTCCCATGCAAACAGGTCCGGTGTCAGATGCGGAACACCTTTTACAAGAATGTATACAATAATAAATCCTAAAACCAGTACCGTAATCAGTGCTGCCAGCGAAGTCAGAATATACACCGCAAAGGAACCCGGATGTTTTAAATAGCTTTGAAATTTCTGCTTCACACTCTGATAATTAATTGCCTCTGCCTTACCGGCGCTGCCGGCATTTTCCATAGCTGCTTTTACATTTTCCATGATTAGTGTACCTCCTTCCGTTTCAGGATAGAAAAGAGCGTGTTAATAATTAAAATAAAGACGAATAATACAACGCCCGTTGCAATTAACGCTTCTCTGTGTAAATCTGTTGCATAACCCATTTCCATAACAATATTGGCCGTTAATGTACGGATACCCTGAAAAATGCCCTTTGGCATTCTTGCCTGATTACCGGCAACCATGATGACCGCCATTGTTTCACCGATTGCACGGCCAATTCCTAAAACAATTCCTGCCATAATACCGGATTTTGCAGCCGGTACAACGGTTAAAAATACGGCTCTTTCATGCGTTGCCCCAAGTGCCAGCGCCCCCTGGTAATACCGTTCTGGCACGGCGCGGATTGCGGATTCTGCAATGCCGATAATCGTCGGTAAAATCATGATGCCAAGTAAGACGGATGCCGTAAAAATGCTCTGACCGTTCCCGCCAAACGTGTCTTTAAACAGCGTTCTGACCGCCGGTACAATCACACATAAACCAAAAAATCCATATACGACCGAAGGGATTCCTGCCAGCAGGTCAATTCCCGGTTTGATAATTTTATAAAGTCCTGCCGGACAGAATTTTGCAAGATAAACTGCTGTTAAAAGTCCAATCGGAACACCGACAATAATCGCTCCGGCTGTTACATAAATACTGCCGAGAATCATCGGAAAGATTCCGTAAATATCATTTCCCGGTTTCCATCGTTTTCCAAGCAGGAAATCAAACACACCGATTTCTTTCATTGCCGGCAGTCCGTTTGCAAACAGGAAGATGCAGATCAATGCAACTGCCAGAATCGACACGCATGCACATAGTAAAAATACATATTCCATTACTTTTTCTTTTACTTTCATTTTACAAATGCTCCCTTCTTACGCACAAACACGCCGCCACACTAAGATTTTTTGTCTTTCTCATTTTCTATCTTAGTGCGGCAGCTTTTAAAAAGGATGGGTTATAGAATTACTTTACATTGCTCCAGTCTGTTGTTTCACCTGTAAAGATTGCCTTTACCTGTTCAGATGTGATGTTTGAAGCGCTGTTTTTGTTGTTTACGATAACTGCAATACCATCCAGTGCGATTACCTGATTGGTAAGACCGGCACTCTTTTCGCTGTCCTTTAATTCTCTTGATGCCATACCAATATCGCATGTACCGTCAATTGCTGCTGTCATACCGGTTGTTGAATCGCTTTCCTGAAGTTCAATCTTAGCACCTGTGTTAACCTTCTGATATGCTTCTAACAGTTTTTGCATAACTGGTGTTACAGAAGAAGAACCTGCAACAACAATCTTTCCTGATGCGCCGTTGCTTGTAAATGCACCGCTGTTACCCTGTGAAATGTAACCGTTTGATTCTACAATCTTCTGTCCGTCTTCACTTAAAATGTAGTTGATGAAATCCTGTGTTACTTCTGATACTGTTCCCTTTGTTGCGATGTTAAACGGTCTTGAAATCTTGTATGTACCGCTCTTTACATTGGCTGCTGTTGCTTCTGCACCGTCAACCTTTAATGCCTTAATGCTTGAATTTAATGCACCAAGTGATGTATAACCGATTGCTGCTTCATCACCTGCAACAGTTGTCATCATGACTTCTGTGCTGTTTGTGATTGTTGCATCATCTGTTGTGTTATCTACTTTCTTACCGCTTGCATCTTTTTCTTCGATACCAAACAGTTCGATAAATGCACCTCTTGTACCGGAACCGTCTTCTCTTGATACAACTGTGATTGTCTGGCTCTTTGATGAAGAACCGGCACTGCCTGTTTTCGAATCATTTGATGCTGAACCTGAACTTCCGCATGCAACCATTGTACCCATGCACATTACGCTCATTGCTACTGCCGCAAATCTTTTCCAATTTTTCATTCTCATGTTTTTTTCCTCTTTCTTTATTAAAAAAATAATGTTTTGGAAGGATTTCTCTTTCCTTTCGACATTGTTATCATACCTTAACCGATGTAAAATTCACTATCACATTTTCCTTAAATCTATGTAAAGTCTTCGTAAATTTTAAGCGTATATGTAAAGGAAAAGCACTTTGCGTAAACTATGTAAAATCTACGTAAAGTGCTTTGTTAAATTCCTGTTTTACTGTGTAATTTTTACTTTCCGACGCTCTGCTAAAAGCACGGCTGTCACCAGTGCCACAAACGGAACTGTAAGGATAACACCTAAGCTTCCTGCAATTCCCTGCATAATTTCGATGCCGATATTATAAGAATTTATCAGCTGGATCAGCGGCAGGTTGTAGGCATAATCTATAACCAGTGTGCTTAACGAACCGCCAACAAATGCCAGTATCAACGTATTGGACATTGTTCCCATCATATCACGCCCCACGTGTAGTCCGCTTTTAAACAACTCTGTCCATGTCAGGTTTCCTGTTTTGGCATCAATTTCACAGATTGCCGATGAAACCGACATTGCCACGTCCATAACTGCACCAAGTGAAGCGATTAAAATACCTGCAAATAACAGACCGCCAATCTGGATTTTTGTATTCTGACCGACATAAACAAGCGTTTCAATATTGCTCACATTATAGCCGTCAATATCTGCTGATAATCCAAAAAGGCTTGCTGCAATGCCTGCCGTTACTACGCCTGCCGTTGTACCAATAACCGAAGCTGCACTTTTTACCGATACATCTCCTATCAGATACATTGTTACAATCGTTGTAATCACACACACAAACACCGCTGACCAGAACGGAGAACAGCCACGGTAAATCATCGGCATGAACAGATAGACAATGGATAAAAAAGTAAACACCAGCCCGATAACTGATTTCACACCGTTTTTTCCACCAATCACACAGATGGCAAGTAAAAATATTCCGATAAAAACCGCCGTCTGCAGGATTCTGTCTTTAGAATAAACGGATACGCTTGTTGTATCACCGGACACACTGATATTGACAATCACCTGATCCCCCGCTGCACAGACTGCACCGAAAAGATTGCCCTCAGAACTGGTTGCATCATAGATGTTTCCTTTTTGCTGTCCGGTCAGAAGTTTTACTTTTAAATACTGATACCCTGCACGCTGTCCGTCCTCTGTCAAGTTATCCCTGACAACCTCCGTCACCACTGCTTTCTGATAGGAATACCCTTTCATGGAAACCATTTCTGTCTTTTCCACGCTGTTTAAAACCCTTACCAGCATAATATACCCTGCCAGACACACTACTATGATTACCGCACGCAAGAGAATGCGTTTCTGTTTACTTTGATTCATCTTATTTTCCATCCTGTTCCTTTATAACGTCAGTTTTTCGCACTAATTCTCATTCTTTCTTTTTTTCTCAGTTACGGCAATATAGCCAAGACCTGCCAGTGAAGCCGCACCCAGTGAGAACCACAGCACTGTTGGAAAAGCGTTATCTCCGGTCTGTACATTGGACTTTGCTGTTGTTGCAGTGCCGGTCTGAGTTGTGCTGTTTCCTGAAGTTTGTCCGTTACCGGAAGTTCCGGCATTATCGTCTGCTGTACCGGCATTTCCGGCATTATTACCATCAGATGTACTGTCACCGGAAGATATATTGTTATCAGTATCGTTTCCGTTTTCACCGTTATCCACGGCTTTTAATGCACTTACAGCTTCCTGAAGGGATGTCACCGCACTTGCCACGTCTGTTGTTGTACTTTCTGCATTCTCATAAATTGCCTTTGCTGCATCAATTGTATCAGAAAGCTTCTGTACAGATTCTTCTGTATAAGTGCCTGCTGCCTTTACTTCTCCCAGCTTTACCTCTGCTGATTCAATTTCTTTCTTCAAATCTTCTTTTTCAACTGATTTTACAATTGTATATGATGTCTTTATATTTCCGTCCGCCACTAATTCTGTATTGGTTGCTGCATCATAGGTCTTAACGGTCAGTGTTGTTTCTGTAAAATCAATCACTGAATAGGTTGGGCGCCAGCTCTGGCTTCTTGCAGCAATGTAATTTTGCTGTGTGCCGATTAACTGATAATACTTACTGCCTGTTGCTGAATTAGCTTCAAAATATACCGTTCCTTCCGGATTAACGACATTATTTTTATTTTCAATATTTGTTAAAATGTTGTAGCAGGCATTATCACCTAAATATGCACTGAAATCATCTGTATTCGTCTTAGGAGCAGACTGATAAGAAGAATGTGTCTGTCCGTCTGATGACAACTGATACGTTCTTGAATAAGTATGGTCATGACCCTGTAAAACTGCATCGAAATCGTATTTGTCAATAATCGGTGTCAGCTGTGTACGAAGTACAATGCCGTCAGAATCTGAATGGTCATATCCGGAACCATAAATATCCTGGTGGAACATTAATACTCTCCATGTTGCATCCGGATTGGCTTCTACCGCCTCTTTAATTACATTTTCATGGGTTGCGCAGTTATAGTTGTTTGTATCAATGGAAACAAATAATGTATTACCATAAGTAAAATAATAATCTGTACCGGCATCTGTCTTTCCTTCTGTTGTTGCTACCGATGTTGCCGTATTCGGATTATTAAAATGATTACTGTAATTGACTGATTTTGAGTCGTGGTTTCCGATTGTTGTTGCAACCGGCATACTACGAAGCAGCGGACTTGATAAAAATCCTGCGTATTCAATCTGCTGTTCTAACTTATCTGCATCTTTTGATACCGACATCTGGTTAATCTGGTCACCGGCTGAAAGAATGAAGCTGACATTACTGTGTGCAGATAATGCACTACTTAATGTATGATTCCAGTTATATGCATCATTCATTGCATGATATTCCTTAGAATTATCATCTTGTCCTACAGAAGCTCCAATCTGCGGATCTCCGACATACATGACTGAGAAATTTTCTGTAGATTTTGTTTCAAATGTATAAGTATCTGACCATGCTCCGTCAAGATAATACTGATACTGATATGATGTGTTTTCTGCAAGTCCGGATACTGTAACTTTATTCGGAATCAATGTAATAACATTATCATTTTCCGTTATGGTTTCCTTATTGGCCAAATTCTGCTGTCCCTGTACTTCCTGAATCACCCTGCCCTGTGAATCCATCAATTTAATCTTTGGTATTTCTTCTGTCACACAATACCATGCAAAATTCATCTTTGTAGCATTTTCACCCGGTGTCAATGCAATCTGCTCATAGTTATTGCGGATTGTTTTCCACTTTTCCTGCCATGCAGCCCATTCGGCGCTATCTGCATAAACATTAGAATAAGCCGTCTTTTCTGCTGTTTCACTTCCATCTTCTACATAACAGGCATCTTTTACTGCTGTACCTGTCGTCTTACTGCTTGAAGCATCGTTCCATGCGGCTCTCATTGAACTTCTCGCATAGGTTTCTACAGAACCCATTCCAATTCCTGCAACCATTGATGCTGCAAGTACTGCTGATACCAGTTTTCTTGTTTTTCTCATCTTTTCTTTTCCTCCAATTATGCGTTGCTGTAATAATGAATTACATTCTTTACTTTACTATTGGAAAGTAAAAAACAAATAATTGTCCTGTAAATGCCTTGTAAATCTTTCTGAAATGTTGGAAAAATAAAAAGACATAATCTCTATGAAATACAACGATGTATCTATACTTTCAGATACATTTTCATTTCTCATAAAAATTATGTCTTTTAAAATATTTTTAATATAAATGCTTTACAATATCAAAAATTTCATTTTCCGATGTTATCTTAAAATCAGAATGACAAGAATACCCAGTATAATGCGGTACCAGCCAAAGACCTTAAAGTCATGCTTTTTGATGTAACCCATCAGGAATTTGATGACAAATACTGATACAATAAACGCTACTACTGTTCCCACAAGAAGAATCAGTGCTTCACCGCCAGTCATTGCAATACCTGCAAGTATATACTTGGCAGCCTTTAAAAGACTCGCACCAAACATAACCGGCACAGCAAGGAAAAATGTAAATTCTGCCGCTGTCGCTCTGGATACGCCAATCATTAACGCACCGACAATCGTTGCACCGGAACGGGATGTACCTGGAAAAACAGCCGCTGCCAGCTGGAATAATCCGATAATAACAGCTTCTTTATATGTAATGGCATCAATACTTGTCGTTGTCGGTCTTTTCTTTCCCCTGACCGTTTCTACAATGATAAAAATAACACCTACTACAATCAGTGCAACTGCAACCGGAATCGGATGATAAAACAGTTCATCAATCAAATCATCAAATAAGATGCCGACAATCGCTGCCGGAATACAGGCTACGATAATTTTAAGCCACATATCCAGTGCGCCACGTTTCCAGCACACTTTTTTCTTTGTCTGGAAACGGGAACCCGTTTCATTCTTACTGCGGTGTACCTTCACCGTTTTTGTAGTAAACGGCCAAAGCTTATTCCAGAACAGCAGCACAACTGCCAGAATCGCACCAAATTGGATTACAACCTCAAACAGTTTCCAAAAATCCTCTGATACATTCAGCTTGACAAACTGATTGAACAAAATCATATGCCCGGTACTGCTGATTGGAAGCCACTCTGTAATACCTTCGACAATACCAAAAAGTACTGCCTTTAATAACTCTAATATTTCCATAAAATTCTCCGTATCTTTACCTTTCTTCTTTATTTTATGCCCGCTTACGCACCTGTAGCACAAACAAACATATTATATAATACTTTACGGCAAAAATACAGCAAAATTTGTCCGCATCTGTTTAAATTAAAACCATTTCTAAACAGTTCTTAAACATTTTTTGATGCTGCTAAGTACGCCTCATTGGAAAAATATGCCTGTGATGAAATCACTTCACTTTCCTCCTGCGGTTTTTCCCTGCGGTAATAATTGCCGTCACGGCAGAGTTCCCTGCCCTTTACCGTATCGTGCAGCATAATGCCGAACATCGTACGTACACGGTCTTTAATTGCCGTATCATAAATTGGTGTGGCAACTTCAACACGCTTTACCATATTTCTCGTCATAAAATCAGCGGAAGAAATAAACATCTTATCCCGCTCCGGCGTACCGAAAATATAGATTCTGGAATGTTCCAGATACCGTCCCACAATACTGATAACCCTGATATTTTCTGTGTATCCTTCAATACCCGGAATCAGACAGCAGATACCTCTTACAACCAGATCAATTTTTACTCCATGCTGAGAGGCTTCAACCATCTTATCAATAATCGTCTTATCCGTAAGCGAATTCATTTTCACACCAATATATGCCGGTTCATTATTATCTGCGTGGCATATTTCTTCCTCGATAAAATCAAGTACCTTATTCTGAAGACACTTCGGCGCAACTAAAAGATGATGGGTTTCTTCCATAACCTGTGCCATACACAGTCTGTTAAATACCTGTGCTGCTTCCTCTGCAATATCCTGATTGGCTGTCATCAGGGATAAATCCGTATACAGCTTGGCAGTCTGTTCATTATAATTGCCCGTTCCAATCTGTGTAATGTGCTTGACTTCTGTTCCGTCACAATACGTAATCAGGCACAGCTTGGAATGAACCTTAATGTGGTCAATACCGTAAATAATCCGACAGCCTGCGTCCTCTAACCGACGCGACCACTCAATGTTATTCTCCTCATCAAACCGCGCTCTTAATTCCACCAGTACAACAACTTCTTTTCCGTTTTCCGCAGCATTAATCAGTGCTTCTACAATCTGTGAGTTTTTCGCAACACGGTAGAGCGTCATCTTAATAGACACGACCTTTTCATTTTCCCCTGCTTCATTTAACAGGCGGATAAACGGCTGCATACTCTCAAACGGATAACTAAGCAGAATATCCCCCGCTTCAATCTGCTCCATCATCGAAAGTGAACTGCGTACATAGCGGGAATTCTGCGGCACTCTGCGCACGTAAAACAAATCCTTTTTGCCATGCAGCTTATCGCGTATCTGTGAAATAAAGGACATGGAAAGCGGTGCTTCCGAATAATAAATCTGGTCTTTATTCAGCTTTAACTCCTTGCAGAGTGTCACGATGACCTTTTCATCTAACAGGCGTGAATACTCCATTTTAACCGGACACAGCTTTCGTCTTTCCCTGATCATTTTTTCCATGGTGTTGCGGTAATCCAAATCTTCATCATAAAACGCATCATCAACATCAATATCTGCATTCCGGATAATACGGATTAAAGATTTACTTTTTATCGTATATTTTGAAAAAATCTGTGGCATAAAATGCAGAATTAATTCTTCTACGAGCATATATTTATTTTTATCTGAAGGTATCGGTATCAAGCGCTTAAAAACCTCGCTGCTGCATGGTACAATTCCGAGTTTTTCATTATTTTTAGACTTTAACAATGCAACCGCGTAGATTTCCTTATTCCGCAGGAATGGAAACGGCTGCTTTTTTCCGACAATCTGCGGAGAAAGTAACGGCATAATCGAATGTTTAAAATAATTTTCAAGATAAACAGCATCTGCAAATTCAATGTCATTAAAACTGATTAACTCTATACCGTATTCACCGATTTCTGACATCAGATTCAGATACGCCCGGTCTTTTTTACGAAGCAGTTCGCCTACCGATGTGAAAATCTCCGACAGCTGTTCCTTTGCTGTCATCTGTGTCTTATTATCTCTTGCATCTGCCGAAAAAATCATCTGGTCAGTCAGTGTTCCCACTCGCACCATGAAGAATTCGTCCAGATTACTCTGAAAAATCGATACAAATGATAACCGCTCACAAAGCGGCACTTCTTTATCAATCGCCTCATCTAACACCCGTTCATTAAATTTCAGCCACGAAAGCTCCCTGTTATAATAATATGGTTTATGGGTATGCAACCCTTTTGCTTTATCCATCATCTTCTTCTCCCATCCGTAATCATATTTACACTTTTAACCCCTTATATACCACACGGTTCATCTCCGAAGCTGAGTCCTGCAAACTTTGCCTGTCTGATAATATCTGAATCCGTGTCAACCAGCTTTGTCTTTCCTGCCACTTCGCTGATCGGGATAATATCTATCTTATTCTCTTTTACACACGTCATATAACCATATTTTTTCTGCAAAATAAGTTCTGCGGTCTTCGCTCCCAGCCTTGTCGCAAGAACCCTGTCATAGGCACACGGCTGTCCACCCCGCTGCACATGACCCGGAACGGTCACACGAACTTCCAAACCTGTCTTTTGAAGAATCTCTGCTCCGATTCGATATGCAGCCGAAGGATAATTCTCCTTCTTTCTTTTTGCTTTTAATTCAGATTTTGAAAGTGCTGCTTCCTCTTTGGAAATCGCACCTTCCGCTGCTGCAATAATCGTAAAATGTTTTCCTGCCTTTGTTCTTTTACGAATAGCCTCTGCAACAACCTCTAAATCATATGGTATTTCCGGAATCAGTAAAATATCGGCTCCTCCTGCCATACCTGCATAAAGGGTCAGCCAGCCTGTTTTATGTCCCATCAGTTCTACAATAAATACTCTGCTGTGGGATGCCGCAGTAGAATGTATGCAGTCGATTGTATTTGCCGCAATATCTACCGCAGACTGAAATCCGAAGCTGACGTCTGTCCCATACAAATCATTATCAATAGTTTTAGGCATTGTCAGTATATTTAATCCCTTTTTTGACAATAAATCTGCTGTCTTATGAGAACCGTTTCCACCCAGCACTACAAGGCAGTCCAGTGAAAGCTTTTTGTAGGTTTCAATCATACATGCTACTTTATCCCTTCCGTCTTCATCCGGCTCATGAATCCGCTTAAACGGCATACGGGACGTTCCAAGAATCGTACCGCCTTTATTTAATATTCCGGAAAACTCTCCCGGCTTCATTACATGATACTGTTCGCGTACCAGTCCTCGGTATCCGTCTTCAAAGCCATAAATTTCGACCTCGCTGCACTGTTCGTAAAGACTTTTTGCCACACCCCGCATTGCTGCATTTAACGCCTGACAATCTCCGCCACTGGTTAACATTCCTACTCTAAGCATATGGAAACCTCCTCTTTTTCTGATTCTGTTCTATGATATAAAATGTATGTAAAATCCACTATCTTATTAGTGTGAAATCTGTGTAAAATATTATTTTTTGCTTTTTGCAATCACACCGCTCTTCCCGTTACTCTTACCATCATTGTGGTAGATTCCATGGAAAATGTCAAGCGGTATGAACACATATTTTTGCAATAATTCCAGTTCTAATCCTGTGTCTGACTGCTGTTTAAATTTGTGAATGTAGTTTTGTGGATATTCATGAAATTCTTTGATACTTGTTTCAAAAAATACTATCGTATAGACGGATTTTATATTCTTGTAACTGAAGGCTTTTTTCTTTTCGCCTTTGACCAGCTTTCTGTATTATCAGGATTATGATGCGTTGGAGGAAGCAGAACGGAATGTATACCGAAAAGGAATATACTTTATCAGTGCAAGTGTATCTTTATCCTTGCCATCCCAGTTAATCATATTTTCAATGCCACCATTAACCTGAGCCACCGAATTGAATTCACCTTTAGACATTCCTTTTTCCTTCATGTCAATGAACTGATACTTAATACCTCGTTCTTTGAAAAATCGTTCCGCTTTTTTGTATCATTACATTTCTTGGTTCCAAATATCTGTATGTTCATTAAAATCACCTTTTACCATAAATTGTAACATAATATTCCTTTGCAATTTTTCCGATTTACAAAGGTAATTCTATATGGCATTCAAGAACATCGCTATCTTTTGAATCCCATTTAACATCTAGTTTTCTAAACAGCCTTATACTTGGCTCATTTTCTGCATCTATTAAAATATCAAGTCTGCTATATCCATACACTTCATGCACCCAACTACACCATTCTTTCAGTAGTTTAAAACCATACCCCTGATTCTGATACTTCTTTACTACTACAATGGCAATCTCCGGATATTTGCATCTTCCATATTGCAAACTGACTCTTCCTAAAAACTCCCCATCTTGAAGGAAAATCGAATAATGAATATCCTCGCCCTCGAATAAAGTCTCCCAGAAGCATTTCATCGCAATCTTTGGCTGATGTTTATATATTCGACCAATAAGATATTCAGCTTCGCACACTTTCCTAAAATTATCATAATCTCTATCGTCGGTTTTCCTTATATAGAAATTTTCAGAACGATACTCTATATTCTTCTCATTCAATCAAAAAACCTCTCTTTCCACAGAGCATTAATGTTTATCTCATGCTGCTTACATAAAACACCGGAATGCCAATTCCATAAACGATATTGAATGGTCCCCATTCATAAACAGCCAAAATATGTCCTGATATGTAATTTTGTTCATAATATATGTCCTTACATTTCGATTATCCTTCCGCAAGTTTCATATAATGTTTGTATAGTACCGAAAAACGATTGGCTTTTTGACTTCCACGGTTTTTGCTTTCCACAAAAATGGAGAAATACAGTATTTTGCATAACCCAGCATTACCTTAAAAGGCTCTATATAGTTTTTATCAAAAGTTACGAGCAAATCTAATTTTTCATTCCTCATAAGTACCTTCTATTATGCAATATGTTTTTTATTATAATGTAGACGCTTTGCTGCATCCTCTTTTACAAGTTCGACGGCAACAGCAGCCAACGGAATGAAGAAAATAATACCAATAATTCCAAATAATTTGCCACCAATCATAGCAGCGATTAACGTATACAATGGTGGTAAACCTACAGAACTTCCTACCACTCTCGGATAAATAAACTGGTTCTCCACAAATTGCGTCATACTATAAACAATAAGGCACCTTATTACTAACGATGGGGTCACCAGCAACGTAAGGAAAATACTTACCGCACTGGAAATAAATGCACCAACATAAGGAATAATGGCACATACTGCTGTCAGCAATCCAACTAAACTTCCATACGGCAATTTAAAAATTGAAAATGTTATACACATAAGGAAACCTAGTATGACTGTCTCTGTGCACTGTCCAGTCAGAAAATTGCCAAAGATTCTGCGAAATGTCCTGCAAACATGTAATATCCATTCAGCCCATGACGGTTTCAAATATGCTGTAATTAACTTCGTTGCATGCCGTCCCACTCTTTTGCCATCCAGTGAAATATAGACAGCTATAATAAATGCAAAACTGGCAGTTATAAGTCCTTTCACAGTAGAGGATAAAACACTCGCAACATTCGTTAACATGGAATCAATCTGTGTTGAAAAGTTTTGTAATGTCTGTTCCATATTGATATCTGCTGTTAATTCCTCCAGCCATGCCGCATTGATATTATGACTATTCATATATGTAATCCACTGCGGAATACTTGCTTCTATCTGATCATACAAGCTCTTAATTTAAGCAGTCTGTTTTCAATTCCTTTCATAGGTACATGAATAAATAGCGCCAAAATCCCGCCTACAATCACAGGCATTACAATACTGACCACTTTACCCATGTAGGACAGCACCGTTCCCAGATTCATCAATGCCACCAGATATGTACAAATAAAGTTACATATATCATACAGGTTGTAAGTTTTCCATGCCAATTCGCACCATGTACCACACCCGTCTTCTTAATAGAATACAATTCCATAATTCCAAGTAAAAATTCCTTAATAAGAAGACCAAACAGCAAAATTGCAAGTCTTGGAAAATCTATCAAAAGACAAATCAAGGTAACCCCCTGTGTCAGCTTATCAATATTTATTACGTTTTTATAAAAAATAGCCGCCAAGAAGAAAATTTCCCCTTAACGACTATATAAACTACGATTCAATCTTGTTCATCGCTTTCCTAAACTGGAAATAAAACAAAATTGCAGTAAAGGTTACTGCTATGAAATCTGCTACCGGCTCTGCAAGGTAAACACCCATGGTTTTGTCTGAAACCATATGTGGCATAATATAAATCAATGGTAACAGCAGAATAAATTTTCTTGTAACTGCCACAATGATAGAACTTGTCGCATTGCCAAGAGCTGTAAAGGTCATCTGGCATGCAATCTGAATACCAAATAAAAACATGACTGCCATATAGATACGCAGAGCTTTTGATGCGAACTCGATCATCGCTGTCTCCGGAGTAAAAATGCTCACAAAGAATTGTGGCATAAGCATTACAGCCAGCCAAAGTGTGACAGAATAAATCAGGCTTACTGTTAATAAAACACGAAAAGTCTTTTTTACACGTTCCGTATTGTTTGCTCCATAATTATAACTTGTAATTGGCTGCGCTCCCTGTGCAATTCCCTGTAAAGGAAGCATTGCAAACTGCATGACACTGGTAAGAATCGTCATTGCACCTACCGCAATATCTCCGCCATATTTCAGCAGGGAAGAATTAAAGCATACGGATATAACGCTTTCACTCGCCTGCATAATAAATGCTGCAGTTCCAAGCGCAATGCACGGGAACACAACTTTGGGCTTTATATTCAAATTCTTACGTTTCAGTCTAAGTATTGATTTCTTACTGCACAAAAATGCCACAACGACGATACATGAAACTGCCTGCGAAATAACAGTTGCCAAAGCAGCACCACGAACACCCATATTTAATCCAAAAATCATAATCGGATCAAGCACAATGTTTAGAATTGCTCCGATAGCAACGGATACCATGGATATCTTTGTAAACCCTTCAGCAGTTACAAATGCATTCATGCCCAAGGTCAACTGCACAAATAACGTTCCAAAAGCATAAATATTCAAATATGAAGCAGCATACGAAATGGTGTTCTCACTGGCTCCAAAAGCTAACAGCAAATTTTCTCCAAACAGTAAAAGTACCACTGTCAGAACGATTGAAACAATTACCTGTAAAAGAAAACATCCACCAAGCGTTTGCTCTGCACTGTCCATATCTCCTTTTCCCATCGAAATAGAAGCACGTGGCGCACCTCCTGAACTTACAAGTCCTGCAAATGCCGACACAATCATAATAATAGGCATGGTCACACCGACACCCGTCAGAGCAAGACTGCCTGCATCCGATATATGCCCGATAAAGATCCTATCAACAATGTTATACAACATATTGATCAACTGTGCTATCACCGTAGGAATTGCCAACTTAAAAAGCAGTTTTCCAACGGGCTGCGTACCTAAAAAATCCTTGTTATTTTCCACGATAAACCTCTCCTAACTGTTCGTATATTCCTTGATATTTCTGTTTACCTGCTCTGTAAACTGTTGCAGCTTTTCCATTTCTTTCTTTGAAAATCCTGCAAATACTATTTCACAAAATTTGTTCTGTGCCGCACGCCCGGCTGCAATAATATCTGTTGCTTTGCCAGCAACACTTAAGTGAATGGTTCTGTGATTCCCTCCCTTATGTTCCCCTAAAATCAATCCTCTTTCCTGTAAAGAGCGAATTGAAACAGATACATGGGATTTAGCAAGATGACGATATCTAACAATTTGAGTAGCTGTATCATACTGGGGATTATTTGCTAAAAACATAAGAACTGTAAACTCCATATAAGTCAATTCGTATTTTTCACAAACAGGAGATACCATATTTTCATACAATTCTTCTACATCAACACAATGTGCAAAATAATTTTTCACAAATGCACCTTCTTTCATTTTGAACTGTTCGTTTTTGAACTTTAATAATATACACCGCTTTTTTTATCCTGTCAAGATGCTATTAATCTTCTAATAAATCTAGCTCAATATAGATATTCTTTTAATCACTTACACATCTATCAAAAAATAATTGCTCCAATACATTAAAATTTTGAGGGTTCTTGTAACTGTAATGAAGCCCAAAAACAAAATCAGCAAAAGAGTAGGGCATAAAATCATATAATAACTTTGAACCCCGTTTGAAATGTTCCATAACAACAACGGGTTAGCGAGGTGCTTTATGAACAAATACGCTCCTAATCCTATTATTAAGAGAAACCCACCATATTGAATGACAAATAATAGAAACTACCTATCATGGAGGTGCATTTGCAAAATAAAACTGCTTGTGAAAGCAGCCTAGTAATGGTATTATTTTCATAGGCAGTGATTCTTTCTTTTGTGTTATGTTTTGTGTGGTAACTTAACAATAACTATTTTTAAGAAAAGAAGCAACTGCCTTTTTTAGAAAAAGTAGAAAAACTGCGCCACAGCCTTGGCAGGCCATCGCGCAGCGATTTTGTTCAACTGGAAGTTTTCTCTTTTTATAATAACATGATTTTTTCTTCAATTTGCTTAATTACTTCTTTAAAGACTTCATCACTCTGTCCTGTTGGATCTGGTAATCCCCAGTTATCATCAAAATATCTGCCAATATACGGACATCCCACATCACATCCCATTGAAATAGCAATATCAGGTGTCGGAATTTTATCATAAGTTTTACTAAACTGTTTTTCTTCCATATCAATCCCGTATAACTTTTTCATCAGTCTGACCGCATCCTGGTTTATCTGTGGTTTAGTCTCTGTTCCACAGGAATAGCATTCAAAATCATTGCCTCTCAAATGATTGCCTAATGCCTCAGCTATCTGGCTTCTACATGAATTATGAACACAAACAAAAGCAATTTTCTTCTTTTCCATTATCCTCTGACCTCTTTGAGAATCTTAATAACCTCTTCTTTCTTTAATACTTTGCCAAAGGAAACAATCTTTCCGTCAATAACCAAAGCTGGTGTTGTCATTACTCCATAAGAGGCAATTTCTCCCCATTCTTTAATATGTTCAATGGTTGTATCCATACCTAATTCAGTTAGCGCTTCTACCGTTGCAGCTTCAAGCTGATTACATTTTGCACAACCACCACCAAGAATCTTTACCCCCATACTGTTTTTCTTTTCTTCTGCCTTTTCCATTGTCTCAGGCGTGCAGGTTCCACCACAGCAGCATGATGATTTTGTTTCGTCTTTCTTCTTACCTAATCCAAATAATGCCATAATCATTCTCCTTTTATATCATAAAATATTGTAATGTGTTAAATACATAACCAACAACTATAATTCCGATTGCACAGATAGCAATAAAAATTCCAAGAAGTTTTGGTTTAACTGCTTTTCTTAGCATAATCAGAGATGGAAGGCTCAATGTGGTTACCGCCATCATAAAAGATAAAATAGTTCCAAGCTGGGCACCTTTTGCAAGCAAAGCCTCTGCAATCGGTATTGTCCCAAAAATGTCAGCATACATGGGAATTCCGATTAAGGTTGCTAATATTACGCCAAAAGGATTATTACTTCCAAGAATACTTTCTACCCAAACTTCCGGAATCCAGTTATGAATCAATGCACCAATACCTACACCTACCACAATATAAGGAAATACTTTTCTGAATGTAGATACTACCTGGTCTTTCGCATATTCCAATCTTTCCTTTTGTGTTAATGTTGGAGAATCAATATCCACTGCACTTGCATTTCTTACAAATGCCTCCACATAATTTTCTAAGTGCATTTTTTCAATAAGGGTACCACCAGCTACTGCAATCACAAGTCCGAATATAACATATACCACTGCAACCTTTGTTCCAAAAATACTCATCAAAAGAATCAAACTGCCAAGATCAACCATAGGAGATGAAATCAAAAAGGAAAAGGTTACTCCTAACGGAAGTCCTGCACTTGTAAATCCTATAAACAAAGGAATAGATGAGCAGGAACAAAACGGTGTGACCGTTCCAAGCAAAGCTGCTATGCAGTGTGCAGAGATACCTTTAAATCTTCCCATGATCTTCTTACTTCTTTCCGGAGGAAAGTAGCTTTGGATATAGGAAATCATGTAGATTAAGAAGCAGAGCAGCACTGTAATTTTCAGAACATCATAAATAAAAAATTGAATGCTGCCACCCACTCTGGTATTTATATCTAATCCCATCATGGTAAGTGCATTTCCTATCAGTTCATTAAGCCACTTCATTCCCAATATCTGATTCTGAATAAACTCCCAAATCATGAATTACAACAGCCCCCTTTACCATCAGTGCAGGATAACCCTTCAATAAACTGTTTATATTCCTTCAATGTTTCACAGTTTAAAGAATAATGACTCCATTTTCCTTCCTTACGTGCATTTACCAAACCACACTCTGTTAATATTCTCATATGATGAGAAAGAGTTGGCTGGGTAATTTTAAAAGCTTCTAAAAGTTTACAGCCGCATTTTTCGCCCTCCGATAACATTTGTACAATTTGAAGTCTATTGCTATCTCCAAGAGCTTTACAAATAAGTGCAACATCCATAGTATTCATTTCAGTCACCTCGCATAGATATTTATCTATATGTCATTATATACAATACATAGATGATTGTCAATGTGATTTGAAAAAGAATATGAATCACCTGACTCATATTCTTTTTCATCTTATTTATATACTCTTATTTATCGTGAAAATTTAAATTTGTTGAATTAAGAAAATCGGAATTGACCGAGTTCTTTGAGCGAGGGATACTTCTTGTCCGAAGGGTAAGAAGGTGGGCGTGAAAAGAATTAGAACCTTTTTTTCTTCTTCTTTTTCATCTTTATTTAATGTTGTGTAACCCATTGTTCTTTCCTCTTGTTTAATCGTATTTTGAATGTATACACAGTATCAGTATGCATTCCAATTTTTACCTTTTTGCCCATTATATATGAAAAAAACAATATCATTCTCTGCTGTCAAAACAGCAAAAAAGAACCGGTACAGGATTTCACTCCCATACCGGTTCTTTCATAAAATATATCATCGTAAATCACTTTTTAAAATCACCTTCCGGCAACGCATTTTCCGATAACTGCCATTACAACAAACACAACAATATCCGCCGCCACAATCGTTGAGCCGACCGGCGTTGAAAACAGTATGGATGCCAGAATACCGAATAACGCACACAGCACCGAAATCACAGCAGAACAGATGACTACACCTTTGAAATTTTTAATCACCTGCATGGCAGACAGCGCCGGAAATATCACCAGTGCCGAAATCAGCAGGGAACCGACAAGGTTCATTGCAAGCACGATAATCACTGCCGTTACCACGGCAATCAGCAGGTTGTAGCGTTCTGCCTTCATGCCGGTTGCCGTTGCAAAATTTTCATCAAATGTAACGGCAAATATCTTATTATAAAAGAAAACATATATAAATATCACCACGACCGAAGCCGCTACACACAGCCATACCTCGGCTGTCGTCAGTGTCAGAATGGACGTTGAACCAAACAGCGTTCCGCACACATCCCCGTTAATATTCGTTGATGTCGAAAACAGATTCAGCAAAAGGTAGCCGACAGCCAGCGAACCGACGGAAAGCATGGCGATTGCCGCATCTCCGTGGATTTTGGTATTCTGACCGGTGCGCAGTAATAGAATCGCCGCCACAACCGTCACCGGCATGACAAGCAGGGTGTCATTGGTCAGGTTCAAAACCGCCGCCACCGCCATTGCGCCGAATGCGACATGCGAAAGTCCGTCACCGATATACGAAAATCTTTTTAAAACCAGCGTTACGCCGAGCAGTGAGGAGCACAGCGCAATCAGCACACCTACAATCAACGCATAACGCACAAACGGAAAACGCATATAAAATGCCAGTGTTGTTATCATATCACTCATTGTCTTTCTCCTCCGTTCCTTCCAGTAATTTCCATGCGTCACTTTCCAGATAGTCTTTGCTTGAGCCGAAATAGAGCTGTTTTTTTCCTATCTGTAAAATATGGCTCGCATATTTTAACGCCGCCTGAATATCATGCGATACCATAATAATCGTGACACCGCTCTTGTTAAGCTGTTCAATCAACTGATACATTTCAGCCGTTACTTTCGGGTCCAGCCCTGCCACCGGTTCGTCTAAAAGAAGCAGCTTGGTTGTGGCACACAGCGCCCTTGCTAGCAGGACTCTCTGCTGCTGCCCGCCGGAAAGCTCCCGGTAACAGCGGTTTCTTAAATTCCAGATACCCATTTTTTCCATATTCTGCTGCGCTTCATTTTTCTGCTGTCTGCTGTAAAACGGCTTCCAGCCGCTTTTATTTAACGTTCCCGTCAGCACAATCTCCATAACCGATGCCGGGAAGTCCTTCTGCACTGCCGTCTGCTGTGGCAGATAGCCGACTTCATAGGCTGACAGTCCGTCCCCCGTTTCGATTGTTCCCGAAATGGGCTGTATCAGACGTAACAGGGTCTTCATCAGCGTACTTTTTCCTGCACCGTTTTCACCGATAATGCAAAGGTAGTCCCCTTTGTTTACCGTAAAATGTATATGCTCCGTCACTGCTTTTCCTTCATAGCCCAGTGCCAGATCTTCACATGTTATATAAGCCATAACTGCTCCTTTCCAGTGTGTATCTGCCGTTATAAATTCTCAATACACAGATTTTTTATCATCAATTTAATGCCGCCTTTAAGACCTCAAGATTTTTCTCCATCACTGAAAGATACGTGTACCCGTCCGCTATCTGCTTTTTCGTGACAGACTGCATGGAATCCAGTGTCAGGATTTCGGCATTTTTATTTTTTGTATTTTCAATAACAGTCTTTGCCACCTGTTCTCCCGAATTTTCAATTACCAGCACTTTGGACAATCCCAGTTCGTCGATTTTTCCCGATAAAAAAACGACCGTTTTAAAGCTTGCGGAAGTTTCCGAACTGCACCCCGCAAATGCCGCATAGTAATTGATTCCGTAATCGTCAACCAGATAGCGGAACGGGAAGCGGTCACCAAACAGCACGGTGTCATGCTTTGCGCTCTGTACAGCCTGCGCATACTGTGTATCCAGTTCATTTAACCGGCTCTGATAAGCGCTTGCGTTTTCCCGGATTGCCTGTGCGTGTTTGGTATCTTTCCCGGCAAGAACATTTGTTAATTCTTCCACAATCTTTTCTGCATTTTTTACGGAAAGCCAGATGTGTTCATCATATTCGATTTCATCTTCGTGATGATGTTCTTCACCGTGGTCATGACTGCCGTCATGTGCCTCGTCATGGTCATCGTCTTCCTGTGCATGGCTGTGGGTGTGTCCGTGGCTGTCCCCCTGCATACCCTCTGCCAGTTCTTCCTCTTTTACGGAATCGCCTAAATAGTCCATGAGATTTACAACGGTCATATCGGGATTTACCGCTTCTTTTAATGCCGATGTCACCCAGTTTTCAGATGTTCCTCCAGTGTACACCAGCACGTCACAGGAAGCCACTGCCGCAATATCCGCCGTGGACGGCTGGTAGCTGTGCATATCCACACCGTTGTCCGTCAGCAGTTTAATCTCGAATTCGTCACCGTTCTCTCCTAAAATCTGCCGCACCCAGTCGTACTGCGGAAATGTCGTGCATACCACTTTGATTTTATCCGAAGTCACAAAAGACGAAGGCAGTTTCCCACAGCCCGCCATTGCCGCGATAGACGTTATGCACAGCAGAAACGCACATATAACAGCGCTTTTTTCTTTTATTTTATTCATGATTCTTTTCATGACTGCCGCTCTCCATTTCCTTACATTCCCTGCACATTCCGTACAGCACAGAACTGCTGCACTCCAGGGCAAATCCGTGATGTTCCTCAAGATGTGCCCGGATATCTTTCATAAATCCACATTCCAGATGAATCACCCGTCCACAGCGCACGCACTGTAAATGCAGATGTTCGTGACATTCCGGGTGTCCGTCCGTATACTGGTAAACCGCATGTTCATCTTTTGCGGTCTTATATTTTAACAAAATGCCTTCGTCCGTCATCTTGTCGAGATTCCGGTAAATCGTTGCCAGATTGACCTGCTTGCCGTTCTCCTCTAAATAATGGTGAATATCCGCCGCACTGACAATCTGCTCTTTGTGTGCCGTAAAAAACTCCATAATATAGCTTCTGCTTTTGGTTTTATAACCGTTCTGCATGATTTTTCCTCGATTCTTTTTTGTGCTATCCTCCATTCCACAGGCATTTTAATGCCTGCGGCACAATACTGCCAACAACAAGTGAAGCTTGCTGTTACCAATTTGCAAATCATTTGCATTTTGGAATTGTAGCACATTCATTTCGTACTGTCAACAGATTTGCAAAACATTTGCAAATTCATTTTCCGGCAATAAAATATCCGGGATTTACAAAAACACGGACGCTTTCCTCGTCATTTTTTGTAAATCCCGGATTTTAAATTGTATTTTTACTCTTAACCTTTCACACCGCCAAGTGTAACGCCCCGTACAATAAATTTTGACAGGCACAGATAAACGATGATAACCGGTAAGATGGCACAGCCAAGCATCATATAGACCTTGCCCATATCAAACTTTAAGAAGTCGGCACTTCTTAACTGCGCAATCAAAATCGGAAGTGTCTTTTTACTGTCTTTGTTTAACAGCAGGGATGGAATAAAGTAATTATTCCATGATGACACGAATGTAAATATCGCCTGCACGGCAATTGCCGGTTTCATCAGCGGCAGTACAATCTGGTTAAAGATTCTGAATTCATGCGCTCCGTCAATCCGGGCTGCTTCAACCAGCTCCATCGGAAGCACGCTGTCCATATACTGCTTAATAAAGAAGAATACAACCGGTGATGCAATGGACGGTATAATCAGCGGAATAAATGAATTCATCAACCGCATGTTGCTCATCTGGTTAATAAAACCAAGTGCAGATACCTGTGTCGGCACCATCATGATGACCATAATAAAGGTAAATGCTGCTTTCTTAAACCTGAAATCATATGCGTGGATTGCATATGCCGTCAGTGCCGAAAAATATACGGAAAGCACTGCCGAACCGGAAGCTACCAGAAGGCTGTTGCACATTCCCTTTAAGACCGGAAGCTGTTTATCCTTCAACAGATTCGTCAGATTGACAAAAAATGACTTTCCCGGAATTAAAGAGAATCCTTTTTGTATATCCGGATGGGACCTTGTCGTATTAATCAGCAGTACGTAAAAAGAAAACAGGCACAGTATAGAAATGATAATTAATACGATATAGCACAAAGTTCTCTGTATATTCAAGATGATTTTATCCTTTTTATCGGATTTCTTTTTGCTGACAGCGCTCATAATCTATACCCCCTTTGCCTTTTTAACTTTCTTTTCCCCTACGTTTACCATATCTTTGGTAACATACTTAAATACCGCAACACTCAGTATCGCCGTAATGATAAACAAAATCACGGATAACGCACCTGCCATGCCATAGTTCTTACTATATAAATGCTTATTCAGATACATAATAACCGTCATGCTCGTTCTGTCCGGATTACCGTTACCGTTTGTTAAAATCTGCGGAACATCAAACATCTGAATACCACCAATCAGCGACGTTACAAGGGTGTATGCCATAATCGGACGGATAATCGGAAGTGTAATGCGTCTGAATATCTGAATAGAATTCGCCCCGTCAATTCTTGCAGCTTCAAGAATACTGGTATCAATTCCCATAATACCTGCCATTAAAACAATGGTCGTATTACCAAACCACATGAGGAAATTCATCAGTGCAATCAGACCTCTCGCGCCTGCAACTTCCGAAAGAAACCGGTATGTAGGAAGTCCCATGGAATTCAGCAGGTTATTAATCGGGCCTACATCTGAAAATATGGTGTAAAACAGCATTGAAAATGCAGATGCCATAATCAGGTTCGGCATATAAATAACGGTCTTAAAGAATCCCGTACATTTCAATCTCAATCGCAAATCCGTAAACCAGGATGCAAGCAGCAGTGAGAAAACCATCTGCGGAATAAAGCCCATCATCCAGATAATAAACGTATTTTTCAAATAAATCGGCAATTCGCTGTTAAATAGTATTTCTTTATAATTCTGTAATCCTACAAACTTTGGTCCTATCTGCATAAGACCCACTCTGTAATTTTCAAAAAAGCTGTTATAGAAAGTGGAAATCAGCGGAAGCAGCTGAAAAATAAAATATACCAGAAAGAACGGTATCAAAAATATATATCCCCACTTTGCATAACTTACACATTTTGATCTTCTTTTTCTTTTCATGCCGCCCTCCATTTCCGGTAAACAAATGCACGCCCTGAAACCCGTTTCTTGAAACCAGCTTTATTCTGATAACAATTCAATGATTTCAAGGCGTGTCTGTCACCTTATACTGTCATGTTATTAATGTGTGAGATTCGGGTATTTCTCTGTTGCGGCCTTGTAGAAATTATCAAGTGCCTTGTCTTTTGTAACATTTCCGTCGAAGTAATCCTTCATTGCCTTCTGGAATTCTTCATTTAATCCCTGGTCATATGCTGAAATATTCTTCATATTAATCTTCGGTGCAGCTTCTGCAAAGAGTTTAATATGGTTCTGTCCGCCAAGGAAGTCTGACTTGAAATTGCTGTTTGCAAGTTCATTCATGCCGGAAATGGTATTGGTGTAATCCTGTGTATCTTTTGTAATCTGGACTTCTGTATCCTTATCGCAGGTCATTGTCTGCATAATTTCTTTAATCAGGTTCGGATTATCGGTTCCGGCTGCTGCACAAATCCATGTACCGCCCCAGTAGTAACTCTGTGGTCCCTGGCATACGGCATAATCCCCGTAAATACCATTGCCGACTTCTTCCTTACCGCCTTCTTTTACAGGTGTTTCCAATGCATTGCCAAGAAGTGTAAAGTTAATACCCCATGTTGAATAAAAGAATCCAAATACATTTCCTTTCGGACCCTGGTCAGCCTGCCATACATTGTCCCAAAGTGAAGACTTGTTGTTGTAGCCTTTTTCTGTAAAGGTCTTTGTCTGGTCAACCCATTTCATAATGTTGTCATCAATGACAATCTTATTATTGGAATCAACCCACGGTGCAGATACGTTGTTTGAGAATACTCTGTAGGCATCGTCATATCCGGAAAGCATCTTATAACCTTTTTCAGATGCCTTTTCAGCTACGGCATTAAACTTATCCCATGAAGAAAGCTGTGCCTGTACTGCATCCGGATCATCCGTGCCGAGAACATCTTTTGCAATGGAACGTCTGTATGCGAACAATCCCGGTGTTGCCTGCCATGTTGTACCTTTCTGTACGCCCTTTGAATCTGTTACGATATCTTTGGTGTACTGATACTGGTCAGCCAGTGCATCCTTTGAAAGTCCGATGTCATTGACAACGTCCAGTGTGTAATCACTGTCAACATATTTCAACGCATAATCGGCTTCAATCAGGAAAATATCAATCTTTTCATCTGCCGGTACGTCATTCTGTTTTAAAAGTGCTGCATCCAGTGCATTCTGGTATGCGTTGTTTTCATTCGGTGTAACCACGAAATTTACTTTTACATCTGACGGAAGCTTTCCGGACTTTTTAAAATATTCAAATCTGTCCTGAAATTCTGTATTCCAGCAGTAGATATTCAATACTTTTCCCTGTGCTGCCTCACTTGTATCAACCTTTGAAGCGGCCTGTTTTCCTCCCGAACCGCATCCTGCAAGTGTTGTCACTGCCATCATTCCCGCAAGCATTAAACTTGTAAATTTACCCTTCTTCATAATAATACCTCCTCAAAAACCCCTTTAGCTGATATCTCTGACAGTTTCACCCTCTATCAGAGTTCCTTCAACTATAACTCTTTTTACCAGTGTCGTCTTCGGACGTTCAATCGCCGCTATCAGTTCTTTGGCTGCCTTCTTTCCGATCTCCATCGTATCCTGCCGCAGTGTGGTAAGTTTCGGGCTTAACATCTGCGATAATTTAATACCGTCATATCCTACCGTCGAAATATCCCTCGGCACTTTTAAACCCCTTTTGCGGACTGCATTGAGTCCTCCGGTATTCGACAGGTCATCCGGATAAAATATGCAGGTCGGTGCATCTTTCATATCCAGCAGTTCATCTGTGAACTGTTCTGCTTTGACTGAATTCAGATACTCTGATGATTTCACGTATTCATCCGGTACCTCAATCCCCAATTCCTCAAGTGTCCTGTAAAATGATGTTAATCTCTGCTTTGTTACCTCCGAATCATCCTCTCCATGTATATAAGCAATCCTGCGATGTCCCATCTCATATACATACCGGACTAAATCTCTCATCCCCTTTACATTATCCGAGCTTACTGAAGTGCAGCTGTTAAATACGTAGTCAATCGTTACCGTGGGAATCGTTCCGTTGACAACTTCCTTCACTTCCTCACACTCAAAATCCGTACATGCAATAACAACTCCATCGAGATTACGATATTTACAATGTTCATAATAAGTCATTGTCTTGCTGTGCGTATTAATAAATGTAATATCGTATCCGCAGCTTTCTGCCTCGACTTTGACACCTTGAAGCACCGCTGAAAAATATTCATGCGTCAGACCGCTGTTTGCTTTGTCATTTAAAAGAACGCCAATATTATAGGAACGGTGTGTCTTTAATGCCCTCGCCGCCGAGTTCGGATAATATCCCATCTCATCTGCCGCTTTCTGAATCCGCTTTCTGGTTTCCTCGCTGATGTCACTATGATGGTTCAGCGCTTTACTGACCGTTGCAACAGATACTTTACATCTGTCTGCAATATCTCTCATAGATACCATAGTCACTTACCTCGTTTGTCTGAGCCGTTAATAGTTACTTAATCGTTTTCGTAAATTCAATATAGCATGTTATTATTTTAAATGCAACTCTTTTTTGACATTTTATAAAATTAGTGCATTTTGTATATACACTTTTGTGCATTTTGACTATTTTTCTGTTTTTCTCATTTCAACATTGCATTTTTCTTTTTATTAAAATATACTCAGCTTAGATATAAATATGATTATTTTCTATCTGTTTTTCTGCATATACTAGTGTATAAGCCCGGCAGACTTTTTATTTTCCGGCATTTCTTAATCGTTTTCGTTAAATGGCACGTATTTTTTCCGCCATAAAGTACCTGTAAACTTAACAAAAGGAGGTTTTCTATGAATTTTGGATATTTTGATGATACAAATAAAGAATATGTGATTACTACACCACAGACGCCGCTGCCATGGATTAATTATCTGGGCTGCGAAAGCTTCTTCCGCCTGATCAGCAACACCGGCGGCGGCTATGCTTTTTATAAAGATGCCAAACTGATGCGTCTTACCCGATACCGCTATAACAATGCACCGTTAGACAGCAACGGCCACTACTACTATATCAAAGACGGCAGCACCGTATGGAATCCTGGCTGGCAGCCGTCACAGACCGCACTGGATGCTTATGAATGCCGCCACGGTCTTGGATATACGATTTACAAAGGTATTAAAAATGAACTGGAAGCCTGTGTAACCGCACTCGTTCCAATCGGTGCCGACTGTGAATTAAACAAAATCAGCCTGAAAAATCTTTCTGACAGCAAAAAAAACATCAGTCTTTATTCTTATGTTGAATTCTGTCTGTGGAATGCCGTTGAAGATATGAATAATTTTCAGAAAAATTACAGCACCGGTGAAGTCGAAGTCGTAAAGGGCGACAGCCGCTCCTGCATTTATCACAAAACCGAATACCGTGAACGCCGCAATCACTATGCCGTCTATGCTGTAAATGCTGCGTGTGACGGATTTGATACCGCACGCGAGAGCTTTCTTGGTACATACGGCTCCCCTGCCGCACCACAGTCCGTTGGAAACGGCACTTCCTGCAATTCTGTTGCCGACGGCTGGCAGCCATGCGGTTCTTTCCGGCTGGATATTACGCTTGAACCGCACGAAAGCCGTGATTTCATCTTTATGCTCGGCTACATTGAAAATCCGGCAGATGATAAATGGGAAGCGCCACAGATTATCAACAAGAAAAAAGCAAATGAATTGATGGAACATTTTCTTTCTATCAAAGATTTTGACAATGCGCTGTTACGTTTAAAAGACTACTGGAGTCATCTGCTCTCCGGCTATACACTTGAAGCCGATGATGAGAAACTCTGCCGCATGGTCAATATCTGGAACCAGTATCAGTGCATGGTTACTTTTAATATGTCCCGCTCCGCTTCTTATTTTGAATCGGGTATCGGCAGAGGCATGGGATTTAGGGATTCCTGCCAGGATCTGCTTGGCTTTGTCCACTTAATCCCGGATAAAGCGCGCCAGCGTATTTTAGATATTGCTTCTACCCAGTTTGAAAACGGAAGTGCTTATCATCAGTACCAGCCGCTGACCAAAAAGGGAAATGCAGACATCGGAAGCGGTTTTAATGACGACCCGTTATGGCTGATTGCCGGAACTGCCGCTTATTTAAAAGAAACCGGCGACTATTCGATTCTGGATGAAATGACACCGTTTGACAGCAATCCGGACAATCAGGCTCCGCTGATGGAACATCTGCGCCGCTCTTTTCATTTTACGTCCACGCATCTCGGACCGCACAACCTGCCTCTGATTGGCCGTGCAGACTGGAACGACTGCCTGAATCTGAACTGTTTTTCAACCGTTCCCGATGAATCCTTCCAGACTGCCGGTGCTTCCGAAGGTCCTGTTGCCGAATCTGTTTTTATTGCCGGAATGTATGTAAAGTACGGCAGGGACTATGCACAAATCTGCCGCCATGCCGGTCTTACCAAAGAAGCTGCTGATGCCGATGCGCAGGTTGAGCAAATGATACAGGCGGTTTTAAAATCCGGCTGGGACGGCGAATGGTTCTTACGTGCCTACGATGCCGCCGGAAAAAAAGTCGGTTCGCATGAATGTGAAGAAGGTCAGATTTTTATTGAGCCGCAGGGCTTCTGTGTCATGGCTGGAATCGGGGTAAAGGAAGGTCTTGCCGAAAAAGCACTGGAGTCCGTAAAAAACAGGCTGGATACAAAATATGGCATTGTTCTTTTACAGCCGGCTTACACATACTATCACCTTGAACTGGGTGAAATTTCATCTTACCCGGAAGGCTACAAAGAAAATGCCGGTATCTTCTGCCACAACAATCCTTGGGTTTCCATTGCTGAAACTGTTTTGGGACACGGCAGCCGCGCCTTTGAAATTTATAAAAAAATCTGTCCGGCATATCTTCAGGATATCAGCGACCTGCACCGGACGGAAGCTTACGTTTATTCGCAGATGATTGCCGGAAAAGATGCATGCCGTTTCGGTGAAGCAAAAAACAGCTGGCTTACGGGAACTGCCGCATGGACATTTACAAATGTTTCACAGTATATTCTCGGTATCCGCCCTGAATTTGACGGACTCTGCATTGATCCGTGTATTCCGGAAACCCTGTCCGGATTTACCGTAACGCGGCATTTCCGCGGTGCCGTTTATCATATTCACGTTGATAATTCTGCCAAATCGCAGAAAGGCATCAAAACCCTTCTTGTAAACGGCACTCCGGTTGAAGGAAATATGATTCCTTATCAGAAAGATGTGACGGAATATCATGTCACTGCAATTATGTAATGGAGGAACTTTGTATGAAACATATTAATTTTCCAAAAGATTTTATATGGGGAACAGCTTCCAGCTCCTATCAGACCGAAGGGGCTTATAACCGGGACGGCAAAGGCGCTTCTATCTGGGATACGTTCTGTCAGAAAAGCGGTGTCATTGCTGACAGCTCTGACGGAACGCTTGCCTGCTGTTATTATGATAACTATGAAGAAGATATCCGGTTCATGGCAGATGCCGGTATCCGCGCGTACCGTTTTTCTGTTTCATGGCCGCGGATTTTTCCAAACGGCGATGATCCTGCTGTCAATCCTTTGGGGCTTGCCTTTTATGACCGTGTTGTAGACTGCTGTATCCGGTATGGCATCCAGCCGCACATTACGCTTTTTCACTGGGACCTTCCACAGTCCCTTTCGGACCGCGGCGGCTGGCTGTCTGCGCATACGATTGAAGCATTTGTGCGTTATGCTGCTGTTATCTGTGAACATTTTTCGGACCGTGTAACTTATTTTTCCACAATCAATGAACCGCAGATTATTACAAAAATGGGGTATTATGACGGTCTTCACGCGCCCGGATACCGGCTTTCCATGCTGGAAACACTGGATATTCTCCACGCACTTGCCAAAGCTCATGCACTTGCCGTTCCCGCAATGCGCAGGGCTGCAAAGAAACCGGTCAAAATCGGTTTTTCAAGTACCGGAAATCTGTGCTATCCATGCAGTGAAAATGAAGCGGATATCTGTGCCGCAAGAACTATGACATTTGCCAATACCAAAGAAAATATTTTATTCTGTCATCACATTTTCTGCGATGCGGTTATCAACGGACTTGCACCGGATTTTGAAGCACTTGCGCCGGAGATTACTGCTGATTTAAAATCAGATGATACGCTGAATTTTGTAACACAGCACCTTAAAAATGTGTGGAACGACTGCAGCGAATTAAATCCGCCTTTGGATTTTCTGGGGCTGAACATTTATAACGGACGCAAAGCCGGTGCAGACGGTTTTACGAAACGATATGCAGGTTTTCCAAAGACAGCACTGAAATGGCCTGTCACTCCCGAAGTTATGAACTGGGGTACACGCTTTCTGTATGAACGCTATCATCTGCCGATTTTTATTACTGAAAACGGGCTTTCCTGCAATGACCACATTTTCCTTGACGGAAAAGTCCATGATGCTGAACGCATTGATTTTCTGACGCGCTATCTGTTACAGCTGAGTGAATCCATAAAAGAGGGTACACCCGTCATGGGGTATTTTCACTGGTCTTTTACGGACAATTTTGAATGGCACAGCGGTTACGATGAACGTTTCGGACTGGTATATATTGATTATCCGACACAAAAACGGATTCCGAAAGATTCCTATTACTGGTACCGGAATCTGATTGCAGACTCTGCAGAATAAGCCGCAGATTTACGGAATTTCATATACCTCTTTTACCGCGGTTAATGCGTCCTTAAAAATCAAATGATTCAGTTCTGATTCATTCTGATAAAATATCTCAAGTGTATCGGAAGCTTTGTCTGTTTTTCCGGCTGTCCGGTACATATGATAATCAACTGCGCTGTTGTAGCAGGCACTGAAAGCATAGTAGTCCCTGTCATCTTCTGTGACTGTTCTTCCAACAGCGCGGTTATATGCCACCTTTTCTGATAATCTGCCGTAATCACCATCGCAGAAATCCTCATACAGCTTCTCTGACGTATATCCTTTTCTGGACTGCTTTTCCCGGAAATAATCATACGCATTTTCCGCCGCTGACGGAATAATCATCAAAACCAGTACGGCAACAACCAGATACAACAGCTTTCCTATTATATTAACACGATTTTTTTTATTCTTCATCAAACATTCTCCTCGTCAGTAATGCAATTACCGATGTTCTGTCACGGTTTTCGAGCGAATCTATATCAGTCTGTGTAAAATTACAGTAATCCTTTAAAAACATCCCTGCTTTTTCTTTTATATCTTCCATATAAGGAATACTCTCTGCCGCCCGTTCCCTGTAACTTTTCCCCTGCGCGCTTCCGGTTATCATACAGATTGCTTCTGCCGCATTGTTTAATGCCGTTTCTTTGGAATAATGCTCTGACAGTTCCGGATTATAATAAAACATAATGGCATTGCGCAGACGAAGATACCCTTCTGTCATGTTGTAAAAATCATACCAGCCGCTGTTTCCCGTTCCGCTCATCCGCTGGTTCAGACGGGTGTAGAGCTGATACACTTCTTCATACTGCCCGTTATCCAGCAGTGTCTGTAAATGTTCTTTGATTTCCTGCTCATGTGTCTGATTATATTTTTTCTGCTTTTGTTCTGCCAGGTTATATCCCCAGAGGTGATTTGCCTGAATGGTTACTATGACTGCTGCAATTCCCGCAATCACCAGCGATGTAACCGGTGCAATGTATTTTATGAACCATTTACTGTTACGGACAACTTCTTTTTGTGTATCCGAAAATTCATGTTCATAATGCTCCATATCTTTGATGTGCTGCTGACTCTGTTCATTAGGTGTCCCGCAGTTTGGACAGAATTTTTCAAGCATTGTCAGTTCTGCACCGCAATTTTTACATTTCATAAATATTCCCCACTGTCATTTTTCATATTTTTGTGCTTTTTCACGGAACATGTTGTAATTACTGACATCACCGTTCCCGTACAAAGCCTGATAGTCTGCGGCATAGTCGGCTTCCGACTGTCCGATGGTATCTGTAAGAACCGCCTTTACATGCTGTGTCCACGTACTGATAATTTCTTTTTCCTGTGTATCACAGCTTTTATAATACCGATACATATATCCGTCCGTATCTTCCAGCATATTCATATATTCCATGCAGCTGCGGTACAGATTTTCAAATTCATAGCTTTCAAGCGACGTTCCCTGTGCGATTTTATCATCATAGCGCAGTGTATCTGAATACGCATATTTATAAATATATAAAATATTATAATGTTTCCACTGCTGTAATATTTTATTTTTATAAGAATCCGCCGTCACTTCACTGATGTCTGCAAAGTTTCCCTGCTCGTAGGCTTCATTTATCTGCGGCACATTTTCATCATACCATGCCATGCCCTCTGCAATCTCTCTGCGTTCCGAAGCCGAATTATAATAAGAACGATATTTTGTATATCCCCACGCAGTCCCGACAAGCAGTGCTGCTGCAACCGCCGCCAGCGTAATGACAGCATGACAAATGATTCTGTTCCGGATATAACGGTTTGCATTTTCATCAAGTCCGTCCATGGTATCATTCATTTTGTACAGGTGATTCATGTACTCTTTTTCCGATGCTTCATACTGCATGGCATGGCAGTATGGGCATTGTGTCTGTGTTTCCTCAATATCCGCTCCGCAGTTATTACACCGTATCATCTGATTTCCCTCTCTTTTACCCGCACTGTTTTGCCGCACATCTACAGGCTTCTTCTCTCCTGCCTGTAACATGCGCCGCACGGCACACCACAAAAAAGGAACTGTGTGCCGGCACAGTTCCTTTTTTATGTGTAAAACCGGCTCATTGCATCTGTTGTATTTTAGTATAACATACTTCCGCCGGTTATAAAATCCGCTTTTATTCCTATAGTTTCTGCTCAATCGGTATGATTCTTCCCATTTTTGCGGATACTCTGTGTGAAATAGAGATAACCGTTCTGTTTTCGGATACTCTCTTTAATGCTTCAAGCACTTCTTTTTCTGTTTCGGCATCGAGATTGGCCGTGATTTCATCCAATAACAAAAGCTTCGGTTTTGCCGCCGCCGCACGCGCTATGGATAAAAGCTGCCACTGTCCCTGTGAAAACAGTTCCGGTGTACAGATGGTGTCATATCCGTCCGGGAGGTGCATAATTGTATCATGCAGTCCCGTCAGTTCTGCCGCTTCTTTTACATTTTCCATGGAAATCTTTTCATCATACAGCGTAATCTGGTCTTTGACCGTTCCCGCTACTCTGTGAAATGACTGCTCTACATAGCCAAACAAAAAACGTCTGTCCTTCCGGTCAATCGCTGCTGCCTCTCTGCCGTCAATCCACACACTGCCCTCACCCGGTTCGTAAAGTCCCAGAAGCAGCTTAAATACCGTACTTTTTCCGGCACCGGTTCTGCCTGAAAGTGTAATCTGCTCGCCTTCCTCTACCTGAAAGCTTAAATGCTTTAACACCGTATGTTCGTCATAACCAAAGGTGACGTCCCGAAATTCCACAAAGGATTTACCGTTATTTTGTACCGGTTTTGAATCTGCTGTATTTTCATGCTGTTTTGGTGCAGGCTCCGGCAGTGCAAAAAATTCATTGATTCTCTGCACACCCGCAATGGCAGACTGAATGGTCTGAATCTCCATGCCAAGACTTTCAAGCGGTGTAAATATCTGCGAAATGTAATTCATAACTGCAACCGCCGTACCGGCTGACATACCAAACAGTGTCAGAACCTTAGGACTGCCGGAAGCGGATAAAAGCATGACTAGCGCAACAACAACCGCATTTAAAATTAAAATGACCGGTGAATAGACCGCATCGTAAAAGTTGGTCTTTTCCATGGCATGATAGCTTTGCTGGATATATTCGTCATATCGTTTTTCCATATAATTTTCTTTGGAAAGGTTATGAATCGTACGGATATTATGCAGGGTTTCCGGCACATGACCGGAAGCGCGGCTGACCGCACGGCGGTTTTCAACCTGCGCAGCTAACATATTTTTCTGGACATACCGTGTAAACCAGAACAGAAACGGCAATAAAATAAACAGTACAAGCGCAAGTCCCTTATTCTGAAACCATATGACTGCCAGAATACTGATGATGCGGCAGGCATCCGCAAACATACTGATAATGCCCGATGTAAACAGATTTTCTACCGTATCCACATCACCGACAAACCGTGATACCAATGCGCCCGGTTCCTGTTTGTTTAAACTGTCTGCCGTCAGTCTTGTAAACTTTTCCATAAGACCGCTTCTTAATGCATGTGTGATTTTCTGTCCAAATACCGTCAGAAATCCTTCTCTTGACGCTTCCATAACACCTGTCAGCGCCGTCAGCCCGAAATAAAGCGCCACAAAGGTAAAGCCGACATTCTGTTTTTGTGTCATGGCATCAATCATTTTTGCCAGTACAAGCGGCGGAAGCAGGGATATGACAACGGCTCCACACACTGCGATAACAATTCCCACTGCCAGAAGAACATTTTTCTTTACAGTCTGTCTGATAATGTTTCCACAATCACTGTTCATAAATACTTCCTCCTTCCTGCGCATGGTAAAGCTGTGCGTATTCCGGTATCTCCTGCATCAGTTTTTCATGCGTACCGGTTACTGCCTGTCCATTTTCCAGCCAGATTACCTGATTCATCTGCGGGAACAGATACAGTCTGTGTGATATTATTATCACAATGCCGTCTGCCATATATTTTTTCAGATTTGCAAAAATCTGTTTTTCGGTGTCTTTATCGAGTGCCGAAAACGGGTCGTCTAAAATGAGTACCGGACGTTTATGACAGAGCGTTCTTGCCAGCGCAAGGCGCTGTGCCTGACCGCCGGAGAGCCGCACGCCGCCGTTTCCGACCATTGTATTTTCTTTGTCCGGCATTGCCTGTACTTCTTCATTAAAACAGACCAGTTTCAGGTAATCGGATACATTTTTATTTTCTCCCATTAAAATATTGTTTCCAATAGTATCATTAAATAACTCCGGGGCATGTCCCAGATAACCGATAATGCCCGCGTGCTGTCTTCTGTCCAGACTGCCCAGCTCTTTACCGTCAACCGTGATGCTGCCCTGATACGGATATTCTCCGAGAAATGCCTTGCCGAAAGTAGATTTTCCGCACGCAACCGCTCCGGTCACACCGATAATATCTCCAGGCTTTGCCGCAAGGGAAATGTTTTCAAATATATTTTCACCATCAGGATACGCAAATGTAAGCTCCTGTACCAATAACTGTGAAACCGTCCGGATTTCAGGCTTTTCATTTTCTATCACCGGATTCATCAGCGGCTTAATACGCTTCCATGAAACCTGTGCCTTATGCACGGCATTGAATAATTTTGCCGCATTGGAGGATTTGACGGACAGCTTTGTAAAACAGGATAAAAATGTTGTAAAAATTGCAGCCGTCCAGACTTTCCAGCCTGTTCCAAGCACATTTGCCGCACCGAAATATAAAATAAACAGCACACCTGTCATTGAAATGACCTTATAAAGCGGCGGCATCATCGTATTCCAGATATTTGCGCTGACTGCGGCTTTTTCGTATGCCGTTAAATTTTCCTCATAAGCCTGTTTACGCTGCTGTTCACAGCCAAACACCCTGTAAGTAATGGCATTTTCTGCCCTGTCTAAGGTTGCCGAACTTAACGCACCGGACTGTTCCTTGTATACCACACCGGTCCGCTGTACAATGGCCTTCATTTTTTCGGCAAGCAGATAAGATACCGGCGGAAACAGCATGGAAAGCAGGGCAAGACGCCAGTCGTAATACAACAACATGCCCGCATACGCGGCAAGTGCAATGCCGGTATCAAATATTTCTGTCGTAAATTTCCGCATACCCTCTACACAGTCATCAACGTCCAATATCGCCTTTGTCATAATATCGCCCGTTCCCTGCTCCTTTAACTCCGGTCTGCTTTTTTCGACCAGACTGGCGTAAAGAATACCTTTCATGCGGCGGTTGACGTTGTTGGCAAAACGTCTGACATAAAAACGCTTGATATAGCGGGACACCTGCACAACCGCAATGGAAAGCACGTAACATCCCACCAGAATGAGCATATTATAAAATGTCTTTCTTCCATTTAAAATGTCAATCAGACAGCCGGTCATCCGTCCTTCAAACCACGGTCCCGCAAGCAGACCTAAGTTATAAATCAGCCCGGACACCGTTACAATCAGTAAAACAACCCTCTCTGTCTTAAAATAAGAAATAATTTTGTTGGGTGTAAACGTTTGTTTACTCATTTTTTCCGCACTCCTTTTGCTCATTTTTATTCTCTATATGCACTGTCAATTTAATCTATCAAATCATTTTTATGTTTTCCGCCCCACTCACACATGGAAACAAGTATCGGTATCAGGGATTTGCCGCGTTCTGACAGGCTGTACTCTACTTTCGGTGGAATCTGCGGCTATACTTACCTTTAGGTAAGTATATAACTTAAATGTGCATACTTCCTTTTTGCTCCATTGTAGTGTATATTTAAAAAAACGGCAATAATAGATTTGCACAATAAAATAAAGGAGGACAGACTATTGAATCCGGTATTTACGATTGAAAATATGCGTCCCATACGGGACGGCATGACCGTTTCAAGAGATTCCAGACTTGGCACGGTCAATAAAATCACCTATTTTTCAATGGGTGCAGGAACCTCTATCAGTCAGGAAAGCTATGACAGAATGACCATGTATATCACAGACGCCGGAAGCGGAACATTTCTTCTGGGTGAAGAACCGAAAAATGTTTTTGCCACCCCCGGCACGGCACTCATTGTCCCTGAAAAGACTTTGTGCGGTATGCAGACAGAAAACGGACTGGTATACACTGAAATTATTTTTGAAAAGGAGAACATTATGAACGCAAATGTAAAAACAAATGAAGTATTCGCACTGAAAGATTTAATTTCTTATGAAGACGGCAGTATCGCCAACATGGACGTAGCCAGCAACCCATCAATGAAATATGTGTTAATGGCATTTGATGAAGGCACAGGTCTTACACCGCACCGCGCACCGGGCAATGCGATTGTTTTCGCACTGGAAGGCAAAGCGACAATCGGCTATGAAGGAATAGACTATGAAATCAGCGCCGGTGAATGTTTCCGTTTTGAAAAGAACGGTCTTCACAGCGTAACCGCAAATGGCAGATTTAAAATGGCACTTCTGCTTGTGTTGGAATAATCCGTTAAAGATGTGTTGGATAAAAAATCCGGAAACTGCATGATGAAAAGCAGTTTCCGGATTTTATTTTATGCCAGCCCCATTACACGGTACAGATATTCCATATCCATATTTTCACGAATCACATCGGCTAACTTATCATATTCTCTTTGTCTGTATTCCCAAAAACTCATCTGCCCGGACACAGCCGAATTCCTGCCTTTCTGCCGGCACAGTGTTTCTATGAGCCGCCCGCAAAATCCCACCTCGTCAAAAATCCCATGCAAATATGTCCCTGCTACATTTTCACGGACACAGCCGTCTGCGCGTGTTGATAAATCCGATTGATTGGTAAGCTGTATAAATCCCTGCGCATTTTCTTCGCAAATACGGCTCTCGCCCATATGGATTTCATAACCGGTACATTCACAGCCCGAAACGCTGCCCCAGATGCCGGATTGCGCACAAATCCGACCTTTTACGCGGGTTCTGTGCTTTTCTAATGAAAAAACGGTTTTTACCGGAAGCAATCCAAGCCCCGGAACTACCTCTCCCGTTTCTGCCCCACAGCTGTCGTCAATTTCATTGCCTAACATCTGATAGCCGCCACAAATTCCCAATACCGGAATTCCTTTTCTGGCACAGTTTAAAATCGGGCTTTCCAGTCCGGTGCGGCGAAGCCATTTCAAATCGTCAATCGTATTTTTTGTGCCCGGAAGAATCAGTAAATCCGGTGTCTGAATCTGTTCCGCACGGTCTGCATACCGTACGCGCACACCGTCAAGCCGTGCCAGCGCGTCCAAGTCCGTAAAATTAGAAATGTGCGGCAGACGAATCACCGCAATATCAAGCCGCATATCCGTTTCGTCCGGCAGTGCCGTCTGTAAAAGGCTTTCTGCCAGACTGTCTTCTTCCTCAATATCCAGTCTGGTATACGGAATCACGCCGATTGTCGGCACATGGCAGATATCATAAAGCTGGTCTAATCCCGGTTCCAGTATTTTTTTATCGCCGCGAAACTTATTCATCACCAGTCCCTTTACGCGCCTGCGTTCTTCTTCCTCTAACAGCATCAGTGTTCCTGCCAGCTGTGCAAACACGCCGCCCCTGTCAATATCCCCCACTAAAAGCACTGGTGCATCTACCAGTGCCGCCATGCCCATATTGACGATATCGTCCTGTTTTAAATTAATTTCCGCCGGACTTCCCGCACCTTCCAGTACAATCACATCATACTGCCTGTCTAATGTTTCATAGGCACTTAAAATATCGGGTATCAGCTTTTTTTTATATTTAAAATATTCCTTTGCAGGCATGTTTTTCAGCGGAACACCGTTTACAATAACCTGCGAGCCTACATCACTGGTGGGTTTTAATAAAATGGGATTCATCTGCACACACGGCTCTATTCCTGCCGCCTCTGCCTGCATAACCTGTGCCCTTCCCATTTCCAGTCCGTCCTTTGTGATATAAGAATTTAATGCCATATTCTGCGATTTAAACGGTGCTACACGGTATCCGTCCTGCTTTAACACTCTTAAAATTCCCGCGGTGACAATACTTTTCCCCGCATTGGACATCGTCCCCTGCACCATAAGATTTTTTGCCATGGTTCTTTAAAATCCTTTCCCTGCGCTGTCAGATATTCATTGTATCAGAATCCGCCAAACCTGTCTGACCAGCTCCTCATTATCTGCATGCTGTTTTACCGCAATGCGGTAACAGTCCGGCGGCATATTCCTGTAATTTGCACAGGAGCGAATCAGTATTTTCCCCTCTAACAGCCGCTCCTTTAATAAAAATCCTGTCTTTTCCTGCGGCAGTCGGAATGTAATATAATCCGCTTCGGACGGAAATACGGTACAACCCATTTTTAAAAATTCCTGTATCAGATATCGGCGTTCCTTTTCAATCAACTGCCTTGTCCGCTTTTCATATTCTGTATCCTGTAATGCCGAAATTCCTGCACGCTGTGCGATTGACGACACATTCCACTCAGGAAGCTGCTGTGCCACCGCATGAAGCAATGACAAATCCCCGGTCATCAGATACCCCAGCCGCAGTCCCGCCATTGCATAAAACTTTGTAAATGCGTTGACGATTAGCAGATTCGGGTACTGTTTTAAAAAGCGCTTACAGCTCATTTTTTCATAATGCGGGTGAAACCGCAGAAAACATTCATCTGCGACAACCCGGATTTTTTTTGATGCACAAAACTGTAAAATTTCCGTCAAAATCTGCTCCGGGATTGTATTTCCCGTGGGATTATTCGGATTGCACAAAAAAAGCATCTGAACCGTCATTTTTGACAAGCGGTCACAGACTGTTTCATAACCAAAACCCGTGTCATGTGAAAGCTCATAAAATACCGGCTCTGCCCCTGCGGCACGCACCGCACGCTCATATCCTGAAAATGACGGTGCCGCTATGGCACATTTTTCCGGTGCGGCGGCACGCACAACTGCCATCAGCAGTTCCGATGCTCCGTTTCCACAAAGAATCTGCTCCGGCGCAATCCCTTCTTTTTGTGCTATCGCCCTGCGCAAATCCGTACATTCAATATCCGGATACGTTTCGTCCCATGCCGTGTATTCCGTAATTGCCTGCCTTACTCCCTGTGGCATGCCCAGTGGATTGATATTGACGGAAAAATCCAGCCGTACCTCTCTGCCATATACATTTCCGCCGTGTATTTCTCTCTGCATGCCTGCCTCCTGTCTGTATGCTTTGCTTTCTCTCTTACCCCGCCGTGCAGGAACAGGATTGCCTAACTTTCCTGCTCTGTCGAGTGTTCGTCCTATCAGATAAAATCGTCTAAAAGTGCTTTGTGCAAGCACAGTTTTTCCTTAGACTTTCGTCCAGCACGGCTCATTGCTTACGCATATTATACCATGCGGAAGGTGATTTCACAATAAATCTCCTGTAAGGGCTTGACTTAAACTTAACTTTAAGTATTACACTATTTTTATCATAGAAATTCTTATACGATGTAAATTTTAATAGTATAAATATTGTTTAGGAAGGGATTTACAATGTTGAAAAAATATTTTTATAAAACTGCTCTTACCACCGCCGCGCTTTCTACAGCTGTTTCTGTCCTGCTTGCCGGGTGCGGACAGTCCGCAGGTACAGGCACGGCAAAGACTAACACGGTTACTTCTGCCGTTTCGGGGCTGAATATGACCGCATTTTAACCGAAAAGTCTATCGACCACATTTTCTATGAAACAGAGGGCGGTCATGACGGTGATGTATGGCAGAAGGGCATGTATAATTTTATGAAACGGCTGTTTTACGGAAGTGCGTTTCATTAAAAATTCAGTAACCCGATAATCACCCATAAAAAACAGCCTTATCCGAATTGTGCGGATAAGGCTGTTGGTTTATTCAGCTTTATTGTATTCAGCCTTTCTTCCCGCGCTTCTTCCAGTGTCATGTCATCAGAAAGAACGCCACCCTAAGCCCCAGTACCGCAGCCACCATTAAGAACGCAGAAATATACAGCAGTACGTGGCTTCTTTTAATATCTTCTGCTTCCAGCGGACGGACGGCATCGCCTATCTGCGGCTTTTTTACAAGCTTTCCGAAATAATAATTATCGCCTGATAAAGCGACCATTAATGCACCGGCGCACGCGGCTTCCGTCTGGGCGGAATTCGGACTGCTGTGCTTTTTTCTGTCGCGCAGAAAAATTTTCCACGCATTTTTCATGCTGTAGTGCTTTTCGCTGTTTCTTTCTGCCAGTGAAGCAATTCCCGCCGATAAAACCATTAATACACCGCCGATTCTTGACGGAATAAAATTTAAGACATCATCAAGCTTTGCCGCAAATCGCCCGAAGTACAGATATTTATCATTTTTATAACCAATCATGGAATCCATGGTGTTGACTGCTTTATAGATAAAACCGCCTGCCGCACCGAAAAAAAACATATAAAATAACGGTGCAATCACACCGTCTGACGTATTTTCCGCAACCGTTTCCACTGCTGCACGCACAATGCCGTGTTCGTCAAGCTGTGCGGTATCCCGTCCGACAATCATGGAAACTGCCGTTCTTGCCGCAGGCAGACCGTCCTGTTTTAATGCCGTATAGACTTTCATGCTTTCTACCCTTAATGATTTGACTGCAAGAATCTGATAACACATGACGGATTCCACGATAAAACCCGCCGTCATGGAAATGCGGTAACAGATAAATAAAATCAATATTGTCACAGCGCCTGTCAATACGGTTACAAGCAACGCAAGCAACGCACCGTTTCTAAACTTCTTTTTATCGGAATCTGTATCCTTTAATAAAACTTTTTCAAGTTTTGAAATAAGACTGCCGATTAGCTGTACCGGGTGGTACAGCCAATGCGGGTCACCAAAAATTAAATCCAGTAAAAATCCCAGTGCAACCGCACCGGTCTGACACCAAAAATACTGCATCTTATCCTGCCTTAGATTTCATAATCCATGCAGGAGCGGACTGCTGTATACGGCCTTACTTTGTTATCAGCCACTACTACATGCTTTGGATGGGTGCTGTAATTTTTCAATGCTTCCGCTGTTTCAAATGTCGAATCCAGCATTACATCGACTGTAGAACTTGGCAGACCGTCAATATTGACTTTGATTTCTGTCATGCCCGGAATCTGTCCGGCTAAGCCTTCCAGTCCTTCTTTGATTCCGGCTTTAATCTGCTGTTTTTCCTCTGCCGAAAATTCTTCTTTTAATTTCCACAAAATAACATGCTTAACCATTTTGTCCTCCTGATTTGTTATTTCAACTTATTACCGTCTGAAAATACGAATCCACTCCTGTGGGCGGCTGTATTCCATTGATTTATTAACATTTTTATTCTAGCACTGTACCGTGGATTTCACAACCATTTCGGGCGCTTATTTTTCCTATCACCGACAGCTTTTTATCTTTTGTCAGACTGCACAAATATCCTTCCCCGTTGCCGCAGTGATAATCATAATAGTCCCCGCCGTACAATTCCGACAATACCGCCATGATTGTACCGCCGTGAACGACATATGCCACTGTAGTGTCGTCCTGTTTTCCCGATGTTACCTGTCCTTTTAAAATGCTTTCCGATTTTGAAACCGTTTCCAAAAATGCACAGACACTTCTTTTCTTAAAATCCGTCAAAGCTTCCCCGCCCGGAAACGGCAGTGTGCCGTTGCTGTCAATCCACTGCTGATACTGCGGATTTCCTGTCAGTTCTTTATAATTCTTCCCTTCAAAAAGCCCGAAATCACACTCTCTGAAATTCCATACAATCTGCGGTGTCTGTACCGGATAAATACATTCTGCCGTAGACAGACACCGCTTCATCGGACTGGAAAAGACCGCCTGCGCCGGCGGATAAATGCCTGCGCACGTATCTTCTTTCAGTTTCTTTATGCCCTCACCGCACAAATCCTCGTCTGTTCTTCCGATATAGCGTTTTTCAAGATTTCCCTTTGTTGCTCCGTGCCGAATCAGCACAATCTTCATATACGACCTCACCTCCCGCAGGCTTTCCCCGCGCTATTTTGTAATTCCTGCTGATTCCTGCTTCAGGCACTGTCCGATTCCGCATAAAATCCGCTCCACCCTGTCGGATTTTGCCACTGCCGCACACAGCACACGTCCGACAGCTTCCCTGTAAATCCTGTCTTTTCGTTCCAGCGGCACAATTCCGCTTCCGACCTCATCACAAATCAGAATCATCTGCGGATTGACGGCATATAGCTCATCAATAAGCGTATCTGTCGATTCTCCCGCCGCTATCCGCCTTTGAATCAATAAATGCAGGTGATTGACAACATCCGCCGACTGTAACTGCTTTTCATCACAGTCCCTGCCGTCCGCCACCTTTAAATTTCCTTTTTTCTTTAATACATAATCAAGCTTTCCCTGAAAAGCCCCGCCAAAATATACTTCCATATTTCTCCGTTCCTACTACAATCCATTTACGGTTAATCTCATCAGCCTTGTTGCAAAACAGCACTTAAAATTTCGCGCAGTCGATTTCTCATCTGCCGATATAACTCTATTGCATTTTTACATAAATGCAATTCTACATAAATGCGGTTTTGTGCCGCATGCGATACAAAACTGTTACGCCCGCAATTACAAAATATTCACACACGCCAGTACCACCGTCATGCACAATTCACTCACGCACAAAAAATAGCCCGCTAAGTCGCCCGTTACACCGCCAAATTCTTTATATGCCATATGTCTGTAATAACACAGCACAAGCCCTGCGGCAAGGAATACCGCACCGGTCTTGTAAATATCAACCAGCCCCATTCCAACCAGGCAGATGACAAACTGTATGCCTAACAGCGCATTGACACGGTAACGGTCCGTCACACTGGTAAATGTATACAGCATCCCGTTTTTTCTTGCACCACGGAAATTGACCGCCGCAAATCCGCTGAGTATCCGTGACAAATAAAATATGCCCGCAAAAAGCAGAAATGCCTGTTCTTTTCCCTGCTCTGCCATCCAGAAAAGTGCCGCAAAATAAACCGCACTGTATACCAGCAGGCGGATAACCGCAAATGCCCCGATATGGGAATCCTTTAATATAGAAAGTTTTTTCTCCCTGTCACCGTATGAATGAATCGCATCACTGGTATCCATATAACCGTCCACATGAATCCCGCCTGTAACAATCACCGGCAGTACCAGAAAAATCAATGCCCGGCTGACGTTTGGCACGCCTAAAAATACTGACAGCTTATACCATATAAACTGACACGCACCAAGCACCAATCCGACCAGCGGAAAAAATCCCATAACATACCGCATATCTTTTTCTTCCAGATTCAGATGCGGCATTGGAATTTTAGAATACATCGAAAATGCGATGATAAGTGATTTTACCCAATTCATTTTTTCTGCCCGTTCCTCCTTCTTTTATACTGTTTACGCTTTTTCTGCCCCTTTAAATATTTTGCCTGACAGCAGTGCTATTTTTACAGCGGCAAATTCTCCTGAATCAGCTCATACGACCCTTTCCAATATACAGGAATCGAATAGACCACCTCTGCCACACAGTCGGCTTCCTGCACAAGCTGTGTATTTAACCGTCCCAGCCGTGTGATATAATCCGTTGTCGTATTGTCGTACAGACAGCCGTCTGAAAAAATTTCATTCGTTACAATCACAAGATGACGGCACTGTCTGTAAAGCTGTATACAGTCTGAAAATACAGCATCGGGTGTTCCGCCCTCTTCAAAACATTCATTTGCCATAAGATTTGAAAGACATTCTAACAGTACCACCGGCTTCTCATTTTGCGCTGCGTGTGACACAACTTCTGTCTGCACTTTATCAAATGCCTTGCTGACATTTTGGTACTGCTCTATCGTTTCAAAGCCTTTCCCCTGCCGCAGTGCATGATGACGGCGGATTCTTTGTGCACCCTCTGCACCGTAGGGCTGCATGGTTGCAATATAATATTTTTTTGCACTGCCCGCAAGTCCACAGCAGATTTTTTCCGCATATTCGGATTTGCCGCTCCCACTGGCACCTGTAATTAAAATTAACATTTTTTATAATCCTCATAAGCTTCAATCTGTATATCTTCAAATGTCGTGTTTTCCCGGTATACGCGCATTGCCATATCTAACAGCGGAAACAGCATGACCGCACCCGTTCCTTCACCCAGTGCAAGCTCCGCAAAGAGAACGGCTTCTTTTTCAAGGGCTTTTAACAATGCTTTCATCGCCGGTTCTTTTCCCTGATGAGATGTAATGATAAAATCCCGTGCCGCCGGAAAAACAGACACGGCAATCAGCGCGGCAACCGCCGATATAACACCGTCAACAATCACAGGTATCCGGTAAACCGCACCGCCCAGAAAGACACCGACAAGACCTGCAATGTCCAGCCCACCGATTTGCTGTAACAGACAGAGTGGATTTTTTTTGTATTTTGTATACAAGTGTTGTGCCTCTGCAATGACTTCTGTCTTTCTTTTCAATCCCGCATTGTCCAGCCCCGCACCGCGTCCCGTGACTTCCTGCGGGTTTAAATCCAGCAGAATACAGGCAAGTGCTGTGCTTGTGGTCGTATTTCCGATACCCATTTCGCCGGTTGCAAGTAATTGGTATCCCTGCTCTTTGCACGATTTTACCACGTTCATTCCTGTGTAAACTGCCTGTGTGAGCTGCTCCTCTGACATCGCAGGCTCTTTTAAGAAATTTTTTGTTCCCGCCATAATCCGGCGGTTTAAAAGTCCCGGATAGGAATTGACATCTGTTCCGTCCGGCAGGCAGTCTGCGGCAATGCCGATATTTACCGGAATCACTTCTGCATAGGCATAATCCGCCATTTTACAGACGCTTGAAATGCCGTCTGCCATGTTACAGCTTACCACTGCCGTCACTTCCTGCCCGGTCTGTGTGACCCCTTCTTCCACAATGCCGTTATCCGCGCACATGACAATCACCGCACGCTTGTCAATCGCTACATTGGGTGTGTTTTGTATCCCTGCAATCTGTGTAATGAGCTGCTCCATTTTTCCAAGTCCGTACAGCGGTTTGGCAATGCTGTTCCAATGCTTCTGTGCCTGTTTGACGGCATTTTTATCCAGTCCGCCTGCCTCTGCCAGTTCCGGGAAAATTCTATAAATATCGTTTTTTTCTTCCATGCCATAAGATATGGCATGAACATCTTTTATGTTATTTTCATGATACATCTCGCAGGCTTTTAAAAAACGCTTTGCCGCCGCTTCATTTCCGTAAAAATAAATGTGCGGGAATCCCGCATAAAGCGTATCCGTTCCATAACCGCCGGATGCCGCAGTGTTATCCGAAGCCTTTGTAATCTCATAATCCGCACCGATATTATCACTGTTCCAGTAGTGAAATTCATGCGCGCGAATCGTTTCGCCCTTTGCCGCAAGCATTGTGTCCTTTTGCGCCGTGAGTGTCATATAGCCAAAGCGGCAGAGCTTTCCTGTCCCAAATCCGTTTCCCGCAATCACGCCGCACATCGGAAAACGTTCTTTTTCCGGTGTTTCCAGTGTTTCATGCAGATATAAAAATCCGCCACATTCCGCAATACACGGCAGTCCGCCCAGTATCTGCTCTTTAATTTCACTTTTCAGTGTTTCATTTTCGGACAAAGCTTTTGTATGTAATTCAGGATATCCGCCGTAAAGCAGTAATCCGTCTATTTTCTCCGGTAGTTTTTTATCGGACAGCGGACTAAAAAACACCAATTCACACCCGTTTGCCCGCAGATACTCTAAATTATCTTCATATAAAAAGCAGAAAGCGGCGTCTTTTGCCACAGCTATGCGGAGTTTATTTCCTGCCGTATCCTGTAAACCCGTGCTTTCCGGCTTGTCCAATGCCGTTACCGGCTCTTTTTCCTTTTCCTCTGCTTCTCTGATATCTTCGTTTTCTTTCAGCGGCACTGCGGTTTCTGCCAGCGCAAGGATTCCCTCTAAATCAAGGCTTTTTTTCATCTGCGCGGCTATCGTGTCGATTTTTTCTTTAAAATGCACGACTTCATCTGCTGTAACCAGCCCCAGATGACGGCTTTCCAATGCTCCATCCTTTTTATACGGCAGAAAGCCCAGCGGAATCAGTCCCAGTTCCTGTGCCGCTTTTTTTGCCTGCGGATAGAGTTTTTCCGACATCTGATTAAAGATAACTCCGCGTATCTGCGAATTTTCCTGAAATGTCGTAAATCCCTTTAACACTGCCCCGACAGAATTGCTGATACCACGGCAGTTTACAATTAAAATCACTGGTGTATCCGTTATCTGCGCAATTTCAAAGGAACTCCCCTTTGTACTGAAACCCGCGCCGTCATAATAGCCCATAACACCTTCAATCACTGTGATGTCACTGCTTTTTTCTTTCTTTGCAAGCAGTGTGCGAATCGTTGTTTTATCACAAAACCAGCTGTCTAAATTGCCGGTACGCATTTTTAACACACGCGAATGAAACATCGCATCTATATAATCCGGACCGCATTTTAAGGCGGTCGGTGTCCGTCCTAAATCTTTTATGCACCGGCATAATCCGCAGACAATCGTTGTCTTGCCGCTCCCGCTTCCGGTTCCCGCAATCATTATCCGGCTCATCTGACACTGCTCCCTTCTATTATAAATACAGGATTATTGGCAGACAGCATATGATACTGTCCCCTTTTTTTAACTTCCGTCACGGCAATCTGTACAATCTGTGGCGTATCAAATCCGTTCTGCTCCAACAGCCGTACCGCTTCCTGTACCGTTTCTAATGTAACTGCCGTTATTACAATGCGTACATGCGGATTCTTCTTTAAAATGATTTTAAAAATGTCTTCCAGTTCTCCGCCGCTTCCGCCGACAAATACCGCGTCCGGCGCAGGCAGTTCTTCCAGTACACCGGCGGCACTGCCATGCACCACCTGTATGTTATCCAGTCCGAATTTATGCGCATTCTGCGCAATCAGACTGCACCCTTCTTCTGTCCTTTCAACTGCATAAACGCACCCGTATAAAGCCTGCATTGCAAGTTCCACGGTGACAGAGCCGGTTCCTGCACCGATATCATAAATACAGGCGTTCTTTGCAGGTGCTATGCGGCTCACCACGCTTGCGCGGATTTCCCGCTTTGTCATCGGCACACTGCCGCGGATAAAGCAGTCGTCCGGCAGTCCGGTTCCTGTAAATGCTCCCGGCTTCGGGTTATGTACTGCCATAACCGACAGCCCTGCCGCCTGATATGCCGTTAATTCTTTTGCACTTCCGTGCATAATTTTTTCATTCTGATAAGAAAGATTTTCACCAATCCAGACATGGACATTTCCCAAGCCTGTCTCTGCAATGCGGGTGCAGATTTCCGCGGTATTTCCCTGTGTCAGAAAAAAAGTGTACTCATTTTGCATAATCACCGGAAGATACGGCTGTTTCTTTCCATGCAGGCTGACAAACTGCGCCTGCTCCCATGCCACACCGATTTTTGCCGCAAAATATATTACAGAGGAAATGCCCGGCAGAATCCGGTACGCATATTTTCCGTTTAACTGCTCAACCAGTTTTTTCGTCCCACTGTAAAATCCGGTATCTCCCGACATCAGCACCGTAAAATGCTCCCCGTCTTCATTTTCAACTGCCCGCAGAATCTCTGCCGCCGTCACCGCTTTAACCGTTCTTTGATCTGTATACGGCGCAATCAGGCGTTCTGAACCGATTAAAACGTCTGCCTGTTTTACTGCCCGGCAGACCTCCTGTGTCATGCAGCCTGCACTGCCCGGCCCCATTCCGGCTATTGTTACCTGTTTCATGTTCTTCTCCATTATCACATCTATAAGCGGCAAAATTCATTTACACACTTATGTCATTAATTTTTTTAGTTCCGCTTCTGCCTCGGACAGATTTTTCCCGTCTTCCTGCTTTGGTCTTTTAATCACGATAACATCCGTTCCTGTCTGTTCTGCGGCAGATATTTTTTCTTCAAACCCGCCGCTTTTGCCGGATTGCTTTGTGACAAGTACGCCGATACCTGACTGTTTTATCAATGCAACATTTAATTCCTGTGAAAACGGTCCCTGCATTGCAATTAAATGTACCGGCAGAAATCCCGTATCAACCGCCTTCTGAAGCATTTCAGGACTGGGAAGCAGTCTTAAATAGGCACGGTTCTGATAATCCTGTATCTTTGTGTAATCCGGTAAATGCTTGCTTCCTGTTGTCAGCAGAATATTCTTTTCAAGATACGGCTTGTCATTTAACAAATCCACCGCTTCCCGCATACTGTCTGCCACACGGATATGCGCCTTTGCACTAGCGGTTACATTTTCCGTCATATCCGTATTTTCCCGCAGTATCCGCATATAAGGAAACCCTGCTGTCTGACAGGCTTCTTTGATATTTTTTGTCACCTCATCTGCATATGGATGTGTTGCATCAAGCACACACACCGGGCGAATCTGCGTAAGCTGACTGTAAATCTGCTTCATGTCCAGCCGTCCGGCATGAATATGCAGATTCGGTGCCTGCGGAAGAATTTCCCTGCCGTATTCTGTTGCCACAAAAACCTCTGCCTGCCATTTATTCTGCACAAAACATTCACAGAGCCGGTGTCCCTCAGTCGTTCCGGCAAACAGGACAATTTTTTTCATGCTCATCGTACCTGATACCCTCTCGGTGTTACCATTTTCCCGCCAATCACCTTTGTCCGGCTGTTTCCGATATAGACAGTCGTAAACATATCTGCTTCAAATTCTGCCAATTCTTTTAAAGAAAGAACGCCCGTTTCCTGTCCGTCCCGTCCGATATTTTTTACATAACCGCAGACCGTATCCGGTGACTGTGCTTTTTCTACAATTTCACAGGCTTTCTTTAAATAGCCTGCCCTGCGGCGGCTTGACGGATTGTACAGGCAGATAACCAAGTCTGCTTCTGCCGCCGCCAGAAGGCGCTTTTCAATGAGTTCCCACGGTGTCATGCAGTCACTTAAACTAATCACCGCAAAGTCGTGGGATAACGGCGCGCCAAGACATGCCGCACCGCTGTTTGCCGCTGTCACACCGGATATTACCTGAATCTGCACGGATTCTTCTGCCAGTTCATAAACCAGACTCGCCATGCCGTATACACCGCTGTCCCCACTGCACACCAGCACCGTTTCTTTTCCCTCTTTTGCCCTGTCGATGGCATACTGACAGCGTTCCCGCTCCTGCATCATATTGGTTGAATAATACTGTTTATCCGGAAAATACTGTTTTAATAATTCCACATAAGTCCGAAATCCCACCACAAGTTCCGAATCCTGTATTGCCCTGACCGCTTCCAGTGTCATATTTTCCTTTGAACCGCTTCCAAATCCTACTATTTTAAGCATTTTACTCCTCATTTCTTTTTATTTTATAAACCGCGACCGTGATGCCATCACAGGCGGTTTTTGCCACTATTTTTTCTCCGCCGCCGGAGGCCGCACAGGCACTCCGCTCGCAGACATTATCCACACCCATCTGCCCCTTTACAAAGGACGATGCCGTAAATGTACCCGCCTGCTGTTCTAATTCCTGTGCCGCATACGTCCGGTACGGCACTTTCATCTGTTTTGCAAAACTGATAATTCCTTGTTCCTGCGCCTTTCTGTCGATAGATGCAATCACACCGATTCGCTCTGTCAGCAGGTGATTCTGCGCAAATGTCGTATAAACCGCCTGCGCAATCTCTTTTAAACTTTTTCCTTTTTTACAGCCGATTCCGACTGCCAGATTCATCGGCACCAGTTTTATCGTCCGTAAAAATACTTCTTTTTCATGCACCTCTGTTATAATCTGGATTCCGCTTTCAAATTCTCCGTTTTCATTTTTAGTAACCTGTATCTGCCCCGGATACTGCTTTTCCGCCTGTTCTAACAGGTCTATATATTCATCATTTCCTGTCATTCCAACCGGTTCATGATTTAAAATGCGCCCCGAAATGTCCTGAATCATTACAGGATTTACAATGCGCAGCCTGTGTTTTCCTGCAAATAAATCCACCGCAAACATACCGCGTGTATCGGTTGCCGTCGTAATGACCGGTGCCGCGCCAAGCCGTTCTGCCAATGTACTGCACCACTCATTTGCCCCGCCGATATGCCCTGAAAGCAGTGAAATCAGGAATTTTCCGTCCTCATCTGCCACCAGCACAGCCGGGTCTGTCGTCTTGCTTTTCAAATAGGGTGCTATCACACGCACGGCAATCGCCGCCGCCCCGATAAATAAAATCCTGTCACACTGATAAAACTGCTCCTTTATCACTTTGCCGACCGAATAAAAGGAATGAATTGTGCCGTCAGTACATCGCTCATGTCCGTAGATTTCTACCGTTCCTTCTGTGTTTTGTGCCGCTTTTTTTGCAAGCTGTAAGCCCGGCTGTGTAAATGCAATGATGATTGTTCTCATTTGCGGTACTCCGTCTGAAATGTCGGGTCATACAGCTTGGAAAAAGCATATTGTTCCCCTAAAAAGTCACCGACCAGCACCAGTGCAGTCTTTGTAATCCCCGCTTCCAGTGCTTTTTGTTCAAGTTCCTTTATTGTTGTTTTTATACATTGCTGTTCTGCCCAGCTTGCCTTGTATACAATCGCACACGGCGTATCCGGTGTATACGCTCCCTCACACAACTGTTCCTGCAATTCTTTTAAATGTCCCGCACTTAAAAAAACAGCCATGGAAGCGCCGTGCTGTGCCAAAAGCGAAAGCTTTTCTTTTTCCGGCACCGGTGTTCTTCCTTCCATTCTCGTAAGAATGACCGTCTGGGATACTTCCGGTACGGTATATTCACAATTTAGCGCCGCCGCCGCCGCTAAAAAGCTGCTGACGCCCGGACAGATTTCACACTGGATTCCGTGTGTGGCAAGCACTTCAATCTGTTCGCGGATTGCACCGTAAATTGACGGATCGCCCGTGTGCAGACGGACAACCTTTTTCCCTGCCTGCTCTGCCTTTACAATCACATCAATGACTTCGTCCAGATTCATATAAGCACTGTTATAAATTTCACATTCTTTTTTTGCATATTCCAATAATTCTTCATTGACCAGTGAGCCTGCATAGATAATGACATCGGCTTCCTGTAATGCACGCATGCCGCGCACCGTAATCAGGTCTTTTGCCCCCGGTCCCGCTCCGATAATTTTAACCATATATTTATTCCTCGTTTCCTATCTGCCATGCAGAATCCTTATTTTTCACTGCTTACATCTGCCGTGATTTTTAAAAGCAGTTCGTCTGCCTGTTCTGTTTTTCCAAGCAGTCCGTATTCATTGGAAAAGACAACTGCACCTATCTGCATATTGTCACCGCCTCTTTTTTGCAGGCAGGCATCAATCTGTAACATAAGCTGTTCCATTGTCTTTCCGAGTATCTTTTCATTTTTTAAAAGCTCCAGTGCAGCATCGGTCGTCACACAGTCTAAAATATTGCGCACTGTTTCAATACCCGCGCCTGCCCGAACGGCACACGCTGCCAGTATTTCCATGCGGCCGTCCGCCATTTTGGAATGGGTATTCATAATGCCCGCGCCCAGCTTGACCAGTTTTCCGATATGACCGACAAAAAGCATTCCTTTTGCCCCAAGTTCACAGCCCATATCAATCGTATCCCCGATAAAATTACTGCATTTAATACTTCTTTTTAATTCAATTTTTAATGTTTCATGTAAAAAATCCTGTCCATAATTACCCGGTGTTATCAAAAGAGTCTGTTCTCCGTCTGCCAGGTGCATTTTCATCTCTGTACGGATTGTGTCAATCAGCGCCTGCTCACTCATCGGCTCTACAATGCCGCTTGTTCCAAGAATAGATATGCCGCCTGTAATACCAAGCTGCGGATTAAATGTTTTTTTTGCAATTTCCACCCCCTGCGGCGCAGAAATCACCGCCTGCAATCCGCCCTCATAGCCAAATGCTTCTGCCGTTTCCTTTAATGCCGCCTCAATCATCTTTAGCGGCACCGGATTAATCGCCGCCGCACCGACCGGGCGCGCCAGTCCCTTTTTTGTAATCCGCCCGATACCCACACCGCCGTCAACGATCATCTGCGGTTTTACTGCGGCTGTATCGGACCGCTCTGATTCTGTATCGCATTTTTTTACAGTCATGTCCGTGCTTTTATTCATATTACTATTATTATGAATATAGGAAACCTCGGCAAATATCAGGATTTTGTTGGTAATATCCGGGTCATCGCCGCTGTCTTTCTGCACCGCACAGGATACGGCATGTGCCTTCATCTGAATCTCACAGACCGGCAGTGTCAATGTAATGTCTGACGGCGTTCTTACGGAAACTTCCGTCACTTTCCTGCCGGATAAAAGCATTTGTGCCGCCGCTTTTGCCGCGGCAGCCGCACATGTGCCTGTTGTATAACCGCACCGCATTTTTTTCTGATTTTTATACACATACCGTTCTAACATCTGCGCCATTCTTTATCGTCCTCTGCCGCCATGTAAAACAGGGCATTTACAATCGCCGCCGCTACATTACTTCCGCCTTTTCTTCCTCTTGCCACAATATAGGGCAACGTGCTGTCTATGATTTCTTCCTTTGCTTCAACGACATTTACAAAACCCACCGGTACACCGATAACCAGTGACGGTGTAAATATGCCCTTATCTGAAAGTTCCCGTATTTTCATCAGTGCCGTCGGCGCATTGCCGACTACCATAATACAGCCCGGATTCTGCTTTGCTGCTTTTTCCACGCTGACTGCCGCGCGGGTAATTTCACGCGCCGCCGCTTCCTTTGCCACCGCTTCATCTGCCATATAGCAGTGCAGTGAAATGCCAAACCGCTCCGCCATTTTATGGCTGATACCCGCGCCTGCCATATTGGTATCCGTCACAATGTCCGTTCCTTTTTGAATGGCTTCCAGCGCCTTGTCTACAACGCCCTCGGAAAATACCATATTCGTTTCATACGAAAAATCCGCAGTTGTATGAATCACTCTTTTGACAATCGGCTTATACTGCGGCGGTATCTGTGTCGTCAGTTCCTTTTCGATGATTGCAAAGGATTGTTTCTCAATTTCCATTGGTTTCATGCCTGCACCTCTCCTTATCCAGCATTGATTTTACTGCAAAAGACAATTTCTTAACGTTTCACTGTCAGGGCGGAAAAGCACCTGTTTTTTGTGTGCCTTTGCATACTCCGGCAGTTCTTTTACTCTTTCATTCATCTGTCCTGTCGGACACCCTGTATCAATCACAATATCTGCTTCATCAATCGCACGGCACGCCGCCGTAAATGCTTCTTCCCCGACCGGCTCAAACATTTTTTCCGTAATCACCTGTGCCGCCAGTGCCTGTGCGACCGGGTAGTCGCAGTCATTTTCATATAAAATGCCGGCAGTAAACGCCAATCCCATACGCTGTAATTCGCGGTATGTAAAAATGCCTGTTCCCGCGCCGCCCGCAACAAAAATACGCGGTGTGCCTTCGGGCTTTTTTAATTCCGTACTGCCATACAAACAATTATACGTCCCCTGCTGTAATCCGTAAAGAGTGCTGATACGGCTGTCCGTAAAAATCTGCTCCGGTCTTCCGAATTCAATCGTTCCGTTTCCGCCAACACACATCACATAATCTGCGATTTTTGCCGCCAGTTCAATTTCATGCAGTGACACAATTACCGTCACCTTATCCTTGACTGCCATTTCCAGCAAAATGTCGAGCAATTCTATTTTGTGACGGATATCCAGAAATGATGTCGGCTCGTCCAGTACAATAATTTCCGGCTTCTGACAGACCGCCCTCGCAAGCATAATCCGCTGGCGCTGTCCATCACTAATCTGTGAAAAATCTTTTTCCGCAATGTCCATGGCGGACACCTTTTCCAGCGATTCTGTCACGATTTGTTCGTCTTCTTTCGTCAGCTTTCCGAAATAATTCGTATACGGATACCGTCCCATTGCAACGACATCACGGCATGTCATCATTTCCGTCTTGATTTTCTCCGTCAGTACAACAGACATCGTTTTTGCGTATTGTTTGCTTGTGAAATCCTTCACATTCTTTCCTTTAATATAAATACCGCCGGATATCGGCTGCATTTCCCGGATAATATTTTTTAAAATCGTGGACTTTCCCGCACCGTTTGGTCCAATCAGTACAAGAATTTCTCCTTTTTTGACCTTGAGTGCAATGTCTTTTAACAGTGCCTTCCCATGATAGCCCACACTTAAATCCTGTGTTTCTATATATACCTGTTCCATGCTTTTCTCCTTTTACTTCTGCCGCTTCACCATCAGCCAGATAACGACCGGTGCGCCAAACACTGCCGTAACCGTTCCGATTGCCAGTTCTGACGGCGAAAAGATTGTTCTTGCAATCAAATCACAGAACATACAGAATACGGCGCCGCACAAAAAGATTGCAGGAATCGTAACCACCGGCTTTGTCGTTTTTAAAGACAGTCTTGTAATATGCGGAACGGCAATGCCGACAAAGGAAATCGGTCCCGCAAGTGCCGTTACGCAGGCTGACAAAAGACTGGACAGCAAAATGATACAGACCCTGAAAAAACGGATACGAATCCCCATGCTCTGTGCATAGCCCTCTCCCAGCAGATACGCGCTAATCGGCTTTGAAAATAAAAAGGTGACAACTGCCGTCGGAAATACCACTGCCGCCGCAAGCTTTACGGTGCTCCATGAACTGCCCGAAAAACTGCCCATTGCCCAGTGTGTCAGATTGGCGATATCCGAATCATTTGCAAATGTAATACACAAATCCGTAATTGCCGAACAAATATAGCTAATCATAATTCCCACGACGAGAAGCATGGACATACTTTTCACGCGGTTTGCAAAAAGCAGGACATAAAGCATGGCAAGAAGCGAACCGACAAATGCGGCTGCGACCTGCGCCCACAGCGGCATACCGGACATATATTTCAGCAGAAAAATCATCGTGATTGCAACAAACATCTTTGCACCGGACGAAATACCAAGCACAAACGGTCCTGCAATCGGATTTCTGAAAAATGTCTGCAATAAAAATCCGGACAACGACAATGCCCCGCCTAAAATTGCCGCCATACACAGACGCGGCAGACGGATTTTCCAGATAATATTGTATTCCGGTGTTCCCATATCACCATGCAGAAAAATAATGCGAAAAATTCGTGCCGGAGATATATGAACATTTCCTGTATTGATATTAAAAATCACTGCCAGTACAAATAAAACCACAAGTAAAATGTATACAACCTGACAGCGGATTATTTTTTTTATCTGCATTTTTTCTCCATTCCAGTTGCTCTATCCGCAAAAGTGCCACACCAAATTAAAATGATGTGGCACTTTTTTACAGACAGATTTTCTGTTTTACTGTAACTTCTTTAAATATGTAAGTTCTGTTGTATTCGCATCAGCATTCAGCATTAAGTTGATGTCGTTAATCATGCTTCCGATTGTATCTGCAATCTGGAAGAAATCCGGTGTTGTACACCATACATTTCCGTCCTTAACGGCCTTCATATCTGAAAGCACACTGTTGTAACCTGTAAAATCACTGAGTGTAGACGGCTTTCCGCCTAAACTCCAGATATAAATCACATAGTCTGCATCTTTCGCTTTTTCATAAAAGCTTTCGATATTCATTTCCTGTGTACCGGTCTTATCTGTATTTAAGTCAGAGAAAATGTACTCTCCACCTGCCATATTGACCATCTGTGTAAGATAATCTCCTGCATTTCTGACATAGAGCTTGCCCTTTGAAGTAATATAGAATACCGCAACGGATTTTCCGGTCTTTTCAGCCTTTGAAAGTGTATCTACATAAGCCGCCTGTGCATTATACATGGTTGTGGCAGCATCTTCTTCATTGCAGAGTGCCGCATAGAATTTTGCCCATTCTACACGTCCGAGCGGATTTTCTTCATAGGTAGACTGGTCTAAAATGTAATTAATCCCCAGTTCCTTAAATTTTTCTGCTACATCCGGTTTGCTGGTTAGCATGGTTGAATATATAGCAAGTGTAGGTGCGCCTGCAATAATTGTTTCATAATCCGGTGCTTTGTAGTCGCCTACGTAAGTAAGCTTTCCGTCATCAAACGCTTTCTTTACGCCGTCAATGTACCATGAATCCTTATCATAAGTTACCTGGCTGATATTAGAAAGACAGTTGCTTGCATTCATCAGGGATGTTACCGGTGTTGAAGATACGAGCAGATTTGTAACCGGTGTCTTTAATACCAGTGTATCCGCATCTAATCCTGACGGTGTGGACATTCCTTCCGGAACGAGCAAAATCTTAGACTGCTTTGCCACAATCGCAGTATCTTCATCTCTGTTGGTAATAGTCAGCAGCTTATAACCGCCCTTGTAATACTCTACAGAAAACAGCTTTGCATACTGTAATTCCATTGCATGGTCAAATACAAGCTGTCCGTCATAGCTGCTTTCGCTATTCGTCTGGCTTGTCGTGTTACCGGTTCCGCAGCCGCCCATTGTAAACGTTGCCGCAAGCAGCGTAAACACAAGCATGAGTGCAAGAAATCTTTTTTTCTTCATTTTGTTTTCTCCTTTTCTTTTTCATGAAGTGTTTTGATGATTCCGATATGATCGCAGAAAAGGAGCAGACCTGTCTGTCTGCATAAAAATCAATAGTCTGTTGTTCTCGCAACGACTATTTAAACTCTGCCTGTAAACCGGTCTTCTGACTCACAGATTAACAGCAATACCCGCCTTCCCGGATTCGGTCAGCTAAAAGTAGCCTCCTCCAGTGGCATTATGGATACCGCCTCCCTGTACACAGCAGCGGAACTGTTCAAGAATTTCACTTGATTCCCTGAAATGTAAGCCTGCGCGTTTTCACAAATCTGTTTTCTGCACAGTTTCATTTCGTTTACAGTGATTATTTCGTTATCATCTGGATTTTATCCAACGCTTATTATTCCATAGAATTGATAGAATTGCAAGAAATTTCATTTGTAATTTCATTTGCAATTCAAAATGTTCCATACAGGGTCTGCCGGATTTTTTCCATATCATATTCCGGCACCGCCGCTGCTACTGCATCGTAAAGCGGCTGTATTACAGAGACTTCTTCTTCAAGTTCGGAGGCTATTAGCTCTGCTGACTTGCCCTTTTTGACTTTTTTATTATCATTGGTAACAGCTCCGATGCCTGTCCCTCCTGAAAGCCTTCCTCACGGACGACTTTCATATGTCCTTCTTCATCGTATTCATATATACTCACGTCTATCACCTCTTCCCTTACTTCATCTTCTCCGACAAAAACCGCACAACCTTTTCATAGTTTTCCGGCTGGTGCGGGAAGGTACAATACGTGCAGTCTTTAATTTTCTTTCCGCTTTCACGTACGATAAAGTGCGGATTGCCCGGACAGTCTTCGTACTGATTTAACGGACAGTAACAAAAGAGGCAGTTAAAATCTGTCTCTTTTTCCACTTTATGACACGGAAAGTATTTACATTTTTCATTTTTAAAATAACAATAACTGTTTTGCATTTTTCCTCCTGCTGTTTACAGCTTTCACATTTTATAAAAAAAGCATCTAACAATTGTTAGTTCAAATGGCTTATGTAAAAAATTATTTTATTCTATTGTAAAGAACTTTCTCTATCCCCGTTGATAAATCAATCTTTTTCTTATAAAGAAGTGTCCACGATGCTTGATTTTTTGAATAATCCATCTTTTCTTCTGGGAAAAATGAACGACAGAAATAATTATCTCCTTCATCATTAGATAAAAACAGAAATAGATTCCTGCTCTCCATATTGTTTTCCATAAGATACTCTGCCTCTGTCTCGGCTCAATTCAGGTCTGTCTACGAGATATTGCAGCCCCATAAGATGAAAACAATCTTTTTTATCAAATGAGATTCTGAATGTAACTGAAACACCTTTCCTCCCTAACACAAGCCCATATTCGGTTGATAACAGCGGAATAAATGCATTTATGCAATCTAAAACATTCCTCACTACAATTCTCCACTACTTGCTTAGATTAAGAAAGGCTCTGCATAAGCAGAGCCTTTCTAACATTTTCTTTCGAGGATTAACCTCTAGCCAGATTGTGGTAAATGTCAAACCCTTATAAAGCTCATAAGGCACTGCTCTCTGGCACAACACCTTACTTTGCCGCTTGGCAGACACTCAAGTTGCCTGTCTTTAATATTATATTAACTGTCATATGAAAATATGTCAATCCAAAATTCATAACTTCATAAAAAAATAGGACTTAAATCATTCAAAACCCTTTATTTATAAGGCTTCTCTTGATTTAATCCTATATTAACGCATTCCTCTTTTATAATCAGCGGCAGGCGATCTTTATTATTCTTCCACTGTATAAGAAAATCATCAATCTTCCTTTATTATATAAAGAACCGCTTTTCATATCCAATAGTTCTGCCTTATATCAATTCATGCCCGTAAAGCATTGAATGAACACGTTATTTCAAATCAGGCCTTTTACCCTGCATACCGCTTCTGATACGCCTCCACGCTCTCCTTCAACCGGCGCAGTCCGTCTTCCACCTGCGTTTTCGGGCAGGCAAGATTCATTCTTAAAAAGCCGTCACCGTTGCGGTATTCACTGCCGTCACACAGATACAAACCGCTGTGGCTGCGGATAAATGCGCACAAATTCTCCTGTTCCTGTGCAATACGTGTGCAGTCTATCCATAACAGATACGTTGCTTCCGCCGCTACAACTGAAATCTGCGGAATTTCTTCCTTTATAAATGCTTCCGCTGTCTTTCTGTTTTCCCATAAATATGCACGCAGTTCGTCCAGCCATGCCCCGCCCTTTGTAAATGCCGCTATCGGTGCGGTCAATGCAAATACATTGGGCTCTGCCACTTCATCGGTATTTAATCCGCGGCTGACACGGTGACGAATCGTTTTATCCGGCACAATCACTGCCGCCGTCTGGATTCCCGCAATATTAAATGCTTTTGTCGCCGCAACACATGTAATACTGTTATTTTTACACGTTTCAGATACCGAAGCAAACGGACTATAGTCCTTGCCCGGCTCTGTAATATCGCAGTGGATTTCGTCAGAAAGCACCAGTACATGATGTTTCCAGCATAATTCCCCGATTCTTTTAAGTTCCTCCCTGTCCCAGATTTTTCCGACAGGATTATGCGGATTACACAGCAGCAACAGGGACGTCTGCGGATTTGCAAGTTTTTCCTCTAAATCATCAAAGTCAATCTGATATGCGCCGTTTTCATATTTTAAACGGCTTTCCAGCACATTTCTGCCGTTATTTAATATGGAATTAAAGAAAATGTTGTAAACCGGTGTCATAACCACCACATTTTCCGCAACCGTTGTCATTTTTCTTACAATACTTGAAATTGCCGGAACGACACCCGTTGTAAAAATGAGCCACTCCTTTTCCATTTCAAATCCGTGACGGTCTTTCCACCAGCTCTGATAGGCACTATACCACTCCGGTGTAATGTCCGTGTAGCCAAACACGCCGTGCTCCGCCCGCTTTAAAATAGCTTCTTTTACCGGCGGCGCTGTTTCAAAATCCATGTCGGCAACCCACATCGGCAGTTCATTTTCGGCAACGTCCCACTTTAAACTGCCCGTTCCTCTGCGTTTTACCGGTTTATCAAATAAATTTTCCATTTAAAATTTTTCCCGCCTTTCCATTACATTTTCACAAATAATCTGCGTATCCTCCGGCTTTATCTTATCCGGCTCTAAAATCAGTGTTCCGATTGCATCTGCGCGGATTGTACCGCCCTTCGGATTTAAAATGCTGTCCGCTTTTCCCGTAATCTCTGCGTTTACCGTGGAATATTCAAATGCAAGCGTTGTGTGTAACAGTCTGCAATTTTTCAGCACCAGATTTTCAACGTAGCACATTCCCTGAAGGCTCTCAATCGTACAGTTGACAAGTGTCAGATTCTTTGAATTCCAGCCTAGATATTCCCCGGAAATGTAAGAGTCGTACACCGTCACATTTTCACTGTTCCAGAAAGCGTCCTTAGACAGCATTTTGGCATGGTGGATTTCCACATTTTTTGCACCGTCAAAGCAGTAATTTCCCGCCAGTTCAAAATTGTCAATCTGCATATCGGTGCAGTTCATCGCAAAATAATCGCCCTTTGCGCACACCTGATTTAATGTCACGTTACTACAATTCCAAAGCGTTTCCGCGGCATTCGGTAAAAATACGTTGTCTAACTTCAGTTGGTTACACCTGCGGAAATTCTTCGGTGCTTCAATCAGCGCATTTTCGATATGAATGTTGTTGGTATACCACACGCCCGCGCGCGCCATTTCCGCCCATGTACTGTCTTTGACTTCAATATCACTGCTGTACCATAAAGGATATTTCCACTGAAACATACTGTTTTCCATTTCAATCTGATGACATTCCTTTAACGGAGATTCGCCTTCCCCAAATAGAGTATGGTTAATTTGAAGCCCCGATTCCCCAAATAAAGGGCGTTCCCCTGTTAAATATTCCTGATTTATCTGTCTTTGCGGTTTCATACGTTTATCACCTATCCTTTTATTGCATTTTATCCTGTAATATTTCTATGATACCAATGTCCGCCGTAAATATCAAATACCTATTCGCTATATCATGCAATACAACGACAAATCCGCAAGACCGGATACCCAGCCTTGCGGATTGCATCATTTATATTAGGAAAAGATAGGATTTTACTTATCGTATTCCAGATAAGCCCCTTTCATCGGACTGGCTGCCAGTTCACTAAACAGCCTCAGTACACCTTTCTTGTACTTGCGTTCTTTCGGTTTCCATGCAAGACGGCGCTGTTTTAATACTTCCTGCACTTCTTCTTCGGTCATTTTCACGCCGTGGATACCGATAATATTTAACTTTCTTGCTTCTACGTCAATTTCAATCAAATCGCCTTCTTCAACGAGGGCAATCGGACCGCCGTCTACGGCTTCCGGACTGCAGTGTCCGATAACAGGACCGGTTGAGGCGCCTGAGAAACGTCCGTCTGTAATCAGCGCAATACTCTTTCCAAGTTCTTTATCACTGCTGATTGCCTCGGAGGTATAAAACATTTCCGGCATACCGCTTCCCTTCGGACCTTCGTAACGGATAAAGACCGCATCGCCTTTCTGTACCTTGTGATGAAGCACTGCGTCCAGACATTCTTCTTCGCTGTCAAATGGTCTGGCTCTTAAAACTGCCTTAAACATTTCCTTCGGACACGCTGTATGCTTAATGACTGCGCCCTCTGGTGCAAGATTTCCTTTTAAGACTGCAATACTGCCCTCCGTGCCGATTGCTTCATCGTACGGACGTATGATATCTTTGCGGGTGATGTTGGTGTTGTACCGTTCGTTAAACTGTGCAAGCCACTTTTCACAGCGCTCATAAAATCCGTTTTTCTTTAAATCTTCCAGATTCTCGCCGAGTGTCTTTCCTGTTACTGTCATAACATCCAAATGCAGATGTTCCTTGATTTCTTCCATAATCGCCGGAACGCCGCCTGCATAGTAAAATGTTTCAGCAGGCCATCTTCCTGCCGGACGGACATCAAGCAGGTAATGCGCGCCGCGGTGCAGTCTGTCAAATGTATCGCCTGTAATTTCTATTCCAAATTCATGTGCCAGTGCCGGAATATGAAGCAGACAGTTTGTACTGCCTGAAATTGCAGCATGCACAAGGATTGCATTTTCAAAGCTTTCCATCGTTACAATATCGGACGGTTTCATATTTTCCATGTAAGCGAGTTTGACTGCCTGTTTTCCGGCTTCTCTTGCATATGCCAGTAAATCCGGACTTGTAGCAGGCATGAGTGCGCTTCCCGGAAGGGCAAGCCCAAGTGCTTCTGCCATAATCTGCATTGTAGAAGCCGTTCCGATAAAGGAGCAGGCACCGCAGCTTGGACAAGCATTGCATTTTGCCCAGTCTAATTTTTCTTCGTCAATCTCACCGCGCTGATATTTTGCGCTGTACATACCGAGCTGCTCTAAAGTCAGCATTTCCGGTCCTGCATTCATCGTACCGCCCGGAACAACTACGGATGGAATGTTGACACGCGCAAGTCCCATAAGGTTGCCCGGCATACCCTTGTCACAGCTTGCCAGATAAACACCGGCATCGGATACGGTTGCGTTGCCCTGAATTTCAATCATATTGGCAATCATTTCACGGCTTGCAAGACTGAAATTAATGCCGTCCGTACCCTGGCTTTCGCCGTCACAGATATCTGTTACATAATATCTTGCACCGAATCCGCCGGCTTGTGCAACACCTTTTCGTACTTCTTCCACTAAAATGTTTAAATGACCGCTTCCCGGATGACTATCACCGTATGTACTTTCTATAAAAATCTGTGGTTTTGATAAATCTTCACGCTTCCAACCCGTTCCGATTCTTAACGGATCCAGCTCCGGTGCAAGTTTTCTCATTTCCTGACTTTTTAATTCCATAATAATCCTCTTTTCTGAGCAACTTGTTGTAAAGATGCGATGAGAAATTCGCGCAGGCGATTTCTCATCTGCAATCAGGGATATTTGTTTTTGCTCAGAAACAAATATCCCTGTGAAAAATCAGCACCTCAGTGTGATTTTTCACACTAATCCTCTTTTCCGCAGGCATTTTAATGTCAAAGAAATCGCAAACTGAATTTATTCAATTCTGCGATACAAACAGATTTGTAATGCCTGCGGCACAAATCTGTCGTGCATGGCGGTTTTTCCGCTTAAAGCCAAACCGCCATCGCTAGTTTTTACACATTATACAAAGAATGAAATCAACAGTGCTACTAAAAATCCTGTTCCGCCAACGAGTGTTTCCATAATGGTCCATGTCTTTAATGTCGTTTTTTCATCAAGTCCGACCAATGAACGTACCAGCCAGAAACCGGAATCGTTAAAGTGTGAGCAGACCGTTGCGCCACCGGCTACTGCTGCTGTAATGCAGGCAAGATAAAGCGGTGAAAGTGTCGCAATTTCCGGCATTGCAGCAATAATGCCTGCTGCCATAGTCATAGCTACGGTAGAAGAACCTACGCAGATTCTTACAAGTGCGGCAACAATAAATGCTACCACAACTAACGGAAGTGCGGCTGATGAAACGGCATTTCCGATAACATCGCCCAGTCCTGAATACTGAAGCATATATCTTAATACACCGCCGCAGGCTGTTACTAAAAGAATCAGACCTGTCGGCTCTAAAGATTTTGTGAGTATCTTTTCAAGTTCTGCCAGTGTGTAACCGTGTCTTGTTCCAAGGAAATACATCGCAACCAGTGTTGCAATCAGCAATGCCACAAACGGCTCGCCTAAAAATCCCAGAATGCCTGCCACGGGTGTCAAAAATCCCACTACACCTGCAAGAGAATCTAAAATAATCAGTACCAGCGGAATCAGAATAATGGTTACAACCAGTCCAAAGCTCGGAAGCTTTGATTCATCAATATCTTCCTGCTGCTGAATGTGCTCCGGTACTTCAACCATGTATTTCTTTCCACAGATAGACCCCCATACCGGTCCGGCTACAATCATTGCTACCGTACCACAGGCAATACCGATAAGGATAACCCAGCCAAGGTCAACGCCCAACATCGTTGCAACCAGTACAGGTCCCGGTGTCGGTGGAATAAATGCATGTCCTACGGCAAGTCCTGCCAGTAACGGAATAACATAATAAAGTGTGGAACGTTTTGTTCTTTTTGCCAGTGAAAATGCCAGTGGAATCAGAATAATCAGTCCTGCATCAAAGAATACCGGCATTGCAATAACCAGTCCTGTAATACCCAGCGCCCATGCCGCTTTTTTATCGCCAAACCTGTTGACCATTGTAACGGCAAGTGTCTGTGCGCCGCCCGACGTTTCAAGAATTGCACCGAACATGCTTCCTAAACCTACTAACAGGGCTATCCCCTTTAATGTGTTACCGATACCGTCATTGACTGCCGTAACAATCTGTGAAAACGGCATTCCTGCAATCAGACCGATTGTAATTGCGCCAATCAGAATTGACAGCATTGCATGAATCTTAAATTTGATAATGAGAACGAGCAGTAAAATCATTCCCACTACCGCCGCGAGAATCAATCTTGTTGTTTGGTCCATAATACCCTCCATTTCCGCGGAAGCCGTATTCTGTAAAACATCATACCTTTTCCGCCTGTTTGAAACTTTCATTTTAATTAGTAATGCATTGCGTTGTGTAAAACAACGAATAACATTCATAAGACGTCTGATGTATTTGTTGATTTTATTCTATATTTTGTTTGTACAAATGTCAATACATCCGATGTATTTATTTTATTTTCGTTTTTTGTACTAAAAAAAGACGGATTAACCGTTGTAATCCGTCTTATTTTTGTGCTTTTTGCACAACTATTCATTTTATAATTCCATATTTTAACATTACCTGCATAAATTGTCTGATGTATTTTACAAATTTTTCCTCTCGTTTTCCCTGCTGTTTACCAACCAATTTATTGTTTTTATTATTCTTTATTATCGTCTGTTTTATTGCCTGCTTTGCGCTCCTGCATCATTTTCACCAACATCTGCCGGTTATAGGTCAGGTGCATAATCATGGCACATTTTGCACCGACTGAATCGCCCTGCACAATTGCTTCCGTAACCGCCCTGTGTGTCTGGATTGTCTCTTCCATCAGTTTGTGATAGGTCAGATTGACGAATGTAATAATCGCCGTGTGAATGGTCGGCATCAGTGACTCTACCACACTGTTACCACTTGCCTTTGCAATCGCCGCATGAAATGCCTGATCTTTTTTTGTATGATTTTTTCCGGCACGATAGAAATTCTCCACCTCATCACACAGCCGCACAATTTCTTCCTTATCCTGCTCTGTCGCTTTCTGGGCGGCGAGCGCAGCGATCTCCGGTTCCAGCATTAAGCGGACTTCAAACAGCTCCAGTGCCAGCTTATACTTATCTTCATATTTAGAAAAACCCAGTGGATCATTTCCCAGTGTATCTGTTCCGATAACATACGTTCCCGAACCCTGCCGCACCTCTAAAATGCCCTTGGATACCAGACTTTTTACTGTTTCACGGATTGTGCTTCTCCCTACACCGTACATTTCTGCCAGTTCATATTCATTCGGAATTTTTTCCCCAATCGGAACCGGCTTATTTAAAATATCGTCCATTAATGCATCTTCTACCTGTGAAGCCAGCAGTTTTTTATTCATTTTATCAAATCCGCTCATCGTATAACCTGTCCTTTTATTTCTTTTTGCAAATATCCATGTCTGTTTTCTGATATTTATAAGCATACAACCGGCTGCCAATCCATGTCAATATTAGAACTCCAAAAAAGCAGTACCGTTATTATCCGTGGGTGAATCCATCAGATTGCCCCCACTACCTGCCCAATCCGTTCTCTCATATCCAAAAATACTTCCGCAATGTCAGGGTCAAAATCCTGTCCGCTGCCCTTTTCAATAATCTCAAAGCACTGTTCTAACGGCATCGCATCCCTGTAACATCTTTTGGCTGAAACCGCATCAAATACATCTGCTACCGACATAATCCTTGCACATAACGGAATATCCTCTCCGGTCAGCCCCTGCGGATACCCTTTTCCATTCCATTTTTCATGATGATACCTTGCAACCTCATATGCCATTTTTTCATATTCACCGTCACCGATATGTCCAAACGTTTCTTTTATGATTTCTCCGCCTTTTTCCGCATGCGTTCTCATAATGGCAAATTCTTCATCTGTGAGCCTGCCCGGTTTTTGTAAAATAGCATCCGGTATGGCAATCTTTCCAACATCGTGCATTGGCGCGGCTATGGTAAGATTTTCTATGTAATCCTGTGTCAGCTGTTCTTTATACATTCCCCTTTTCTGCAGTTCTTCTGCCAGAAGCTTTACATATGTCGTTGTTCTGCGGATATGCCCTCCTGTACTGCCATCCCTGTTTTCCACCAATGTTGCAAAGCCCATGACCATTTCACGGTTGTGCGCCTGCAGCTTTGTAAACAGCGGATTTTCAACATTCAGATAAGAACCGATAATGACAAATGTCGGCACCAGACAGGATATGAGCGATTCAGGATAAATCATCTGATAAATCGTCACCACATTTGCCGCCGCAATACAGGTCGTCAGCGTAATCAGCTTATGATGTCCCATATTTCTCCAGCCTTTTACCAGAAGAATGACCGTTCCCAGCATATAAACAGCGACCATAATAAAACAGGTATACGCAGAAATTCCCATGGAATAATTGGTAATTCTGCCGGAACGGTACTCCAGCTGTGGCATAAACAGAATCACTACTGCAATGCATATTGCCAGCGGCAGTATGATTAATGTCTTTATTTTTCTGCTTTTTGGCACTCCTCTTGTTATATCGTACATATATAAAAATATTACAAATGACAGTGTATCCAGTCCGCACAAAAAGCAGGCATGAAGCACATCATCGACAAGCCCAGGTACTTTATCAAGATAATTTACGGTATATGCCGTTGCCCCGTCAAATACAATGCTTAGGATTCCCGTAATCAAAAGCAGTTCAAATACCGGCTCTTTCTGCTTTACTTTATATTCATACTTCTCACGGATATAAATAAATGCCACGTAAAGCACGATCAGCATACATCCGATTTGTAACTTAAAATACTGCATCTGTTCTACCTCCTTATTATGGAATCTGCATTCTGTTCCATTACATTTTCCCCAAAATAATCCTCTGCGATTTTTTCAAGCTGTCCCGCAATCTGTGTAAACGGCTGATTCAAATCCAGTGTCCGCACCCAGATAATATTACCGCCCATTACGTACCGATTCCCCGGTATTCGAGGTCAATAAATTTGCCTTTTTTTCAGTGATTTTGCAAGCATTGCCGCAAAATCCACTGCATGAATATCCCAGTTATCCTGAAAGCATTTTACTGCCTGCCACTTATATTTTTCGTCCTCCAACTCACTATCAAAATCTTTTTTATATTCCTCAAGCGCCGCGGACAGCTTTTGTCTGTTTATCATATGAACCCCCAATTCTAAGCCGTCTTATTGCCAAATTACAATATTTTCTGTTTTTACAAATTCACTTGTTTGCCACCGATAATCTATACCATTTTTTAATATATGCATCCTTTAATAATGCTTCATCAGACCGCACCAGCTTTATAAAAATTTCTGTCAATCCGTCATATTCATTATAATTTCCAGCATCATGCAATTTCCAATTTAATTGTGCTAATGTCCAGTTACTTTTAATTGAATTATGAAGCATTGAAGTCGTTGCCCAGTTTTCTGACGAATCAGTTCCGCCTAGTGCCACTGGATAAATATGGTCAACTGTCGGCACAAATTCCCAGTATGCGTTGTGACAAGATTCCATTTTCCAATGTGCATGATATGGAACAGTTTCCGGCATATAATGTGATAAAACCTTTAATAATCCTGGATTCACTAACTTCTGCCCACTATACCTGTCAATAAAACCATCACGTACAAACTGCTCCATTTTTTCTTTGTCTGTGTATTTTCTGCCCTGTGCCGTTATTTTTTGAAATGGATATTCTGTATCCATAACTGTTTGGGCTTCGGTAATATTCCCCTGTAAAATTTTTTCTGCCGATAACTCTATCGCCTGTATCTTTGTCATCATAATTACTCTGAACTCCCTATTCTGAATGTGTTTTACTTGCTGATTTAAATTCTTAACTTGATAACCTTAAATTTCTGCCAAATCCTGATCAAGCCTCACTTGTTGCCCACGAATTATATACACCTTATTACGAATATAATCTGTTGTAATCAACTCTTTTGTTTTTTCCATCCTTCCTCCCAATAAATCGGTTACAAATTATGATTGACTATTTTTCCACTATACTCTCCATTTGTTCTAACTTCTTCAAAGCCTTCATATATGCCATCAGTCTTTTATACTGCGTATCATCCAGACTGTGTATCTGTTTTAAAATCTTAATATCCGACCTGGTAACTTGATAATCCATATCTGCATCTTTACATTCCGGATCAATTCCTTTTCCCGTTAAAAGTTGATCAGCGGTGATTTCTAATGCATCACATATTGAAATCAAACAATCCGCCTTAGGATTTGTTTTTTTCTTTTTCCAATCACTAATGTTGCTCGTTGCAATTCCAGTTCTTCTCGAGAGTTCCAACTGTGTTATGTTCTTCTGCTCCATTACATAAAAAATTCTTTCACTGATAATCACAATTTTTCCTCCATCAATATTTCTCATGCATCCGTATTTATAAATACCTTATCCGTTTATACGGTTATAGTATCATACAACAACTTTTCTTTCAATAAAGATTTTTATATTTCTATATTTCATAATATTCTTCGCTTTACTCTTAATCATAATATATGTACAAAAACATCCCCATTCACAGATTATATAAACTCTGTGAATGGGGATATTTTACATAAGCACTACTTTACATAACCCAATAATCCCGGAAGCCATAATGAAATAGCCGGTATATAAGTTACAAGTAAAAGGACAATAAATATTGCCGCGAAATAATAAAGCAAAGGCTTTATAACATCTTCTATCTTTGTCTTTCCGACCTTAACACCTACGAAAAGCGTTGTTCCAACCGGAGGTGTGATTGTTCCGATACATAAGTTGAATATCATCATAATACCGAAATGAATGGTATTCATACCGACTGCCTGACATATCGGAAGGAAGATTGGGGTGAATATAAGGCAGGCAGGTGTCATATCCATAAATGTTCCGACAATAAGAAGAATAACATTTATTATGAGCAGAATAACATACTTGTTACTGCTGATACCAAGCATTACTCCCGATATCGCTGCCGGTATGCCTGTAAATGCCATAACCCATGACATTATGCTTGATACACCGATAAGGAATATGATGATTCCTGTCATTTCTGCGCTGTCCATAAGAAGCTTAGGAAGTTCACTTACTTTAATAGACTTATAAAATACAAGTGAAAGTATAAGACTATATACAACTGCAACGACTGCACCCTCGGTTGCCGTGAAAATACCACCAATAATACCGCCGATAACGATAATAATCATAAGAAGACACGGCAATGCTTCAAGTATTATTTTAGTTTTTTCCTTGAGTGCATATCGTTTACTGCTTGTATATCCTCTTTTCTTTGCATATATATAGATTACTACCATACATGCAAGTCCCCAGAGAATCCCCGGAATATAACCTGCCATAAAAAGTGCGGCTATTGAAGTTCCACCGCTGACCATCGCAAATGTAATCATTACATTGCTAGGTGGTATCAGCAAGCCTGTCGGTGCTGTGGCGATATTTACGGCTGCTGAAAAATTCTTATCATACCCTTCTTCTTCTTCAACCGGTCCTATAATAGCACCCATTGCCGAAGCTGCTGCCGTACCCGAACCTGATATCGCACCAAAAAGCATATTTGCCACAACATTTGTATGTGCAAGCGAACCCGGTATTCTTCCTGTAAATATCTTTGCAAAGTTAATAAGTTTTATGGCAATTCCACCTTTATTCATGATGTTACCGGCAAGAATAAAAAATGGAATCGCTATCAGATTAAATACTGATATTCCCGAAAATATTCTCTGCGCACCGGTTACAAGTGCCGGTTCGGTTGACAATACCGGAAGGATTGCACATATTGATGAAACTGCAAGTGATATTGCAATCGGCGCTCCTGCTATAAGCATTATAACAAGAATCACTAATATAATAAGACCTGATAACCATGCTATATTCATACATTTTCTCCTTTCCTGATAAGATCTGTCACATTTAATATGCCATACACTGCAATAACAATTCCTGTTATGGGAATAACAATATATATATATCCCATTGGAATACCAAGAGATGCTGTCTTCTGAGTCATCGACAGACTTGTAATGGATATACCTCCATAGACCATTACTATCAATGCAAATGCAATTGTTATAATTTCAATTACAACATTAAGTATTGTTAAATTCTTTCCACTTAACTTATCTGCAAGAAACCCCATTCTCATATGTTCTCTTTTTCCAGACACATAGGCGGCTGCAAATAAAGACATCCACGTAAATGAATACGTCAGAAGTTCTTCCGATACAGTACTTGGACTATTGAAAATGTATCTTACAAGTATCTGGTACGTTCCAATAATAACCATAAATGCAAAAAGTACTATACATATAATTCTGATTACTTTATTCATGACATTTCTTATATTATCTAATATAGCCATTACTTTTCCTCCCCTATGCGTTTATTTACTTCCTGAATATGATTGTATATATCAACAATCGAAGGATTTTTCTGAATCATATCCTGCTGCATATTTTTAACTTTATCTTTAAAAAGTGTAATGTCCGGATATATGAATTCCACACCCATCTCATTATGGGCTGTATTTTTAGCCTCCTCAACGCACTTGTCCCACTCTGTAAGTTCAACCTCTGTAGACTTTAAGGCTGCTTCCTTAAACACCTTTAATTCATCTTCATCAAGTCCCTGAATAAATTTCAGATTTCCAACAAGCATATCCGGTATAATCTGGTGCATATTATACGTGTAATACTTGGCAACCTCACCATGTTTATTATTCGTTAATGCAAGCTCATTATTTTCAGCCCCATCTATTACGCCCTGCTGGATTGCTGTATATACTTCACCGAAACTCATCGGAGAAGCTGCCGCTCCAAATGCCTGCATCATGGCTACACTGGCGGGACTTTGCTGTACTCTGATCTTCATTCCCGAAAGGTCTGCCGGTGTATTTATCGCTTTTTTACCATAAAAATTTCTTGTTCCGGCATTGTACCATGTAAGGACTCTGAAACCGGAAGAATCTGTTGATTCATATACATTTTCCATATAATCCGTATCCTGCATTACTGCCTTATAGCTTTCAACTGAATCGAAAAGATATGGCATACTAAACACTTCATATACATCTGCAAATGTTTCAAGATTCGCTGTACCCGCAACTGCGAAATCAATCGCTCCTGTCTGTGTAAGCTCTATTGTTTTCTGTATCGAACCCAATAATTCGTTTGGAAAAATCTGGACTTCATATTTGTCCCCCAGTCTTTCCTCAACGTATTCTTTAAATGCAACAAGTCCCAGGTATTCCGGATGTGTTTCCGACTGTGCTATCGCTATTCTTACGATACGTTTTCCATTATTTACTGACAGATTACAGCCAAATAATCCAACGGTCATAACCATACATAACATCAGTACAGCACATCGTTTCATTATTGTTTTAATCATCTGTTTCCTCCTTTTGTTTTTGACACCTATTAAAGCCAAATTACTAAATAACCTCTGCTTTATAACCGGTTTTATTCTATATTTATATAATAAAAGCATCGTTTTTGTTTTAATACCGTAAATGTTTGTCATTGGAGGAGATTTTTTTGTCATAACATGATATATTTCACAGTTTATACGCAATTATATTGTGCAGTTTTACTATATACAAAATAAAACAGCCCCCACCGGAAGTCCTATTTATCTAATGACATCCGGAAGGAGCTGTGCTTTTCATTCATTTTCTGTTAAATTTTCACGATACTTTGAAGGAATTTCTCCGACTAACCGTTTAAATATTTTGGCAAAATAATTGGAATCCGTGTATCCTACCATTCTGCTTATGTCTTTAATGCTATGATTGGTATTGCTAAGCAGTTCCTTTGCTTTTTTTATTCTATACTCTGTAAGATATGCCGTAAAATTCTGATTAAAATATTGTTTAAACAATTTGCTGAAATATGCATCTGAATATCCCATTTCTTCTGCGGCTTCCTGCATGGATATATCATATATATAATTATTTTCCACATACTCTTTTAAGTATTTTATTGTTGTCTGCTCATCAGAATTCCTTACATTATCTGTTCTTTTGGGTCTGTTTTCTCTGACATTATTAGCGTTGCTTCCGCATATTTCTGTTTCTTTATTCTGTTCTTTCCCAGAGATACTATTTCCATTAAAAACATTTTCTTTATCAAGCTTTTGTAATGCCGTATCCATCACTGCCAGCAAATCATTCATATCGCAGGGTTTTAACAGATAATCCAAAGCCCTGACTTTAATTGCATTTCTTGCATATTCAAAGTCATCATACGCACTCAGGAATATGATTGAACACTGATCGTCCATTTTCCTTATATATTTCGCCGCCATTACACCATTCATTTCAGGCATGGATATATCCATAATAACAATATCATTCTTTTGTTCACTGCACATGGCAACTGCTTCCCTTCCGTTTACGGCATGATATATATCCACCTTATCTCCGTAATATCTGTCTATTTTTTTAGCCAGCGCCATACGTTCAATCTGTTCATCATCAACTAATAATACCCTATACATCCGTCTTCCCCCACCGAATATCATTTACTATAGTTATCAAAAAATATCTGTATCACTGTTCCACGTTCTTTTACACTATAAATTTTGATACCGCTGTTATTGTACATGCCTTTTATTCTGTACGCAATATTTCCTATGCCAACTCCTACGGTTTTTCTCTTTATTCCGTTATCCGCATCACTTTTATTGTCATTTTCAGCAGCTGCAGCCGGTTTGGTATCCGGAGATAAAAATATATTATCAATATATCTTCTGATATTTTCCAATTTATCTCTTTCAATTCCAATCCCCGTATCTGCAACGGACAGCCACATTTTATCCTCTTTCTTAAAACATCTTACATAGATAAGACCACCTTTAGATGAGGAGGACAAGCCGTGTATGATTGCATTTTCAATAAGCGGCTGTAAGACAAATGCCGGTACAAGCTCATCCATACATTCTTTATCAACATCACACATATATTTTATTCTTTGCCCGAATCTCATCTGCTGTAAATACATATAATCATCCATTATTTTTACTTCCTGCTCCAACGGCATAATGGAAGTCTGCGTTTTAAGATTATATCTGAAAAGACGGCTCAACGTATTTATCATCTTTTCCGTTGTTACGGCATCTTCAATTTCTGCCGTTCCTGCAATCAGATTTAATGTATTAAAAAGAAAATGTGGATTAATCTGGTTTTTGAGCATTTCAAAACGCATATGCTCAAGCTGCTGTTCAACTTTATGTTTTTCTTTAAGCGTAACGATATAATTCTTTGTTGAATGTTTCATCTCTGTGAATTCCTTAATCAGAAGTGATATTTCATCATCACCTTTTATTATGATATCATCACCGGAATAATCATTCATGCTTATTCTTCTCGCTTCATCCGACAGCATTAAAATTGGTTTTACGATGCTCCGGCTCATAAAAAGCCTTATCCATATAAACAATACAATTACTACAAATGCAATAATAATACAGATCACCGGTATTATATAGAATAGCTTTTTCTGTCCGTTATACTGCTCATTTCCTAACGATACGGTTATGCTTTCATATTTTTTCACATAATCTTCCAAGTAATTCTGTGCTTTATAACAGTTATCTATCGCATTTCTATACTCTTTTTCACTAAGATTCGACTCTGTAATACTGCGGTATATCGTATCATAGCTGTCATATGTATTATGTATAGACTGGATAACAATATACTGTTCCTCACTCATACCATTATAATCTGCCGGGATTTTTTTCAGAATCCTTTTTGTATCATTCCTGACTTCATCAATCTGTTCAGGCAATATCGTCTGTGCATCCTCGAAATATAATTTTAATGTATTATGTTCCTTCGTTACAGCTCTATACAGTTCTATTGCTTTTTCATTATTATCCAGGGTATTGGTCAGCATGTCCATTCCTTTTACAGAAAGCAATATTCCCAGTACAAGTGCTGCTGCAATCACCGCACTGCTTATTGTATATACATATTGGAATTTTCTTTTTAAAGACATAGTCACTCCTGATTTTTTTCAATTTCTTTAATTATATCAATATAGTTTGAACAATATTTATCATATATAGGCTGCAGCTTTTCTCTTAGATTCTGCTTTTCTTCATCACTCACTTTCGTTACCGTTATATCTTTATCTTCAATCGTCTTTACCGCAGCTTCCTCTGTATTCTTCCAGATATCTCTTTCATAAACAGCCGATTCTTTCGCACATTCTGATATAATTGCCCTGTCTTCATCTGATAATTTATCCCATGTATACTGGGATATTAGCTGCACTTCCGGAATTCTTGTATGCTCATCAATCAGACAGTACTTAGCCTGTTCATAATGTTTAGAATAGGTATATGTCACAAGACTGTTTTCTGCACCATCTATTTTTCCGGTCTGAAGCCCCTTATAAACTTCTGAATAGGTCATTTTCACCGGATTCGCGCCAAGCATTTCTATCGTTTCTGACATAAGCTCTGATTCCTGTACTCTTATATTTAAACCCTGCAAATCCTGTATTGCCGTAACCGGCTTTACAGAATAAAAACTTCGTGCGCCTGCATCATACCATGATAATGCACTTACACCAAGATTACTTTCCCGGACTGCATCTACGAACTGCATTCCCGCCTCTCCATTCAATATATCCAGCATTTCCTGTGCATCTGAATATAAAAACGGCATCTGGATTACTTTTAATGCCGGAATATCATCGGATATAGATGATATGGATACTCTCGAAAAATCAATTCCTCCAAACTTTAGCTGTTCAATAACTGACTTTTCGTCCCCCAGTTCTCCATTGCATTTTACAACAATCTTAATTCTTCCGTTCGTTCTTTCATTAACAAGGCGTGCAAATTCGTAAGCACCCTTTGTCGTCGGATAATCCTCAACCTGATTTTCCGCATAAACAAGCGTAATCTCAGGTGCTGCGATCGAATTGTGTCCTTTATAATGATTTATTAGTAATAATATAATTGATAAGATTAAAATTATTACAGCCGATGTAATTACCTTTTTTCTCATTATGACTCCATAAAGTTAATATTCTTTAAATTCAGGTATTTCGATTTACTGATTTTCAATAATCATTTTTCTACTGTCTTACGGCAGTTTTTATGATGAATGTGTTTATTTTAGTTTCTTGTGATATAGTTTGCATAGTATTCTCCTAAAAATGATATACATAGTATATACAAAAGTCAATACATATATATAATATTTCTAGTATGAATTTTTATAATTTAAGATGTATCTTATATAAACAATAAATTTAAAGATTATTGTTATCGGTTTTAATTCATCTATTCCTTTATTATCTTTACTGGATTCGCAATTGCAAATCCTATCACAATTAACACAATTGTATTTATTGACAAAATTATAATATTCTCCAAATTACAATGTGTACCATTTAAAATTTTAAAAAGTACACCACTATACAAATATTTTCCGAGGAATTCATATTTCTCATTAAACATTCCCACAATAGGCATAAAAAATATAATTAAAGTTACCGGTAAACTCACCGCTCCTACACTTACCTGATTGTCTGATATAACTCCAATAATAAAACCAATCATCATAGACAATATAAAAGCAATCATATTGACTATAACAGCTTCAAAAGTATCACTGTTTTTTGTTGCTCCGGTCTGATCAAATATAACCATTCCAAATACCAGAAACATCATTACAATAACCATTATGCCTATAATATATTCAAATGCTCTGACGCCTGACATCATCAACATCTTAAAAGTTCCTTTTTCCTTTTCCTCTGCCACGATTGATGCTATTATCTGTATTGGAACCATGATAGAATGCATTAATACAAAAGCCGAACCGTCTCCCTTAAATTCTTCTATGCCTGCAAAAGTAATGAATAAATAAATTACAGGAAAAATAAACATAATAATAAGCATTTTTTTATTTCTTAAAATATCCGTCTTTTCCTTATTAATCATTGCTCTTATGACTCTTAAACTATTTATCATTTATCTTTTCCCCCGTCAAATTAATAAATATATCCTCTAAACACGGTTCCTGCGAATGAATCGTTTTGATATCTCCGCTATGAATAAGATTTATTAACTCTGATTTTTGTTTTTCTAAATCCAGATAAATATCTTTTTCATTTTTTGTATGAATACACACGCTTCCACTTTTAAAGTACTTTCTTTTTATTGCTTCAGGTTCATTGCACTCTATAATCCCGCCTTTATTTAACAACGCAATTCTATTACACAGCTTATCCGCCTCATTCATATTATGTGTTGTGAGCAATACCGTTGTTCCCATGTGTCTTATTTCTTTTATTATCTTGTGAATCTCATCAGCAGTTACCGGATCAAGTCCACTTGTAGGTTCATCTAATACTAAAATAGCTGGCGAATGTATAATTGCCCTGGCAAGCAAAACTCTCTGCTTCATACCTGTAGAAAGCTTATTAACCGTCTTGTTAAGATGTTCCCCAAGTCCAACCTGTTTCAACACATCGACAGCATATGAATCGATAACATTATATATTCTGGCAAAAAACAAAACATTTTCATAACACGTCAACCGTTCATATAATCCCAGACCATCCATCATAATTCCAAACTTCCGGTTAAATTCCCTGTTATGAACATCCGGCTTACACCCATCAACTAATATTTCTCCATTTTGAGAATCCAGTTGTCCCGTTATCAGCTTTATTAATGTTGTCTTTCCTGCCCCAGACGGTCCTAATATTCCAAATATTTCTTTGTCTTTAATTTCCAGATTAATATTATTAAGAATACTTTTACAATTCTTTCTATAATTAAATGTCACCCTATTAATACTTATCATTTTCCCTCACTATACATGACTTATTATCCCAAAATCCAATTCCAAATGTTAATTAGCTTTTTTCCCTTTTCGTAATGTGTTTAAATACTATCATATTTTTTCACCGTCCTGCCGGATTCAACAAAAACACAGCATTCAACAATCTGGTTAAAATTACAATTAAAAAAGTTGTATTTATAGCTTATTTCCTTAAATACAACCAAACTGCAACAGTATTCATATTAGACTTCAAATCTTGTATCCTTATATTTTTACAAATTTATTTCTAATAATATTTTATCATAAAACAAATTATAACACAAATATTTTCGATTACGACCGCTTATATTTTTATGCCAATATTCCTATATTTTTTTATTTCCAACTGTTTTTCTTTAATACAGAATACTGCCCTCAGCAGACTTCTAATCCAATCTGCTGAGTGCCTCTGTTGCAAGTGCACTACGAACATATTCTTTCTCTGTAAATGTTATCTGTGCACATTTAGTACTTCCCTTCATATTATGAGCAAGATATGTAATTCTCATCATAATGTCATTAGTAACAAGGATAACCGCTCTCTTTTTCTTTCTTGCAATCCCAATACATGAACTGATAATACGGTTATCCGGTTTCTTAATGTCAAACCCCTCTGGCAGATTTTCCTGCGAAACTTCATTTGGCTCAAATATCAGTTTTCCACCTGTTTCTTTCAGCTTGACTCCCTTTATAAGATTCCCTCTGTTTCTTATATCTTCCAGTATTCTTGCTGCCTGACGCGCATTATATCCAATCTCTCCATCAAGATTTTTCTTGGAATCCAGCTCCTGAAGCGTAGTTCCAGTAATAACAACTGTATTATCTTCAAAACCATATATTGCATTAGGACTTTGAAGTACAATGTTAGTATCCAGCACATAATATTTTTTCATAAAAAATCCTTTCTTATATCAAATAATTATTACAACACCTTTGAACCATTTGCCATAAGCTTAAACGTTGCCCCAAGCATATCAACCGCACCTCCTGTCGATTTATCATGATTAGAAATTGCTGAAACAATCGTTATTCTGTCCTTAATGTTCATGTTCGTTTTTTTCAATATTCCATCAGCAAGTAACCCTCCATATTCTGCATGATGTGTCCTGTTAATTGCATTTCCGATATCATGCATATACCCGGCAATCTTTGCCAGTTCTATGTCATGCTCAGAATATCCAAATTTTTTAAGAATCATCGCCGCTGTATCAGCTACAATGGAACAGTGAATCTGTGAATGGTCAGTATATCCCAAAAGTCCCAGATTATAATTTCCCTTATTTATAAATTCATTGATTTCTTCATTATTTTTTATTTCTTCAAATGTCAAAAAACCGCCTCCCTTCACATTCATTGTAAAGTGGAAACGGTCTGACCCGCTATCCTTTTTGTATGAAAAGTATGTAAAATCAACATAAAATTTTTTATTTTCCTTCTTGACGTTATCTTTTCTGCACGATATACTATCTTTAAAGTTAAAGTTATCTTTAAGTTATTCAGACGGCATTAAAATGGCTGCGGAATGGAGATTCGTGTGAAAAATCACACTGATGTGCTGATTTTTCGCACAGCGATTTGTTTCTGAGCAAAAACAAATCGCTATGATGGCAGATGAGAAATCGCCTGCGCGAATTTCTCATCGCCGCTTCGCAACAAGTCGCTCAGAAATGAGGATTATTATGATTTATACTGTTGGTGAAATGGCAAAAATGCTGGATGTTCCGGCTTCAACCCTGCGCTACTACGACAAGGAAGGACTCCTTCCCTTTGTAGAACGCTCCCCGGGCGGTATCCGTATGTTTCAGGAATCCGACTACGGTTGGTTAAAAATCATCAGCTGTTTAAAAAAAGCCGGTATGTCTTTAAAAGATATCCGCGAGTACATCAATCTTGCCTTACAGGGCGATGAAACGATTGAACAGCGCCTTGAATTATTTTATAAACAGCGTGAAATTCTGCAGGCACAGATGGCAGAGCTTCAGGAAACTCTTGATACGCTTGATTACAAGTGCTGGTATTATGAAACAGCCAAAGAAGCCGGTTCAACCCATGCACCCGAAACCATGCCGCTTGAAAAAATCCCTGCCAAATACCGCAAAACCCGCAAACGGCTTCACAATGAGGACTGAATATATTCTATAAACTTTTGAACTTAATTTTATCTGTATGGATTTACCACGGGGATTTTGATGTCTTTACATAAAATGTATGCCTTCTTTCTCCGTGTTTTTGTATATATCCTTCTTCTGTTAATTTCTTTAGCGCATTAAATACAGAAGTTCTTCCTACTGTCGGACAGTTTGCAAGCACATCGGCTGACGTGAATTTTCCCAGTTTATTGTCTGCATATGCCTTTACAATATCATATGCAGAACTCTTTAATCCCGAATTATCCATTACACCGACTCTTTCTTCAAATTCAATATACGAAGCAAGAATCATTTTCAGATTATACTTGATAAACGGTGTTACGTCATTTTCTTCTTCATGCCAGCCGCAATCTATTTCCTGAAGCACATCATAATAAACATCTTTTGTCTTCTCAATCTGCTTTTCAATACTGATATACTTTCCCACTTCATACCCGCATTTATATAAAAGAAGCAGTGTCAACAGACGGCTCATTCTGCCGTTTCCGTCATTAAATGGATGAATGCACAAAAAATCACAAATAAACGCCGGAATTAAGATAAGCGGGTCGACAATTTCAAGTGCCGCTGTTTCTACAAAACTCCTGCAAATTGCCTCAACCGCACCCGGTGTTTCATAGGGAGCAAGCGGCATAAATCTTACAATCTCCGTTCCGTCCGATCTTGTTTCCTTAATGTAATTCTGTACATTTTTAAAAGAACCTCCGTATGAAAAGCCTGCATGTTTAAGCAAATCCCTATGGAGCTGTAATATGTTATTCGGTGTAATATCAATATACTCATGACTTTCATGAATGGTATTTAAAACATCTCTGTATCCAAGAATTTCTTTCTCATCTCTGTTTTTGGGGGCAGTCTTTTCTGCCACAAGCTGTTTCATGCGCGTGCTTGTCGTTACAATGCCCTCAATTCTGTTGGATGCCTCTGTACTCTGAATTCTGGCAATCTCAATCAGTCTGCCTAACTGGGCAGGTTTTTGTCTTATAAAAAGCTCCTGTCTGCCTTTATATTCATGAATTTTAGAACAAAGAAGCAATATTTCATTATCCCAGTTTTTTTCAGCCAGTTTTTTATAATCAAAATTTCTCATTTTACCACCCATCAAGTTCAGCCTTTACTATTTAAGTTCAATTTTATCTGTTTTTGAACTTAATTTCAACATTAAAATTACCATTTATAATATTTTTTCACTGATTCATCCTGAATTATTCCAAACTTTTTCTATTTGTCCACTGATTTTTTTGCTGAAAAAAGACGCCCTTTTTAGGACGTCTTTTTTGTAAAATAATTGTGTTACTTCGCAATCCGGAAAAATGCCATTGTAGTAACACCTCTCGGATAACCATTTTTCAGCGGATTATCTACCTGCTTCCAGACTTTATCTGTCTTATAATTATATACTACTCCATTATCATGTCTTTCGTATACATCATATTGGTTTGCATCTATCTTTTCATTGATTGCTTTTAACCATTTAAGGTCCTGACAGTTCTGTCCTGCCGCATCACCTGCATTAAAAACCGGTGTCTCCAGCTTTGCATACTGCGCAAGTGCATTCAAAGGCTGAAGCTCATATGTATTATAAGCAGTCTGCACATAATCAATGCTGTGACACCAGTCACGATGATAAATATTAAGTACACTTAATTCATAGCGGTACCATGCCGATGTACACGTTCTTGCCACACAGTATCTTCTGTGCGTCCGTGACAGAGAACACACATCATGACCGCCGACACAAACCGTCGGATACTGATTCGACTCCCTCCAGTACTGATCTCCAAGAATATGTGACTGACCGACGCTATATTCATGCCACTGATTATAATATGTATCCATCTTCCATGCAAGTTGAGCAAAACACCCGTGCTTATCAGCTTCTGGATGTGACACTTCCAATCATAAAACGCCGCCGCTTTGACAGACTGGCTGCAGATGAAGGTGAACAAATGTATCTGCTTCTTCGCAGTTACCGGAAAACACACGGACTTGAGGATGCCTATCTTGATCGGATTATTACGTTATCGAAGGAAATGGGGCTTCTTTATCCGGATTATCTGCGCAAACGCTGTGAAAAATTCACACCGCTTACTCAGACAGAACTTCATGTTCTGACACTGATTGCAGACGGGCGAAGTAATGTCCAGATTGCTGACTATCTGGACATCTCTGTCAATACCGTAAAGTTTCACTGCAAAAATATTTTTCAGGAATTAGATGCAACGAACCGGCAACAGGCAATAAAAACTGCGCAGGAGTTAAAACTCCTGCGCAAATAATCAAATAATCTAATCCTCCGCCAGATACCGCTTCCGGCAGCCTTCATATAACTCCCGGTAATCCTTTGCCGGAAACCAGTATTCATGTCTGTGGATTTTCAATGCCTCATTGCCCTCCTGCATCAGATAACCTGCAATCCGCTGACAGCGCACGGCAATTCTTTCGTAATAGTTGATAAGGTCTGTCAGTACCAGCCCGCTCTCCACCATACACCGGCTGCTTTTCAGCCGTTCAATGTGTTTTTCACGAAGCCGGTCTAACAGCTCACTGACTACCTGATGATACGCATAGACTTCCTGAATCTGCCGGATATCGTCAAACATCGCCCGGGTCTTTTCAAGCATTTCCCGAACTGCCTGCTGCGCCAGTTCGAGCTGCTGCGCGGCTTCCTGCGAAAATTCCGTATTTTTCTCATACAAGTTCCGGTACGCCAGACCAATACTGCAGGTACAGTCACTGATTGTTTCAAGGTCATTTACCGTATGTAACAGAACCGATACACGCTGGCTCTCAGCGGTCGTCAGTTTCCTTTTTGAAATCTCCAGCAGATAATTACAAATCTGGTCTTCATATAAATCTACTTTTTCTTCACTTTTTTTAATCTGCATATAGGCATTTTCTTCGTAGTCCTTTAGCAGCCCTGCAGCCAGTATTGAAGCATCTTTTGTTTCGTCAAACATCAGCTTTGCCGCCAGTCTTGCCTGCGCAATGGCACTTTCCGGCTTTTCCAGCAGTCCTGCCTTTAAAATATTCATTTCCCCGGATGCTTCTTCCTGCTCTGCCAGTGCCTTTCGTCCGTTAAACAGGTTTGATAAATGAAATTTCATTATATACTCCTATGTCTGTATTTTATAATACGATTTTGTGATTTTTACATAGAAGCGTTTTTCTTTTTTCCATCCGTCTTATGAATGTAGCAGATAATCTCCCGGCTGTCCCCGGTATGTATCTGCCGCAGTTTCGGAAAATACCGGGCTGACTGCCAGCCTGCCGCCAAAATCACTGCCACGGCAGCTAGAAATATCCGCAGTGTAGCATTTATCCTTATCTGTAATGCCGTCTGCTCTAAACTCACGGTCTGCACTGCCAGTTGTGGTGCTGCGGTCATTGTGTCCGCCTGTACGCTCTCCCCGTACCAAAACGGTTCTGCCGCCACGGATACAAAGAAACTGCATAAAATTATAAGCAGAAATACTGCCCATACCTTTTTTCGTTTTACTTTCATTATACAACCATAATAATGCCGCCGTCATTGGCATACAGACTGCTGATACCGCGGGTATCCACAATAAAACAATCCTTAAATGTGCCTTTGGAAAGTGCCAGTTCTTTCACCCATTCTGCCCGCTCCGGACAGTTGCAGTGTGAAATTGCAAGTACCTTTTCTTCCGTATTGCCGGCATTCTTAAACATCTGTGTTACCATTTTATCGAGTGCCTTTTTCATGCCTCTTGCCTTATCCAGCTGGACAATATTGCCGTCGGGATCAGACCCCATAACAGGCTTAATATTAAGTACATCTGCCGCCAGTGCCTTTAAATTACTTAATCTGCCGTTCTTACGCAGTGTTTCAAGTGATTCCAGTACAAAATAGGTGTGTTCTTCTTCACGGAACTGTTCTGCCTTTGCAATAACTTCTTCAAAGGACAGTCCGGTCTCCTCTGCTTCTACAATCTTCATGGCAATCAGGGTCTGACCGACGGATGCCGATTTAGAATCAAGTACAACAATCTGTTTGTCGCTGTATTCTTCTTCATAGAGATTTTTGCCAAGCACTGCGCTGTTGTAAGAACCACTTAATTTTGATGAAAGCGTAACAACATAGATTCTGTCCGCTTCACACTCAAATGCCTTCATATAGCCTTCCGGTGACGGACATGCCGACTTCGGGCAGTTTTTGCTCTTTGCTACCTTTTCCAGAAAACTTTTCTGATCAAATGTTTCATCATCTATAATTGTTTCATCTTCCACCATAATACTCAGCGGAATATTTTCAACAACTCCTGTACTCATCAGTGACTGCGGAATCTCTCCACAGCTGTCAATTAAAATCTTATAACCCATTACTGTCCTCCTGCATGTGCAAACCAACTCATCTAGTTTTAAATACTATATCACACATTTACCATGATGACAATACGTTTAATTAAATATCACTACATTTTCACAAGCCACTGCTCCAGCTTTTCATATAAAACGTCCATATCCAGCGGCTTCGCAATATATCCGCTCATTCCCGACTGTTCTGCCCGCTTCAAGTCTTCCGGAAATGTGTATGCCGTCATGGCAAGAATCGGTACGGCACTGGTATCGCACCTTCCAAGACCTCTTATCTGCTCTGCTGCCTGATAGCCGTTTAACCCCGGCATCTGGACATCCATTAAAATCAAATCAAAATAATGCTCCGGCGCTTCCCTGACCTTTTTTACCGCTTCCAGACCGTCGATGGCACATTCCGTTAAAATGCCCTCATCTTCAATCACCTGTGCGGCAATTTTCCGGTTCAGTTCATTATCCTCTACAACCAGGACGCGTTTCTGACATTTTTCTGCCCCCATAATTCCCCCCTCTTATTCTTTTACAATCACACGACTGTCATGCGGTGCAAGTTCAACCGCATATTTTTCACCCTGCCATTCAAAATCCAGTGGCACCGCTGTATCCGCAATATTAAATGCCGCAATCACCGCTTCCTTATTATACTGTCTGACAAACACAAGCTGTTCATTACGAACCAGAATATCGGCATATTCACCGTAAACCAGTGCATTGGTCGTCTGTCTGAGTCTGGCAAGTGCCGCAATATGCTTTTCCAGCTTCGTATCCCGCTTGGCTGCTTCCGCTTCTTCAATCGGCGGACGAACCGGCAGGTCTGCTTCTTTTCCGCTTGTTTTCACTCCGGCAATGCCCCATTCACTGCCGTAATATACGGATGGGATGCCCGGCATACAAAACAGCATGGTATACGCATTTTCCAAATCCGCCGGATTTTTAAGCAGACTTGCAATGCGGTTGACATCGTGGTTATCTAAAAAATTGTACAGGCGCAGATTTTCGTAAATACCGCCCTTTGCAAACTGCCGTCTTAAGGAATGGGCGATTTCAAAATAATTTTTATCATTGTGACTTGAATAAATGCCCTTCCAGCACTCATAATTCGTCACGGAATGCATCATATCGGGATTCGCCCACATCTTATAATCACCATGGATAATCTCGCCCATCAGCCAGAAATCTTTCTTTAATCCCTGTGTATACACCTTTAACTGCTTGAAAAATTCTTTATCAATGCAGTCTGCCGCATCAAGACGCAGTCCGTCGATATCAAAGGTTTCCACCCACATTTTTACTGCACCGAGCAGGTGGTCTACTACTGCCTTATTTTTCAGGTTCAGCTTGACTAACTCCCAGTTGCCCTGCCATGTATCATAGGAAAATGCATCACCCAGCGGTGTACTGCTGCCAAAATGCACATTGCAGAACCAGTCTTTATATATGGAAGCTTCTCCTTTTTCCTGCAAGTCCCGAAACGGTTCAAAACCTCTGCCGACATGGTTAAACACACCGTCCAGCACGATTTTAAAGCCATTTTCCTTTAATGCCCTGAAAACTTTTTGAAAATCTTTCATACTGCCTAGCCGCGAATCGGTTCTGTAATAATCCGAGGTATCATACCCGTGCCACAGTGATTCAAATACCGGTCCGAAATAAATCGTATTGACCCCCAGTGCCTTTAAATGCCCAATTCTATCCAGAACCTTTAAAATGCGGCTTCCCTGTGTCTTTTCACCCTCGTTATACTGCGGTGCACCGCAATATCCCAGCGGATAAATGTGATACACCACCGCACGGTCAAACCATGCACCGTCTACAAGTTTTACAGATGAATTTTCCGACAATTTTTCTATTGGTTCTGCGGTTATCGGCTCACCGGCTTCTGTAGTGTCTGCTCCCATGTTATCTGTTTCTTCCTCGTCACGCTTCCCAACCACAAAAAACTTTGCCGAAAATGCCGCCATTTTCGTTACCGCTCTGCCGTTTTGAGCCGTCAGAACCTCATCCTGCTTTGGTGTTGCCCCACCAAATTCCATCCAGTCCGTATCGAATACCAGTTCCGGTTTTTCATCTTCTGCCAACGGCAGTGTCACGCCGTCTGCGCGGTCTGCAAACTGGAATACACACAACAGCTGTCTGCCGTTTTCTGCCTTGCGCTTCCATGCAAACACACAGGAATGTTCCGTATCCGGGTAGTTTTGGGATACCGCATGGACCCATTCAAAGCCGTCAACGCCGTAATCGTTCCACAGCGCTTCCTCTGAAAGGTACAGGTGATTCAATGCCTGCATATACGCTGCAAATTCGCGGTGCTTCGGAAAATCCAAAAGATTCCAGTCCTGCTCCCGTTTTTCGTCCCATTCCCTGAAATGTGCAATCTCATTGCCCATAAAATTGAGTTTCTTGCCCGGATGAGCCGCCATATACGCATACAGCGCACGCGCCTGCGGAAACTTTCTGTCATAATCGCCGTTCATTTTCTGAATAATTGTCGCCTTGCCATGCACGACCTCATCATGCGAAAATGCCAGCAGATACCGCTCATCTTTAAAATAATGCATGGAAAATGTCAGCTTATTACGGTTGTTTAAACGTTCTCCCGTATTTTTCTGGAAGTATTCAAGCGTATCGTGCATAAAACCCATATCCCACTTGTAAGTAAATCCAAGCCCGCCTTCCGCCACGCGCTTTGTCACACCCGGATACACCGTGGAATCCTCCGCCGCCAGCAAAATGCCACTGTGTCTGTTTACCAGTCCTTCATTCATGTTCTGTAAAAATGCAACGGCATCCTTATTCACACCGCGCGCCGGATTGCCCTGCCAGTAAATCATATTGCTGATGGCATCCATGCGCAGACCGTCTACATGGTATTCCTTCAGCCAGTAATTCGCACAGGACTGTAAAAAGGAGCGCACCTCGCCACGGGAGTGCATAAAATTACAGCTTCCCCACTCACTGTTTCCAACGTCCTTATGCGGATACTCATACAGCGCCGTTCCGTCAAACTTTGCCAGTGCATACGCATCCACCGCAAAATGTACCGGCACAAAATCCATGATCACACCGATATCATTGTGGTGCAGGATATCAATCATTTTTTTATAATCGTCCAGCGTGCCATACCGTGAAGTCGGACTGTAAAAGCCACTGCACTGGTATCCCCACGACTCGTCACACGGATGCTCTCCAATCGGAAGCAGCTCGATATAATTGTATCCGTACTCCTTTAAATAAGGAACTAACTGCATGGCAAGCTCATCATACCGGTACCACCCATTCTGCGGTTTTTTCCACGAACCCGCATGGATTTCATAAATATTTAATGCCGAAGCCACCCCGTTACTGCGCTTTTTCATCCATGCATCGTCCTGAAATTCATAGCCGTACAGATTTCTTACAATCGAAGCCGAAGCAGGGCGCAGCTCCATACCATATCCGTATGGGTCACAGTGGTCCATACAGCTGCCGTCCGGCTTATAAATTTTATATTTGTACATCTGCCCCGGCTTGACCCCTTCAATATAGACCGCCCAGAAATTGCCGTCACCGATTTTATTCATCGGTGTATCCTGCCAGCCGTTAAACTCCCCGATAACACTAATCCGGACTGCCGCCGGTGCAAACACCCTGAACACCGCACCATTTTCATCTGTATGACACCCGAAAAACTCATATGCATCAAAGCTTTTTCCTGTGTAAAAACCATAATTATCCATCATAAAAACCCCCTTATTGTCTTATATATAAATATTATCACAGCAATTTTTTTCTTTCAATATTGTTAAATTGTTGACAAAGTTCATAAAGTACGGTATACTATCATTGTTAATAAATTATCAATCTTAATCTACACAAAATTGGAGGTCATCAAATGTCAGAAAAGAATATTATGATTGTTGATACTGTTGAAGCACTGGAAAAGCGCATTGAAGAAGTCCGTGAAGCACAGCGGATTTTTTCAACCTATTCACAGGAGCAGGTCGATAAAATCTTTGCAGCTGCGGCACTCGCTGCCAACAAAGCAAGAATCCCTCTTGCAAAACAGGCAGTTGCCGAAACCGGCATGGGCATTGTGGAAGATAAAGTCATCAAGAACCACTATGCTTCCGAATACATTTACAATGCATACAAAGATACAAAGACCTGCGGCGTTATTGAGGAGGACAGTGCTTACGGAATCAAGCGCATTGCTGAACCGATTGGTGTCGTTGCCGCTGTTATTCCAACAACAAATCCTACCTCAACAGCGATCTTTAAGACTTTGATTTGTTTAAAAACACGTAACGGAATTATTATCAGCCCACACCCTCGTGCAAAGGAAAGCACCATTGCTGCCGCTAAGGTTGTACTGGAAGCTGCTGTTGCCGCAGGCGCACCAAAGGGCATTATCAGCTGGGTGGATGTTCCTTCTCTGGAGCTTACCAATACCCTGATGAAGGAAGCCGACATTATTCTTGCAACCGGCGGTCCGGGCATGGTAAAAGCCGCTTATTCTTCCGGCAAACCGGCTCTCGGTGTTGGCGCAGGCAATACCCCGGCAATCATTGATGCTTCGGCTGATATTATTCTTGCGGTCAACTCCATTATTCATTCAAAAACTTTTGATAACGGCATGATTTGTGCTTCCGAGCAGTCTGTCATTGTCGATACCGCCGTTTACAAACCGGTCAAAGAGGAATTTACAAAGCGTGGCTGTCATTTCCTTGCAAAAGATGAAATCGACAAAGTCCGTAAGACCATTATCATCAACGGCTCATTGAATGCCAAGATTGTCGGTCAGAGTGCTTATACGATTGCCAAACTCGCCGGTGTCACCGTTCCTGAAGACACAAAGATTTTAATCGGCGAAGTCACTTCTGTGGATATTTCAGAAGAATTTGCCCATGAAAAGCTCTCTCCTGTACTGGCTATGTACAAGGCAAAGGATTTTAACGATGCAGTTGATAAGGCAAGCCACTTAATCGCAGACGGCGGCTATGGTCATACTTCTTCTCTTTATATTAATACCGCAACGGAAAGCGAAAAGGTTGCCGTATTCTCAGAAGCAATGAAGACCTGCCGTGTATTAATCAACACCCCTTCTTCCCACGGCGGAATCGGTGATCTTTACAACTTTAAAATGACACCTTCCCTCACACTGGGCTGCGGATCATGGGGCGGCAACTCTGTTTCTGAAAATGTCGGTGTAAAGCATCTGATTAACGTAAAAACCGTTGCTGAAAGGAGAGAAAATATGCTTTGGTTCCGTGCCCCTGAAAAGGTGTATTTTAAGAAGGGCTGTCTGCCTGTTGCTTTAAATGAATTAAAAACGGTTATGGGAAAGAAACGCGTCTTTATCGTAACCGACCAGTTCTTATATAAAAACGGCTATACAAAATGTGTCACAGATAAACTCGATGAAATGGGTATTGTGCATACCACATTTTACGATGTAGCCCCGGATCCGACACTTGCCTGCGCACAAGAGGGTGCAAAAGCCATGCGTCTGTTTGAGCCGGACTGCATTATCGCTATCGGCGGCGGTTCCGCTATGGATGCCGGTAAGATTATGTGGGTAATGTATGAACATCCGGAAGCTGATTTCATGGATATGGCAATGCGCTTTATGGATATCCGCAAACGTATTTACACCTTCCCGAAAATGGGCGAAAAGGCTTATTTTATCGCTGTTCCGACTTCTTCCGGTACAGGTTCCGAGGTAACACCGTTTGCCGTTATTACAGACCAGGATTCCGGTATCAAATATCCGCTTGCAGACTACGAGCTGCTTCCTAAAATGGCAATTATTGATGCCGACATGATGATGGATCAGCCGAAGGGCTTAACTGCCGCTTCCGGTATTGATGCCTTAACACATGCGCTGGAGGCTTACGCTTCTATTATGGCAACCGACTACACAGACGGTCTTGCTTTAAAGGCAATGAAAAATATTTTCACTTATCTGCCTGCGGCTTATGAAAACGGTCCGCATGATGCCAAAGCCCGTGAACAGATGGCAACCGCATCTACGATGGCTGGTATGGCATTTGCCAATGCATTTTTAGGGGTATGCCACTCTATGGCACATAAACTGGGTGCTTTCCACCACCTCCCGCACGGTATTGCCAATGCCATTTTAATTACCGATGTCATGCGTTTTAATGCCGCAGAAGTACCGGCAAAAATGGGTACATTTTCACAGTATGCATATCCGCACTGCAAGGAGCGTTACTTAGAATGTGCAAACTTCCTTGGTATTCAGGGCAAGAATGACGATGAAAAATTTGAAAACTTCCTTACCGCTATCGAAGAATTAAAAGCAAAGGTCGGTATTAAAAAGACAATTAAAGATTACGGCGTAGATGAAAAATATTTCTTAGATACATTAGATGACATGGTAGAACAGGCCTTTGATGACCAGTGTACCGGTGCAAATCCTCGTTATCCGCTCATGCGTGAAATCAAGGAAATGTATTTAAAAGCTTACTACGGTAAATAAATCTGCTGCTGATTTGTGATTTGTGACATTATGATATTTGCCGGTATGGCAGAAAGGATATGAATATGAACAACTGCATTTCTAAAAAAGATACCAAAGCCGTTTACAAAGACGGCAATACAGTCCGCAAGGTTTTTGCCCCGGACTACAGCAAAACCGATGTTTTGTATGAAGCGTTAAATACAGCCCGTGTTGAAGACACTGGGCTGGATATTCCAAAGATTTTAAGCGTTTCCGTAGAAGACGGTCAGTGGGTTATCACCAGTGAATATGCAAAAGGGGTAACGCTGACACAATTAATCAAGGAACACCCTGAAAATATTGACAGCTACGTGCATGCCATGGTAGATTATCAGATTGCTTTTAATAAGCGCTCCAACCCACTGCTATTAAAGTTAAAGGATAAGCTGGTGCGCCAGATTAATGAACTGGAACTGGATTCCAATATTAAATATGAGCTGTCTACCCGACTGGAATCGCTGCCAAAGCACAACAAGCTCTGCCACGGCGACTACTGCCCAGACAATATCCTTGTTGAAACGGACGATACCGGAAAGATTACCGCTATCACTGCCGTTGACTGGGTTCATGCCACACAGGGCAATGCCAGTGCCGATGTTGCCAACACATATTTAATGTTAAAGCTGGTAGATGAAAGCTTTGCGGAAAAATATCTTGTTGATTTCTGCAAAAAGACCCATACCGACCGCCGCTACGTCCATTCATGGCTTCCAATCGTAGCTGCCGCCCGTATGACAAAACATATTCCTGAAGAAAAAGAACTGTTAGAATCGATGATTGATGTGTGTGATTATCAATAATAACGTGCAGCTACCATAAATGGTGCGCCAAGGCAGGCGCACCGCAAAAAAGCGGTATTCCAAATGCTGGTGGAATACCGCTTTTTTCTTATGAAAGCACATTTTCCATGCTCTTTAAGCTGATTAAAAGCGTTGATGTATTATGTAACATTGCTGATGTTGTCGGCGCAAGCACACCTGCAACGCCCAGCACTATCAGACCCGAATTAAAGCCTACTATCGTTCTGTAGTTCTTATGAATCCGTTTCATCAGTCCGTTACTGATTGCCTTTAATGTCACGATTTCGTACAGATTATCCGCACCTACCGTTACATCGGCAATCTCCCTTGCAAGCTCTGCACCGTCGCTGATTGCAATCCCTACATCTGCTGCTGACAATGCCGGTGAATCGTTGATACCGTCACCAATCATGACAACCTTCCGTCCTGCCTTCTTTTCCTTTTCAATAAAGGAAGCCTTATCCTCCGGCAGAACTTCTGAATAATATTCATCCACACCGACACGCTTTGCAATCGCACTTGCGGTACGCTCGCTGTCACCGGTCATCATAACAACCTTTGAAATGCCTGCACATTTCAAAGAATTAACAACGGCTGCAGCTTCTTCACGCAGTGGATCTTCAATGCAGATTACAGCCTCTAAGACGCCTTCAATCGCAAGATAGAGGTGTGAATATTCTGACGGCAGTTCTTCAAAGCGCTGTTCCATTCCTGCCGGAATAATACACTTTTCATCTTCAAAAACAAAGTGATAGCTGCCGATCACTGCCTTTTTATCATTAATGGTTGTAGAAATGCCGTGTGCGACAATATACTGCACCTTAGAGTGCATTTCTTCATGTACCAGATTCTTTTTACGTGCCGCATCAACCACTGCTTTTGCCATAGAATGCGGAAAATGCTCCTCAAGGCATGCCGCAATCCGGAGCAGCTCGTCCGGTGTTTTTCCGTTAAATGAAACTACATCCACAACAGTCGGCTGTGCTTTGGTAAGCGTACCGGTCTTATCAAAGACAATCGTATCCGCTTCTGCCATTGCTTCCAGATATTTTCCGCCTTTAACGGTAATATCGTAGACACTTGCCTCACGGATTGCAGACAATACGGATATCGGCATAGCAAGCTTTAACGCACATGAAAAATCTACCATTAAGACAGACAACGCCTTTGTCACATTTCTTGTAAACAGATAAGTGAGTGCCGTTCCGCCGAGTGTATAAGGCACAAGTCTGTCGGCAAGGTGTTCTGCCTTGCTTTCGAGTGAAGATTTTAACTTCTCGGATTCTTCAATCATCGTTACAATCTTTTCAAACTTGCTTGAACCATTGACCTGTTTTACCTGAATCGTCAGCCCGCCTTCCTCAACAACCGTTCCCGCATAAACAGATGCCTGTTCTGCCTTGCGTACCGGCAGGGATTCCCCTGTAAGGGACGCCTGATTGACCATGGCTTCACCACTGCTTACAATACCGTCAAATGGAATGACATTGCCCATATGGACAACCACTTTATCCCCTGCCTGAATATTTTCAGCCGGTACTAAAACTTCCTGTCCGTCACTGACAAGCCATACTTTGCCGATATTTAAAGACATACTTCTTGCAAGGTCGCCCACTGACTTTTTATGTGTCCATTCTTCCAGAATCTCACCGATTCCAAGCAGGAACATCACAGAACCCGCTGTGTCGAAATCGCCTCGGAATATAGACACGCCGATTGCCGTTCCGTCCAGTACCGGCACTTCGATTTTACCGTGTGCCAGACACTTGATGCCTTCCCAGATATAACGGACAGACTTTATCGTGGCAGCCACTGCACGCACCGGATACGGTAAAAACAGCTTGCTTCCGCAGCGGAGTACCACTTTGTTGACAAGCTTGTCCCAGTATTCCTGATTGAGTTCCCTGCCGGAATTCTGTATAAAAACGTCCGGCACATCGACTTTACTGTACGCAAACCGCTGGAATGCCTTAATAATTTCCGCGCGGTCGCCTACATATGTTACCGCAACATCACACGTCCGCTGATATACTTTTACAGATGTAATATACTTGTTCGTACTCAGATAGTATTGCAGCGTATCTGCTTCCTCAAACGTCATGCGTTTTTGTATCAGATGAACATGCAGTCTGCCGCGGATTTCATGTTTGATGACAATCTTCATACTTTTCTCCATTCCGCAGGCATTTTTATTGCCTTCTAAAAATTATTCTGCATCCTCGGCTTCTGCTGCTTCTTCTGTGTCCTCTACGAAATCTGATTCGTCATCAATAACAGCTTCCTTTGCGGCTCTGTCTTCGTTAATCTGCTGTGCTTCTGCATAGATGTCCTCTGCGTGTTCCTGAATGTTTGTAGCAGTCTTCATGACACATTCCTTGGCACGAAGTACGGCTGCTGTACAGTTTGCATACAGTTTTCTTGCATCTTCACTTGCTAAAATCTTAATTCCCGCAGTACCGAATAATACGCCTGCTGCAAATAATCCTGTGTGCTTTGTGTCAATTTTCTTGAAGTTCTTTAACATAATAAAATCCTCCTGTTTTTGCCGTTTTTTGTTTATCAGCTATTTTAATGCCGTTAAGATAAAATTTCCACTACTTTTTGCCTTGTTGAGAAATCTTATCATTATCTCATTCATCAAGCCTCCATCTGCTCAATGCCGGCAACTGTAAATCCGGCTCTTGCTACGGCAGTTCTTAAATCTGTATCCTCAACCGGTCTGTCCAACTGCACAACCGCAATATTCTTTTTCAAATTCACCTGTGCCGATGCACCATCAATCTGATTGATATACTTTTCTACGGTATTTTTACAGTTTTCACAGTGCATGCCTTCAATACTGATAATCTTGGTGGCAATGACTTCACCAGCCAGCTTTTTCTTTTTTTGCTTTGGCTCACTGCCGCCACCGCCACAGCAGCCGCCTTCGCCCTTAAAGTGTGCAAAGCTTCCGCGAAATGCAAATAAAACAAGTACCACCAGTACTGCAATAATTATAATTGTTCCCATCTTTTTTCTTCCTCTCTGTCACCCGGCTGACCGGCTACTACACATTTTACTTTCTGTCCCTGTGTATAGCCGCATGCTTCCAGCCCGCACTGGACAATCTGATTCCACGTTGCCATCGACACGGTAATGGTGCTGTTATCTTCTAATTCCACCAGACATACCCCGTCCTGCGCCGGAAGTCCCGACACCTTGTACGTTCCGCGCCGACTGACAGCACCGATTTCCTCAAGCATATTCATCATGCGGTAAACGGTTGCCATTCCGATTTTACTGTCGCGGCGGGCTGCTTTGTAATAAATCTCCTTACAACAGGAACATTCCTCTTTTAAAATAACATCCAGCAGAATCTGCCGCTGCTTTGTAATCCGGCAGCCGCGCTCCCGCAGCTTTTCAATAATATTTTCTTTCCTCATCTGTGTCCGCTGATAGCGTTCCAGACTGTTCTGATTACTCTCCATAAATACCAGCCCTCTTATTGATAATTTTTTTCAATCCTCTATGGGTTAGTATACTCTTATTTGTGTTAGTTGTTAATAACTTTTATTGATTTTTTTTATCAATAATGTTCTTTATTTCGTGCAGTACCGCCTCTGCAAGCCGCTGATGTCCTTCCTCGTCCAGATGCTCTCTGTCGGCGGCTCCCGGCTGTGCATAATCCGCGGCATTTAAAAATGCCAGCCCGTATTTTTCACTGACTTTACGATACTCCTCTGCCAGTCCCTTTGAGACGGCAACAGAATTTTCATTAAACTCCGTATCAAAGCCTTTTTCCCAGACACCCTCTCCCAGATGAATCGGTGAAATCAGTAAAATGGGCGTATCTTTTGCAAACCGCTGTGCCTGCTCTATCAGTTTTTCAACACCTTTTGCTATCACACCGGCAGATGCGCCGTAAACTGTCTTGCAGTCATTTGTGCCGAGCATAATCACAATACAGTCCAGCAGACGATGGGTTTCAAGCAGTGTCGGAAACAACTGTGTTCCCCGTCTGCCTTCGCGGAACGGGTCGTCAAATACCGTTGTCCTGCCGCAAAGTCCTTCCTCTATCACACGGTATTCCTGCAATCCCAGTTTTTCATTTATAATGCTTGTCCAGCGCACACCCCAGCCGTAGCGGTCTGTTGTCGCCGGAACCAGTCCATACGTATTTGAATCTCCAAAACATAAAATCTGCTTCATCGCGCCACCTCTCTTTCCTGCATTTCTCCTGCACTTTTTTTGCCGCATGTCTTATGTAAAACCGGTTCGTTCCCATTTTCCGGAAAATGTTGTCCTGTCACTGCCTGCACACAGGTCTTTGACAACTTCGCCTGCAATAATCAGTCCCGCAACGGACGGAACAAATGCCACACTTCCCGGAATGTCCCTGCGCTCCGTACATTTATGTTTTGCCCCCGGCGGGCAGATACAGTTTGTACGGCAGCTGATGGACATATCTTCAATCGGCCTTGTCGGTTTTTCTTCTGAATAGACAACTTTAAGCTTTTTTACACCACGCTTTTTTAACTCGCGGCGCATGACTTTTGCCAGCGGACAGACCTTTGTCTTATAAATATCTGCCACTTTAAACTGGCTGCCGTCTAACTTGTTGCCCGCACCCATGCTGCTGATAATCGGAATTTGCATTTCCTGTGCCTTCATTACAAGCGCGATTTTTGCCGTCACCGTATCCACGGCATCGACAATGTAATCATATTCATCAAACGGAAATTCCTCTGCATTTTCAGGAAGGAAAAAACACTTGTGAATTCTTACGTCCGCCTGCGGATTAATCTCTGCGATTCTTTCTGCCATCACTTCTGCCTTATATTTTCCGACTGTTTTTCTGGTTGCTATAATCTGTCTGTTTAAATTCGTCAGGCATACTTTATCATCATCAATCAGGTCAAATGCACCGACACCACTTCGTACAAGTGCTTCGACCACATAACCGCCTACGCCTCCGACACCAAACACAGCAACCCGTGACTGTGCCAGCCGCTCCATTGCTTCTTTTCCAAGCAAAAGCTCTGTTCTTGAAAATTGCGTGAGCATCTGTTTATTCTCCTTTATCCTAGTAATCCGATAGGATAAATTCTATAACAGTTTTCCGCTTTTGTCAATTCATTTCGATAACCGTATCGGCAATCGCCATGGTTGACTTTCTGTGGGACACCAAAAGAATCTGCTTTCCCTTCTTTTCCGTGTGCAGACTCTTTAAAATAATGCTTTCGTTCAGACTGTCAATATTGCTGGTTGGCTCGTCTAAGAAGATGACCGGACAGTCATGTAAGAACGCGCGTGCAATGCCGATTCGCTGGCGTTCCCCGCCGGAGAGTGAATCGCCAAGTTCTGAAAGCTTTGTATCATATCCGTTTGGCAGGGATTCGATAAATTCGTGAATTGCCGCCTTTTTCGCCGCCGCACACACTTCCTCTCTTGTCGCATCTGCCTTTGCCACTTTGATATTATTTTCAATCGTATCCTGAAATAAAAACGTTTCCTGTGTGACATAGGAAATGTGTCTGCGCAGTGCTTCCGTATTGATTTCATTGACATTTTTACCGCCGTACGTAATTGCACCGCCGTCCGTTTCATAAAAACGCATCATCAGCTTTAACAGGGTGGACTTTCCGCAACCGCTCTTTCCTAAAATTCCGTAAATGCGGTCCGGCTTAAATTCCGCTGAAAAATCCGAAAAGACATGGCGTGTACTGCCATCCGTTTCGCTGTAAGTAAAGTCAAGATGCTCTGCCGCAATCACGCCGTCTGCCGCAGCCGCTCCGTCTGTCACATCTTCCACGACCGGTTCTTCCTCTAAAAGATTTAATACACGGTTTCCGCTTGCAAGTGTCTGTGTCAGATTGTTTGAAAGTGCGGATAATGCCGATACCGGTCCGAATGAACCAAGCATTGCAACCGTACAGATCAGCACTGCATTAAAGGACACTGTTCCGTCCCAGTAAAGGTTCATACTGACTGCAAGCATAGACGCTCCCGCAAGTAAAATCACGGCATCGGTTACAATCCGCTGTACCGCTTCGTTGCTCTTTAAACGGCTGTTGACCTTTTCAAGGGAATCAGTGTAGCCCTCAATATTTTTCAGACGTTTTTCCTTTGCCTGATACTGGATAATTTCTTCCATGCCGTAGAGATTGTCAAGCACCGCCGTATTTAATCCGCCATACTGCTTCCGGTACTGTCCGCCCAGCGCACTGCCGAGTTTTCCGTTTACCAGTGGGATACCCGCACCCACGATAACATAAAATACAAAAGCAAGAAGTCCAAGCCGCACAGCAAACCGTCCGATAAAAATGCTCATAAACAGCGATGTAATAATTGCTATCGCAATAGGAGAAATTGTATGCGCATAAAATACTTCAAGTAACTCGATATCGGTTGTGATAATGGAAATCAGATTTCCCTTGTCACTGCCGTCTAACTTTGCCGGTGCGAGCTTTCGCAGTGCCGCAAATACCTGATGACGGATTTCTGCAAGCAGTTTAAATGCAATGTAGTGGTTGCTTGCCTGCTCCGCATACCGCAGGATACCGCGCAGTACCGAAAATACCGCAAGGAGTGTAAATATCACCGAAAGCTTTAATCCGCCGGTCAGTCCAAGCAGTGTCGTCAGTCCGTATGCACCTAAGACGGTAATAAATGTCGCCATCAGATTGCCCACACAGCCCATGAGTACCGCAAGGCACATTTTTGAAAGCAGTGGGCGGATCATGCCAATCAGTCCTGCCATTACCTGTATACCGCTTCTTGATTTCATTTATACCGCCTCCTCTCTGAAATGCTCTAATTCCTGCTGTTTGTTAAACAGCGCCGCATAGGCTTTATTCTGTGCCATAAGCTGTTCGTGGGTTCCGCTTTCTGCGATTTTTCCCTGTTCCATATATAAAATTTTATCTGCTGCGGTCACATTTGCCAGTCTGTGTGAAATCAGAATAACAGACTTTTCACGTGCCAGATCCTGTACAATTTCCATGATTTTATTTTCGCTTTCCACATCGACATTGGAAGTGGCTTCATCAAAAATGTAAACCGGACTGTCATGCAGTAAGGCGCGGGCCAGTGCCAGACGCTGTTTCTGTCCGCCGGAAAGATTCGCACCCTTTTCCAGAATTTCCATATCCAGTCCGCCGTTTTCTTCGACAAAGCCAAGCAGGTCAACCTGTTCAAGTGCTTCCCGCATTTCCAGTTCGGAAGCCGTTTCACAGCCCATTGCCAGATTTTCGCGCACCGTGCCTTTAAAAATATAGCTGTCATGCGTAATTCTTGTAATCTTTTTCATCAGTCCTTCTGTCGTAAAATCAGACAACACTTCGCCGCCTAATGTAATCACGCCGGACTGCGGCCTGTTTTCCTTCATTAACAGGGATGTGATCGTACTTTTTCCACAGCCGGAAGTACCGACCAATGCCGTTATCCCCCGTTCTTTGGTTGAAAAGCTGACTTCTTTTAATACCTGTTTCTCCGGTGTATACGAAAAACTGATATTTTCAAAACAAATGGTCTGTCCTTCTGTTTCTTTAATACTGCCTTCTTCCGGTTCTTTCGTATCAAGCAGTTTAAAAATCTTGTCCGCCGCCGCATTGCCATTCATCGCAATATGGAAAAATGAACCGAGCATACGAAGCGGCAGGAAAAATTCTGCCGAAATCATAATGATAAAGAAACACTCCGTCAGTGTAACTGCACCGTTTTTTAATTTCAAAAGGCTGAGCGCAATACCGAGTGCCGCACCACCGTATGCCACCAGATCCATGATACTGATGGAATTCAACTGCATAATCAGCACACGCATTGTCACTTTTCTGAACTTTTCGGCTTCCTCGTCCATTTTTTTCGCATAGCGTTCATCGGCACTGTATATTTTTAAGGTTGTCAGTCCCTGAAGGCTTTCCAAAAAGGAGTCACCAAGCTCTGTGTATGTTCCCCAGTATTTTGCCAGCATTTTCTTTGCAAATTTCTGCACGGCAATAATGGATACCGGTATCAGCGGTACACAGATTAATAAAACCACCGCAACCGTCCAGTTCATCGTGCCGACAATGACAAAAAGTGTCAGCGGCGCTAACATACTGTAGAAAAACTGCGGCACATATTTCCCGAAATAAATCTCTAACTGTTCTACGCCCTCCGTACTAATCTGTACCGCTTCCGCACTGGAGAGATGTTCTCTGTATGAACCCGAAAAACGCATGAGTTTTTCATAGACCATTTTACGGATTCTGGATTTTACATTGCAGGAAGCCGCAAATGAAAGTCTGCTGTTGACATAGGTGCTTACCGCACGCACTGCGATAACACATGCCAGCACAATAAAAATCTTCTGCAAATCTGCTGTCTTTGCCGTGCCGTCTGCCGCACTGCTGATAAACCCGGCAAGCGTATACATAAAAAATACATTTGCAATCAGCATGAGCCACTGTGTTGCAACCATGCCCGCAACGTATTTCATGTTATCACGAAATTCCTGCATGAGCCGTTTATGAAACATTTTTCTTTTTCCTCTTTTCTTTTATGGTCGTCCGTATGTGCTTTAATGCAAGTACCGGGTGAGAAAATATCATCCGCGGTCCTGCATAACGCATGACTGCACGAATCTGTTCCCGCTGTTCTTTTGCATAACAGTGAACCTTACAGGCACTGCAAAAAGTCTTTGTTTCCATAAATGGGCATTTTTCTGTCCTGAAAAGCGCATATTCCTCCAGTTTTTTGCAGTAATCGCACAATTCTTTTTTATTCCCATCATTGCCGCTGTGATTACCACGGCAGTATATTCCTATCATAACGGACAAAAGCTTTTTTTCTTCTGCCCGCTTCTTTTCCACATCTATTTTATTCGCACTCATTTTCAAACTCCATGCTATCCTGTTCGTCTACTGTTTTAATCCGGAACAGGAAGTAATAAAAATGTCCTGCTGCCACAATCAGAATAATCACTTTGGCAAATACGGGTGAAAAAATAATACCAATGGTAAATATAATGCCAAGTGTCACAAGCATATTTCTTTTTGCTTTTTTTGTCATCTGCTTTTTATGTACCGCATCCCTGATATACCGCTGATACAGCTTTGTGGACAGCAGCCATGTGTGAAAGCGTTCAGAGCTTTTCGCAAACAACGCTGCCGAAAGAATTAAAAACGGCGTTGTGGGCAGTACCGGGAGTACTGCGCCTACAATGCCGATGGCAAAGGATAAAAATCCCAGACAAATACAGATTCCATTTACTATTTTTTTCATCTAAGCCTCTTTTCTTTTTAGTTTTCGTTTAATGACAGTGTCCGCCACAACGGCTGCAATCCCCGCCGCACTGCGACTTTCCGTTTTTCTTATCACGATGCAGGCTGTATGCCGCACCGCCTGCGATTGCAAGTACAATGATTCCAACAATAACTGTTCCCATAATACACCAATCCTTTCTAATACAAATATAAATTTTTCCATTTGACAAAAAGGGTCTGCATCAGCAGATTGTTGATACAGACCCTTTTCCCTATTCATACATTATTTTGCAAATGCTTTCTTTTTCATATCGACTTTTAATGTATCGCTTTCCTTGTAAGGTCTTACTAACAGATAGATAAAACCGGCTACAAAAAGAAGTGCGATGACAAATCCAACTACGTGGATATTTCCCGTAAATACAGAACCAATCTGATAGATACAGAATGCTACAATATATGCAAGAACTGTCTGATATCCGATTGCAAACCAGAACCACTTTGTGTTGTTCATTTCTCTCTTAATCGCACCCATCGCTGCGAAGCAAGGAGCACAAAGAAGATTGAATACTAAGAAACCGTAAGCGGCAATCGGTACGATACTTGCACCGAGCTGTCCCCAGATTTCTGCACCGTCTTCTGCAACTTCTGCAAAACCAAAGAGGATACCAAATGTTGCTACTACATTTTCCTTTGCAATCAGACCTGTAATAGCTGCTACTGCCATCTTCCAGTTGCCCCATCCAAGTGGTGCAAAGATTGGTGCAATAACACTACCGATTGCTGCAAGGATACTGCTGTCAAGCTGTTCAGCTTCAAGCATACCGAATGAGCCGTCTGCCCATCCAAAGTTCATTAAGAACCATAACACGATTGTTGAAAGAAGAATAATTGTACCTGCCTTCTTGATGAATGACCAGCCTCTTTCCCACATGCTGCGCAGTACATTTTCAACAGTCGGCATATGATATGCCGGTAATTCCATAACGAATGGTGCCGGTTCTCCTGCAAACATCTTTGTCTTCTTTAAAATGATACCTGAGCAGATGATTGCGGCAATACCTACAAAGTATGCGCTCCATGCTACCCAGCCTGCATTGTCAAAGAACGCACCTGCGATTAAAGCAATGATTGGAAGCTTTGCACCGCAAGGAATAAATGTTGTTGTCATAATGGTCATCTTACGGTCTCTGTCGTTTTCAATAGTTCTTGAAGCCATGACACCCGGAACACCGCAGCCGCTGCCGATTAACATTGGAATGAAGGACTTTCCTGAAAGACCAAACTTACGGAAAATTCTATCCATGATAAAGGCAACACGTGCCATATAGCCGCATGATTCCAGAAATGCAAGGAAAATAAATAATACAAGCATCTGTGGTACGAAACCTAATACCGCACCGACACCGGCTACAATACCGTCAAGGATTAATCCTGAAAGCCAGTCAGCACAGCCGATTGCATCCAGTCCGTTACCGATTAATACCGGAATACCAGGTACCCATACACCATAGTCAGCCGGGTCCGGTTCTTCCTGCTCCAAAGCTGTTTCAAATGTTGCTACATTCACATTTACGAGTTCTTCGTCCTCGTCTTCTCCTGCAATGTTAACCTCTGTTGTAAGAGATTTGATTGCACTGTTTGATGTAAATGCCTTGATTGCTGCATCGACATCTGCTTCCTGCGCATCTTCGTCATCATAAACTTCTGTAAATTCTTTTGTGACATCCGGTGCTTTTTCTTCTGCTGCTTCTAAGAAGCCCTTGATTTCAGCATCATATGGAGCATATTCATCAGCTGCATCGTTGTAAGCAGATGTACCGATTCCGAATAAATGCCAGCCATCGCCGAACACACCGTCATTTGCCCAGTCTGTAGCCCATGAACCGACTGTTGTTACAGAAATATAGTAAACAAGGAACATTACCGCTGCAAAGATTGGAAGGGCTGCCCATCTGTTTGTTACAACCTTATCAATCTTATCGGATACAGAGCCGCCTTCTGATTTCTTGCTCTTTGTACAGCAGTCATGAATGATGGATGAAATGTACTGGTATCTTTCATTAGTAATGATACTTTCTGTATCATCATCAAATTCATCCTCTAACTTCTGTACCTCTGCGGATACATCCGGTACGGACTTCATCATATCTTTAATCTTATCATCTTTTTCGATTAACTTAATGGCAAAGAAACGCTTCTGTTCGTCTGCCACATCGCTTCCGATTTTTGCTTCCACTGCTGAAATCGCTGCTTCTACGCTGTCTGCAAATGAATGTGCAATTGTTACAGTTGCTGCTTTCTTTGCTAAATCAACAGCTTTGTCTGCTGCTTCCTTAATGCCTGTTCCCTTTAACGCTGAAATTGCTACAACCGGGCAGCCAAGCTTTTCTGAAAGCTTATCTAAATGAATCTTATCCCCGTTCTTTTCAAGAATATCCATCATGTTGACAGCCATGATGACCGGGATTCCCAGTTCCATTAACTGTGTGGAAAGATACAGATTTCTTTCAATATTCGTACCATCTACGATATTTAAGATGGCATCCGGTCTTTCCCCAACCAGATAATTTCTTGCCACAACTTCTTCCAGTGTGTATGGAGATAATGAGTAAATACCCGGTAAATCCATGATGGTTACATCGCTGTGTCCCTTTAGTTTTCCTTCTTTTTTCTCTACTGTAACACCAGGCCAGTTACCTACGAACTGATTCGAACCGGTCAGTGCATTAAACAGTGTCGTCTTACCGCAGTTTGGGTTACCTGCAAGTGCAATTTTAATCGACATTTCAATGCTTCCTTTCATATAACTTATTTTTGTTAGCGTTTTCTAACCCCTATGTAAAAAAAATTTCTGTCTATCACCCCGCAAGAAAATTATGCTTCCACTTCAATCATTTCCGCATCGGCTTTTCTTAACGATAGCTCATATCCTCTTACTGTTACTTCTACAGGATCTCCTAAAGGTGCAACCTTGCGTACATACACATCGACACCTTTTGTAATGCCCATATCCATAATCCGTCTTTTTACAGGGCCTTCACCGTGAAGTCTTTTTACCTTCACCGTCTGGCCGCAAGCTGTTTCCTTCAGCGTTTTCATAACTCTGTTCCTTCTTTCCTCATGAAATGTTTTCTATATAAGCATGACTAAACCATAATTTTGTTTGCCATGTCCTTACCGATTGCAACTCTGGAATCTTTTACATTGACTATCATATTGCCATTTATCTCAGATACTACAGTAACTTCCCCACCGGTCACAAATCCAAGATTTTCCAAAAACTTGCGGACTTCTTCCTTTCCGCCAATCTTTCTGATAATATTTGTTTCCCCCGCTTTAACCATTGATAACGGCATCATTGCAGCTCCTTTCTTGTGTATCATAAATAACTTTTGATAGTTCTTTCCTACTTTCGTTAGTATATGCTAACGCTCATTAGAAGTCAAGAACTTTTTGAGAAATTTTCTTAATTACTTGTCCATCGTTTTTATGATTCCGGGATATCTTCCAGCCGCACAGCACTGTATAAGACGACGGCATCGCTGAATTTACGCGGATTATACCCGGTCAGCTGCGCAATGCCTGTGTAATCGCCGACTGTATCATAAACAAATTATTCGGGTTGTAACGCACATTCAGCCGTACAATGACCACCCGGCACAGCGCATCCTCTGATAAGCCTTTTTCGTCAATAAAATTAATATTCTGGCTGCACACATCTTTTACCGTATCGACAATCTGCTGTGCTGCTTCTCTACTGACAATTTCCATGTTATAATAACATCATCAAAAACACGCGTGATACAAAACACTATGAACAGATGATTCCAAACCAAATGATAAATAAGTTGAAAGATTGTGAGGTTGATTTTATGAAAGCAGTAATTGCAATTGATTCTTTTAAAGGAAGCTTATCTTCCTTTGAAGCGGGAAACAGCGCCGCAGAAGGTATCCGGCGCGTCTATCCCGATGCGCAGATTGAAGTCCGTCCGCTCGCAGACGGCGGCGAGGGAACGGTTGAAGCACTGACACTCGGCTGTGCCGGACAGCTTACAACCGTTACCGTCACCGGACCGCTCGGCAAGCCGGTATCCTGCCAGTACGGCATTGTTGACAGCACTAGGACTGCCATTATTGAAATGTCCGGTGCTGCCGGTATTACACTTGTTCCCGACACGGAGCGCAACCCGCTCTATACAACGACCTACGGTGTCGGCGAAGTCATCCGCGATGCGATTACAAAAGGCTGCCGCCACTTTATTGTGGGTATCGGCGGCAGTGCCACCAATGACGGCGGTGCCGGTATGTTACAGGCCCTCGGTTTCGGACTGCTTGACAAAAACGGCAATCCGGTTCCTTTCGGCGCTATGGGTCTTGAAGTCCTTGATAAAATTACCACCGACAATGTCCTGCCGGAATTAAAAGACTGTACGTTCCGTATTGCCTGTGATGTAACCAATACTCTGTGCGGCGAACAGGGTTGCAGTGCTATTTTCGGTCCGCAGAAAGGCGCTACGCCGGCCATGATTCTGCAAATGGATAAATGGCTGGCTTACTATGCCACACTGGCACGGGAAATTTTCCCGCACGCCAATCCGAAAGCGGCAGGAAGCGGTGCAGCAGGCGGTCTCGGTTTTGCCTTTATGACCTTTTTAAACGGCACGCTTGAATCCGGGATTAAGATTGTTCTTGAAGAAACCCGGTTAAGTGATTATATCAAAGATGCAGATATTGTCGTAACCGGAGAAGGCCGGTTAGACGGTCAGACGGTTATGGGAAAAGCCCCGATTGGTGTCGCAAAGATTGCCAAGCAGTTTGACAAACCGGTACTTGCGTTCTCAGGCTGTGTCACAAAAGATGCCACTGCCTGCAACCGCGAGGGCATTGATGCCTTTTTCCCGGTTTTAAGAAATGTTGTTTCTTTAGAAGATGCCATGAATCCTGTCAACGCCCGTCAGAATATGGCGGACACCGCAGAGCAGGTATTCCGCACAATACGGACATTTTCATCATTATAGAGAAAAATTGGAGCTTTGATTGGACTCGTGATTGCAATTATTTTAATTATTAAAAAAGTCCACCCTGCATATAGTCTTATTCTCGGTGCGTTAATCGGCGGATTCATCGGCGGCGGCGGACTGACCGGCACTGTTAATACGATGATCAGCGGCGCACAGGGTATGATGTCTTCCGTTTTACGAATCTTGACATCGGGTATTCTTGCCGATGCGATGATTCACAGCGGTGCAACCGTCATCGACTCCCTGCCACACGGCTCATTCTTCCACGCAACCGGCGGCTCTGTCAACATGGCGATTAAAGACCGCATGAAGCTGATTCCTTATGAAGCACTGGTCGGACTGACAAGTACGGTTGTATCTATTCTTGTTTACATTTTATAGTTGTAATAAGCACAACACTATGGGCTTCCGTTCAAGCCCCCGCATAAAGATAGCTGAAATACCAAAAGCCGCAGAAGCATATGCCCCTGCGGCTTTCATCTATACAGAACTGTTTATTCTGTCTATACTTTTGCGCCAGATAATTTACTAAATCTGTATTTTTATTCATTAAAATGTTCTTCCAGCTTCTTAGAAGACTCCTTTAAACTGTCAATTGAACCGGAAAGCTTCATGACATAATCCGTCTGATTGACAATATTATTGCCGATTTCCGCAACCATTGAAGCATTTTCTTCAGAAGTTGCAGCTACGGTATCCAGTTCTTCCTGAATATCGTCAAACTGTCTTTTGACCTCGCCGATAACATCGTATTCTTCTTTGACAACCACTGTTGCGGATTCTGCAGAGTTGTTAACCGTATCAAGCTTACCGATTAAATCTTCAATCTGTACGGAACTGTTCTTTGCCGCATCAGCACCGGCTGAAATCTTGTCTACCACACCATTGACGGTTTCTGTCAGTGTCAGAATAATTTCTTTGATACTGTCTGCCGATTTCCGGCTGTCTTCTGAAAGAACACGAATCTGGTCTGCAACCACCGCAAATCCTTTTCCATGTTCACCGGCTCTTGCGGCTTCAATTGAAGCATTTAAGGACAGGAGATTTGTCTGTCCGGCAATTGCATTAATATCATTTAAAATGCCTGTAATCGTATTCATCTGTTCTAACAACCCTGCCGTGGCATCACTTGCCTGACCGACCGTTTCAGACATTTCAAGCATCGATTTCTGAACTGTCTTTGCTTCTTTATTACCGTCATTGACTGCCTGTGTCACTTCTGCAAAGCTCTGCTCCAGCTGCTGTGCATAGTCATAATTTTTATCAATCTGTTCTTTGGCTGTATTGAGTTTCTCACTAACTGTCTGAATTGCACGGCTGGATTCATCTACAACCTGTTCCATCTGCTCTGCGGAGGTCTTGACAGACTGTGCGTGGGAAGTCACTTCTTCTACCTGTGTGCCACATTCAACAATTTCCCTGTTCAGATTAAAAGCAATCCGGTTGGCAACTGCTGTATTTTCCTGCACCTGGCAGAGTGCCGCTTCTGCCTGCCTTGTCTTTTTCTCCCCAAATTTCGTCCCAAGATATAAAAGCACTGCACTTATTGCAAATAAACAAATTTTTGAAATTGCACCAACAAATGCCTGATCAATAATCTTAACATTAATAAACAGACATACAACACATGTCGCCGTAAACGGAATCGCATAATACTTGATAATTTTCTTATCAAAATACCGGACTGCCATACATAATGTGATGAAATTTGCCAGAAATGCAATACTGTTGCCATTCACCAAGCCTGAATAAATTAATACTGCATAAGACGGGCATAAAACAATTACCATTGCCTTGACAAAATCACTGACCTGTAAAAACTGGACAATCATTACAATAATCAGCGTTGCCCATAACACACCGCATCCTTTGATTGTCCGCGTTGACATTCCATATGACATGACCGTTGTAACAGACATTGTCAGGACACATGCCAGAATCACTAGCAGATTCGCCTTGTGTACTCTTTCCATAACCTTCTCCTACCTTTCGTATTTTAATTTTCAATTTTAATCCGGTCACACTATTTAAGTAATTCTGATTTTACCACATTACCGTGTAAAAGTAAATAATATCAGCAATTGTTCCTGTTTTTATACCAAAACAACGGACTGCCCGTCCCTTACATTCCGCTTCTGTCTCTTCGTTCTTTTAAAATTCGTGCATTCTCTTCCACCTTAGTCTTTCCAAGCGGATATAAAAACCATAAGGACAGTGCAAGTAAAACAAATCCTGCTGCCGGTACAATACACGTAATCGTATAAATGCCGTTTACAACCTTTTCGTCATATGCCGTTGCCGTATTATAGCCAATCACTGACAGCAAAACACCGACAAGCCCTGATGATGCCGCCTGTCCCAACTTTCTTGCAAAGGAGTACACCGCATAAATTGTTCCGTCCGGGCGCTGTCCGGTACGCACCTGTGTATCGTCAATGACATCTGTAATCATCGCCCAGCACACCAGATTAAACATTGCCAGTCCGATATAGGAAATGCCGTAAAAAATAAGCCACACATACACATTTTTTGTATGCACAAAATATACCGCTATCAATGCCGCCGCACCGATAAGCGATCCGGCCGCCGACATTTCCCTTTTCCCGACCCGCTCTGCCAGCCGCACCGTAAAGGCAGACAGCACCAGCGTGACCGCCGTTCCGATCAGTGAAGCCAGCGAAAGTCCTTTGACATCACCGAAATAATTCGGATAAATGTATGCACCCATATTGGATAACGACAACTGGGAAAGCAGTAACAGCAATGCACTTACCACAATTCCGATGAGCGCACGATTCTGAATCAGACTGCCAATCAGTCCCATAAATGAGAATTTCTGCTTTGTTGTTTCTGCTTTTACGCGCTCCGTTACCATAAAATAACACAACAGATAACAGATAACTGAACCTACAGAACACCAGAATGCTGCAATGCTCATACGCGTACCGGAAAGCACGGCATTCCCGTTTTCATCGGTGTAATAAACCACTAACGGCAGTACAACACCAATAACCGTTGCCGCAAGCGTAGCGCCGATTGTCCTCCAGTTCGATAGCGCCGTTCTGTCTTTTGGCTCTGCCGAAATTGCCGATGCCATCGAACCATATGGAATATTAATTGCCGTATAAAACACACTGCCCCAGAGCAGATACGTAAAAAACATCCAAATAATCTTAAATGTCATCGGCATTTCTGCAAACCACGAAGCATACATTAAAAATGAAGATACTGCCACCGGTCCGCACATTCTTAATAGCCACGGTGCAAATTTGCCTTTTTTATTTCCGCGGCTTCTATCCGCAATCTGCCCCATCGTCACATCCGTGAACGCATCAAGCAGCCGCGCTGCCATCATCATCGTACCAACGACTGCCGCCGATACGCCCATCACATCCGTATAAAATTTCAACAAAAACATAGACGATAATATAAATGCAAAGTCATTGCCAAAATCGCCAAACATATACCCAAGCTTATCCGCCATACCAAATTTTCTTTTCATAAAGCTCCTCCATTTTAACATCACAATTTCAGTATGGCGGATTCTTAAAAAAATATACAAAAAAGCTGTCAGAGAAAATGTTTTACACATCTGCTTTTTGCATAAAAACGCCTCACCGTTGTCACTTGACTTCGGCTTATTTTATGCAAAAAGCAGATAATATACATTTCTGTATCTGACAGCTTTCTATTCTATATTTTTGTATTCCTAAATTGTGCGTGTTAAAGCGCCGTTTTTGCCCCATTTGCAGCCTTCCGTACAGGTAAAGTCCGCAAATCCACAGCGGGCGCATGGTTTCCCGCTTTCTGTGATGTCTTTTAAACGTTTCTTATTGGCAGTGGACAGATTATCTGCATTCTCAACAAATTTCTGTGTGAGCTGTTCTGTAATGCGCATAATTTCAAGCTGCGCCCTGCCGCACATTCTCTCTTTGCTTTTTAATACAAAATCTTCAAACAAGCCCTGTTCCGTAACGGATACAAGTGTTCCCTGCGGATATATTTCCTTAATGCTTCGCATATCCGAAAGCCACTGTTCCTCTAACGGTGTTCCCCGAAGAATTTCCGGTACGTAAAAACCATATTCTTCTGCATCGTCCCCGCTGAAATGAATTTTTACGCGCAGAGTTCTGTGGCGCTGTTCCTGTGCTACCTGTGCAAAGGAAGCAAGGAATTTTGCCGTATAGACATCACCAAAATATTCACGGTTGTCGTTATCGTCCTCCCCGTAAGCCTGTACCGGCATAAAGCGGAAGGCTTCATTTTTATTGTCATGGAAATTCTGTTTTCCGCCGACAACTAAAAGTAACTGCTCCTCTAAGGATTCCAGTTCGTCATGCAGTCTTTTATTAAAGCCGCCGGATAATTTCTCCAGATTTTTCTTCATCTGCTCTGTCCAGTCCAGCACATAGAAAATGTTACGGAACGGCAGGGAATAGACCATTGCAGTCGGACAAAAAACAGAAATCATATATCTTGCATTTTCATAGGCAAGCTTGTCCACTTCCTTTTCATCAAATTTTCCCGGATACACCTCACAAATCCGTTCTAATACCAGTGTATGCCACTTTTCATAGAACTCCCGTTCTTTTTCGGTCTGCGGCTGCATTTTGGTGTATCTTGCACTTTTTTCTGATGTATTGGATACACCGATAGAATTTAACAACATGGCAATGATTTTCGGACATTGGATTTCCATTGTCACCATGCAGTGCTGGAATACCGAATGATGTCCGCGTTCCGCCGTGCCTTCTGCTCTCTTTACCGCACGTTCCACCGGCTGGGTACGAATCGTCTGGTACCCTTCCTTTGCATAGCACGTACCGGCAAACTTGCCGCTTAAAATTGTCAGTTCTGTATTCATCTGCTCAGGAATTACATCATTACATTCCGTCGTTGCAGCAATCGTCTGAATTGTTGTCATATTTTTCTCCTTTTCTTGCGCCCTTTTATCGCAATCCAGCGATGAGCAATTCGCACGGGCGATTTCTCATCTGAATTCATTCAGTTCTGCGATAAAAGCATTTTGTGATGCCCGCAGCACAAAATGCCATGTGAAGCGCCTTAAATTTAAGGGTGCTTCACATTGCTCCATTCTTGAAATTTAAAAAATCTTTCTCTATAATAATACTGAAATCATTCTCATCTGTCATGTATTTTTTATAAATACATACTTATTTTAAAATATTTGGAGGCAGTTATCTATGGAAAATTTTACTTATTATACACCGACAAAGGTTGTTTTCGGCAAAGGCACTGAAAATCAGACCGGTGCGCTGGTTAAAGAACAGCACTGCAAAAAGGTTTTAATTCACTACGGAAGCGGCAGTGTTGTCCGCTCCGGTCTGCTCGACCGCATTAAGACATCCCTTGACGAAGCAGCGGTTTCTTACGTAGAACTGGGCGGCGTTGTTCCAAATCCGCGCCTTTCCCTTGTTTATGAAGGTATTGAACTCTGTAAAAAAGAAAATGTAGATTTTATTCTTGCTGTCGGCGGCGGCAGTGTCATTGACTCTGCGAAAGCCATCGGTTACGGTGTCTACAACGGCGGCGATGTCTGGGATTTTTATGATTTTAAACGTCAGGCAGAAGGCTGTCTTCCAATCGGCGCAGTGCTTACCATTGCTGCTGCCGGAAGTGAAATGAGCGATTCTTCTGTTATCACCAAAGAAGACGGTCAGATTAAACGCGGCTACAGCAGTAATTTCAGCCGTGCCCGCTTTGCCGTTATGAATCCGGAGCTGACCATGACACTCCCGCCATATCAGACGGCAAGTGGCTGTGTTGACATTTTAATGCACACCATGGAACGCTATTTTAACCAGTGTGACAATATGGAACTGACAGACGGTATCAGTGAATCTTTAATGCGCACCGTTATGAAAAATGCAAAGATTTTAAAAGACGAACCTGCTAATTATGATGCGCGTGCAGAAGTCATGTGGGCCGGCAGTCTTTCCCACAACGGACTGACCGGCTGCGGCACGGACGGCGGTGACTGGGCAACCCATAAAATGGAGCATGAAATCGGCGGTCTGTTTGACGTGGCACACGGTGCCGGACTCGCCGCTTTGTGGGGTAGCTGGGCAAGATTTGTACTGGATGCCCGTCCTGCCCGCTTTGCGCAGTTTGCCACACATGTCTTAGGCGTAACCGCCGGTGCAGATGATACGGAAACCGCTTTAAAAGGCATAAAAGCCATGGAAGACTTTTATCATTCCATTGACATGCCGGTTTCATTATCCGAACTCGGCGTTACCCCGACACCGGAGCAGATTCGCACTATGGCTGAAAAATGTGACATTTCCACCCACCACAATGCCGGAAAAGTAAAACACCTGTCTGTTGAAGACATGGTTGCTATTTATACAACCGCTTTATAATGCTGCCGGGGCAAAGTCCACAGCTATAAGTTTTAACATCATACAGCAAAAGGCAGGAACACAAGCTATGCGGTGTCCCTGCCTTTTAATTATACAATTTTCTGCTCTTTATTTTTCAAGTTTCTTTTTCTTCATAACAAGGCATCCTGCAAAACCTGCTGCAGCTGCCATCAGAATTACATAGAACCACATTGCAAAAGAATCTCCTGTCTTTACGCCTGTATCTGTATTATCTGATACTGCTCCGCCATTCTGGCTGTTATTCTGATTATTGCTGTTCTGGTCTGCGTTATTCTGTCCACCATTATTCTGGTTATCACCGCTTTGGTTTCCGTTATTCTGTCCACCGTTGTTCTGGTTGTCACCGCTCTGGTTTCCGTTATTCTGTCCACCATTATTCTGGTTGCCACCGTTCTGGTTTCCGTTATTCTGTCCACCATTATTCTGGTTGCCACCGTTCTGGTTTCCGTTATTCTGTCCACCATTATTCTGGTTGTCATCACCAGTGTTTGAATTGTCATTATCCTTGACTACTGTTTCATCCACAATTACATAATTGCTAAAATGAGCCACTGTAAATGTCATTTTACCATCTGCATAAACAGCATTTACATCTTCCATGCTTCCATCCTCTGCAACATAGAATACTTTTGCTTTTGCAGAGTCATAACCATTTGGAACTGAAATCGTAACTGTAACTGTTCCATCCGGCTGAATGACATTTCCTTCTGTATCCAGCAGTCTGATATCCAGCAGTGAGAACTTCTTATTGTCAAAAGATTTCTTTACTGCATCATATGCATTTCCTTCTCCCAATGCTGTTACTTTCAGCTGGCTTCCTGATGGAATTACACCTGCATCTGCCTTTACTGCAACCGCTATATTTGCACCGGAAGCATCTGTTACAGCACAATCCGACTCATATCTGGCACTCAGTGTTGTGCTGATGCCCTCTACGGTCCAGTTAAAGCCTGCCATCTTATCATATGTCCCCATAGTCTGTGCGGCTTTCCACCATGTATCGCCTGCCTGAATTGTAAATGTATGGTCTTTTGTTAAATCAAGGCCTGTTACTGTATAAGTTGTTTCAGCCGTTGTATAATCGCCGTTTACCGGATTGAAGTCCTTACCTTCCGGTACAACCGGTGTTCCGTCAACATATACACGGTATCCGCCAACTGCGGTGTCATCTGTTGCTGCTGTCCATGTAAGAACAACATCGTTATCCTTTACTTCTGCCGTTACTTTTGCATTTTCTGCAAATACCGGTGCTTTGTAATCATAGCTGCCAAGTGTTGTAATCTGTGCCAGTGGGTACTTGTATTCAACCCCTGCATCTGTAAATGCAACGATTTCAACTGTATTTTCTGTACCCGGTGTCAGTCTGCCAATCTGCTTTGATACGGTTTCTGCCGTTGCAAATTTCGGAATCTGATAGTTATAAACTGTATTGACAAGCTTTCCGTTTGCGTAAATCTTATAACCTCTGATTCTTGCATCACTTGAACTGATTGCTGTCCATGTTCCCTGTGCATGTGTATAAACTGCACTTGCAAGTTCTGATGTCACATTTTCCGGTGCTTCAATATCTGCTGTATCTTTTTCACCGTCTACAGTAACAGTTACTTCGCCGAGTAATGTTTTATTCTGTCCTGTAACACTCATGCTGTTTGCATTGTCACCTTTTTCACTTACATATACTTTAAATGTATAAGTTACACCGGATGATAATCTGTCCATAATGGTTTCTGTTCCTGTAATACCATCTGTAATATCAACCTTTTCACCATTTACATAAGTATCTACACCGTAGAATACTTCTTCTGCTCCATTCTCAACCGCATTCCATGAAAGCTTTACCTGACGTCCGTCAGAAGCCTTGGCGGTCTGTGCCTGTACTGCTGTCGGCGCTGCTGTACCGGCTGTCTTTGTAGCAAATGTAATCTTTAAAATATTTGCTGTTGCGCCGTTTGCATAAATGTAATAGGTCTTTCCAGCCTGTACCTGTGCAGTTAATGTTTCATATTTTGCTGCTGTATCCTTTGCATTGGTATTCTGATAGTCTACAACAACTTTACCATCTGAATCCACTACATAAAATCTCTTGGTTGCAAGCGTCTTCTGGTCAATGCTTAATACGCCGTCTTCTGCAGCTTCATATGTAAGGAAGCATCCTGATACCGGAATGGTTCCCTTAGACTGTGTTTTACCGTCTGAATCCATTGCCTTCGTCTTACCGGATACGACATATTCTGTTCCGACCGGCCATACAGCACCTTCACCTGTTGTATCGGCTTCTGCTACTGTTGCAGTCTTCCAGCCGCCGTTTGCATCATTGGCATCTGCATGTGCTGTCAGTCCGTTGGCAGTTGTTGTAGCTGCTGCGATTGCCGCTGCATCCCATGCTGCCTTAACGGTTGTTTCTTCACCTTCTCCACCCGTAGAACCTGAATCCGGTTCTGTAACAGCCGGAACAACTTCTGCCTTTACGGTTGAATCCTTTACAGCAATACCTGACATCATGTTCTGCATCTTATCGGTACAGTTGTTGACTGAATCCCATGTTGTGCCCTGGAATACAATGTCTTTGCAATACTGCATATTATTCCATGTCTTATCTGTCTTTTTATCTACTGCCTTCTTTGCATAAGATACGGTCTTAAAGTTATAGAATACTGAATTTTCACAGCCGATTAATGATTCCCAGCCGTTCTTATTCTTAAAGCCGCCATTTGTTCCGACATTACCAAAGGTAATATCCTGGAAGTATAAGTGGCTGTGTGTATGCCATGGCTTCTGCGGATTGCTGACCGGATCAACATCTGCAAGTACCTGTACGGTATTATACTGTACGCCGTATACGGACACATTGTACGATGCAAAGTTGTAGAATTTTCCGATTTCTGCAAATTCTGTTGTAGATGCACTGTTTGGGTCACTGTAGCTTGTTGTGAGTACCCATGCCTGCTGTGTATCTGCAACTGCGCAGTCACGCATTGTAATGTTGGCAATAAAACCACCGTTCGTCGGTGCAGATTTGAAACGGAATGCCATATCAATGTGGTTCATGACGGTATCTTCAAATAATACGTCCTGAATACCGTTTCCTGTGTGTGAACCTGCTGCCAGACCGCCGTGACCTTCACGAAGGAAGTTATTAAACATCCAGATTTCTGAATTGGTCTGAATATCGCTGTCTCTTGCGCCTTCACCAACAGATGCACCGAAACCTAAGTTATCATCACCTGTATCTGTGAAGTTGTTCCAGCAGATTACATTCTGTGAACAGCCAAATCCAAGTCCGTCACCGTTGTTGCCGTCATAAGAGAATACCTTGACATTTTCTGTTGAAATATTTCTGGAATCCAGAATATTAACAGAGTGGTTTGCCGGATTTTCAACGGTAATGTCACCTACATAAACGTTGCTGACATTTCTCATAATTAACAGGCTGGAACGTGTCGCATAAGCATTGGTAATATCTGCCTTTTCAATACCTGCATTATTTCCCGTTTCTACGTCGATAAATTTATCCTTTCCGTTTTTATCAACCTTACCGTTATCTGCCAGATCTTTTTCAATATAGCCTGACAGCGAATCAATCAGTTCATCGGAATACTTTCTTGAACCGTCTTCGTTTGTGAGGTTGGCAAGATATTTCTTTGCAGAATCGGCAGCCTGGATACCATAGTAATAAACCTTTGTATTACTGCCGCCCATGTATCTTGGCAGACCATAGTTTTCTGTATCTGACGGATCACCTGCCTGCGTATTTACACCGGTATTGGAGGTGTAACCGTCTTCATACATTTTATCGCCTACACCATACTTCCAGCCGTTGCCGTAAAGTGTACCGTTACCGGTAATACGGATATTCTCAAGCGGAGCATTTTCATCGGCACTTGTGGCATTCAGTAAGCCCCAGCCTCTTGTATCGGTGTAGAACGGATACATTAAGAAACCGATTTCAAAATGGTCACTGTTTGGTGATGCCCAGAGTGTACCGTCTAATTCTACTGTAATGTCACTCTTTAACCAAAGTGCACCGGATACAAAGACCTTTCCGTCCTCAGCCTGCGGAATCACAACCTTTCCGCCCGGTGTACAGGCATCAATTGCTGCCTGGATTGCTTTTGTATTCTTTTCTACGAGTGCATTGACTTCATCATTATAAGAAGTGTAACCTTCTGTTGCCACTGCACCATAATCTAAAATGTTAAACTCCTCCGGTTTAACTGCCGTTTTCTGACTGATTTCCTTTGCCGTTCCGAGTTCTTTTCCGTCCTTATCAACTGCAACAACCTTAAAGGTATACTCTGTGTCAGGTGTAAGACCTGTTGCACGATAAGAATGAATATCCACATTTACCATATCTACGTCACTATTGGTTTCATAATATTCATAGAAGGATTTCATATATGTATCTGCCCATTTGGCATTTTCTTCATAATTCTTTCTTGCTGTTCCATCAAGTGTGCCGTTGACGTAAACGTTATAATCTGCTACATTATCATATTTTTCCGGCTTATCCCATACAAGTGCGATGCTTGTATCGTCATATGCCAGTGTTGGAACCTGTAAATTACTGATGTCACTGCTTCCCGTTGTCTTGTCAAATAAAGGGTTCTCCAATTCCTTTGTACCAAAACTATCATCAGAAATCACATTAAAGACTCCACTGTTGACATATTTGTTATGTCCGTCGGTTGTCGGCAGTCCCGCTGCATTTGCTGACAGCCCCTGAAAACTGATGGAACCGACTGTCATCGCAGCCGTAAGTCCGACAGCCATCATTTTCTTTAAGCTTCTTCTCATAGCACTCCTTTCTTATCTGCGCCCAGCCACAGATAATCCCAATACATTCTATATTCCACTTAAAAAAATGCTTATGCAAAACCTACATTACAATATTTTCAGGAGTTTTTTGAAATACTTTTGCATAAACATTTTATCTAAGCTCTTTATTAAAGTAACATTTTACAGGCATTTAGTCAATGATACTTTGGTATCGTCTTTTATTTTTGTGTATTTTTGATAAGTTTGTGTTCATTTTGTTAAGTTTTCGACATTTTTTTGTGCATTTCGTATGCCAAAACCCGACAAATAAAAAAAAACAGACAGATTCTTTTCAAATCTGCCTGCGGACTTTTGGTTCTAAATTTCTATTTTTGTGCCAGCAATATAAGAAGCTGCGTGATTTTTTCCATAGATTCTACACAACAGTATTCATACCGTCCGTGAAAATTATGACCGCCTGCGCACAGATTCGGACACGGAATGCCCATAAAGGAAAGTCTTGCGCCGTCTGTTCCGCCCCGTATCGGCTGGATATGCGGTTCAATGTCCAGCTTTTTCATACATGTCTTTACATTTTCTATTAAAAACAGATATGGCTCAATTTTTTCTTTCATATTGTAATACTGGTCCGTGATTTCTGCCGCAAAAAACGCTCCACCATGTCTTTCATTCAGTTTACTGCAAATGCTTTCCACCAGCTGCTTTTTCTTTTCAAACTTTTCACGGTCATGGTCACGGATAATATACGATAACTGTGCCGCTTCCACACTGCCGTGCATGTCGGTCAGATGGAAAAAGCCCTCATAGCCGCTTGTACGTTCAGGACATGCCTGCTTTGGCAGTTCACTGTGAAATTCCATTGCCATAACTGCGGCATTTTTCATCTTATCCTTGGCATCTCCCGGATGAACGCTTTTTCCGGTTACATGAATCACTGCCTTCGCCGCATTGAAGTTCTCATATTCCAGCTCGCCGAGCGCCCCGCCGTCAACAGTATAGGCATAGTCTGCACCGAACCGCCCCACATCAAAATGGTCCATGCCGCCGCCCACTTCTTCATCGGGGGTAAATGCAATGGCAATATCCCCGTGTACAATCTCCGGATGGCTGCACAGCTGTTCTGCCATCGTCATAATCTCTGCCACACCGGCTTTATCGTCTGCGCCAAGCAGTGTTGTACCGTCTGTCGTAATCAGCGTTTGTCCGGTATACTGCACAAGCTCCGGAAATTCTTCCACCGATAAGACAATATTTTTGTCTTTATTTAACACGATGTCTTTGCCGTCATACTGACGGATAATCTGCGGTTTTACATCCGCTCCCGATACTTCGGGAGAAGTATCCATATGTGCAATAAATCCAAGCACCGGCACTTTTTCTCCATCTGGCCTGTTGGATAAAATCTTTGCATAGACATAACCGTACTGTTCGTCAATTTCTACCTGCGGCACGCCCATCCGGCGTAATTCCTCCACTAGCATTTTTGCAAGTACCTTCTGCTTTTCTGTACTCGGAAACGTGTCTGAAGCCTCATCGGACTGCGTATCTACTGCCACATATTTTAAAAAACGCTGCGTAACCCGCTCTTTCATTGCTGTATCTGCCCCTTTCTGTCTTTTATATTATTCGTTATACTGCACCTCTCCTGTTTCGGGATTGACTGAAATCCCATTGACTTCCAGATGCTCGTCAATCTGAATGACCAGGTACTGCTTTCCTTCGATTTCCATGGTTTCAACCAGGTCGGTTCTTTCAGGATTGACCTTTACCACAACATCGGGTGTCTTTACCTCAAACTTGCGCGTTTCCGCAATGTTTGCTGCCATCAGCCGTGTATTTTCTCCTATCGCCTGCTCAAAATGTTCCTCAAAATCCTGTAAACGTTCTTCTTTTACACCGCTTTTTTCCAGCAAATCCCGCATCTCGGTCTTATCAATTGTCACCGGTTCAGGATTTCCTTTCTGTTCCTGAATCATTTCATTAAGATTCTCATGAATATTTTTAATTGTTTCATAATTACATTCTTCGCCCAGTGTTTCTTCTACCAGCACCTGAAAATTCTCCTTCTGGCTGCCTGCAGAAAGCGGCACTTCACAGTTTAAAACCTGTGCCAGAAACAGCTGTTCAAACGCATTGGCATCCTTTGAATAATATAACACGCCTTCCCCGTCTTCACTCCTGTTATTAAATGCCGGAAATAAAAATCCGATATCCGGCAAATCCACCATGTGATTTTGCTGCTGGTCATGAAAGGCATGGTCTTCTTCAAAATATCCCAGTCCCGGTTTTGAAAGCGATACATGACAGATACTGCACAGCAGATAACTGTACACCTCATCTGATGCATCTTCCATGTCAATGCCGTCACTGGTCCGTCCCGGCACGTCATACACCTGATTAATCAGCAGAATCAGATAATTCCCCGGATGACTGTATGATTCAATGACTTTATCATAAAATTTTTCAAGCAGGGCATCATCTTTTAATTCGCTGTCGCGCAGCTGATATAAAAAGGTTCTCGCGCCGCCGTCTGCATAGGAATCCATGGTAAAACGCATATCCAAAAGATTCTTGCCCGGTGTTCCCGACAATGTCTTTCTAAAAATATCGAAGTATTTATGTTTTTCTTCCTCCGGCAGATTTAAAAACGTCTGGTTAAACCGTGCTACTTTTTCCTTGTCACCGTTGACATAACAGCCACACAGTCTTAAAATACCACACTCTTCCAATGTATATTGTGATTTAATTTCATTAATCTCTTTTTTAATCATTTTGTACTCCATTCCGATGTATTCTTTTTTACATTTTTTTTAATAATCTCCATTCCACAGGCATTTTAATGCCTGCGGAATCGCGAGCCAAATCTTATTTGGCTCTGCGATAAAAAGCAACTTTGTGATGCTTGCGGCACAAAGTGCTGTGTGAAAAATAAGCGCATCAGCGTTATTTTTCACACTAGCCTGCTTTTTAAAAATCTGCAATGTACTTTTTTTAATACTTTGTAGATTTTATTTGACATTTGGGCATGATAAGTATATAAATAAAAAGTTCTGTTACTTAGAACTTTACGAAATCAGTTCGCTTCTCAACATTGAAGGAGGTAAGGAAATGAACTCAGACAAGAACACTTTAACGTACCATATTCTTTTAAAAACAACAGACAATGCGGTAAAATTCGTAAACACAATTAACACGCTTGACGGTTATTTTGACATTTGTATGGGAAGTTATTTTTTCGATGCAAAATCAATGCTTGGCATTTTAAGTATGGATCCGCGTCGTGTCATGACACTTCGCGTCGTAAGAAATGACCACAGCACCGATGAGCTTGAAACATTACTGAGACCATTTTGCGCATAAATATACGTCTGTAAAAATTTCAGGGGAATCTCTTAAAGTTCCCCTGATTTTTATTTTTAAAACAGTTTATTAAATGTTTCTTCCAGTTTCTCTCCTACGCTGATTACACCGTTTTCCAGCGTTTTTCCGGCATTGATAACCTTTTTATCAATTTCATTTTCCCTGATAAAATTCTCTGTTTTGTGAACCGCTTCTTCCGCTTTTTTATCCAGTTCTTTTTCCTTTGCATAATCATGCACTTTATCTGCTGCATTATTGGCTGCATCTACGGCTTTTCCCACACCACGCAGTACTTTTTCTTTATTAATCAGTCCCATAACTGCCTCACTTTCTGCCTGCAATCTGCATAAAACTTCATATTCAAATTCTAAAAATAGTATACGCAGCTTTGTCCTGCTCATGCAATGATTATACCACTTTCCTTGATTTTCCGATACATTTTTTTCTACTTATAATCGTGAAGAAGTTTCATACACTATTTTGGTAACCTCATCACTTGTTTTATAAAAATGGAGATTAGTGTAAAAAATCACACTGCTGTGCTGATTTTTTACACGGCACTTTGTGCCGCAGGCATCACAAAGCTGCCCTTATCGCAGAGCCGAATCTGACATTTGACTCGCGATTCCTCCGGCATTAAAATGCCTGCGGAATGGAGATTGGTGTGAATATGAATAAAGAAAAAAACGGCAGTATCCTCCCGATAATGGCAATGGACAGCATTTCCGATGCCGGACCGGACGCTTTAAAAATTACCGGACTTGTAAAATCCGGCGGCACCGTGACCGGCTATCAGCTTTCTGACGGACGAATCGTATCAAGGGAATCCGGTGTTGAACTTGCAAAAGAAAATAAAATTCAAGGTGTCGGCGTTGCCCACAACAAAGATACGGAATATTTAAAATCTATCCCTGACGGCACACAAGACAACAATTTAAGCCACCTTCCGACCGTACACGGATAACAAAAAATGCCTTGCGGCTTGTGGCAAGGCATTTTTTACATATTGTTTGTTCTGACGCGTTCTAAAAATGCGGCATCAAATTTTGAATTCAGCTCTTTATTAAAGGAAAGATATTCTTCCTTAATGGCGCTGTCCGCTATTTCATCATTGCTGCTGTATTCCAGACCATCTATAAACAGTGCTGCAATACAGGCGATATCCCGGTACTGCGCATTCTCCAGATACACCGTATAGGTATCCAAGTGGCTTTTTACTTCTGTCGGCTTATGCACAATCGCCACCGTCTGTCCGTCCTGATATAAACAAAGATAATGCCGGTCCGTTCCCAGTCCGATTTCATACAGCTGATACTCTCTATCGTAAAACTGTATTTTATAATAGTCATATCCCACGGATACAAATAATATCTTTTTCTGACAGACCTCTGCCGTATAAAGACCTCCCACCGGTCGGTTATGCTCTAAAATGCTATATATCAGTTCATTCTTTTCGCCTTCCTTTTCCTGTAAGACCGGCTCAAAGGACAGCGTATACGCATTTTGTCCCGCAAATACGATTTCCGTGGAAATGTGATTCAGCGATGTGCATTTTGCCAGCGTTTCCCCTGTGGCAGTATCTTCAATTTCAAATTCCGGCTCGGCACCAAACTGTGTCTGCTTAATATTTAGAATCATAATCCTCCAAAAATGAATGTTTCTGACCATTTTGTTTATAGGCAACAATTGTGTTCAGATTGACATTTTCCACGCTTCGGAAAATGTTCTTTTCAATGTACGGACTTTTCGCGCTTAATTCTTTAATCAGCGCCTTAATTTCCGCACGCTTTGAACCTTTCTCCGTTCCGCCGCAGGAAGCACAGCTTTCCGTAAAGCGGCACGCACACTGGATAAACTGTAAATGATTATAATCTCTCCAGCGGATAATATCTTCTTCGCGCACCAGATATAACGGACGGATTAACTCCATGCCTTCAAAATTCGTACTGTGCAGCTTTGGCATCATGGTCTGAATCTGTGCCCCGTAGAGCATACCCATTAAAATGGTTTCGATAACATCATCAAAGTGGTGTCCCAGCGCAATCTTGTTACAGCCAAGCTCTTTTGCCTTGCTGTACAGGTAGCCGCGGCGCATACGCGCACACAGATAGCACGGTGACTGTTCCTCTGATGCAACAATATCAAAGATTTCCGATTCAAATACCGTAATCGGCACATTTAAAAACTGTGCATTGTCTAAAATAACCTGATAATTAAACGGATTGTAGCCCGGATTCATTACCAGATATACAACTTCAAAATTCTGCTGTCCGTGGCGCTTTAATTCCTGAAAAAGCTTTGCCATCAGCATAGAATCTTTTCCGCCGGAAATGCAGACTGCAATCTTGTCCCCGTCTTTAATCAGTTCATACTCATTAATCGCCTTTGTAAACGGCCGCCAGATTTCCTTTCGGAACTTCTTTACAATACTGCGTTCCACATCGGCACAGCACTGTTCCTTTAAATCCTCCTGACGCATAACTGTGCGAAGCTTTAACCGCAGATATGCACGGAATCCGTCCTGTATACTGTATACTTCATAGCCTTCTTTTTCAAAATCCTCTGCCAGTGCATCACTTTGCTGTCCTGTATGGCACAGCAGGTAAACAGGTGTCTGATCCTTTGTGAGTTCTTTTATCTGCTGTTTGAGCGTTTCACTATCCATATGAAGGGCTCCGGGCATCGTTTCCTTGTCAAACGCTTCTTTTTCCCGGATATCTATTACCAGTTTTTTTCTGGTATCCGCTTCGTATTCTTCCATTGTTTTCCGAAACATACTTACTCCTTACATTTGCAATTATCCACTTATCATACCACTGTGCCGGAAATAATTCAATATTACTGTACGGAAATCACCTTGTAATCCTGTGCTTCCACAGCTTCTTTTAATGCTTCATCCGAAACGGCACTTTCTAAGGTAACAACAGCTGTTCCCGCTTCATGGCTGACAACTGCTTCTTTGACTTCCGGAAGGGCTTCGAGTGCCTTCTTTACTCTTGCCTCACAGTGTCCGCACATCATTCCTTCGATTGTTAATGTTTTTTCCATTTTCTTGTCCTCTACTTTCTTTTTTGATTTTATTTTTTTATCTTTTTCTGCATTGTGTACAGAGAAAAGATTTAAGCGTAACGCATTGGTTACTACGCAGAAGCTTGATAAGCTCATTGCCGCAGCACCAAACATCGGATTTAACTTCCAGCCAAAGAACGGAATCCATACGCCCGCCGCCAGCGGAATTCCGATGACATTATAAAAGAATGCCCAAAACAGGTTTTCATGAATGTTTCTAAGCGTTGCACGGCTTAAACGGATTGCCGCCGGAACATCGCTTAAACGGCTTTTCATCAGTACAACATCTGCCGCATCAATTGCAATATCCGTTCCCGCACCGATTGCAATACCAATATCGGCTCTCGTAAGCGCCGGTGCATCGTTAATGCCGTCACCGACCATTGCAACCCTGCCGTCACGCTTTAAGCGGCTGATAACGCTGTCTTTTCCGTCCGGCAGGACATCTGCGATAACCTCATCTACGCCTGCCTGTGCGCCGATTGCCTTCGCCGTCCGTTCATTGTCGCCTGTCAGCATGACAACACGGATTCCCATGTTCTGTAACTGTCTGACGGCTTCCGGGCTGTCTTCCTTGATAACGTCCGCAACCGCAATGATTCCAAGCAGTTTGTCGTCCTTTGTAAAAAACAGTGGTGTCTTTCCCGCATTTGCAAGCTTTTGTGACTGCTCCTGCATTTCCTGTGAAACCGCGGTGCGGGTGCTGATAAATTTGTAATTACCGCCTGACAATACCGCATTTTCATATTCTGCCGTCAGTCCGTTTCCCGGAAGTGCCGTAAAGTTATTCACTTCAAAAATATCTGTCTGCGCTGCTTCGGCATATGCCAGTACTGCCTTTGCCAGCGGATGTTCGCTCTTTTTTTCCAGTGCATACGCAAATGAAATCAGTTCTTTTTCCGTGACACCTTTATTGCAGATAACGTCTGTGACCTTTGGTTCACCGGTTGTAATGGTTCCGGTCTTATCCAGTGCCACAATCTCAATCTTTCCCGCTTCTTCCAAGGATACCGCCGTCTTAAATAAGATACCGTTTTTTGCGCCCATGCCGTTGCCTACCATAATCGCAACCGGCGTTGCCAGTCCTAATGCACACGGACAACTGATAACCAGCACGGAAATTCCTCTTGCCAGTGCAAATCCCACACTCTGTCCCGCAAGCAGCCACACAATGATGGTTACTGCCGCAATCGTAATAACTGCCGGTACAAAAATACCGGATACTTTATCGGCGACCTTTGCAATCGGTGCTTTTGTTGCCGCCGCATCGCTGACCATCTGGATAATCTGTGACAGTGCCGTATCTTCCCCGACTCTTGTCGCTTCACATTTTAAATAACCGGACTGGTTGATTGTTGCCGCGGATACCAGATCGCCTGCCGCTTTATCCACAGGAATACTCTCTCCTGTCAGTGCCGATTCATTGACTGCACTGCTGCCTTCCAATACTTTTCCGTCTACCGGAATATTTTCTCCCGGACGTACAATAAAGATGTCGCCTTTCTGTACCTGCTCAATGGAAACTTCCGTTTCCACACCGTCTTTTAACAGCACTGCCGTTTTCGGCGCTAACTTCATCAAACCCTTTAAAGCATCGGTTGTTTTCCCTTTAGAATGGGCTTCAAGCATTTTACCGACCGTAATCAGTGTCAGAATCATTGCCGCCGATTCAAAATAAAATTCGTGCATATAGTGCATAACACCGTCCATATTGCCATGCACCTGTGCATCGGTCATGGCAAACAGCGCATACGTGCTGTACACAAATGCCGCACCCGAACCCAATGCTACGAGGGTATCCATATTCGGTGCTTTGTGAAACAGGCTCTTAAAGCCGCTGATGAAAAACTTCTGGTTAATCACCATCACCGCAATCGTTAAAAGCATCTGAATCAGTCCCATGGCGATATGGTTATCAACAAGCACCGCCGGAAGCGGCCAGCCCCACATCATATGTCCCATGGAAAAGTACATCAGAACAATTAAAAATACCAGCGATGACAGCAGTCTTTTCTTTAAAACAGGGGTTTCCCTGTCTTTTAACAGTTCCTCATTACCAATCGGGCCTCCGCCTGTTGACATACTTCCGTTTTGGGCATTTCCTGCCGCTTTGCTTCCCTTTTTGGAAGCACCGTATCCGGCATCTGTGACGGCTTTTACAATATCCTGTTCCGATGCCGTGCCTTCTACGCCCATTGAATTGGTCAGAAGACTTACGGAACACGATGTTACGCCCGGCACTTTGGATACGGCTTTTTCCACACGCGTACTGCATGCCGCACAGCTCATGCCTGTTACTGTATACTGTTCCATTTTATTATTCCCTCCAGTCTTTATGATATCCGGTGGGTAGAAGTAAAAACCTTGCGCCCCGGCACCATTTTATTCGCTTTATTCATGTTATTTATATCTTTTGTTACTTCATTAATTTCTGCAAAACTTTTACAAGCTCGTCTACCGTTTCTTCTTTTCCTGCACGGATATCATCTGTGACACAAGTCTTGATGTGATTGGCAAGCAGCACTTTATTAAAGCTGTTCAGCGCCGCATTGGCCGCCGCCACCTGAATCAGAATATCCGGACAATACGCATCCTTTTCAACCATGCCTTTAATTCCACGAATCTGACCCTCTATTCTGTTTAAACGATTAATTAAATCCCGGTACTCTTTTTCAGAGCGTTCCTTATGCTTATGGCAACAGCACATTTCTTCTTCCTGCATATTTTCTCCATTTCTACTACAATATATTTGAACTTTATTTTTAATCACATATTATACCCCTGTGGGGTATATGTCAAGTTCATTTTAAAAAAACGCAGAAGTGACAGTTTTCTTGCGTACTATCACTTCTGCGGCTTCTATGTTTTTTATTTTTACAAACTTTTTATTTAGTTGGTGTTCCATTTTTCAATCACGCAGGTGTGATGCTTCTTTTCCTTTCTTTCAGCATCGTAATTAATACCGACCAGTAAAATTTTATCACTATACCCTGTCAATGCCCCGTGATATCTGTTTTCTTTAATCTGCGCAATTGCAGAATCGGCAGATTTGTTGTGCTTTAACTCCACGACCATTGCCGGTCTGTGTCCGGCATTGGCTCTCGGAATAAACACAAAATCCGCAAAGCCTTTCCCTGCCGGCATTTCCCGCACAATGTTGTAATACGCCGGTGCCGTAAAATATGCCATGGTAAGCACACAGCTTAATGAATTTTCATCGTTATATTTAAGGACTGACGTGTAAGTGTCGTGGGCAAGTTCTACGAGTTCTGCCACCTTCTCACTGTCCCCTTTTATCGTTGCCAGCAGTAACCGGTCACACTTTGCAATGGATTCTGCCACCTCTTTCCAGCTTCCGGTACTCAATGCCGCCTGATAAGCTTTCTTTACTTCATAATTCGGTATATAAGCACTTTCTTCTTCCCTGTCATAGCCCAGATATCCTAAATGAATCAATGCCGTCAGTGCTTCGTCCTTTGATGAAACCGTAAAAAGGTCATTTTGGAAGGTTTCGGTATTGACATAAACCTTTCCCCCGGAAAGCATCGTCATCACATCGTCTTTTAAGCCTGCATAATTCATTGTAATAAATGTATTAATAGAGGCAAATGAAGACGTGTTTTTCCAGTATGAATCAAAGTCCTGCTGTGCCAGTGCCATGGACACCGAATTCGGATTGTACATATGCATTCCGTCAATCAGATAGCCGTTGTACCATGCTTTCATGCTTTCAAAATCCATGTCAAACCTTTCACAAAGCACTTTCACTTCATCTTCCGTAAATCCATAATACTGCGTAATCGGCTTTGATTTTAACATCGTATATTCGCTGAAATTATTCAGCGCCGATTCGTCTTTAATTTTCTTAATCGGAAGGATTCCCGTAATGTATGCTAGTGCCAGAAATGCTTTGGATTCTTCCGACTTAAACAAGGAATGAAGAAACTGCAGATATTGGTGAACCAGTTCTTTATCCTCGCTGTTTCGGATAACGCAGTCCCACTCGTCAATGATAATGACAAACGGGGTCTTGGTCTTTTGATATATCATCATTAAATTATAGCTTAAACTGTCTTCGTAATTTAACTCATCTCCAAAGACTTGCTTAAAATCCTTATAAATGTATTCCACGATTTTTTCAGTAATATTTTCCTTGTAAGAATCCCAAAAAGTTGAAATATCCAGATGTATCACATTGTACCGGTTCATATATTTCTTATAATCCGGATTCTGAGCGATCTTGGTATCTTCAAAAAGCTTTTCCGAATCGCTTCCAAGGCTGTAATACGCATCGATCATACCCGCCGCGTGGGATTTGCCGAACCGTCTGGCATGGCTGACGGCAAGACAGTTCCTTGGCGTTCCAATCAACTCATTCAGATCATTTAACAGCCCGGTTTTATCCACGTATATTTTATAATTTTTATCTTTCGCAAAACTTTCATTCCCCGGATTAAAATATACGCCCATTTACAATGTCACCCCTTTCCATTATATTTTACTTTATTACCGTTTTTCTATTTGTTAATTAATATTTTAACATATTTTCATTTACAGGTCTATGAACATTCCCGAAACCTATTAAAAATTTCTCAAAAAAATTTGACAAATTCATTTTTTGTGCTATGATAACAGACAGAGTGTTCGTCAGTAAGACCGCACGAAGGGGTACACCACCGCGGGTGTAGCTTTCCTTTCGTGCGGTCTTTTTTTATTTTATAACAAGACTTTTACCCGGATATGCCGGACACATCAGCGGGTTATCAAATCTACAGACAGGAGGGTTTTCCATGATTCAGATTAACGGAAACGAAGCCATGCAGGCAGACGGCATGAGCATTGCAGATTATCTGCTGTCCGAAGGATATGTGCTGTCCCACATTGCCGTTGAACGCAATGAAGTGATTGTCAGCAAAAAAGATTATGCCGATACACGGATTCAGGACGGCGATGTTATCGAAATCGTGCAGTTTATGGGCGGCGGCTGATAAACATTTCCACAACACGGCTAAATTCTAAATTAAAACAGAGCAGTCAGACTGCTCGGAAACGGAGAAAAATTATGATTGAAAATGATACATTTACACTGGGAGGACATACCTTTTCTTCCCGCTTTATCTTAGGTTCCGGTAAATACAATCTGGATTTAATCCGCGCAGCCGTATCCGATGCCGGTGCGCAGATTATCACGCTGGCTGTCAGACGTGCCAATACCAAAGACAGCGAAAATATTCTGGACTATATCCCGGAGGGTGTCACACTGCTTCCGAATACGTCCGGTGCCAGAAATGCCGACGAGGCTGTCCGCATTGCGCGCCTTGCACGGGAAATGGGCTGCGGTGATTTTGTCAAAATCGAAATTATGCACGACTCTAAATATCTGCTTCCTGACAACTACGAAACGATTAAGGCAACTGAAATTCTTGCAAAGGAAGGCTTTATCGTTATGCCGTATATGTACCCTGACTTAAATGCCGCCAGAGATTTAGTCAATGCAGGCGCTGCTTCCATCATGCCGCTTGCCTCTCCGATTGGCTCTAATAAGGGACTTGCAACCAAAGAATTTATTCAGATTTTAATTGATGAAATTGACCTCCCGGTTATCGTGGATGCCGGTATCGGAAAGCCTTCACAGGCATGTGAAGCTATGGAAATGGGTGCCGCCGCTATCATGGCAAATACCGCGATTGCAACTGCCGGAAATATTCCTGAAATGGCAAAAGCTTTCGGTCTTGCAATTGAAGCCGGACGGCGTGCCTACCTTTCCGGTCTTGGACGTGTATTAAATAAAGGCGGCGAAGCTTCCGACCCGCTGACCGGATTTTTACATAACTAATTTTAGAAAAGAGGTCTTATTTTATGGACACCAATCAAAAGGAAAATGATTTTATTATTCAGAACGGCAAATTAAGTCCTGCCGCTTTAAAACGAAAAACAGAACTGGAAAATAATCCGGCTTCCCGTACAGACCACATGGCATATCTGCCGGACATGGAGCAGATTTCCTCCGATATCCGTGATAAGGTGCTTGCTGCCATGAACGCTTATGAGCCGGACAAATACACGGCGCGCGATGTCTTAGCTGCACTTTCCCACGACCGCTGCAGTATCGAGGACTTTAAGGCACTGCTCTCCCCTGCCGCAGAACCGTTTCTGGAAAAAATGGCACAGCGCGCCGAGCGTGAAACGCGTAACCACTTCGGTAATTCTACCTACATTTTCACACCGCTGTATATTGCAAATTACTGTGAAAATTACTGTGTTTACTGCGGTTTTAACTGCTATAACGATATTCACAGAAAACAGCTTTCCATGGAAGAAATTGAGCATGAAATGAGGGTTATTTCCGATTCCGGCATTGAAGAAATTCTGATGCTGACGGGCGAGAGCAAATCAAAGAGCAGCATTACCTATATCGGCGATGCCTGCCGTCTTGCCAAAAAATATTTCAGAAATGTGGGTCTTGAAATTTATCCGTGCAATACAAAGGATTACGCTTATCTGCATGAATGTGGTGCAGACTATGTGACTGTTTTTCAGGAAACTTATAATGCCGACAAATATGAAACGCTTCATCTCATGGGACACAAACGTGTCTTCCCATACCGCTTTGAAGCACAGGAGCGTGCTTTAATGGGCGGTATGCGCGGTGTCGGATTTTCCGCTCTGTTAGGTCTGTCTGACTTCCGTAAGGATGCGCTTGCCACGGCACTGCACGTATATTATCTCCAGCGCAAATATCCGCATGCGGAAATGTCTTTGTCGTGTCCGCGGTTACGGCCGATTATTAATAATGAAAAAATTAATCCGCTGGATGTACATGAAAAACAGCTCTGTCAGGTTTTATGTGCATACCGCATTTTTCTGCCATATGCCGGAATTACCGTATCATCAAGGGAATCGGCTTCTTTCAGAAACGGTATTATCAAGATTGCCTGCACCAAGGTATCTGCCGGTGTCAGCACCGGTATCGGCGATCATGAAGCCAAATATGAAGGCAGTGAAGAAAAAGACTGCGGTGACGAGCAATTTGAAATTGCCGACACCCGCAGCTTAAAACAAATGTATGACGATATTAAACAGCAGGGTTTGTGGCCGGTCTTAAATGATTATCTGTATGTGTAGTATCTACGGATACACCGGTACTTTCCGACAGGAAAGCATTTTTCCAATCTTCCTGTATATCATCTGTTTCGTCTGCCGGTTCGGCAGACGAAACTTTTTTAGTCTGTTTTTTCTTTTCGGCATCTTCCTTTGTTTCGGGAAGTTCCTGATAATCCGATGTTTTCTTAAACTCCTTTAAAACATCATCATATGCGGCATACAGCATCTGCTTTGCCGGGTCATCATCACTGATATGAAACATCGCTTCACTGTAAACGTCCTGCACTTCCTCTTTTGAATGACAGTGCTTGATTCGCTCCTCCAGTGCCTGCCGCTGAATCTGCACCCGCTCCACATACGGATACAATGCCGGATAATGAATTTTGATATAACGCATTTCTTCCGCCGACAGCTTCTTTCCGGAATACACTTTATTCATCACTTTTCTGTCATAAGAGCTTTTTTGTGCATCTGTCATGCCCGAAGTCGGGTCCAACATATCCTTAATTTTTTCTGTTATCGCACTGACCTGTTCATAAGCACATTTTTTCAACTGCAAACCGGCAACCCATTTGGCACTTTCCACATCTGTAACTGTAGTCTTCCCTGTGACAACGCTCGCCTTTTTCTTCGTTCCTGTGCTTTCTCCGGTACTTTCTACACCTGACATCTCTGTATTCTGTGTATTTTGCACCTTGCTTTCTGCTTCTGTATTTTCTGTCTGCATCTGCACTTTGGTTTCCTGTGTATCGGTGTTTAAAACTTTAAACTGTACTGTCTGCATGGCTTTCTCCTCTTTTTTATAAACTGCTGTTTCTGATTCTTACTTTTATATAAAAAGTATCGGCGGAAATAACGATTTTCTTGAGTTTTTACGTCAAAAGCCTTATACTTTGAAAAAACAGCTTATACAGCAGAATGGAGTTTTTTATGGATACTCAGATTCAACAAACTTTTGAACAGTTAAAACAGACCATTTCCATTTCCACTTCCCCGTTCCATACCGCACAGGAAGCGCTTCGGCAGCTTTCTGATGCCGGATTTGTAATACTGGACTGGGACAGCACATGGGAACTGATTCCGGGTGGAAAATATGCCGTCTGCCCGTTTGGCACAACGGTTTTCGGCTTTCAAGTCGGCACAGACCTTTCCGATACCCCGGTATGGAAGCTTTCCTCTTCACATATTGACAATCCGGGATTTCGTATCAAATACAATCCGGTCGTTTCCTCTAAAAACGGCTGCCGCTTAAATACAGAAGTTTACGGCGGTGCAATTTACAGTACATGGCTTGACCGTCCGCTCTCAATTGCCGGACGGATTGCGTTAAAAAATCCACAATCTGCACACCCGCGCCTGAAACTGGTGGATTTTAAACGTCCTGTGGCAGTTTTGCCAAATCTTGCCATTCATTTAAACCGTGCCATGAATGACGGTGTCGCCCTTAATGCACAGACCGATTTGCTTCCAATCTGCGGCATGGACGAACACATGGACACCGATACATTTCTTCAGATTCTTGCCAATGAAACCGGCGAAAAACCGGAAGATATTTTATGCTTTGATTTGTCCGTGTACCACTATGCGGAACCGGTGCGCACCGGATTTTCCGGCGATATGTTTATGGCACCGCGCATTGACAACATTTCTTCGGTGCAGGCATGCCTGACCGGACTGATTGAAGCTAATCCGTCAGACGGCATTTCCGTGGCGGTTCTGTTTGACCATGAAGAAATCGGAAGCCGCAGTAAAAACGGTGCCAACGGCAATCTCCTTTCCTATACTTTGGAGCGTATCTGCAATGCCCTTAATATTTCAAGAGAAAACTTTTTGCAAAGCCTTGTACACAGTTATTATCTTTCTTTGGACGTTGCGCACGCAATACACCCGGCGCACCCTGAAAAATCGGATATTACATCTGCCATGCCGTTAAACCGCGGCTTTGCCATTAAGGCTTCCGCAAAACACGCATATTGCAGTGATGACGATATGACCGGCGTGATTTTACAGCTTGCCGCCCGTCATCATATTGCCTGCCAGCAAAATCATATGCGCAATGACTATCCGGGCGGCAGTACCGTCGGCCCAATGGTCGCCGCAAATCTTCCGATGTGCAGTGCCGATATCGGTATTCCAATTTATGCAATGCACTCTGCCATGGAAACTGCGGGAATGAAAGACCAGTATGACTTAGAAGCTTTTATGAAAGCATTTTATAAGGAATTGTAATGATTATAATTTACTTTTTGATATGTTTTGGGACTTTCTACATGATAATAAAACACTGTTATCGCAAAAGCAATTACAAAATGTCTTTGCGGTAACAGTCTTTATCTTATTATTTATCATATCATTTATAATATTATTCACGATGACAGACTGTCATCGTAGATAAAAGATTTAAAATATAAAATTTACACAGGAAGAATAAACCTTTTTCCGTCTATATCCGATACTTTTAACGTGACGTCATACACTTTTTGTATGAGTTCACCCGTAAGTATCTGCTGGGGACTTCCCTGCGCAATACATTTTCCGGCTTTTAACGCAACAATTTCATCGCTGTAATACAACGACTGATTGACGTCATGGAGTACCATAATAATCGTAAACCCATATTCTTCATTTAACCTGCGAATCAGCCGCAGAATCTGAAGCTGATAGCGGATATCCAGATACGTTGTCGGCTCGTCCAACAGCAGAACCTTTGCATCCTGCGCCAGTGCCATTGCAATCCACACACGCTGTTTCTGTCCTCCGGAAAGCTGGCTGACCGTCTTATCCTTGTGCTTTGTGGTATTGGTAATTTCAAGCGCCCATTCAATCCGCTCCATATCCTTTGCTTTGTCAAACGGAACGCCCATTTTGTGATACGGAATCCGTCCGTAAGATACCAGCTTTTCCACAGTTAAATCCGGCGGCGCCGTATTATACTGATGTACCACGGCAACCGACTGTGCAAACTGCTTCTGCCGGATTTGTGCAATATCCTCTCCCTGTAATAAAATCTTTCCACCTGCCGGTTTTAAATTTTTCGTCATCAACTGGAGCAGCGTGGATTTTCCACAGCCGTTTGGTCCAATCATCGTTGTGACAATGCCTTCATGAAATGACAGATTCAGGTTGTTAAGCACCTCATGCTTATCATAGGCAAATGACAGATTTTCTATTTCAAATACGTTCTTTTTCTCTTTATTATTTTGCATATCCCTGCTTTGACCTCCTAAACAACAAGATGAAAAACGGTCCGCCCACAACAGACATAATCACGGAAGCACTGATTTCATACGGTGCGGTAATCGTTCTTCCGACTGTATCCGCAAGAAGCAGTACGACCGCACCAAGCAGGGCTGAATACGGCACGAGCGTTTTGTGGCTGCTGCCCACCAGCAGTCTTGCAATATGCGGAACAATTAACCCCAAAAAGCTGATTGCCCCGATAACGGCTGTTGAAATCGCGGCAAGCAGTACCGCAATCACGGAAATCACCATACGGCTTTTTGCCACGGATACGCCGATAGAACGCGCCGTCTTATCCTCTAATGCCAGCAAATCGCACTGTCCCGAAACAACCACTGCGGCAATCAGTCCAACCACCACATAACCGATTAACGTTTTAAAATCTGTCCACGTTTTCATCGTGATATTGGCATTGACAATGCTTGCCGCTCCGGAATAACTGCTGCCCGTGCCTGAATTAAATGCACTCATCAGTCCCGTAAACATTGCATTGACCGCCACACCGACTAAGATAATGCGAAGCGGCGATAAACCGTCCTTCCACGACAGCGCATATACCAGAAAAAATGCGGCAAGACCGCCTAAAAATGCCGCCGCCGGTGTGAAAAAGTACAATGACGGACAAAATGCCGTAAGCAGTACTGCCGTAAGGCTCGCACCCGAACTGACACCGATAATGCCGGGGTCTGCCAGCGGATTTTTCATGACGGCCTGCAAAAGCACACCGGATACTGCTGTTGCCGCGCCGCCCGCCATTGCAATAAAGATTCTCGGAAAACGCAAATCATAAATCGTTGCGACATTTTCATCATACGCGACAAACAGCCCGCTAAATAACTGTTTTGCAGACACCTTCAGACTTCCCGTATTTGCCGCCCACAAAAACAAAAGCAAGAGTACTCCTGCCGTCAAAATATAAGACAACACTATTTTTTTCTTTTCCATTTTTTTCTCTACTTTCCGCTGTATTTCCAGCATTTTAAAATAACAGTGTAAATATTGCCGTACTCTCCGGCATGTGCATAATCCCCACGGAGCAGGTCATTTTCAGACACACACTTCCGTGAAAAATCCTGCCGGAATCGCTTCCGATATTGACAAATTCAAGCACACTTGCCGGAAATGAAATCAAATCGCCGTTTCGCTGTGCTTCACAAAATTTTGATCCGTCAAAATATTTCAGACATTTAATCTTTCCGCTCATTTTTCTGCCCGTCATCGCGGAATATTTCTCGACCCGCTGTGCCTTTAACAAAATCATGCCCCTGCCGTCCGTGACCGACAGCGTACAGGGATGTATAAAGCCTTCGTTGGACATGGAAATGTTGCTGCCGTTTTTCACGGTTTCCCTGTATATAATAAATGGAAGCAGATATTGACCGTCCCGCAGTCCGTTGCACAAAATCGTGCCATCAAACCGTTCATATGTACGAAGCAGATGCTTCATGCGGTACTGTTCTTCCATACTGCGAATCACTTCAAAAGTTTCATCCGAGCAGTACATGGATAAATACAGTGCGTCATTACATGCCTGCGCCTCTGTCACGCCTTCATAAATCAGATGATTTGTTGCAATGTCCATCCGCTCCGCGTATTTACGCGCCGTCTGTTCACCCAGCTTTTCAAGCCGCGGATGTCTTGAATCCGTGCGATTCAAATAACCGTCCTTCTCCAGCGCCGTAAATACCCGGCTCACCGTATATTTTTCTACACCGAGTGTCTTAGACAGATTGGTCACATTACAATTTTCCGGTGACATTTTTAATAAACTGACTAAGATTCGTATTTTTAAAAATTCTATCGAATCCAGCTTTCCCACTTCCCCTCTGATTGATTATTTGCGAATTTACTTATTGGCTAATTTGTTAATTTGCTGATTTGTTGATTCATTCATTTGTTCATTGGTTGATTCACTTACTTGCTGTTTAGTGTTCGTTGTTGTTTTCTACTTTCTGCTTGTGTATATTTTGTTTGTCACTGCTACTCTATGTTAGCTACCGCTAATCTATGAACAAAAAATAAAATTCCCGATTTGGGAATTTCTGTCTTTAAAATAAATGTTAGTTTTAGCTAACTTCTATAGTATAAATGTCTGAATTTCAACTGTCAATGCGGCTTTTGAGAACTTTTCTCATTTTCTATTCTACATAACAAAAACTGCCGCATAAACGCTTGTTTTTGTCCTTGATGACATTTACAACGCTTTATACGGCAGTTTGTTTTTATCTCTGATTGTTTTTACTCTGCAATTTTCTTATCTGTTTCCAGAATGTGATGTACCAGCCAGTCTGTTAAGAATGTAAGCACTTCCTGAATGACTTCTTCAGAATTTTCATCTAAATGCTCTAAATCCAGTTCATCTAACTTCTGGCAGAACTGGTCGTGCTGTACCTTCTGCATGAACATTCCCTTGTAATTAATGCTTTTCATATATTCTTCTTCATGCTGGAAATGTATCTTGGTATAATCTCTCAGTTCATTTAAAATCTTAGCGATATGGTCATATTTGTCCGGTATAAATTCATTTTTATATAACTCATACGCTTCATCTGCGATTTCAAAAAGCTTCTTATGCTCCTCGTCAATCTGGGCAATTCCTGTATAATATTCCGGTTTCATCTCGTACATTATCTTTTCCTCCAATTCCGGCGGCTGTCAGGCTATTGATGTATTTTTACATTTATACAGCCCATCTTTACCTGCCTCTTAATGTTTTTATTACAATAACATAAATAGCCGGTGATGTCGAATGGTTTTTGGGGAACTATGTGGATAAGCTGTTTTTTTATTGCTACATTTCATCAAATAGTGGTTTATTCCTTGTGTTTGGGACCTTCGTGGCTTTTAATACATCTCATGCTAAAGTTAATCTCGCACCAGCGCCCATCTACTGCCACAACTTAATCGTTTCAATACATCTCATGTTAAAGTTAATCTAACTAACAACATCATAAAACAACATGACCCCGTAAGTTTCAATACATCCCATGTTAAAGTTAATCAAGACGATGTTATAACATTTGAGGAGTTAGGTGTGTTTCAATACATCCCATGTTAAAGTTAATCTGTCAACACCGTCTAAAGGATTCAACGTATACGAGTTTCAATACATCCCATGTTAAAGTTAATCACCATGTGCAATGGAAAGCCGTGACAGAAAACTAGTTTCAATACATCCCATGTTAAAGTTAATCGAAAAAGATATTAAAGCGGCTGACTGTGCTGTTAAGTTTCAATACATCCCATGTTAAAGTTAATCTGTTCGATGTTGCTCTAATTATATAAAATTTGTAAGTTTCAATACATCCCATGTTAAAGTTAATCCGAAGTTGGTGATGCGGTCCGTTTGCCGACACGATAGTTTCAATACATCCCATGTTAAAGTTAATCAAATTGAAATTGTTTTATCAAACGGAGCAATCTAGTTTCAATACATCCCATGTTAAAGTTAATCAGCCTGTTCAAGCTGTTCCTGCGTTTCAATCACTTGTTTCAATACATCCCATGTTAAAGTTAATCTTTATGTGTCTAAGTTCCTCAATATTGTAGAAAAGTTTCAATACATCCCATGTTAAAGTTAATCATTCTCCTCTATAAGCGCGCGCTTCGTCCGAATTGGTTTCAATACATCCCATGTTAAAGTTAATCTCAAATCAATGGATGGACAGCAGCGGAAAAAAATGTTTCAATACATCCCATGTTAAAGTTAATCTTCAAGAACGTGGACGATCTGACAAATTACAGACGTTTCAATACATCCCATGTTAAAGTTAATCCAACGTATTTCCTGCATTCCATACAATACACTATACCAGATTCCCCAGTATTTATCAACGTTTTTAAAATTTTTACCAGCCACCGCGCCATTTGCCAAAAAAATTCACAAAATCACTGCAATACCACTGTTTTTGCGGATTCACGCAATTTTACACTGATTGGCGGCTGGTAAATTTTTATTGTATTACAAAATCAACTGCTCACCATTTTCCCTATCCTTCTTTCCAAGCACCTCCTCGCCAAACACATTTTCATTAAACAGCTTAATAATACAGATAAAATCCTCGTCTTCCTGTATCACCTTCTTTAAATCCGTCTTCAACCCGATAAGCTTTGAAGGTGTAATCTCTCCACGGAAAACAGAATTTTGATAATGCGATAAATATTTTTTGCAAATTTTAAAGACCTTCTGCACCCGCTTTTCATTGACATCGTAAAATACAAATGCATAATTATAGTTCAATTTCTTTGCCATATACCCTCACTTCCTACCGATTATCCTTCAGCGAAAACGGAATAAATTCCTGCCCTTCTAATATATACTTAATCAATTTGTAGCAGTCTAGCTTTAATACCGTCCGGTAAGTTACCTTTCGTTTCAGCCGGTCATGCACAAATACCGATTCCATGCGCGCTTCAAATGCTTCAATAAATATTTTTCGTCCTTCTTCATTCAACAAGCAATAATTGACTTTTTTGTCAAAATGCTTTTCAACCTGCAATTTCCGGTTATTTACTAAATCAAATATCGTCCGGTACACAATAACCGGCTTAAAAACCTCACTCATATCAAGGCTTAATGAAAAACGCCCCTCCGACGGCTCATGTAAAAAACTGATACGCTGGTCTAAATGCGTCTGATAAATCGCTGAAATCGTCTTTGCATACAATAGCGTATTTCCATAAGAAATCAACGCATTAATTGGATTATCCGGCGGTCTTTTCACCCGCTTATTCATCACAAAATCCTCCGGCAGAAAATACTGGAATGTCCCATAAAAACGCAGCCAAACTTCGCCCTCTGCCGCCATAATTTCTTTTACATTTTGCGCATTTTCCACTTTCACATAAAATTCCCTGCGAATCCAGTCTAAAACTTCCTTGACTTCCTTTTTATCATGCTTATAATAATGATACAGCACCTCGTAAATGTTCCTGCCAATTCCGCATACAATCGCTTTGGCAATTACTTCTCTGGAATTGTCATATGCCTGTACCTGTTTCACTATCAGTCTTCCGCTGTTATACTGATTTTTCGGATAAAATGTACCACTGTACCCTTCATAATAATTGAAAAAATGTACGATAACGTGATTCTGTGACAAAAAATCCAACAGCTTTGTATTTACCGTGACTTCGTTCATACAGTAAATTTCTTTCGTATTCTCGATTGGAATGTAAACATTTTTTCCGTCTTTCCGGAAACACAATGAATTGTCTTTCCTCGTCAGTTCTCCCATGGACATAATATATCTTGTACTTCCCATAATCCACCCGCTTTCCGTACTATTCCTTTTGTCTTTAAAACGTACAAATAATAGTAAAGCTGCCACTTGGCGGCTTCTTCGTCTGCATCCGGTTTCCATGCAGATAACACTGCCGCTTACAGTGAAAATAATAATTTATCAGCGTTCCATTTACCTTCATATGAACCCCCGTTCTTACAAAATTTTATCTGTAAAATGATACGGACTACACAAATAAATTTCCCTGCGAATAAAATTTATCGGTATTTAATCTGCCATTTTCAAAATACTGCTCTGCATCTTCAATCAGATACAACTCACCGATTCTGTCATTATAATCCAGGCTATTGTCAATTTTTATCTGATAAATAAAATAACTCATCTTACTTTTCACCTCTGATAACAATATCTGTTTTTTCGCATAATTCATTGTCATATCGCTTAACAATTCCCTGTACCGCTCCCACACCTGCTTTCCGTCAATGATTTCTCCGGTATCTGTCGTAATTTCCCGTGCAAAATAGACCGACATCTTCCAGTCATCATTCTTATCAATTAATTTCATCTTTTGAGAAATCCATACAAAATCCAGCTTTTTGACATTATCCACAAAAGCTTCTATTCCATTTTCATTCTTTCTGTCATTGCGGTATTTTCTTATTCCTTTTAAAATATAATCATAATATTTGCCAAAATTCTTATCTGCAAGCAGTTGTTTCATCTCATCTTTTCTTAATGTATACGCTGTATCAACACGATAATCCTCCTTATAAATACCACTTTCATTATCCATATCGAAAAAATAGACAACACCTTTTCTTTTAAAATTCCGGTTAATTCGCCCGATGAACTGCTCCTCGCTGTCCAATTTGCTGATATCCTTATAGCCAATGTCCATATCAATATCTATGCCGGCTTCAACAACCTGCGTTGCCACCAGTATTACCGCCTTATCTTTGTCTGCTGTATCCATTTCCCTTAAAATGCGTTTTCTGTCAATCTGATTGTCGTCCCCCGTCATGCAGAATATCTGTAAATCCTCCCGTCCGGACTCCGTCAGCATATGGTAAAACTTCTCCGCACTTGTTTTCGTGATAAATTCCATAAGAAGCTTTCTTCCCTTTTGCGCCTGTCCCAGAACATGCGCACATAGTTCTTTCATTTCAGTCTTTCTATCCGGATAAAGCAATTCATACGACAATGCCACTCTTTTCTTAAAACGTGCGTCCTGAAAATATTTTTCCGGATTTTCAATCAGATTTACAACCTTTTCATGATTTCCGGTAAGCATATCCAACTTCGGCAGTGTCGCCGACATAATAATAATTTTCATATTCAGCAGTCTGCTATAACACTGCAAAAACATCATAATTTCTGTCCACAGCACATTTTTATAACTCTGAATCTCATCCAGCACCACAACACTGCCTGCCAGTTGATAAAAACTGATTGCCGCTTCTCTTTCACACCCAAACATGATTTGAAACAAATTGACATGCGTTGTTAAAATAAACGGATAATTTAAAAACTGCCTGTCCAACAGTGCCTTTTGATAAAATTTCTCATTTTCTTCTTTATCGAGATTTTCCCAGAATTTTCTTGTTCCGTTTAGCGGAATCGGTGTAATGGAATTAATGACCGCAATACTTTTAAAAATATCTGTCTGCCCGTATATTTTTTCAAGCGTATCGTAATTCTGCTCGACCAGTGTATTAAACGGATACACATAAAAAATCTTATTGATGTTTTTATCCAATAATTTCAGACTGCAATTCATTGCCAGATTTGACTTCCCGGCCCCCGTCGGTGCTTCAATAAATGCTATGTTGGTATCTTTATTTTTAAGTAGCGTCTGCTCAGCTTCATAAAACATGCGATTCCGCAAAATATTAATATCCTTTTTATCATCAACACAGCTCTCCGGATTCAATCTGCGAATCTGTTTTACCCGCTCCGACTGCTCATACTGTGTGGCAAACTCCGTATTTTCAATCGTTCCGAACGCACTCATTTCTATCCCGTTGTCATATTCCGATGTCGCATAATAATCACAGGATACCAGCACCGAAAATAAAAATCTTATATACGCATACAGTCCCAACTGCAAGGACTGCTTCTCTGAAAAGCTGTCATATTTCCTTTTATTCTGCATCGGCATATTCACCGCATGTAAACCCTTTTTACAAAACGGTCCGTGATACACTTCCGCAAAAACACCTTGATTCATACACGAAAAAATATCTGCTAATTGCCGGTTTTGCTGAAATTCTTCCAGAAAAGCTTCAAATCCCGACAGATTCCCATGGTGTCTTGTTATCACGTAGGCATTTGCCAACATAAAAACATGGATTATATTTTTTTCATCTTTTGATAACGGGCTTTCCTGTATCTTCTCATAAAAATAATCCAGATAGATTGCCGCTGACAGCATAGAATGGTTCGTTCCTTCCAGACAGTCTATTACTGTCCATTTTCTTAATGTATTTTTCATTGTTATACTTTGAAAACGTGGATTGATTTTTCCGTAATCATGAAAAATGATTACATTCACTATCAGACTGTAAAATAATTTTATGCCCTCGTCGGAAAGCTCCGGTGCCAGTTCTTTTTGAAAATTTTCAAATATTGCCTTAAAATTTTTATGTTCCCACAGTTCCTCAAAATAATGATAACATCTGCCCACATGTTCTTTTAAAATCTCCGGATTTTTCCCATTGCCCCGGTCACAATGTGCATAAAATAACTCCGGTTTTACAATGATATCCTCAATAGGTATGATATATTCCTTCATCTTTTTCTCCTCAATTCCATAAAACATTTCATAAAAACGCATAAAACCATAGCCGGAGTCCAATATCTAATGTCTTTCCGGCTATGGTTTCACTTTAATAAAATGCTATCTGATATGTCCTGCCGTCAATATCATCAACCGCATAAATTTTTTTCTGTATTTCTGAAACGGCAAGATTTGTGAGTACAAACCGTTCGTATTCATACATATTAAATGCTAAATCCAGTCGTACCGGCAGTGCTTCCTCATACTTATATGGATTGTCCTGTTCAAAATCGTCTAAATCAACCACGGCATCTCCCCGTACAAAAAAGCTGTCGATTTTTTTCGGCGTTTCCACCTCTGTTGCATCAATCATACTTGCTTCGGTAATGTCTGCCGGGTGGTCATTGCTTCCAAGATACGGCATATAGACACACTTTCTGCCAATAATACTATCCGCAACAGCCTCTGCGACTTCACTGTCCAGCATAATATATACATACCATTTCGGATTTTCAAGCCACTGCTGTCGAACAATCAGATTTCCGCCTTTTTCCATAGACGCATATCCCACCGAATTATTAAATGCAATGATTTTCTGCGGAAAACTCCCCTTTTCACAGCATGGAATAACCGCCATTTTTAATTCCTTTAACTGCTCATAAAATTCAGGATACTCCGGTGCTTCCATCTTCTTTTTCTGCACGATATGGGCATATCCCGAATATCCCATAACCGTTCCCAAAAGTCCCAGCAAAGCAACACGGTGGATATGTCCATACGTGAAATAGTAATACTTATTCACTTCCGGCTTTTTAAAAAAAGCCTGCTTTCCGCTGAGCGTAAATCTTAAAACCTTCATCTGCCCCACACCTTTCAGCCTACTGCTTTTCAATCTCTTTTCCGGTGAAGATATCAAAATACTTCACGCCCTCAATATCACTGGCAATTTCCGTTGTGTGCGGATTATAATGGATTTCAGCAGATAACACTCTGTCTTTTACATCATGAAGCAGTTCTTTTACATTCACCTGAATTGTATTCTTTTCTGCTCCTTTTATAAATGTCACATATCTATCCAGATTCGGCAGGTACAGTGTCGGTTCTGTTTCTATAAACAGACCAAATTCATTTTCACAGCCGACTTTGGAATTTGTTGCAAAGCTGGTTGTTCCCTTTAATGCCGCTTCTTTAAACTTCTGATAATCTTCCTCTGTATATCCTTCGGTTACTCCAAGCTGTTCAAAGCTGTCATACACTCTCGGATTAATCACAAATGGATAGAAATAGTGTGCTTCATCACTGACTATCTTTGTTCCCAATGTGGAATTTTTGGCATCTTTTCCCTCTTTATTCTTTTCTGCCGCTTTTGGGTCTTTAAACGGCGATAAAATATTCTGTTCCTGTGTTTCAGAGCCGTTATACAGATTAAATCCCTGACCAATCTGAACAGCACCTGTAATAGAAATATTAGCATCTGCTTCTGCAAAGGTTGAACCAAAATTTTTCACATCAATCGCCGAAAATAAATTTTTTAATATTACTTTGATATCCTTGTCTTTTTTCATATCTTCTACGCCAAAAATATACTCATAACGTTCTTTCAATGTACGCGGCACAAGAAAAACCGCTCCGTTTTTATCTGGTTTTGAAACTGTAAATGACTTTATATTTAAAACCTTTTCTCCCGCTTCTTCCCACATCTTTTTCATCGGAAATTTTAATGCCTTATCACTGCCGAAAAACTGTCCCTTAGTTGTTGTCTTTGGAAAACCAGAAAAATCTGCATTCCAGTTTGCCATTACCGATGAAATTCCTAATACCCCATAAACTCTTTTATTCATTTTACTCATTATCCATACCCCTTTTCCTGCTTACTGTTCTTCTTTTTCTTTTTTGGTATACACTAAATTACCGTCTACAAATCCCGCTGACAAAAAATAATGATTTACTTCTTTTCCTGTCATATCATACTGTATAACATGACCATACAGATTTTTTATTCTGTAATCGGTATCCGTAATTGCATAACTGTATTTTTTAAACATCTGCAATACAGTTCTTTTAATCATTTCATTGCTTGTTGTCTGCAACAGCGGATTAATAAAAGATAGGTTTTTATTCGCTGATTTACTTAAACTTAAATAAGTATTCATTAACTGACCAACTGCATAGCAGTATTCGTCTGCGCTTTCAAAATCCCATTCTTCTTTTTCATCAATATGTGCCTTTAACAAATCTCTTACCTTTGACATGTTTTCTTCATACCTCCCGTCATTATTAAAATAATCCATCATAGATATCCACAAATTCAACTGATGTGTCGCTTTTGTTCTGTTTCCCTGTGTTATTGAATGAACAATTAACCGCCATGACATATTATCAATTGTCTGCGCTATTCCCCATGCCTTACCCTGTCCGAACCAGCTAAAAAACTGTTCCCGGTACTTCAACAATTCCTGTTTTAAAACATTATCATGAAATGATAAATCTTCCGGATTAGTAAAGTAATTATACTTTAACCGCTTTGAAAAAAGAACATCATCAACAAGTACTTCTACCTGCCACAGCTTATTTTTCCGTCCATAACCCTGTTCAAAGTTCTCCATGGCTTTATCCTGTATTTTCAGGACTTCTTTCATCGTAAACGGTCTGTCCAAATCCGGCTTGTAACCAGTTATCCTGCCCATATAGTGAATTTCAAGTTCCTTGCCTGTCTGTATCCTTAGATAAATACCGGTTTCAATCATTGGTGCCTGTTCACTGTCACCGCAGGCAGTTATCTTATTTTCATCTAAATCAATATAAATGTTGGTTTTGCCCTTTGCCGCCTGCCCTGACAAATAATCAAAAAAATACATCTGCATCATTGCATCATCTAATTCAAGCAGATATGGTACAGTTGTTTTTCTGGTCTTATTTTCAAGAAACGGCTTTTTGGCATTCAAACTCATATTATTACTTGGTAGTCCCTTGATACTATTTTCCGCCTGCTGATTATAATCATTTTTATTGAAAATATTCGGCTCGATATACCGCAATCCTTCTCTTTTTATATTCTCTTTGGACTGTTCTACATCATTTCCAATAAAAAATATTTTAAAGTAATCCTTCTTTGACGTATCAATATGCAAGGTCTCAATACAATTTTTCAGTTCTGCCTTTACCCAGTTTTCGATTCTTTCTGCCTGTTTTACATCAACTTTACCGAGTTTCTCCTCCACCAGTTCATACAATGAACTGTCTTTTGGTTTACTGTATTTCTTTTCCGGATTTTTCAAAATCTCATAATAACCGCTAATGCTTTCTGCTGTCAGTTTCTTTTCCAGACTTTCTTTTTTGACAAAAAACGCATAGAAATTATTGGAATGAATCTGCTTTGTAGAATCAACCGGTTTATTCATCTCTATCAATTTACTGTAATAATCTAAAAATGAAATCAACTGATATTCCGAAGTTTCCTGTCCCTGTACTTTCCCTGTTTTTCTATCGGTTTTTATTTCAATAGGGTTTCCCACAGAAAAATTGTCATCAATATTAATAAAAAGATAGGTACCGTCTTTTGGAACATAATTATCCAGAACCCACTGTTCCGAGTATTGCTTAAAATTCTCCCGGAACACTTCCATACATTCCTGTAACATCAAATCCCCCCTTTACAAATATCTGTAATTTGCAAAACCGCAGCCACGCGCATTCATTTCTCCCAGACCAGTTCCCAGTGCCATATAAAGCAATGCCTGCGCCTGTTCATTTTCCGCCGCCTGAAAACAAATTTTATCCCCCAGCAATTTTCTACCTTTATACGGAACGGCTATCGGTTTATGGTTTTTCAACTCAATCTGCCGGTATAAATCAAAATCTTCGTTCATTTTTTCACTGGTCAGCCGGTTATACTTCTTTATCAGATTACTTTTCAGCCGTTCCTCATACTGCTCAAATGAAATACACTTCTTCCAGTAACCTTTTGCCTGTCTGTCCGATCCGGTACCGTCACACTTTATAACAACCGGTGTAATTGAAAATATCTGTGAAATAAATTTTTGAGGGATAATCGTGATTTTTACTGTAAGACCTTTTATCTGATGATTGTAATGATTTGCCAGATAATCTGCAAAATACTGTGCCAGCTTGTCACTGACAGTTCTGACTCTTACGGTATATACCTTCCCCTCTTTATAAATACCGTCTTTTTCCAGCGGATACGGCTGGTCGAAACAATACTGCTTATAACAGTTTGTTTCATGCAATTCCAACAGTGATTCATTTTTTGCCAGACAGCTGTCAATATAATTGGCAAAAACCGCATACGTCTGCTCCTGTGAAATGTCCTGCAAAAGATAAATCTTGAGCCGCATTTCATATACTTTTAACTGATTCATATACTCGCCTTTCTTTTTGCAAACACCATGTGTTATTATTTATATATTATTTGTGTTGTTATAATAACAATTACCACACTTTCTGACATTTGTCAACAAAATGCCTAAATTTACTATACATTTTTACACAAATTATTTATGATGACATTTTTATATAAATTTTAACTATATAAGATAAAGTTTTACAACAAACTTATACAACAAAAAAGCTGTTATGTACCGAAACACAACAGCCTGTATATTTTAAATATTTATATTCCTGTTCCTTCAAAACTGCACATTAAAATTCTTTTTCATCCGATTATCCT